>Ga0196965_1000004_pt1 | contig 366038 bp, 559 predicted proteins | sample S1_20metaG_FD_148668 | JGI IMG/M metagenome (GOLD analysis project Ga0196965, IMG submission 148668) | Soil microbial communities from Anza Borrego desert, Southern California, United States - S1_20 | ecosystem: Environmental > Terrestrial > Soil > Desert | place: USA: California | collected...
TTTAGTCAAAAATTCACTTTTCATCTGCCTATCCAAATCTGAATCTAAAGAACCAGTAGTATTTTTAGTGATTGTTGCGTTAGGCTTCGAATGTTCGATACACCTAATCTCCAATGTATCATTATTAAAAATAGCATTCTCGAATTTGAAACCATCTTTAGCAAAACGTGCTTTCAAAATTTGCATGTTGGCTAAATTGTCCTGTTTCTGTTCTGGTGAACGTGCAATCGACATCAAGAAGTGTGTTTTTTGTGCTCTCTTAATACTTCCACCCATTTGATCTGATTGAACAAACTCAGAACTAACTGAACTACGATTACCTTGCACTGCAGTCCAGCACGGAATTTTAAATTCAGCAGCCATCGATTCGAAGGCTTTGATAACTATCAATTCTCCTTTCAAATCATCTCCACCCGTAGCTTTATGTGCTTCAACACAATCGATATAATCGAGAACGATCATATCAAATTTAATGCTGAAATTTTTCTGATAATTAAGAATCCAATTTTTAATATAAGGTATTGTAATGTCTTCCTGAGGAAGTTTCTTAACAATCAATTTACCACCCTTATTTCTATTTTGGTGCTCGATTACCTTCTCTCTAACTTCATCAGAACGAGTATCGAATTGACTCAAAGGCACTTTAGACCATATTGCATAGTGCTTTCTCCGCACTTCATCAACCTTATCTTCGAATACTATTTGAAGCACATTCTTTTCAACTTCGAATGCAGTGTTTGCTATTTTTGTTAGGATAGTTGTTTTACCAACACCGAATGGTGCTAATATAATACCCATTTCTTCCCTACCAAGACCACCACCCATTGCTTGATCAATAGCCTTAATCCCTGTTGGAATTGGATGTCTGAATTCTTTCTCTAGTGCAGAATCAATATCTTCAAAGATGTCTTTACCGAAATCATCTTGAAGACCTAATTGACCGATACGCTTTATAGATTCTTCAAATTCATTAACATTTTCTTCTAATGAACCTGTTTTAATTTTATCGTAAATCTTATCAGCAAATTTTTTATATTCTTGCTGTTTTACGAATAACCATACGTTTCGTTGAATTATTTCACCATCATCGTCAGTGGAACCAGTATGAGTGGCTTTGTCCCATGCCATGATGCGTTTTACCGTACCGTGTAATTCTTCTTTTTCTGTTGCGCTGTAGTGTGAAGCATTAATTGCTTCAACAATACTTCTGTTTGAAAGTTGAGGGACTTTCTTATTGGCTTCCAAATATTTTCTAACAATACTTAGAAGTTTCTTTTGAATTACAATGTCAAAATATTGACTATTCAGGTTAGGTACGATCTCATTTCCAAATTCTGTATTTGTTAAGATTTGCCATAGAACTTTTAGTTGAAAAGATGGCCCTAAATAGCCAAGGGTTTCCTTGCTATTATTTTCACTCATATCTAAATTTATTTAAGGTTATCCTGCAAACTCTGTTTGCTTATTATAATCGAATCGAACTTGCTCGACAAAATTATAATCACCCTTGTTCTTTAGAAGTTCTTCTCTCCTTTCACGAGAAAGTTCTCTAACTTGTTGAATATTCAAATCAAATACGTTTATGAGTGTATGATCATCCCACATTTGATTTTTGTCAGTCTTCGCTAAATGGTTCGCCAAATTTTTAACAATCTCACGTACTGTTTTCATAAGTTCGATGGAGAATCTGGCTTCAGGATTGTAATTATCCACATAGAAATTTCTTTCTACAATAGGATTATGGTTAATGTACAAACCGAATTTAAATTCAGTACCGCCTTTCATTGGATACGGCTTACCACTAACAGGATTGTTTTTTTGGTGTTGTGCAGGCACTTTAAGTTTGAAGTAGCTGAGATCATTTACATCACAAAGCATTTTGTAATAGTTCAATGCGCTAGACCAACCGTCATTATTTTCAAATGTCAAATCTAAACTACCAGACTGTAGTACAGTTTGAATATCTGAAATAATACTAGGTATCATTTCACGAATATTTACTGAATATCTAACTACTGGATTGTATTGATCTGCACTAAAAATTCTTTCCGCGATCACTTCGTTTCTCAAATATATACCAAACTTAAAGTTGTTCTCTTGTTTTCTTTCTTCCATAAAGATTATTAATTACTATCTACAGCAAAGTTATCAATTTATAATTCTATTGCTAGAATTATTGATTATTTTTTTGATATAGTTTATACTTTTCTTTTTCTTTCGCAATCACTGTGTAAAATGGTTCAACATAACTGTTGAAATTTCCGTAGTTTGAATACAATGATAAAAAATCATCTTGTTGCATCAATTTAAAGAGGTTACTACTTCCTCTATTTTCATCTACCAACGGCATGTCTAGCTGTTCAAGAGCCTCATTAGCTTCATCACTTAAAAAAGGTTTGCTCAGGTTAATTAGTTGGTAATTAAGTTTTAATCTTTCGACTCCTTCAACAAGATTTTTTAATGCAGCAATTGGCTTTTTCTTACTATTTATTCTTTCCTTATTTAAATTATCAGCCAACCCACACAAATCTCGAACACTCATTGGTTTAGTATGCAAGTCCGGGAAATATTTAAATAGTGTTGTTTCTTGCAAACCTTTAATTCCTTGAATATTGTCACTTGTATCTCCACAAATAATTTTAAGTGTCAATGCATTCTTGTAATGGAACGGAAAATACATGAAAAAATTACCAGCACTAATCAATGCTTTTTTGGAGTGTAACCTTATTTTAATTCCATAATCAAGCAATTGCAAAAAATCTTGATCATTTGTGAATAATATAATATCCTCCGTCTTGCATTTCTTCATACAGTACGCTGCGATCAAATCATCAGCTTCAATATCGTCTACCTGTATCTGTCTGAGGTACAATTCTTCAGCATATGACTGTATCTTTACTTTTTGAAAAAGAATAGATTGTTGTTTTTCCTTTTCTCGCTGAATTTCCTCATCTGTCAACTCTATTTTTTCGTACCACGATTTATTCTTGCGATTGGCCTTATATTGATTGTCTAGTCTATGCCTATGAATACCACCATTCTCACCATCCCACACTAATACGACTTTATTGATTTGGTATTCCTTAATTAACATTCTTACGGTTGTAAGAAAGCCATATAATCCACCCATGAAACCGGATTTAGTATAGGCATTCTTAGAACCGTCAAATGATCTCTTTAGGAGATAAGAACTGTCAATCAGTAAGGTTTTCGTTGAACTCACTATTTGTTATTTTAATCGTTACTCTCAATATCAACCAATCTGGTCTCAATGTCTTCCGCATTAACATCCTTACCAAGTTTGTCTCTGAAGAAACTAATGTTTTGCTTCTTATAAGCATCAATATCAGCTTTCTCTGAACCAATAAAACCATGTGGTGTTGAAATTAATGATCCCTCCAATGAGATACCTCCTAGCGGGCCATCAACTTGATTCTTAAACACTGACACATTTGTTTTGATACCGTAAAGAATATCATTACCTGCGAACGTTGCACCAATTGCTTTTGTACCGTGACCCATGATACCACCGTGGTGATAAATAAGTCTTGCACCGTATGCAAATGCTTCTCCACCTTTGTGCTTCACAGTAATCATAGGTGCTGAACCTTGAGTCCAGATTTTCTGAACTGCAATCATTGTGTTGGTATAAGGTTTATTTACTTTACGTGAATTCGGGATACGGTAGTTCACAAGAGATTTGAACGCTCTTTCGAAAGCACCTGCGTTCCACATATTGTTCTGGTTGGTATCATTAGATTTTGCCTCAATTGTCATATTGCAATCAAGCGTACCCAATGAGTCAATCATGAACAACAAATCGAAAGGCAATTCACCAGCATCTTGAAGATCAAGTAAGTGGTGACATGCATCCGCAAGGTCTTCAATACTCGCTTCTTGCTTATCCTTTTTCTTTCTTCTACCGTAGTTTTCAAGAAGATAATCGTTGTCAATATCAATGTAATCTGCTTCCCAATTAAAACCAATGTTGGCTAATCGTTCACGACCAAGGTTATTTTCAGTATCGATCAAAATAGGTAACACACCCATTTTTTGGGCTGCAACTACTGCCTCACTTACTGATGTTGATTTACCAGTATTTGTGAATCCTCTACTTAATGATACATATCCTTTAGGAAATCCGGGAAGTCCTGTTGCTTTTTGAAAAGCAGGTGAGCATTGGAACCATTCTAATGGTTTATCTGGTACATCTGCACCATTTATTTTCTTTTTAAAATTCTCTAATGAAAATTGTTTTTTTGCTGTTGGTTTCTTTTGTAATTCCATGTAATTTACATGCACTAAAAATAAGATTATGAAAAAGAAGGGAGCCTTTGCTCCCTTCCTTATTTATTCTATGATTTACTCAATTAGAAAGGTAGATCATCGTAGCTGTCATTCCCTGCAGCAATTGGTTGCTGTTGAGTTGTTTGTGGTTGCGCTGGTTGTTGTACTGGCGCAGCACCGATGTCACTTGAATTGTGATTGAAGGTTTTGACATCTGCTTCAGTGATAGTTGTTATATCAGGCTTTGAACTTTCGTTCACAGTTGATATTGCAGCACCTGCGTATGATGAGTCATCTTCATCGTAGTTGCTATATTCATCTTCTGCATCCAAATTGTCATCTCTTCTATTAGCTGCGGCTTCAAGTTCAGGATGATTAGGGAAAACCCATCTCTTGTTATTGGAATCGCTATCATCCCAATAAGGTGCATTACCCTCTGCTGCCAATTCCAAGAATTGCAACGGTGTAATACCTCTAGCTACTGCTGGTTTGAACACATCTCTCCATTCAGTTTTATCTTCGAGCCATTCTTTTTCCTTCATAGGATCAGTGCTCAATTTAGATGGGCCTCTTGCGATAACCGCAGACACATCCTTGTATGTATATGTTTTTCCGGGCATTTGACTGTCAACCACAATGATTGTGAAGTCAGTACCAGTATTAACATCGGTGAAATCTCCATGTTGTAATGAATATTCTTCAGTTACTGACATGAGCGTATCGAATACTCCTTTGTTTTTGAAGTTGTGCTTAAATCTCCAGAATTTTTTACCGTCTTTTTCAACGCCTCTGTCGATACCACTAAGAATATAAAATTTCTTAGCTTCCATTTTGCTGGCTTCACTCCAAATTTCCTTATTCTTGTTGAATATTCTCAATTCGTCAGAAGTCAAATCTCTTTCAATTTGCTCTTTCTTTTTACCTTTTACTTTCGCTTGGATTGAACGATCTTGAGTAGCCAAATGTACTTTAGCTTTCTTACACAAAGGGCAATGTGCTGCAACCAAAACAGGTTTACCGTTCTGATCAACTACTGGTTGTCCGTTTTTGTCAATTGCTTGAACCTTAGGATCGTTGAATTGAGGACAGTAAATTTTTTTCCAGTTCTTACCTACTTTTACTTCGTGGAAGTATGCAGGTTGGAAAAGTCTGTCGATGAGAGGAACTTTAATGTCCTTGTTAGTTGGGGGGAGGGGTCTAAAATATTCTTTATCCCTTCTAGGAGTGAAGTATTTAGCTAATTTTTCTTCTTTAGAAACAAACTTTTTTACTTCTTTTCGCTTCTTGTAGTGAGCGAACATACTTTGTAAGTTCTCAGAGCCTTGCTGAGATGTTACTTCATTGCTATCTGCCATGATTTAATCTATTTATTATTTAATCGTTGTATCGTAAACATATATGACTTTCATGTAAAAGTCAACTTATTCACGCTATTTATTTTCTAATCCTTAATTAATTTTTAATCGTTCCGTACTGTATAAATACTGCTTTACGCAGAAAAAGCTTCATCATTTACAATGGTAAATCCGATAGGAGATTTTACACTAAAAATTGAATTATTTGACAATTTTAACTCTAAAAAATAATCCTGAGGAACTAACCAACTGGTATCCAACTCGAACTCATACCCTCTGAATGTTCTATTTACTTGAGTAAAGGGAATTATCTCCATATGAGTTCTACCACCTTGTTTAATGTACAATCTATATGAAATATCTAACGGCAAATTGTCATCCTGACTACCATATAATTGTTTAATTAATACTTCAATCTTACGCTTGTCACCTCTTTTGAGATATTCGCCAGATTTTAAACCGTGGTAGCTAAAATGGAAATTTTCAGGGTTAATAGTGTTCGACAGATCAAAACTGTAATACTTATCAGAATTAATTAAATAAAAATCCTGTGAGATGACTTTAATTTTACTGTTCTGAATTATTGTCCATTGATCATTGAAAATAACTGCATCAGGATATACTGAAGAATCAACACTCAACTCTATTTTATAAACTCCCTTTTTAACTCTTGTGATATTGTCGCCTGTTATTGTTGTCAACACTTCACCTTCATAATCATAAATGGTTACTGCACTAACTGTCACGTCACCAGCACTACTATATAAGTAAAGACTATTCGTCTTATCCATGTAGAAGTATTTTCTATCATCCGTAATTACGTCATCGACAATTGTTTCTATGTAAGGTTCAAATACTGTGTTAGTGTGACGTAAATGGAATGCTACTGCTTGTCTATATAATGTGGTTAATGCTTCAATGGCATCAGTGAATTTAATTCCTAAACCATAATTAGTTTCACCGCTGAACAGTATTGCATTTACATAATCAGTAACATCAATTGAAAAATCTTCATTTCCTTTAGGAAAAGATTGAGTCCCAATCACTGTTGATCCTGTACTGTTGAATGCTCCTTCACTCTCCCATAACTGACCAGTCTTTCCAGAGTACCAGTTACTCGCCATTGGTGTGATACCAAAATTCATTAAGCTTTCATCACTATAAAGCAAATCATAACCAGCACCTTCATCCCAATCCTCTGCTAACGTAAATAACTCAAGCTGGAAACTACTTGCTCGTTCAATTGCCTCACTATATGATTTTTTACCTAATAAATCAGGTCTGTTAGCAATTGTATTTTTTAAAACTAATTTGTGTGATGTAATTTGAGATTCGGTAATGCCTTCATTGGATATTTTAGTAGTTAAGTCATCCAAACCTAATTTGAAGATGATTCTACTGACAGATGCATCAGCAGTACCGTAAGAAACTTCTCCAACAGGATTTTGAGAATTGTTAGATTCATTACCCTCTATAAGCGTATTGTTTTTCTCAAAATATGATCTGAAAATTGACATCTATATTAGTTTTCTAATAAATACTAAAATGGTTAAAATAAAACCGCACCCTTTACGGTGCGGAAGTGTTATTTAAGGTTATCTGGTATTCAGAACCTTCCAATTAAAACTTATCGAAGCTATCTTTAACTTCGTATGGAGATAATTTAGGAAGTTGATCAAAATCAGCCATATACCCACCATCCTGAGTCTTAACTATCCCTTTGCTATTCATACTATCCATTCTACCTTGGAATGTGTTGTTATTCCACATGTCATTTAAATTGAAGTAGTATGGGTGACTATCCATTTTTCTATTGTCAAATTTTTCAACATCAGTAGGTTCCTTAACCTTTTCAACTTCTTTTGAAAATTGAGCCAATTGTGAATTAAGACTTAAAACCAAACCTTCCAGTTCATCCATCTTTCTTGACATTCCTCTCATTGCGTCCAATTGATATTCCATTACCTTTTTCTGTAATTCTTCTTTGCTCGGCCCTAGATCAGGTGCTGGAGCAATTGGGGCAGATGTTGCATCCATTGCAGGAGCAGGGGAAGGTACTGGTTCAGGTGCTGGCGCAGCAGTTGTTGCTGTTCCTTGAGGGGCAGCAGCAGGGTCAGGAGTAGGTTGTGTTGGTGCCGCAGTTCCCACAGGCTGTGCTGCAGGGTCTGGTGCTGTAGATGCTGACGTTTGACCAGAAGCAGGTGATATTGCGCCCTCAGCTTCCTTCATGTTCCATCCTTCAGGAATTGGATCAAATGACTTGTCATCCATTACCGCACGATAAATCGGACTTTCATTTATAACATACTTACTTTTATAGAGCATTTTTTGAATATGCTCATTAAGTTCTGGCTTCTGCATGTCAGAAATAATTAATATTGTTCTCTCAATAATTGCTTACCATCTTTGGTTACAAAAACCTTGTCAACTCTTTCGATCAAACCTTCGCGGTCGCTCAATATCATTTTCTTAGCGTTTTTCGCTTTTCTTTTTGAAGAGTCATTCAAGAAATTGTCCAAAGCATTAGTATTTTTTTCTACGTTGTCCATAGTAATATTTTCTCATAAATACTATGAAAATAAGAAAACAACAATACTACGCTTTAATAAGCCAAATTCGGGGAATAATTTATAGAACTTTTGGTATTCTGTAGAATCGTCCAGTAGGTGATTTTTGGACTTAGATACCATTACATTAATGATGTCATCCACATGATGACCTAAATATTCGTAGATAGATAATTTTAACCCACATATAACATGGCCCTTGCGATAATATAGTATATCCTTTTTATAAACATACAAATCACCATTGGGTTTGAAGAAGTTATGAAGTTGTTCAACTGTGTATAGGTTGTGGAAAAATGGGTCGATATTAACATATTTGTATTTAGATATATAATACTCAGGAATCCTTTTTACAAAGTTTTCCAGTCCCTGCGAGTACTGAACAATATCCTCTTCCGGGGAAAACTCCCAATACCTTTGATTGACCATATTTTTGGTCAAAATATCAGCTTCGCCACCAGTATTTGTACTTTTGAAGTAATTCCAACCGACAATTAAGGTGGGTAACTGGTTTCTAACCTCAGAAACGTCCTTGTAGTAATTAAGGAACTCAACTTCTTTATGATTTATCAGCCGTTCGGGAGAAACAACGTTACCTATCTTGATCATTAAACTATTTTTGTCTTTTCCAGTATTTTAACAATTTTTTTAGCGGAAAATCCATCGCCAAAGGGACAAATACTATCCTTGACCTCAAAATCGATCATCGTTTCCTTAATTAAGGATTCAAGATGTGCTGGTGAGGGGCATAAGGTACTGGTTTGACCCAAAGCTTCTGGCCTTTCCGTCTCTTTTCGACAAACTATGGTCTTTTTCTGAAAAAATGACGATTCTTCCTGCAATCCACCACTATCAGTCACGACAAATTTACATTTTACTAGAATATTAAGCAAATCTTCATGATTTAATGGTGGAATCACCTTCACATGAGTCAAAATATCACGATGCTTCATGACATTAGGGTTTGGATGGATCGGTAGAATAAATTCATAGTCAGGATATGCTGCTGCGATCCTATTTATCTGTTCAAACCACACATCAATTGAATCGTGGTTCTCGCGCCTATGTAACGTAACCAGTACTTTGTTTGTATATTCACACAAATCTTTAAAAGGTAATAAATTATCAAGCACCGTATTCCCCACAATCCATTTTTCACCTCCCACCTGCTCAGATACTAAATTCAGTTCATTACTAGGCGTTGGACACAAATGAATGGAGGCTATTTTAGAAATCATCAACCTGTTTGCTTCCTCAGGGAAAGGGTTTTGAAGATCGAATGTGCGCAATCCAGCTTCAAGGTGAATTACTTTAATTCCGTTGTGAAACGCAGCCAAGGCGACACCTAAAGCAGATGTGGTATCCCCTTGTACCATCACATATTTGTAATCAAAGTCCTGAAACAATTTAGATGCAGCCACCATTACCGATGACAACACGTTAGTCAAGCGATCAACACGATGAGTTGGTGGTATGTGTAATGAAACATCCGCACGAACAACATTCAATAAATCCCTATGTTGACCAGTAAATAATGTCTCAAACAAAAATTTTTGATTTACTAATTCATCAATAACAGGCTTAACTTTCAACCACTCCGGTCTAGTCCCAAACGCAATGAGAAGCATTATTCTTTTATAAATTTACCTTTATATGTTTCAATTATGTCACTACATATCCCCACTAAGGATTCATTGAGAAAAGCATTATGTAGCTTATCGAAAGTCACGTTCTCGCTTTCAGGCAACACTGCAATACTATTTGCTACCGCACGATTGCCCGGATAAACCCAAACAAATCCTTTTGAAGTTATTGTATACCAATCCGTATTGTGCCAAAAATAATGGAATCGCTCACCGTTATTAACTAAGTAATTCAATGCCTCCTTATTTTTTGCGTGAATCCAGAAATGTGAATTAGATAAAAATTCAGGTGAGACTTCATATGTCGGTTCATCATGTCCTAAATAAGGCTTGTCCTTATGCAACCACAAATCAATTTCAACATCATAACCTGCCATCAAAGCAGTTACGATATAGTTTGGGGAATTCTCCCAACCACTTTTCCCATTAATATTCCCGCGATGTGAAATATATTTAAATTGTTCCATCTACCACATATTTATCATCTTGTACAGATGGGAGTTTAATCGCAACAATAGCTGCATCAGTTATTGCGCGGAACTCGATTATTTCATTTTGAAAAACTTCAATAATATCACCCTCTCCAAAGATTTTATCATTCATTTGCACCTGTCCTGACACCACCACAGTATATTCTTTCGCTATCTTATGATAATGTGCGTTATCGACATCGCCCTTCTGATAGTATTTTACAGCAATCTCAAAATCCTTACTATTAACCAGCACCGGATTAAAATTTCCCATGAACCAGCCATTAGTAAAGTTTTTCAATTGATGTTTTAGCATATTATTTAACAAATATACAATTTAATCTAATATTTTAGAGTGTTTTAAAAAATAGTCAAGGTCTTCGGGTACACCAATACCCCACATCTTTTTAACATCATAAACCGATATTTTATGATTTTCGGGAATAGCTTCATTATATACTGGTGCCACGTAAAATTCTCCGTTTACACGAATGTTTTTGTTGATCATTTGCTCCGCATATTTGACATAATCTCTTCCCTCTCTCCAAACATATATTCCAACCGTTGCAACTGTCGATATAGGTTCTTTTTCAGCAACCCTTTTTACAAGACCTTCATCGTTCAACTCCACAAAACTCCATTTAGGATGGGTCGATTCAAACGTTAGTACTACACCACTTAATTTATTTGACTCGTCAAACTGTATTTCTAAGTAATTAAGGAACTTCGTTGAGTTATATTGAATAATTTGATCTGAATTGGCAATGATTAATGGTCGATCATTATTAATATACTCTTTCGCAAGTAATGTTGTACAAGCTGCACCCTCAGTCAGTGAATCTACTACAACTATTGAGCATCCCGGCTTAATTAAATTCAAAACCATATCCAACTTATATTTTTCATGATGTTCTTTTTGAACTATAAAAACATAGTCACCATTAATAGATATGTTTTCAACAACAACCTGAATCATTGGCTTATTATTGATCGGTATTAATGGTTTGGGAAAAGTATAACCAGCATTGGCGAACCGTGAGCCTGCGCCAGCCATTGGGATGAGAATAATAGGTTTTTTCATCTATAAAATCCCTTTGATGCTTGAATGTAATCCAAACGGAATTTTATTGGTTCGTAACGAATTTCACTACTATCTTTTACCTCATACAAATATGCTCCTGATTTTTTGGCAGCATCGATACCATATTTTGAATCTTCAAAAATCATTGTTTCAAGTGCATCACAACGACCTATTTCCATAGCCAATTCAAACATCTCAGGATCAGGTTTAGGGTGAATTACATTTTCATTTGAAAGATAATGATCTACATAATCCATCAAACCAGTCTTTTCAAGTGCTGCGCGAATAGTTGCATGTATTGAATTTGATGCCACCATTATTTGATACCCATCTTCTTTCAATTTGCGTAATGCTTCGTTAACGTGTTCATCAGGTAATAGAGTGTCCTCAATTACTTGTGCTGTAATTGCTTGCTTACGATCCCAAACACGTTCATGTTCACTGAGTGGCAACCCTCTTTCCTCTGTAAGCATGTATAATTTTTGTTTTGTTGGAAGTCCATCATATCTACTTTCATGGTCTTCACGGTTGATGATGAATTTAGGATCAACTTCACCCAATGCCCGATTAAGTGCTTCATAGTGTACGTCCTTCAATTCAATCAACGTACCATCCATATCAAATATTAATAATTTTATCATTTGGTTAAATTTAACTAACTATTAGTCCCTCTTGTATAAGGGTTAATTCCATATTTTTTAAACAATTCCTTCAACTCATTAGAATATTCATCAGTATTCCACTTACCCTTTACTACGGCAGTTGCTATATAGGGATATATCGAACTATCAAAATGACTAGTACCCTTTCGTGAAGAGCCACCATCATCAATATAGTAACCGAAGATTTTTCTTTCTATACAAACTCGTTTTGCGTCAACCTCAAACTCCCATACGTTCCTACCTTTAGAATTATCATATACTTCTCTAAGTTTTTCAAAATTCCAGATTGTCGGTTGTATTGCGAACACACAATCAAACTTATTGGTGATTATTTTTAATTCAGGATAAGTCGCATCAGATAAGCCAAACGTAATCCCTCCTTTAATCAGTTTAACAAAATACTTATCCTCAATATTTGCTTTTAAATATTCAGTAAATACTTTAAGCTTATCATGGTTTGGAGTATCATACAAAAACATATCTTCATGTTGGAAAATACAATAATCGACAGTATTAATCTTTTTCAATGCTGATGACATCCTTTCTCTATATGTGAGTTTATCATCATATAAAATAACTTCATAATTGATGGGAATACCAGCGACCCATTTATCTACTATGATGTAATGTTTATCCTCAGGGAAATACTTATTCATCTGACCAAAATATAATGGCCAAATGTCTTTGTAATCGCTATGAGTATAAACTATGAAATTCATTGTTTTAATGTGTCTTTGGCTTTTCTACCCCAACCAAGATGTCTCACATAACCTTGATCAAATATAGCTGCACGGAAACCTAATTCACCATACTTGACACTAACCCAAGGCTCTCCATCAAATTGTTCTATTGGTTTAATTAATTCATAATCACGTAATCTTCTCAAACCCGGATTGAAGCTAAACCCATTCCACACACTGAAGTAATGCATTGCAAGCAGTCTAAATTTCTTACCTCCAATGCTACTGGCATAGTATTGCGGATCAAGAGGATGTCCATTAGTATCATTGACTTCCCTCAACCATACTTGGATAATTTTTTTATTAGACTCCAGAACTTCTAAACTGTCCTCAATGAACCCACTTCGATAAAATTCCCAATCTTCTTCACAATGAAAGATGTATTCAGTATCGACATGAGCATATGCCAAGTCAATAGATTTCATTTGACCTAGATTTTTAGGATTGTCAATCCACACAAAATTATGATCTTTATACTTCTCTTTTAAATGATCGTTAATATTTGGTTTACCTGAATCTTCAATTACCACATACTTTTTAATTGGATATGTGTTAAACTTGAAAAAGGAATCAAGAGTTTTTTCTAACAAGTCAGGTCTATTGCACGATGTCAAAACGAATGTTACTTCTTTCATTAAATAACTGGTTTACTTTTAGTTAAATACTCATTGAAGGCTTTTGTTACTTCCTGATCTTCATAGAAATAGTGTCTACCAATACCAACTTTTCTATTTGCATCAGGTATTCGAGATTTCGATCTATGAACTTTAAATAGTAGATACTCTAAAGACAATCCTTTATAGTGTAATAATTTTAATCCACCATAAGCAGTAGCTTTCACATTCCCCTTGGGATCAGAATAGTGACATCCCATACCATAATCGATTTCATCTAAATCGTCAGGGGAGAATATTACTTGCTTATCCATCATTTCAAATTTGCATCCGTTTTTTACTCGCTCAGTTAGCTGCAAATCTGGTTTAAATTCAGGAAACACGTTGCTATACATATTATATCCTTCTGGTTTGAAGATTGTTATTCCTGCCTTCTTTTTTTCATCCAAAAATTGATGAATATTCTCGTGGTATAAGAATTCATCCAAATCACAAACAATCACATAATCCACGTTCTGATTTTTAGAATCTTTCCATGCATTATTTTTTATTTTTGTGAACACAAGATCATCTTGTTTGTTATTCGACTCATATTGTCTGATTTCATGATCTACACCAGAATTTTTGATGATCTCAATACTACTATCAGTGCTAAAATTGTCGTAGAAAAAGAACTTTGATACGAAAGTTCTGTAGTGATTTATAAAAAACGGAAGTAAATCTTCCTCGTTATAAAGAATTGTATATAGATGTATTTTCATTAAACAAATTTTGATTTTTCATATAATCCAACTCTCATAAAAAACCATTTATGATATAGATGATTGTTAATTATCTGCCAAGTAGGATATTTTATTAAGTTGGTTGTTTTTGTTGGTTGAAAAAATTCATTACTAAATTCATCGTTTGCATTACTGTCGGGCCAACCATTAATTAATGCCTTGTGGTATTCACTCCCAATTTTGAAGTCATGCATAGCATGTTCTTGCATCATGATGAGAATATTCATATTTTTTGAATTAGAATAAAACCATTGATCAGCATACCCTGCATTCAATTGTGCCCACATTGAAGAATAAATGTACTGCATATCGGCCTCAGGCATAAAATTCATTAAAGAAACATTATATCCTCTGTGCAAACCACTTCTATGTCCCAAATCAAAACGAGCAGTGACAACCACATCATATTCAAAATCATATTCCAATTCGTGAGTATATTTAAATATGATTGACGCACCTCTACTGGTATAAAAGCTTAATGACGATTGGATAGTACAATCTTTGAAGATTGTTTCTGATCTGTTGAAATCTTTATCAATATCACTTTGAGACAACCCCCTTTTTTTAGCTAAAGCTTCGAAGTCAGCTTGTTTATCGAAAACAGCAAATTTTGGATTATAAAGACCTCTAATTTTATCTTCATTCTCCAAATCCCATGAATGTATAAAGACATCAACGTTAGGATATTTAAGTATATTATCCTTAATGTAATTATACCCCTTCATTCCAGCATTAGAATCTCCCTTATTGTTGAAGTACCCGTACAAACAAAGTGCTATTTTCATATTGTTCTATATTTTTTAAAAACATCAAATTCAGTCAAGTCTCTATATCCCAATCCATCATTTTCCCCAAGATCGGGCATAGACGCAGGGTAATTAAGCATTAACGTCAATCCCCTTGCAGCTTCTTCAGGAGTCATATAGAAATTATAACCAGTTAATTTGATATTATCTTCCATGTAATTCTTTTCAGAGCGTCCTTCATATCTCATCTGCTTGAACCATTCAATTGCATTCGGATCATCGAATAGTATAGCACCACCCTTACCGATTGGTAATTGTTTCTTTATGTGGAATGAGAGACACATCATTGATCCGGGGATATACATGTCTGAGGTAAGCCGCTTTGCACTATCGTAAATCGGATATGGATCAAGTCTATACAATCCACTCCATTCCATATCTTTAAAAACAGGTATACCACCAGACAAAATCACAGCTTGCGCTACAGATAGATATGTGCGCTTAGGTACAATAACGTCCTTTCCTTGCACTTTATGATAAAGTAATGAGAGTAAGAGTGCGTTAGTACAACTATCTACTACAACACAATATGGTGCCCCTGTATACTCGCACAGTTCTTCCTCAAACATTTGATTAACTTTGAAAGGATTATGTTTTATACTTTTAAGTGACATTTATCTATTAACAATTTTATAATATTTGAATTCCTCATCCTGTCCAACTTGAGTAAAACCAGATGAAATAAACATTTTATGACTTGGAATATTATTGTGTTTAACTTTGGCGACAGCGGTAGGGTGTACTTCCTTAATTTTATCTAACATAAAACTACCTACTCCTTTACCATGAATGTCAGGTATGACTGCGATTCGGATGTCGTTATCAACAACACCCACAAAACCTACTGGAATTTGATAATCAATACCTTCTAGGTGGGCCAAACAGATGAAATAACCATCGTTATGCTTTTCCATGTAAGCATTCTGTTGTTCGACAGTTATTTTAACTTGTTCTACAAAAGAATCCTTTATTCGATCATCGCTTCTGAGCGTTCTTATGAAATCCCAATACTTTGGTTCATTTTTTACGAATTGTAACATTCTACCATATGCAAGTTTTTTTAAGTGATTCCCCGCCAGTTAAGTAACCTCTTAAACCCTTCATACCCATATATGGATTTAATGTTGTACCAATATCAATATATGTATTATCTGGTGCTATCTTAAAAAGTTCATACTGCAATACATTGCTCAATGATGATGCTGAAAATAGGAAAATATGGTTTTTAATCTCATTATCCATCACCCATTTTTTCATCGTCTCAATGAGATCATAGTTATTTATTATGCAGTTTGCTCCTACTCTAAAATCTTTTTTTACTTTGAAAGGAAGTGTATCTAGGGTTGCATTTTCATTGACCACATACACAATACCGTCATTTTCTCTTTTCTTTAAAAGAGGAACAATGTGTTCCATGAAGAGAGGATAATTTGAATTAACCCACAAATTCGACCACGTTAGATTTTGATGATCGCCACCATACCAATCAACCATTTCCTGAAAATCGCTATATCCAACGCAGCATCGACAACTCAGACCTACAAAATAATTATCAGCCTTGTGCTGGTATGATTGCATTAAATGATCGCTAAAAAATTTATGCTGTTTAGGGTGAAAGTGTTTATGATCTTCAGGAGCATATCTGCCCGGACTCTTTGAGTTACCTATCACAAAATGATCATCAGCTAACTTCAATTCTTGTTCTTGAAGTATTCTAAGTTCACCATCGCTAAAGCGTAGGAATGCGAAATTTTCTTTATTTGCAATCTTACCATGAAGCAACCAAAAATGTTTTTTAAAATCTTTCATATTAATGGTTTTTTATTATCCAACCATTATTACAACATTCCCGAACAATATGATCTCGAACATTATTATGATTGTTATTATGTAGCCAGCTTGCAGATGCATCATTACCGTGCTTAAATCCAAAAGCAGGATCACAACTCCATAAAGTAGTGTCATCTTCAGGATGAGGTGGAACCCATGTTTTTATTTTTCCATATTTTTGAAGTAAATATGAAAACATAATGTCCTCACCATTTTCCCAAGAAACAGGTTTTTCATACCACATGTATTTACTCCACGTTGATTTCCAAAACCAAGCATGTCCTACCAGATCAACATCAGTAGGTATAGTACGTCTCACGCCATTCCACCCTATCTTTTGATTAGGGCCATACGAAGTAGTGTTAGGTAACACCACACCACTACCTCCAAGTAAACCATCGACTTGATCCATTGTCTCAAGGCAGTTTTTAAACCAATTTACTCCGGGCAGAACGTCATCGTCAAAGAGCGCAACATATTCAGTTTGCACCAACATTGCTGCAGCAAATCTGCCGTGGAATTTTGTATTTTGGTTACAAACAAAGATTCTATGACTAGAATTTTTAGGTGCAGCCTGCTTGGCAGTTCCTTTATTGTACCAAACCCATATATTTTCATCCCGTACTGGAACTGATTGATTCTTTATTGCCTCAATCTGAGCCTCAAGAGTATGTGCCCTGTTGTAAACATTCAAAATGACGGTTATCTCGCTCACTACTACCTATCCTTTATATAAGATTATGCTTTCTCATCACTATCATCGGTGCTTCATTTTCATTATTTGCCAATGAAGTAATTCCTTCATCCAGATAATATGCATAAAACATATTATTCTCTCCACCGAGTGCTATTCCTTCATGACCGTTTTTAACCATGCTCAAATACATATCCCAATCTTGAAGTCTTTTCAATGATTCGTCAAATCTTGGAAATGCTTCACGCTTCATTAATGACATTGTTGAGATGTAATTACCTCTTTTCAATTGAGTGCTATTGAACGCCAACGTAGGTATTTTAAAATTACCTCTCATTGGATGTGTTTGAGGATGAAGAACTATTCCATGATAACCAGTATAGGCAAATGATTTATCGGGATTATCTTGTAATAAATTGAATAGATTTTCTAAATAATCTTTACGCAAGACAATATCATCATCACAAAAGAATATATATGGTTGTGTTGATAGATCAAAACCATCATTTCTTTTCTTAGGCGCACCACCTATATTGTCATTTACGATAATTTCTGCAGGTCTATTTGCCTCAAGCATGGGCAACACAATATTTTCAAAAAAATCCCTTCTCTTGGAACCTAATGGAACAATAAACGATACTGGTAAACAGTCATCAAAATCCTCAAATAATTTATCAACCGTAATCATAGTATTATTTTTGCAGGCAAGTCATCTTTATATAATTCAACAAATAACTGTCTATTCTCTTCCCACTCTGAATTGGTCTCACCAACTGATTTATGCATCACACTAATACGATCAACAACACCAATATTGCAGCCTTCCAAATAATTCCTAAAACAGAAAGAGATGTCGTATAAATGAAATCCCTTAAACCTTTCGTCAAACATCTCTGCGACAGTTCTACCATTAACAGCCATAAAAAGACCATCGATGGTAACAACTTCTTTAACCCCTGAGATTTTTTCTGAATATATGCTTTCCCATTCACGTAACCCGTTGGTGTGCCATACACGACCAAACATTTTACTGTGATTCATTTCCTTTCCATCAGGAGTTAGCCACCAACATCCATGTGAATTAAGTTCAGTCGTACCAGCAATACCTATGATGTCGAAATATTGATATTTAAACAATCCAAGCAGTATGCGACCCCAATCTTTAGTTTTGAAAACAATATCATTGTGACAAAACACAATAATTCCATCGCCTCTACCAATTTCTTTGATATGGTTCCAACCTAAATTATAAGCTTCAGTCAAAGAGTATTGACGTTTATTTACAATACAATGTACATAAACATCGACCTGACCGACTGTTTCTTTAACATGTTTAATGAATTCATTATTTTCATCATCGGAAAGATGACTACTGAATATTATTGATAATTTACTTCTCATTGTTTGCCTTAAAAGCAAACATAGTTAAACTATTTAAGATTCCATATATTTTCTTAAACTATTTTCAAAAATCATTTTCGCTTTCTCTAAAGGGAAAGGAATGCGAATAATAGTGCCATCAGGAATATCAAATTCACTGATATACTGCGGATTAGCATACATAATTAAAAAGTCATACATCGGACTACTGTAATAATCTGATGAAATAATATCCATTCTACTAAATCCTTCTCTCCATTCTTCATATTTATCTGAGGAACTAACTGGAATATTTACAAAAGGAGGCATATCAATACTTCCATCGTTATTTTTTAGTATTTGGTATCTATCGTAATCTGCTTGCATCTTAATTAAGGTTTAATGGCTTCAGTGTTAGCATTTGACTGACCACCTGTTTGAGATGAATCAGTTATTTTTGATCCATTATTGGCTTCTATTTGTGCGGATTCAGCGATTCTAGCAGTCTTGTAAACACCAACAGGATAATATGTCGAATTTGCGTAGTAGTTGAAACTTTCAGCATTCTGTAGAACATCAATGGCAGACTTCAACGATTGTCCACCAATTACACGCATAGTAATGCTTATGTCAGCAATCATAAACTGCATACCCATGCCTTCAGGATTCATGTCCCAAGGAGCGTCAGTATAATCAAAATCAATACTATCAATGATCACCTTCGTGTGAAAGAAATCACCAATTCTCAACACGCATACTGGTGGTCTTCCGAATACTGAATTACGAGCAGCAGGAATACCCTGACTTTCGGTCGAATCCAATACTGTTGCGTTACCCTGACGTGTACACTGTTGTAAGAATGTTAATCTTCTATGAAAATCTTCGGGTGTCTGCGAATGAAATACTGGTGACAGTGTGCGTTTTTCTGCAGCTTCGAATCCAGTATATTCTTTATCGTTAACATTTTTCAAAACAAACAACCCATCGTTGTTTTGGAAGTTTTCAGCTTCAGCAATTAATCTCTTATTTGCTTCAATCTGTTCAAGAATTTTATTTCTATCGTTTTTCTGTTGTTCAGTTAATTCAACCTCCTTATATCTAACCGCTCCGTTTCTAACCAGTACTACCTTTGCATTTCTCTCTGGTTTAACATCCGATGCATACGCAAATTCTGCTTGCGCACCTCTGTCTGAACCATTGGTTGAACCTGATGCAACTTTAATTACTTTCACACCAGCTTCTTCCAGCGTTTTACCATGTTCAGTTTTAAACTTTGTTTGAATATATTCATACAACGCCTCAACCCTTCTTCTTGATAAATCTAAATTATATTGATACTGTTTTGTTTTATCCACATATAGTTTCGATGCAGAACCAACAAAATTTAATGTTACTAAGTCCAATTCACCAGTATTTGGGTTAAGTACTGATTGAACGAAGTCAGTCACTGTAGAATCGAAACCAACATTTAATCCATCATCGTTGGGTTCGTTACCATCGTCAGTACCGTTTTCATACGAGCCATCAGGATCAACAACATCCACGTCATTAGGGAAATAATACGTAACATATGTTCCAGATTTAATTACTGGTGTCTGTTGAATTTTATTTGGTGTAATGGTCTGTAATTGTGCCTCAAGCCTAGAATTTTCAACTTTCTTAGCTTCAATGTCAACGTTCTTCAACTCAGAAGCACTTAATCTACCACCGAAAGCAAAAAATTTAGCAGCCTCATTATGGCTTCTACCTCTAATCTGTGGTGGATAATCGATAATTAATTTAAATCCTAATCTTGCTATACGCTCTGATGAACTATATGTATATATAGGTTCACCTCTACCGATGAAGGTTGTAGTTTCATGCTTCGCAATCGAACTTTCACTTAATTGGATGCCGTAAGGAGGAAACCACATCACTCTCCCCATATTTTCACCTACTTCGCTCAACGGAACTTTTGTTCCGAAGGCATCACCCAAATATCCTTTGCTGTTTAATCTAAATGCAAGGTTTTCGATACTAAACATCATGTTCCTGTTGTCGATAACATTTTTCTCTTTATCGAAAATTGGATGCATCTTAGGAATCACATATCTATTTATCACCGATTCTTTAGGCCCATCATAAATGTTGTTACCATTAAATCTGATCGCTTTTTTATAATTGTTGTAAGGGTCGATAATATTTTGCTGTCTTTCAGTACGAACGTTACCATCATTGTCTCTTGTAAGTGGCGAACCATTGTACATAGGATTTCCGTCCTTGTCATACCACTTCTTTTTCGTCTGGTCGATAGATGAGTTACCACCTCTGGCTTGCATCAAGGCTCTGGTATAAGCCAGCATACCCGTTCTAATGCCGAATTTAGAGGCCATCGTATTTGCACCGTCTCTACCCCAAACAACCTGACCATTGACGTTATCCACGCCAAAGCCATAGCTATTATCAACAAAGTCAAAATCTTTGTCCTTAGGTTGATTTGGTAAGTTCTGAGCAGTGTTTCCAACGTAGTTGGTAGTCTTACCCAACCTACTTTTGTGATTTGCACTACCATATTCAAGATTGTTCTGGCCTTCGATACTTTTAAGATCGGGTATTTGATATTCATCAACCACCGTCATAGATGCCTCAAACCCGTTAGGGAAATTTTCAGGGTCATCAGTAGGAAATAATACACGCTCATACCATTCACGGCCAGCAGGGATTATTGACAAACCTTGACCGTTGGTTGTAGATATAAATGCACTATCACTAGGCTTATATAGGTTTTTATTTAAACTTTCATAAAGAAAATTCAACACCCCTTTACCTGTGTTTCTCACCAACTCGTTACGCATCATTCGGAATTCTTCGTTGGTTCTGGTTGGGCTTAATGGTGAGGTCACTCGTTGATTACCAGCAATTCTTTCAATGATATTTTCAACTGTGGTATTATCCTCATCACGAGTAATACGATAATCTACACGTTTTGTAAATAATTTTGTATTTGGATTACCATCAAAAAGATTGTTGAAATTTATAGATGGTAAACCAGCAGTAAGGGCGTTTTGTGTCACTCTTTGAGCAAATTGCTTACCTAATTGCTCGATTCCGATCTGTGCAATAGGTGTATTTGGCCCAATCATCCTACCGATAACCGTATTTTTAAGGTCAAAAGACTTGGTTGGGTTGAAAACAGCAGAAATTCCGTTAATAGCCTTAATTAATAACGGGTTGTCAATCGCATAAGGATCATTTGGAGTGTATAAGTTTCTGGCTACCAAATTTTCCCTTAAATTTTTTAATTCTTGGCTGTCTTTTAATCCGGGCATGTAGTTTACTTTTCACATAAATACTTGACTTATTTTTTAATAAAATTTGCATTATTCAAATTCTTTAAATAAGATTGCGAGACATAGTGGGCGGGTAAACACCATTGGCACTATGTGATTAGTTCAAAGTATGCTACCAAGGGGGAATTAAGATAAGCATACACCCACTCCTAAATCCTGAAGGGTTCTTAATCGGTAAATAGGAAATTATCGTAAGTAGCAGGAGAGAGTTTGATACCTATATACAAACTTGAATACGGATACCTCGTAATTCACAGGACTAACCTATAATAGAATATTATATATTTTTTTATAGGGGAGTCCTACCTATGAAGCCGTTTCCTTTAATCCTTATTAATCTTATATAGTTATATAATACTCAAAAACATATGTTAAAAGTATATACTGATGGTTCTTGTTGGCCAAACACTGGTGAAGGTAATGGAACATATGGTTTTTTAGTTGTTGATAACAATGAAAACGTCATCCACTCGCACATTGATGGTCGGGAGAAAACGACAAACAACCGAATGGAATTGCTTGGAATTATCTCGGCATTTAAATACTTAAATGCTAATCACGGAAGTGTATCAAACATAACGATTTTTTCTGATTCGCAATATTGCGTAAAAGGATTCAACACTTGGTATTTTGGATGGATAAAATCTGAAACTAAATTAAGTAAAATTAAAAATTTGGATATGTGGCATTATCTGCACGGCCTGCGTTCTCCAAACATTGAATTGAAATGGGTAAAAGGTCATGCATCAAATAAATTTAATAACCTTATCGATGAATTGATAAGTGAAGAATTTGCGAAACGATATGGAACAAAACCTAAGTACTGAAAAAATATTTCGAAAGGTATTATTATCTGAAAAATTACCTCCTTTAGATAAATATGTTCCCATGATTGATGATCATGATGAAATTATTATGTATAGAAGAATTGAAGTCCCTATACTTGGAAGTAGTAATATGTCAACTTTTTATAATATGCGAGATTTGGCAGGGGATAATACTCCACATGATAACCATCCGATGATTTATTGGCTTGAAGAAGTAACTATTGATGAGTTACTTACAACTTCCTCGCGGCTGAAGTACCTTGTTGATGTCTTACGGACTGAATAACTGCTTCCCTACCAATATCGAGAACCTTAACCAATCTTTCACGGTTAATCTCAAGAGTAATATCACTCTTAATTGAAACATTTTTATCCGCAAACTCAACTTGCAGAGGTTTGCTTAATAATGATTTTAACTCAGCGAACATGCTGTTGGAATCGATCTTAGTATTTGCAATATTTTTTATTGCACTTTCCACTTTTTCAAATTGTCCTGCATTAGCATTAAGAACGACACCGATGTTTTTGAAAGCATCGCCAACCCTTTCAATATTTTTAGCTTGTGTTCCGATTGCAAGTATCATTGCTAACGCACCTCCACCACCGATAGCACCTAAAATTCCACCAGCAGCTAATGACATTGTGGCAGCACCAATCGCAGCAATACCTCCTGCAATTCCAAGTAATTGTTCACCACTTGTAGACTTCGAAAGATCGGCTAACCCTTTCGACATATATCCGATACCAGCACCAGCGATACCGATAGCAACGCCAATACCTAAGAGAGCACCAGTTATGATTGCAATACCGACCACAGATGTTTCTGCAGCCTTACCTAAAAGTACCAAGCTTACAGCCATTAATGGTACTGCAATGCTAATTCCTATTATGGAAAATTTAAGTGCATCTAATTGTTCGGGATTTAAGTCCTTCAAGCTTTTCGCTAAAAATCCAAACCCTGCTGCGGCAGCACCAATTCCAATACCTGCACCAGCAGCAGCTAAACCAATTGCTTTAAGATTACCAGCCATTGCGCTACCGCCTTTACCAGCAACTTTTTGCATACCTCCACCCATGAGACCGCCACCACCTGCAGGAGATGGTGAACTACCTCCTTTTGATTTAAGCATCCCACCGATACCACTCATCATCGGGCCAACGGTGTTGAATAACTTACCAGCAGCAAGTAAAGTGATCGCTGCACCACCGATGCCTTTGATCCAGCCTTCACCCATCCAATCCTTTAACTTATTGATCTTTTGTAGAACCCAATTAACTCCCTCCAGTACAGGAAGAAGAACAGATTTCATTTCGAGCATAGTATTTTTCATCACTTCCTCGAAATTCTGTGAGTCAATACCTCTTTGTTCTAAAGTTTTTTGTTCTTGCTTTAAAAGTTTAATATCGGACGTAGCTAACTTTGAAATGTCTTTTTGCGCACCATTAACCATCGCAAAGAACTTACCAGTCTTACTATCGAATTTTGCAATACCTTCGATGTACTCTTGCTCATCCTTAGTTAAGTTCAAACCTAAAGTTTGCTTTTTCATGGCCTGAACCTGTGCGACTCTACGGGCAGATTCTGCTAAATTTTCATATGACACTCCGAGAGCATCAGCAGCCTGACGTAATCTGTCCTGATCCTGTGCAGTTACTGCGAAATCGAATCCGTCTTCAGTTTTACGCATCGTAGCCATACCCTTTGTTAGTTGGGTCAACTTCTTAGCATATTCTGCAGGATCATTTCTTGAAAGGAATAGTAATTCAAATGGGTCTGACTTTGCAAACTCACCACCTAACACATTTAATTGTGAAGCCATCTCAATAGCACCTTCCAAGCTTCTGGCCATCTTTGCACTATTGATCGAATCATTAATATCTAGCTTGAATTTCTCTGAGTATTCACTCATTTTAGCCATACCTTTAATACCATCTCTGAAAGAGAACGTGTTAAGGGTTTTGAAGTTCTGACTTATATTTTTTAATACTTTGGTTGCATTAATACCTAGTCGCTCTGATGAGTCAACAACTCCTTGTACAAATTTTTGACTTCTTTCAATACTGACACCTAAATTATCAAATTGTCCAACAAGTTTTCCAGCTTGATCAACACCTAAGGCTGTACCCTTTCCAATACTTGAAACTAACTTGAATTCTTTCTCAGAAAGTGCTACTGTTCTACTTGTTTCTTCTGAATATGCTGCTTGAGCCTTTGCTAATTCAGCAATAGAAACACCCAATCTTTGAGAATACGTTGCAGCATTCTGCATGTTTTGTCTTAAGTCGTCTGCCTTACCTGCTGACAACCCTAATTCAAGCGTTACACCTCTGATTGCTTTATCGGCATCCATGATGTAACCAGTCATCGCACCAAAACCAAAGTTTCTATCTCCAAAACTGGCAATGGAGTTCTTTATATCTCCAACGACTTTTTCTTGTTTTCTATAAGTTTTTAGTTGGTTTTCTAGTTGCTTATCAAGACCTTTTGCAGCAATGATTTGCTGTTTTAGATTAGCTAAAGCAGTTTGAGATAGTTTACCCCTACCGCTAACGTGTCGATTTAATCTATTCTCTAACTTTTCAAGTTCTCTGGCGACTGATAGTCTTTCAAGTTCAGTATTGGCAATATTTTTCTGGAAACTACTCTCAAAGCCTAAGCTTTCGTTAATCTCCTTCATTATCCGTGCCTTTTCCTCCAACGCATTAGTTGATAGTGGAGTGCCTGAAACTTTTTGCTTTTTAGCCATTTAAACTCGTTTCAGATAAATACCTATAAAAAAAATAACCACGATTAGTGGTTATCTTCTTTTTTTCGAGAATCCAGTACTGGTTTGACTTTTCCTTCTGGCCTTTTCTAGTTCTTCCTTTTGTTTTTCGAATTCATCATTCAATTTATACAAATAGTATCTCCTTTTCCACGTAGGCATTTGTGCTACTTCATTTATCGAGCCTATTTGTCCGTGTCTACTCAGATAATAAACCTCATCGGTTATCATCCTTTTGTATCTATCCGCTAAATGAAGGGGAAAAAAAAATCTACGCCTACGCTAATTTTAGCTTTAAATTTGTATCCATCTGCTGCAGTGAATTCATAATTCATATCAACGTCAGGAGTAACTTCTTGAATTCTTTTCTTCAATTCTGCAGAATCTCTAGCAGGCATTGCGTCAACGAAGCTTACGATGTAATCTTTTGTTCGATTTCCTGCAACTTCAACAATTTCAGCCTTTAATTTCAAAGAAGCGAATTGACTGTATGATTCGCTATAAGCGTCCTGTATTGCTTCAGCAGTTTTCAACACATGATTGATCTCTCTGTAGTTTAGGATTTTGAATTTAACCAATAATTTTCTGACAGGTAACAAATATGAGAACTCGCCTCTTTCATCAGGTACATGTTTAATTTCCTTTGGTTTAAGTTGGGTTAAATCAACTTTATCAGGAAAACTATTGCCATTTCTAGGGTCAGTAACATTTACCTCATACTCAGCACCATAGGATGACGCTCTAAGGAAAAGTAATATTGCGTTCCTATCACCAACGAGCAATTCATCAGTGTTTATACCCGGAGTCTTTATTTTTTGCTTCAATAAAATATCCAGTACCGTACCATTTTCGATCAAAGATGATGTTGAAAGAATGTCTTCATCTTTTGAAGTCATATATTCAACTGTTACTTCAGATATTTTATTGGAATAGTAAAGTCCTTTTGATGGTAATTGAACTATCTCATATCCTACGGTAAGGTTAGGATCAACATTAGTTTGCTGCGCTTGGGTTTGTTTTTGGAATGCTTCTTCAGACTTGAAGCCTGAGAGTGTTACTGGTTCAACAGCTTCTGGAGTGATAGCTTTGTTGATGGTTTGGTTAACATCCGCACCTGATTTATTAGCATAAAAATTATTCAATGCATCTTTCAGTGCTTTCTGTTCTATCGGGTCAACTACTTCTTTTCTATTTGCCATAATTATAATTTTTTATTATTCTTTATAATTAAATACAGTGTTTTTGAAATTTTTCTCTAAAAAATCAAGATTTCCCTGACTTTCCTGTATAATACAGTAGGAGAATATTTTTTTAATGGCTAAAAAAAGTAAGAAAAGTAGCGAGTCGTTCGAAATCTCGAAAATCGAGAAGAACGAACAAGAGAAAGAGAGGATTAATCAAATACTACATGAGAGAGTATCACTGAACGCCAAAAATGATAGTCAAAAAAGATTAATAAAGTCAATAAAAGAGAATCAAATAACCATTTGTAATGGTGTTGCTGGTTCTGGTAAGACAATATGCTCGATATACATGGCACTGTCACTACTGAAGGATGCTAACAATGCTTATCGCAAAATTTATTTAGTTAAATCAGTAACAACACTAAAAGGTGAGGAACTAGGATTTTTGAAAGGAGATTTGAGGGAGAAAGTTGACCCTTTTATTGAGAGTTTTAGAATTAATGCTGAAAAGTTATTTCACGTAACTAATGTAAAAGCATTATTTGAGACTAGCATTATTGAATTCTTACCGTTGGCTTACATCAGAGGAAGAAACTTTGATAATTGTATTGTTATCCTTGATGAGACTCAAAACGTCAGTATCGACAACACCAGAACCCTATTAACTAGGATTGGCGAAAGTTGTAAGATGATACTTCTAGGTGATACTAATCAGATCGACTTGAAACTAAAGAAGGACAGTTCGTTAGAACCAGTGCTTCGCATCTTCAACGATGTTTCTGATATTGGTTGTGTTACAATGGACGAAAACGAAGAAAATCTACGTAATCCAATCATTAAAACAATCGAAAGAAAGTTTAAAGAGTTATGAGTGAAAAAATAATTTTAGTGTTTTACATAGGTATTGCTGATATGAATGAATATCAAGTTGCACAATACGTGCAACGTGTTCAGCAAAGATTCTTTACTGAAGAATTTATTAAATCTAATAATGCTGAAATAATTTTATTACCAACCAGAGAAACGAATAGTAGAATTGAATGTATTAATCCAAAATATATTAATGATGCTGAATTAATTAAAGAACATCAAGAAAAAATGACCAGCTACCATAATGAATTTCAAAAATTTGTTGAAGAGTATGGTTTTAAGAAAGCGGAATAAAAAATGGATGAAGACGAATACAGAAGAAGGTTCGAAGAAGTAAACAAAAAAATTTCAGACCCTAAAATAAGTAAGAAGATAGATAATTTTCTGAAAAAAATTGCTGAATTGGTGGACTGTAATGTTGAGTTGAATTTTTCGATAACACCACATATAGAACATTATGCGGAATTACAAGGTTCGGATGATTTTATAATTCCTGATGCACCAACAATGAAATTACAAGATTTTATGGAGCATTTGAGGAAGGAAGAAGGCCATAATTTCGATGTTTATATTGATCCAATTTATTTGAATAAGGGTGTTAATGAGATAATTGATGTGTTAATAAGTACGGTTGACAACAAACTTATTGTTGTACCAATATCAAATAAAAAACAAGTAAAACTTTAAAATAAAATGAGTAAAAAAATAGTATTAGCGATAGACCTTGATGAAGTGATCAGATCAAAATGGTTGCAATTCGATAGATTCTACGCACAAGAATTTGGTGAAGAAGGTATTAAAATGCCTTTTGATACATATGACCTAAGAAATCATTATGAGTTCAATGATCGTACAGACATTGTAAATTATTTGAATGAAGACCTGCCTGATGATATTTCACCAATAGAATATATGTTGGATGAAAACGGTAATGCACCTGTCGATCATGATGCATTCAGGAAAAAAGAAGAAAAAATGACCGCAGATGAGGCATTTAATAAATTCCTGTACGAAGATTTCCTTGTTGAAATTTTTGGTACTGCACCTCCACTTTATAGAGGACTTGACTTACATCTAAGAGAGTTTACACAGGAATTTGATCAATATGTTGAAATTGCAATTTTCTCAAAAGAGCAGAATCCAAGCATTTCTCCAACACTTTTTTTCCTTTCAAAACTTAGACCTACTGTTAGGACATATTTTTTCCCTAAAACTAATGAAGAGGTTTGGGAAAAGGCAGATATAGTAATTACTACTGACCCTGAAATTATTAAAATCGCCCCGAACAATAAAATGATTATTGTCTTGGATAGGCCGCATAATGCGGGTCTTGATTGTGACTATTCTGCATTGAATTTTATTGATTTAATAAAAAATAATGAATTTAGAAGTGAGATCGGTGCTCCAGCATACGTAGAGAAAGAAAGTACAACCGAATAATTTAAAGAAAATACATAAGAAAAATAAAATGGCTCAAGAATCGGCTCCACAAGAATTATCTAACGAACAGAAATTACAAATTTCAATAGATAATATTAAAAACAAGAAAAATAAGATTATGTTCTTCGTACCTGATCTCGGTAAAGTTCCATCAGGTGCTGTGTATGAGATTTATTCTCATGCAACATTAGTGAAATCATTGGGATATGATGTAAAAGTTTTGTTAGAGACTACAAAATCTACCAAACCAGAATACGTAGAACCTGAATTGTTAAATCTTGAACACATCACAATGGAAACTGCAAAACTTACTGTTTCACCAGAAGATTTGCTGATTATCCCTGAGATTTTTACAAACGTTATGGAACAAGCTAAAACATTACCTTGTGGTAGAGTAGTATTGTTTCAATCGCTTGATAATGCTACCAGAGCACTTCTTCCCGGAACTGACTGGTCTAGCTTTGGAATTAAAGATGTGATTACAACAAGTAATATTATGCAACTATTCATCGAAGAATTCTTCGGCAAGAATAAGTTCAATGTTCGCACTTATAATGTTCCTGTACCGGATTATTTCCAAAAAACTACCGAACTTAAGAGACCTGTTGTATCAGTGTTTGTTAGAAATGAAGGTGATCTTGAGAAAGTCATCAAGTTATTCTACAGCAAGTACCCTCAATACAGATGGATTACTTTTGAACCTATGCAAACTGATTCAAAGCCACCGCAATATTTGAGAAGAAGAGATTTTGCAGATAAGCTTGGTAAGAACTTCGCAGCTATTTGGATTGATCGATTGGCAACTCACGCCCAATTTCCGCTTGAGTGTATGAGAGTTGGTACTATACCTATTGCATTGAAACCTGATGTAACTCCTGAGTACATTATTAAAGATGATAAGTTTGTAGAAAATTCAGGAGTTTGGACATCTGATCTATATGCAATGCCTTCATTGCTTGCAGATACATTGAGACGATTCTTAGATGACGAAGTTCCGCAAGAGTTGTGGGATACTATGGATTCAATTGCAGCTAACTACACCACTGAAATTGCGAAAAAGCAATTAACTAAAATCTACAGAGATTTGATCGGTGAAAAACTGTTACTGTTGGAGAAAACTTTGGAAGCTATAACTCCTAAGGTTGAGACACCTGCAAGCGTAGATGAAGTTAAACCATTAACTGATCAATTATTAAGCTAATTAATTTAAGAAGAAAATATATATAACAATGAGTAATATAACAATTATTATACCTGTACACGAATTTAACGAAAAGGTTAAAGGGTATTTGACTAAAGCATTGGATTCTATTAAACTTCAAATAGGAGTTTCCATACCAAAAATTAAAGTAGTATACACAAATTCTGCCGAGGAAGGTGGAATATTGACTTTCTTATCTGAGTATGCTACATCATCAAACATTCAAATTGATTCGGTGAAGAATGAAGGTAAGACTGATTTTTGTGGTCAAATAAATTTTGGAGTTCAAAATACTACAACAGATTATTTTTCAATCCTTGAATATGATGATGAATATAGTACTATCTATTTCAAGAATGTTGAAAAGCACATTGCCGCAATGCCAGAGGTTGGTATGTTCCTACCCTTCACAATTGATGTCGATGATAAAACTTCAACTCCAGCACAAATCGTAAATCAAACCATATGGTCTAAAGGGTATGTTGGCGAAAATGGTGTGTTAGGATTTTTGAATGTTAAATCTCTTAACGATTATTCATTCTATACAATTGGTGGGTCGGTTCTAAAAAAATCTGAGTTTGAAGCTGTTGGTGGATTGAAGTCTAATATTAAACTTGCTTTCACTTATGAGTTCATTTTGAGATTTCTTGAGAATACAAATAAAATATACTCACTACCTAAATTCGGTTACAAACATATTATCAATCGTGAAGGTAGCTTATTTCAAAACTACAGTGTTTTGATGCCTAAGCATGAGAGAAAATTCTGGTTCGAAACAGCTAAAAAAGAATGTCATTTTTGGAATGATAGAGTTATAGATACGAAAGCACTGAAGGGCACAATCGTGGAGGCTTAATTAATAACCTTAAAAGTAATAGTGTGAGTTTCCAGACATGGCCAAAAAGAGTGTTAAGTTAAAAGATAATTATTTCGGTGAGATAGAAGAAATGGCTGTTATTGCATATAATAATGCAAAATCAATAGAAGAAAAACATAGGATATACAACAGTATACTTAAGAAGCCTTTTGAAAAGATGGCTGAAATTGTGTACAAAAGGTATCGCTCAAGGGATAATAAGGGTGGATATGAAATAGAAGACATCATATCCAACGCCTTGGCTCATCTGATCGAGAATATGCATAAATATGACCCTAACCGAATTAATAAAAACGGTGTAAAAACAAAGGCATATAGTTATTATCAAACTGTAATTCATAACTACTATAAAGATCATGGTAGGAATAGTTACAAAGAAATGATTAATAATCTTGCGTTCGAAGATCATTTCGATGAAATAGAATCCAGAGAGGAAAATATGTATGAGATTGATGCAGTTAATGAGGCTGAAATGAATGAACAATTAATTGAATTAATTGTTGAGAAGTTCAGGCATAGAATCGACACAGACACAAGCCTTAAGAAGAATGAAATAATTGTCGGTGAAGCAATCATCAATGTTCTAAAAAATTGGCACAGTCTATTCATGGAGGAAACTGCTATAGGTAATTATAATAAGAAAATATCCAACAATTTCGCAAAAAATAAGATATTATTCTTCCTTAAAGAAATTACAAATCTTTCAACTAAGGAGATACGATCTTCAATGAAACAGTATAAAGACCTTTATTTTTTGGAAAAAAACCTATTCTTCAAGGAAGAATCCTAAATTTTCGCCCATCTACTATTTATAGTTAAAAATAACGGTATGGCAAGAATTAAGCGTAAACGAATCAAATTTACTGAAGAAAGCCTTAATGAACTTTATCAAGAAGTTTATAACGACACATTCAACTTCAAAGCGAAGATTGAATCTCTGATCTCAAAATGGTCAATCCACATCAAAGATGAGGGTAATATCGCTGCATTGGGTAAGGAAATTGTAGCCTTAATGAACGGTATAGGTAAAACAAATGATCAAAAAATAGTTCTTCTTAAAATCTTAAAGGATATTGTTTACAATAAGGATGGTAAACAATCCGAAACTAAAGATAATGATGGACAAACATCAATTAGTGATGAGGCTAAGGAAGAATTAATGAGAATGGCTGAAGAAGCCAGAAAAGGCATGGAAAATAACTAATCAAAATGGGCTTAATTGATGATAAAAAAAGTATTATTAAGCAAATCAGTGTCTTTAACTCGATGGGTAAGGAGGTTAATGTCGCTGAAGAGAATAATACATTACCATCAATAAACAATAAAAATGAACCCATACCATTCATGTTAGATACCCTAACGGTAATGGTGGGTAGCCAAGCCCTCGAAAGAGTTACAGGCCAAGTCATGACTGACTTTGTTAAAGGAGTTGAACCCCAACTCAAAACCAGCTTAATAAAGCAAAATACTACATTTAATTCCAACCAAATATTATCGTCTGGATTCGCTGCAGGATACACAGTACCTGTGAGTGATATTGATTTATATGGGAAATTGAAAACTGATCCATCAAGTCAAACTGGTGGATTACTATATGGCGATGATGCAAATGATTTTGATAAAGCAGTATATAGTGCGATAAATGCCCCCGGAACTGATGTTACTGCAAGTAATGTCAAATTAAATTATAATGAGGTTACAGATGAAATAACCATTACGCCACAGAACTCAAGTCAATCAATTGGAACTTTTGTTTCTCAATATGTCGATGGATTAACATTGATTAATGAAAAGGCATTTACAACCAGAATTGTTGATTTAATATTTGGAACTGCATCGAAACAGCAAAATAAAACACTAAGTAATATTGAACTTGAACAGAAAATTACAAAACTCCTAAAGAAAATTAGTGATGACGAGAGTGATCTTGAGTTTACGAAGGATGATTTGAATTTGATTGAGAAAGAGTCAGTAGAAAAATTAGAAGGAGTAAAAAAGGTAGATGTTGGGTGTAGCATCATTGATAGTGATGTAAGTATTTCGGATTTAGAAAATTTAGTGATATTGAATAGTGGTAGCACTGACCCTGTAAAGGTTGGGCAAAATTTTGGTTCATTAATCGATAATAGCTTCGGTAAAAATTCTTCTCAAACTAATCCTACCAATAAAAATGCAATTAAAGATGGTTTCTTTAAAAGAATTATCGAAGCCATCCAAGCATCGTTAATTGAAGCAGTGACAGTAACACCTCAAATTAGGGTGTTATTAATAATTGTTAAGGGTTTGAAAAATGGTGATGTTATAGGATTAACAAATCCATTAGATGATATAAGAAATCAAAAAAACTTGGTAAAATGTTTATCTGATTCAGCGAAAGTATCGTTGAATGAATTCATATTCAATTTATTAAAGGCTGAATTGATAAAGATATTAGTGCCTGTAACTAAAATCATATTACGAGAAAAACTTAAAGCGTTTATAAGTATTTTAAAATCATTAGTGTAATGGCAGTAGATTTCGGGAATTTTACATCAATTTTAAATGGGATAAAATCCATTCTCAAAATCCAGAATGCTGGTGGTAATACGGTTGTGCCTACTCCTTTGATTTTGGTTGGTGCTCAAAAACGCCCCGGATTATCAGCAACAAAAATAGCTAGTGCTATCATTCAAAGAAAGAGTGAAGCAGGTCTACCTATAGGTGCATTACCTTCGGGAGGTGTTAGTCCCGATGAGATTATGGAAAGAATAAGGGTAGAAGAAATAATTAAAGCGATTCAGGAGGATGCTAAATTAACTATAGCAATACCTCCCGGCACGACATTAAGTGCCTCAGGAGCCTCACCATCTGGCCCTGTAACCGTGTTTGGAAGCACGATAACTTTAACCACTGGATACGGTGTCATACAATAATGGACGTAGAATATTATACTTGGGATAGTTGGACTAGCTGTAATACATATAGTATTGCATATTTGAAAAAACATAAAATACAAAAAATTAAAACAAGCTTTGACGAATCAAAGGGAATGGTTCGTGTAGAGATTCAATACGAAAATGATGAGCAAAACGGAAGCGTTGGTTAAGATTAATAGTTTAAAAACTAAGCATGAACTGCTTAAGAAAGAAATTATTGACCTGACTTATCAAATTGAAAATAAACAATCAGAACTCGCGGAAATTGAAGATGAGTACATTAAGCTGATTGAGATTTTAACACAGGACGAATAACATGGAACCTAAATATATTCAAACCAGTAGACCATACAGTAAAGATACGAATAAGGAAACTTCTATTCGTAATATTTACTATGGTGAGGTTGTGAGTATTGATGATCAATATGATGGCGGTAGAATAAAAGTAAGAATTGCTGATCTTGACAATAAAACAATCGACAACAACTTACCGTATGCGTATCCTGCAATTCCAAAATTCATGCATATCTATCCACAGGTAGGTGAAATTGTTAGAGTGTTAATTGAAGATGTACGATACCCTCAAAGAGGAAGACATTGGATTGGTAGTGTAATTTCACAACTACATAAGATTGGTAGAGATGGTTATTTAACTGCATTATCAACAACAAATGTTGGTTTAAGTACGCCCGATAAAGCACCATCAACATATCCTGATGCCGCAGGAGTATTCCCTTCAATTAATGATATTGGTTTAATTGGTAGAGATAATACCGATATTCTTTTAAAGGAAAGACAGGTTATGATTCGTGCAGGTAAACACGAAGTTGGTAATATTCTTTCGTTGAATAAAAAGAATCCAGCTACAATTCAGTTGGATATAAATAAAACAGGTGATCGTTCATCAATCATCCAACTTGCGGACAAAATTGCTTTGATCTCGCATGAGGGCAATCCGAAATTACCTACAATAAATTATGACGAAGAAACAATTACAAAACTATTCAATGAAGCACATCCATTGGGAAGAGGGGACGTAATTGTACAGGCTCTCGAATTATTAAGAAAAGCAATTATTCAACATATACATGCTTACTCTGGAATGCCAGTCGATAAGAGCGGTGTGATTATTGATTTGGAAAAAGTGGATTTCACACAAATACTACAAAATAATATTAGAATAAATTAACTTATTCATGGGCAGAACATGGAAAGATAGCCAAGGGAACGCTAAACGTAAGGCGAAACACATCCCGTATGGTGGAAAAAGGGGAGAAACCTTCCCTATGATTAAAGAAAATGACTTAATTAAGGAGGGATCAGCAATTCCGGTCAATAAAAGAGGGGAAAGACAAAAAAATAGAATAGATTTGCGAGATATTGAATTTGATGACTAATATCGAAATTCCAGTACCTGCGGAGATTTATTATAAATTCAATGGAATTAAATTCCATGATGATATACATAAGTATTATGTTGGAGAAAAAAATTTAATTTCCGTAACAACAATACTTCATGCATATGAGCAGCCTTTTGATGATGCTTATTGGGCAGAAATTAAAGGCAATGAATATGGTATGTCTCAGCTTGATGTAATGGAAATGTGGGGTGCTTGGAATTTGAAGTCTCAAATCAGAGGTTCTGCCGTTCACAATTATGCTGAATTATTATTCAACAATAAGATATATAAAATATCACAGGATGAAATTGATCAGAAGCTAGGGCCACGAAACATTGAAATTCTCAAAACATATCCTAGAAAATATCAACACCTTTTAGAGAGCGGAATTATGTCCAAGATGGAAGGTTACACCATCATGGAAGAATATGAAACGCTGAAAGGATATGTTCAAAATTTTTATCGGGATACCTATAACAGGTTAATTCCGATTCGAACCGAGTATGTCATGTATGACGAACTTTGGGGTTTGTCAGGGATGCTTGATATTTTGTTTTGGAATGTAAAAAAGCAGTGCTTTCAAATTTGGGATTACAAAACCAATAAAGAATTGCGGAAAAGCAGTGACTTCGGTACTAAGATGAAATATCCATTAAATAAGCTAGATAATTGCGAGTATAATACGTATTCTTTACAATTGTCAGCCTATAAGACTATTTTGGAGAGAAATCTACCCATTAAAATTGAAGGAATGTATCTTATTTGGCTTCATGAAGGAAATCCAAATTATGAAATCATCGAATGTCAGGATTTAAGCACGGAAATCCTTAAAATTATGCAGTAGGATTCCCTTAATTTAGTATTTATATATGAAATAAGCTGAATTTTGTATATTTTAGGGTAATGGTAGAGAAGCGTAATTACAAACTTGATCATAAATTAAAGATTAAACAAGATGATCCTCTATATTACCTACTTGAAGGTGATTTAGACTTAAAATCCAATCATATTTATCTTTTCGGAATTGAAACTTACGGTTACGGTGCTGGTGCTGATGGTGGAATTGAACCCGGAGTGGAATATGCAATGGCAAACCGCTTTATCCGAAATATCAATCTTTGCATGAGAGTTAATCCTGAGACTCCATTGCTCATCCATATGAAAACTAATGGTGGTGACTGGAATGAAGGGATGGCTATATACGATGCGATACGCTCATTTCCTTGGCCTGTAACGATACTTAACTATACCCACGCTAGATCGATGTCATCTTTGATCTTCCAAGCCGCTAACAAGCGTGTAATGATGCCACACAGTACATTCATGTTTCATGATGGTACTATGGAAATCGGTGGTACTGGAAAACAGGTTAGTTCCTACGTCAAATTCAGCCGGAAAACTGCCGATAAAATCATGCTTGAAATTTACGCAAAGTCAATGCGTGAAGCAGGTAAGCTATCCGATAAGAGTCAGGAATACATAAAAAGATGGCTTAGAAACAGGATGGATAAGGAGGAAGATGTTTACTTAACTGCCAAAGAAGCAGTAGATTACGGTCTTGCGGATGAAATCTTTGATGCCGACTGGAAAAACCTTACAGATTATACTCCGGCCCAACTCGAAAGATAATCGGCCAAAAACTTGCATTTCTTGAATAAGTTATATATGTTTACGTTTTAACGTTTAATAAAAAAACATATATTTTATGAGAAAAAACAATGTAAAGGCACTGCCTAAACAACAAAAGGTATTGACTTACCTTCAGAACAATAAGGGTAAAACTCTTACCCCGACAACAGCAAAAACTCGTTTTAACGTTGGTAATTTGAGAGCAACTGTATCTGATCTTCGTGATCTTTATGGTAGCGACATCATTACCACAACTAAGAATACTAAAGGTGTGCTTGCGTACACTTACGGTAAATAAGTTTAGAATAGAGATAAAAAATAAGGGTTACGGTCACACGTAACCCTTTAAGGTTTCTAAGGTAAAAATCTTAATATTTTTGAATTATGATTAGTAATTCAAAATACATCTCCAAGGCTGGAGAGTAAGAGTAACTGTTTGTACTTCATCATCATCTTGTGCGTTATCGCCAAAGTCGATGTTAGTGATCATACACTGCTGAAGAACCCATTTTTCAACTTCAACACCAGTAGGATCGAGTGCCTTGATAGTTACAGTTTTCTTGTAACCTGCAGCATAACCCATTCTACCTGTTAATGATTCTGCGTGTAAACGTACCCACTCCATCAATTTGGTTGATGTTGATGGGCCGATAGTGTCGATGAAAGTTACTTCAACTGGTTCCCACTTATATTTACCAGCAACGTAGTTAACTTCATTCAACCAATGAATTTCAACAGGGTTGATACTCATTTTTGGTCTTGCGATGGTTTGAACTTTCCATACTTCAATTCCAAGTTCATCAGCGAATTCCACAAAGAATCTATTCTTCTTTTTTGGTTCGTAATCGAAAGGGATGCCTCTTAATAAATCAGCCATTTTTCTTATATTTTTTTAAATAATTTTATCTCGTTTCTTGTAAATACTTAAATCTTGATATTTGTCTATATTTCAGACTAAATCATTTTCTAATAAATACTTGAAATAATGGAAATTTCTTATAATATTTACGCTTTCCAAAACCCCACAAAAAATGGTATATAAAAGTAAGTTTGCAGTACTTCTCGATGATGAAGCAGTACTTTTCAATAATGAGGGTGATTTTAAATACTCACCAGATTATAATAATGTTGTTGTTTACATAAAAGATAATGCACTTCTTTTTGAAGGGTATAGATATAAAAAACAAAGATTGACTGATAAAAGATATTATATTGATAATATCACTGACATGAATGAATTGGGTGAATTCGTTTATTTGGATTACTATTTTGTTCGTAAAAAAGAGTTCTTTTCAAAGAAAGAGTACTACAAAGCAAAGGGTTGTTGGGTAGATGATTTTGCTGAAATCAAACAAACGACTCTTATCAAAAAGTATTTGCCCAACTTCAAAATAACATATATTGGAGAGGCATTAGAAATTCTCGAAAAGCATTAAAAAATAAAAAAAAGCCTCTTTTTTAAGGAGGCTTTTTTTTGAAAGGAGAGGGTGATTAATTAGTTCTCGAAAGAAGCACCTGAAGGAGAGATTGTGAAGTTCAATCCAATGTATTCTACTGATTTAGTAGGTACGATTGAGATTTCGCCATACAATTCATTTCTGTCTCTGCTCTCAGGGGTATTATTAGTATCATCCATTTTAACTTGGAATTGCTCTAATCCTCTTTCTCTCTTAACAGTATCCAATATTGGATTAACTTTGTTCAAGAAGCTGTCGATTGTAGTTTGATCATTTTGTTCGAAAACAAGTCTAACCGCGATGTTAGAGATCAATACTTTCAATTGCAACAACAATCTTCTAACGTTAACTCTGTCAAGAGCAGATTGTCTCTTTTGTAATGTCTTCTGTCCGAAGATAGCAACGCCAGTTTCAGGGAATGTTGCCATAGGGTTAATTCTACCGTTGTAAAGCGTGTCTCTTTCTTCAAGAGAAAGTTTTCTTCTTGCTCTCTTAGCATCGGTAACACCTCTTTGTAAACCTGCAGGAGCGAACCAAGGGAATGCAATGTTGTCATTGAATGCGATTGATTTAACAACCTCAGCAGTTGGAGGAATGTATACGTTTTGATTATTTGTTGTATCTCTAATTTGAATCCAAGGATAGTAGATTGCAGCGTAGCTAGAATCAATATCTGCAGCATCAAGTAAGTCAACAATGTCTTCAGCTAAAGTAGCTGTATCAGGCTGATCAGGAGCATCAATGATGTACAATGAGTCTGCTCTTCTTTCTTCAACCAATTCGATACCTGAATTAATAAGTGATAAGTTATCACTGAAGTTAATACCCGGAGTTGCGAATAAGTTGATAGTTACTTGCTCAGGATTTGCAAAAGTTTCAATTGCATTTGCCCATGCTTGGTAATCAGTAGCTACAGCAGATGCACTTGCAGCACCGTCATAAATCTGACCACTTGCGTAAAGGTCACCATTGCTTCTTCTTACTCTATGTTCATCCCAACCATCGAAACCACCATAAGGTACGAAAGTGAATTTTCTACTATTTTTAGCGAAGTATGCGTTTGAATTATCAGCCACATCACTTGCAGTTTGGAATGCTGATTCACCAACTTCGAATTCACCGATGATTGTTGCACCATCAGAATATGAACCAGTTGCACCTGAATCTAAGTGGAAACCTTTTGTTTTAAGATAGCCACTAGGAGCGTTACCATTGCTAGTGCTAATATCTAAACCAGCAAAATTGAATAAGTTTTGGTTGATGCCAGTACCTTCCAAGTTTGCTGCATCATAAGCTTTTTCAGACACACCAAGATAAGTTCTGTTAACTCTGTCAGTAGTTTCGTAAGATGTTTTATAGAACATTGCAGGTGCTTTAGCGTCACTTCCAAAAGAAGTTGCAGAAGCTGCGAAATCGTAATAAACATATCCTTCAAAACCAGCAGGGAACGCATCGTTAGGAGCATTAGCATCAAGTTCAAGCATGATGAAATTGCTCTGAATATCGAAATCACCATCCGATGTACCGATTCTGTTACCAATATAGTTGTTTAAACCTTTCTGCATTGAGCATCTTAAGAATGACTCAAGAGGCACCATATTATCGTCAGTATCATTGAAATCACGGACAATAATGTCGAATTCTTTTGAAACTGGATCGATGTTTTGGATTGAAATTTTAATCTCTCTGTTAGCTGCGTTACCGTCAGAAATAGAGATGAATTTGAATAATCTCTCAACAGTGTTACCACGCAATTCAGAAACAACCCAAGGAGTCTCAGGAGTTTTAAATGCATCTCTGTAATCTGTGAAGGCTGAAGATGTTGCTTTAACAAGGGTGCTAGAAACACCATATGCAACGCCATCAGCATCTAATTTCTTAATTAAATCAGGAAATACTGATTCAACATATATTTTTGTGTTTTTACCTTTTGGTTTATTACCAAGTACATTCGAGATGAAGTCTCTTGAATCAGGATTCAATGATACTACATATTCTTCAGAGCCATCAGCACCAGTTGCAGTGATTGTGAATTTACCAAACAAGTCACCAGTGCCTGTGTTGGTTGCATTTGAAGTAATTGTTACTGCACTCGCATCAAAAGTTGTTTCAGGAGAAGCATCTTCAACATCTTCAACAGATGCTCTTGATCTGATGAGAGCAACTACCATGTTTTCGTAGTCAGAAAGAGTGTTAGCAGTAATTGTTCTTGTGAAATCTGTAACAGTTCCGCTACCACTAGAGTAAGTAAGAACACTTATTTCGTGTTGGACTGTAGTGAAAAAGCTTCCAGTTTTTGTGTAACCAGTATTAACAATGCCAGTCTCTCCAGTTGCTGTGATAGACATACCCAAATATGAGCCATTACTATATGCTTCAACTGTTGATCCTGTTGCTGTTTGTCCTGTTGTTGATGTGTCAACACCTGCACTAAGCGTTACTGCCCATGCTGGCCCTGCCTGATAACCAGACAAACCAAGAACTCTAGTAACGTAAAGTTGATTTGATTGATCCAAATAAGAATTTGCCACATAAGGTAGTTGATATTTCAAATCACCTGAAGGGAATTTCTCAATAGATTGTTCACCAAATCTCGCTCTAAATTGTCCTTTGTCCTCAATCGCTACTGGTTGAAATGCTGGCCCTTTAGGAGTTTCGCCAACCAAACCAAGGGTGGTTACACCAACTGTTTTGGTTACGAATGATAAGTCTTGTTCTCTAAATTTTACTCCGGGGCTAACGAATACAAAGTTATTTGCCATTTGCTATTGATATTTTAGTTTATAATTATAATTTGCTTAGTTTGAAACTTTTTTTATAAATACTATTCTTTCCGTCAAAATCAATATTTTTCGACATTGTATTTATAAAAAATAATAAGTACTCATTTATGGGAAATAAGTCATACAGGATAAAAACTACCGCAGGTGGTAGTGATAAATACTTGAAAGTTAAGCTAGAGCAAGAAACTGACCTCGTAGAAATTTTATCGTTGAAAATAACCCAAAAGGACATTTACGCTAGTTTTAACGCTGATTTTGGGGTTCTGGTCGGTAGAGTGCTTGCAAATGGAGGAATAGGGATTCCGAATGCCAAAATTTCAATTTTTATACCGATTACGGATGACGATAAGACCAATTCAGAAATAGCTTCAATTTACCCATATACCAATCCAAGGGATAAAAATGCTGATGGGGTTCGATATAATCTTCTTCCACGGGTTGCAGTTAATAACCCATTCAATACCGCAGGTCAATTCACACCAGCCGTGCCAGTAGGTACTTTCCCTACAAAAGAGGAAATCACGACAAATGAGACATTCTTAGAGGTTTACAAGAAGTATTTTAAATACACCACCGTAACTAACACCTCAGGAGATTATATGATCTACGGGGTTCCTGTGGGCCTCCACACAGTTCATATGTCTGTGGATGTAACTGACATTGGGGATTATTCAATGACTCCCGGAACTATGGTGAGCCAGCTTGGTTATTCGCCAGTACTGTTCGAAAATAATAAGGTAAAGTTCAGTACTGACTTAGATACTATACCAAATATTGAAACCCAAAATATAAGTGTGGACATTCGACCTTTTTGGGGTGATCGAGATAATTTCGAGATTGGTATAACCAGACAAGATTTTAAAATTCGTGCTACGTTGGTTTCAAGCGTGACAGTATTTGGTGCTGGATTCACCGATAATTTTTATGCTTCATATGGTAGAGACGATTATTTTGGGGATAGAGATGATTCAGCATCAGCGATGTCTCAAAATGAAGGGGAATATCCTCAACCTGCTAGTGGTGATGCTGGCGTTCGTGATGGTGTTAAGTATAACGTTGGTGTTGCATCAAGAAGAAATGGATTATTTGAGATTGAAGTGTATACAATTCCAAATACTGTCACGATGAATGAAATTCAGAGTGGTGATTTTAATACGACAACGGACATACAGCTATTAGATAAGTCTCAATATAATGAAATTTTAGATGATGGTATGTTTATTCTAACATTACCTTGCAATAGAGCCAAAAAAGTAGTAAATGAGTTTGGTGAGTTGGTTGATACAACTGATGATGATCCTAATGGTATTTTTACGCAATTCGTTGGTATGTTTATTATTGATTATGGGCCAGAATTGTCACAATATCAAATAAATAATGTGACTGATAGAAGTCAAAGAAGTAGACAAGACAGAACAAGAATTAAAATTCCTCAATCTGCTCCAGACCCTGTGTTGGAGGAAATTTTTGGACTTACTTTTGAAGCTTCAGACACGTTTTCCACTGAAAGAGATGGAAATTTTGGTGGAAAAACTAAAGAACAACGAATAGAATTGAATGAGCGATGGAGAAAACAAGCATTCAATTTTGAGGGAGGTAAAATATATAGTGTTGCAAAATTCTATGGAACTGCTTACGAAGATCAGGCTGGTGCTAGAGTTAGATACTCGATGACTGGCGATACTACAAATAAAAATCTTGACGTTTGGAGAAATGCTGGTGGCTTACCTCAATTAAGTAGTGGCGACACGGCGCAGGAATTTCCATATAACGTTACTAATGCGACATACAATTTTAATTGGAGTAATGCTCCTGAGCCATTAATATCAAACGTAAAAACTTTTGCTGGTGAATGGTTAAATATGTGTATTTATTTCCCGCAAATATTTAATTATACTGGTGGTGAACAAGATGTTACACGTATGTTAACTACTGATTATGCTGGTCATACCGATATGACTATTGAAAATACTTACAATGTGGTAGGTACAAGAAAAGATACGTCTTACTTCTTGAGATCGGACATTCATCAATCAACATTTATTGAAGTACCTAAAGCGGATTTAGTTAATATAATTCAGAATGCACCCGATAAAAAAGGATTTACTAGTGCTGATCCTGAATTTCTTTCAAATCCATTAAGTGGTTCATACCAAGGATTGGCCGACACAAAATACTTTTATCGAGGTTTACATGATGCTGATGTTATCACATTTTTGCAACAAAATGGTATTATATCGGCATAAAAAAAAAGCCTCCATATGGAGGCTTTTCGGTTTAGGTCTGGTTAGGTTATTTTAATGTGAATGTCATGACAACCTTCTCAACGTCTTGAAGCCGCATACCCGAATTAACTTGTACGGTCTTCTTACTTAAATCTTTTGCTGGTGTTATGATCTCGAATTCCCATCCATTACTTGTGGTGACCAGTAACTTTCCGTTGGTTTCCTTCACTTCATATGTTGATTCTACAGTTTTCGATTGACAATTTAATATTTGTGATGCTTTTGCACCTGCAGCAAATTTAAAGTCAATATCTTCAAGGTTGGCTTTTACTGCTTGAGGAAAGCCTGTTTCATCACAACCTCCATTGAAGGTGTAATCAACGGAATTATCGGTAACTACAATGGATTGAAGTTCCCATGTTCCAATAATCCCTTCTTTCACCAATTCCAGATTGGTTTTAGTAGGTTCTTTTGGTTGCGGGTCTTCCGACTCATCTCCACACGAAGTGAAAGACAGGGCTACAACGGCCAAAACCATTGTAAAAAGGCTGAATTTAAGGTTTTTCATAATATTAAAGTTTATTTAAGTGTCTGTTAATCAATTATACGTAAATAAGTTAAAAATGTTTTGGTTTATTGAAAAAATCATTTATTAGCTATTTATACGTATGAATGAGCCAATTCAGATTCAGTTAGGAAGTAGTAGAAGTGTAAACAGTATAAATGTTGACGAATACGTAAATATAGGTCTTCAAAGTAATGAAGTCACGATTTTACCATATAGTCAAACCTCAGTTATAAATGTGGCTGAAATATTTGATAACGAAAGACAGGCGAGTTTAAATTATAGAATATATGGTGACGTGGATTTTTTGAGTGTTGTTAATGGATTGTTAAAAACTTATACAAAAGTCTCTGATTTTTTCACAAGGCCATTAATAGGATCGGAACAGCTTGGGCTAACACGGAATCTTTTGAATTGTTTTGATATTTATCTTTGTAAATTATCAACTGGTCATACTTCGGGTGCATCGTCATTATATAATACAAGATACGAAATTTTAACAAATCTATCTGACATTGAACTTTACAATTCAGGTTACGGTAAGAATATCTTCAACGATCAAAAGTATTCCTTTAATTTTAATATAGACGTTGATGTTACTGATATGTGGGACAGTTTCGGTAAACCGATAATGAATCTTTATCTGTTCTTTAATTTTAAGCCTGTGATTGAAAAAGGAGAAACAGTTTCAAAAAAATTCTTCATACCTTCTGCTCCAGATCAACCAATAACGTATCAAGTTTATAGTAAAGGTGACGTTGTAGATGGTGATTTGGTTTTTTATGAAAAATCGAATTTTGAAGAAGTTCTCATTGAAAGGCAAGAATATTTTGTCACTTTCCCTTGTACCGATGTGGGCATAAACGTCTTACAATTTAAATATTATCCTTTTGTTCCAGTAAAGTTAAGAGATTTTTCAGATGTTATTGTGAGTGCCAATATTAGTGGAACTAGTATAAACGATACTGAAATACCTTCATATGCAGTGAAAATCGATAATGATGGTAATTATATTTGGAAAAACATTTTAGAAAATGGATATATTGACCCCATCTCAAACTTGGGTGTTAATCATCCCTTTGTTAACAACACACACTATGTATTTACTAATGTAATACTGGATTTAGTACCTGATTTAGACAACTCATTTACTCAAACTGCATTTACTAACATTAAGTTTGGCCCGAATACTTTACTTAACAGCAAGCCAATAACTTCACTTAACAACCTTGGGACAAAATGTTAAAATATAATGTTCGTATATCGCCAGTTGGTAATGATTTAAATTTAACATTTCCCCTTTCCAGTAAATCAAACTTGAGTGGGTTAAGTCAGGATATTCAAGACCTTGTGACTGATCAGTCGGATAACAGTATTAATTTAGGTACGGATGGAGAAAAAACTCGGTTTACTCCTAACGGATTTACAGGTATCACATTTTGGAATGGTATTATGACTGGTTTTACCACGTTAGAAGTTAAAACTCAAGCATATGTTAATAGTTTCTTCATCATTCAAATCTATGATACACCAGTAAGCGATACTCAAACCTTGCTGCATACCAGTTTCATTAATGGTTATTATTTTACAACAGGAGTGACTGCCATTTTTGATTGGACGAACGTGTTTGAATACACTGACCTTCACATACCTACTGATTATTTGGCAACTTTTTCAGGTAATACTGTTAATGTATATTGTAAAACTAATTTTTATAATGCTAAATTAGGTAAAATTGATCCGTTTTACGATGTGTATGCAACTGGCAATACAGAATCGAAACTTTATAAAATGATGACTTTGAATAAAACGAATAGAACCTATTCAATTACTGGAAATATGCATTTTGCCAAGATCAATAATCCAGAATATGTAGAATTGATCAATGACAGCATTGAATCCTTTAATGTTGAGAAGCCAACTTACCCTACAGGGAATACTTTCAATCCAAACGGTACGTATACAATCATTTAAGAAAGTTTTAGTATTTATTATAAAGTATTTTTATGGAAAAAAAGTCACTAAATGAGCATATTGATAGAATGATAAAAATTTCGGAATACAAAATTCCTGAAACCAAAAGAACTTTGGTTGAAATGTCGTTACCTATCGGTGAAGTGGCCCCAATGGGACAACAACCACAGCAACAAAATCCTGCTCAGGTAGATCAAGCCTTCGAAAGAGAGGTTGATGCAGCACTTAATCAAATAATGCAGACTTTACCACAAGAATTACAGAAAATAGCGACCACACAAGGTGATAAAGACGGTCAAATTGAACCAATAGGTCAGGAAAATCAACAACCTGCTGCCCAACCACAAGGTAATCCTGTAGCTGAAGCTGAATTAAATGAAGCAGTGGGAGCACTGATCGCAGGTGGAGCCTTGGCATTGCCCGCAATAGGTAATTTAGTAGGAAAAGCGATCTCTTTTTTAGGTAAAAGAGCCGATAGTCAAGTAATTCAAAAGATGGGTGATCGTGTAACCCATGCTGCGGAGCATTTACATCATAAATATGAATCTATTATTGATAGAATTCTCAGTCCCTTAACGAAAAATCTCGATCCAAACACCAGAAAGTTAATTAACAAAGGCGTTTTTTACGCGATTGTTGCTGCTTTAGGTGGTGCTGGTGCAATTGGAGCCACACACGCAGTACAAGGAGGTAACATTGGCCTTGCTGCCGTTGAAGGTGGATTGACAGGAGTGAAAGCCAGCGAGTTAGTTGCTGCAGCCCGCACAATTATCCCAAGAATTTTGAGCCAAGTAGTTGCGTAATTGTTAACTTTTGTTAGATTTGCTATTCTAACAAAGTTAAATAATGAAATATGTATCCATTGACATCGAAACTACTGGTCTCGATGAAAATCAACATCAAATACTTGAATTTGCTGCAATAATTGAGGACACTCAACTTAATCTTTCCTACGAAGACATCCCTAAATTCAGAAGGGTAATTATCAATCCAGATGATAAATATGTTTTTTCTTCATATGCATGTAGTTTAAATACACGTCTCGTTAAAATTATATCGAGAATTGTCGAAAATAATTCTTTTGATAAAATTAATCTCCCTAACATGGATGATGGGTATTGTTATCCCGACAATCTAATTGTTTCATTTGCAGATTTTTTAACATCTAATGATGATAAATGGGCAAGATCGTTTCAAAAAGAAATTATTCCAGTAGGGAAAAATTTTAAAGGCTTTGACCAGAAATTTATTACACGATTGAAGCACTTCAACGAGTTTATAAAGTTTGAATATAGAACCTTAGACCCTGCCTCACTTTTTGTTAATTGGGATGAAGACGCTTCAGTACCATCTACGAGTACATGTAAAAAAAGAGCGGGATTAGGAAATTCAGTATCTCACGAAGCATTGGCAGATGCTTGGGATGTAATTCAATTATTTCGGTTCGACAGAGAACAAAAAAATGAATTCAAAAGATTAAAAAAATTGAATGAACCTAATTTTGATGTGTATAATGGTAAAACACTATTGGGATGAAAGCAATAATTCACAAACCAACGGGTAGTTGGGTACAATTCGTAGGATTAGAAGTAGGTATTTCCGAACTACCACAGTTATTTCCAACTTCTTCATCTTTAGAAGGATTGGTAGAATACAATAAAGTCTTCAATCACGAATTGGACATCACTGACCTTGAAATGATTGATGTGGTTATCGTCACGAAGAGTGAATACGATAGATTAAGGAGCAATTGCAGCCCAAGTTCCACCTAATGCAACGTCAACCCATGATGTAGTTGATATAGCAACCAATGTCATCGTGTTTCCAATTGTATTACTGATCAAATATCCTGCTGGTTCAGTAACAATACCGCCACTCCTAACAGTTTGACCTGTATTTCCTTTCACCCTCAAGTTTTGATTTGCAACAATATAGAAAGTATATGTCATACCAATATCACTACTAGTTATTACTGGCAAGTTATATGTTTCCGTACCAGTAGCACCTGAGTTTGTAAATATTTTTCCAATGTCATTAAATGTTAAGGTTTTACCTAAAACGTTTTCAACGATTCTCTTTTTAGGTTTATTTGCATATGCCTTATCAACTAATGAACGATCACTATAATTGTCTGCAAAATCATATGCATATTGAATGCCTGTAAATTGTAAAGGATCGCCTAATACAGAAATACTGTTTTCACTAAAATAAATAGAACTTTCGTTACCATTTGTTGCACTTAAGTACCCAATTGCAATAGAGGAACTAAATCCAAAAACTGCACCACCATCTCGTGATACTGCAACACCATCACCCTCCCCAATATTCCAGTTTGTTGATCCTAAATTAATGTCGGTGTCCTGAGTTATTGTTGTGATACCATTACTTTTCCAAAAACTATCTGATGTAATTGACTTAACTTTTCTACTTGATGCTTCATACACAAGAATTCTATCCGTAGACGACCCACCTGTTGGTGTATTCCAAAGAACTAAGCTAGGAACTGCAACGTGATCCACATATGATGTGCCTGTTAATTTGATTCTGTTACCACCAATAATGGCAGCACGAGTATTACCAACTGCAATATGGTGATCATCACCACCAAGAATTGCGGAATAGTCAGCAATAGCACCATGTCCTGTTTCCTGTGTCCCACTCGTTCTTGAAAAGTTGAATGAGGATATACCCGCTGCTAAAGTGTTTTTTATGTCAAAACCAGTACCTCCTGCGAATGAAGAATTTCCTGAAGCAACTGACCAAGTACCAATTGCAGTTGAAGATTGTCCATAGGCTCTACTTTGAAAGTTTTGTGCGTGAGAGTAATTTCCAATTGCTTGAGTTCCTGAATTTTGTGCAAATGATAAAGTACCGATTGCTTTAGAATTGTTAAAAGCGGCTGACGAGGAACCAGATGCTGCTGAACCAGTCCCACTTGCAAATGAATCAGAACCAGCAGCTTTATTTGCTCTACCCAAAGTGGAGCCATATTCACCAGTTACTATATTTCCAAGTCCTGAAGAAAATGTATAATTATTTCTACTCTCATTTCCTCTACCAAAAATTGCATTATAGTTTCCGACTGAAATTAAAGTAGAACCATATACAATGGACGTGTTTCCTGTAGTACCAACTAATGACCCGCCACCAAATGCATATGTGCCTTGAACTTTAACGCTTGATCCCATTGCAGTTGAATTTGTTCCACCTGTAACTACATTATTCTCATCATGAATTTTAAATCTTCTATTATTTACATCATATACAAATCTACTACTCCCTTCAAAACTGCTATTGTTTTTTAGTTGTATTGAACCTTGTTCACCTGTAGGTAGTTTGGCAGATAGGTCAACATATTTTTTAGTGGGTATTAAAGTGTCTGCTGTTGATAATGGTTCGGAATTATAATGTAAACCAGTTTTACTGAAAATTATTCCCGATGTTGAATTGAATATATTTACAACACCAACTCCGCTTGATGCAGTGATTCTACCAACTAAGAATGTACCACTACCAATATTACTTCCAGTGCCAACATATAAAACTCTATCAGAAGTTGTTGGATTACCATTAACATAATTACTTATTGCTCCGGTATATTGATTTCGCATTATGTTTAAGTCGAATTTACTTATACCATCACTAATAGAAGTTCCGTATATGGTATTTGATTCACTATCATATATCGGTGCGTTGATGGCAGATAATTTAAATACATCACCACTATAATTTCCTGATGTGTTGGAATATCTTGTTCCGACATTAGTTAATGTGTTTAATTTCCAATATCCACCCAAACTACCACTAACATGTGATAACCATAACTCATCTCCAATAGGTAGTAAATAACCAGCACCACTAATGGGGATCACGTCACCAGTATAATTCCCTGAAGAAGCGTTATATAATACAACATTTGATTGGTCATCCATTCTAAATAATGCAGAAGTTGTTAAAAGCCACGTATAACCATTCAAACTAACAACGTCTCTTCCATTATTTGTCAATGCAGCACCAGTATAATTACCTGAAGTTGAAGTATATCTTGTAACTACATTTGTTATTGTATTAAATTTTATAAAACCTTGTGTGCTTGAACCAAACCAAATATGAATACCATCACTATCAACATTTGCAGATGTAAATGCGATGGCAGGTAATGTATCACCACTGTAATTGGACGTTAAATTAGTATAGTCTACAGCAACGTTACTATCAATATTGAATTTAGTAAAACCGAATAATGAGCTGCTAGTAAGATATAGATGTCCATTTAAATATACACCAGTAATTAAATTATTTTGAATTAATCCTTCAGAATCATCATAATTTCCGCTAGTAGCATTATAAGTTATTGGAGTAAAAAATAGAAAATCTGCCTTCCATAATCCACCACCGAAAGTAATAAAAAATAAAGTAAAATCGTCTATAGGTATAATTTTTCTAACATTATTACTTGGTAAAAGGTCACCATTCATGAAACTAAAAACAGATTCGAAACTGCTTCCTAATGATGTGGTGTCTATAGTATCATAAGCATTAGAAATGATGTCATCATTTTTAATACTTAATGTTTTACCTGTGTATGTTCCTAAATATGTTGAACCAGATAAATTTAATGCTTTATTATTTTCTTGAAAAAATTTACTATTTTCTAGCTGTTGTCTTGTTCTTAACATTATATTTTAATTTAAATATTTTTCTTATTATGAAATAAAACCTGAACCTATCCAATTAAAGCCGTTATAGACAAATAATAATGTACCATAATTACTGTCTATTAATGCAGTGGAATTACCATTGATTGTTTTTCCATTACCATAAACGGTTATATTATTTGTAAATGCATTTCCCTTTGCATCCGATACAACTATTTGTTGTCTGTCTTTAGGAGATGCTGGCAAGTATATATTACCTGCGGTGCTCCCGGAGTAATGTATGTAATGAGAATCTGTCGTTGCAGTGATGGAACTACTAGTAACCAAATCCAATCCAACCTGATTTGAAGATGAACCTCCCGTAATGTCTGAAACGTATGCTAATGTTTTTATTTCTGTTCCAGTTGAAACACGGAAGACCCCATCTGTCGTATTATACCAAATATCACCACCAATTGTCGCAGCAATACCTATATCGGAAGTTATTCTACCAACGTTTAAACCCACAACACCATCACCACCCTGTTTTCTAGGACTAAACATATGTCTACCAAAACTATAAGTCTTAGCTTCCAAAACATAATTTTTGTTAACTAGTGCTTGACCACTACTTCCAGTTGTGATGGTTCCAGTAAATAGAATTGGAGCATCAGTTCCGATTCCTGAATCGTTGAACTTCAAAGTATTTCCATTTGGGGCTTTAATATTAAATTCATTAGCCCAACTTTCTATTTTAAGTCCGTACCAACTTGTACCTGTGTTTGCGTAAATACCAACAATACCATCTGTCTTAGCACGTATACCTGCATCGACTTCACTACTTCCATCATTTAGGAAAATTAAACTTCCGAATGTATTTTCAACCGTTACGTCAGAACTCAAAGAAGTACTACCCGTTGTTTTCCAAAAACTCCCCACACTGCCAATTGTCGAAGCTTGTCTGATCTCAATTTCACCCGTACTAGGGTTTCTAACAAGGACATTATCGTTTGAATTGTTTGTTACAGTTGTTGCACCAGTACCTAAACCGAATCTAATTTTAGGGAAGTGTGCAGTATACTGTACTCCTGAACCAACCTTTATCCCTCTACCACCAAGGATTGCTGACCAAGGAGCATTGGCCGGTATATTATGATCTTGTCCACCAAGAATTGCTGTACGAGCACCTAACGCACCATGTCCTAGAGTTTGAAACGTAGTGTTGACGGAGAAATTAAATGAAGCTTCACCAGATGCTTTAATTCTTTTGTCGAAACCAGTACCGACACTACCCCAACCACCAGCAAAAGATTTATTACCGGATGCTAAAGTCTGCATCCCCATAGCGAATGATTGAGCACCACTGGCTTGTGAGAAAAAACCACAAGCGAATGATGTCTGACCGTTTGCAATAGAACTACCACCAAAGGCAGTTCCGAAATTGGTTGCATATGATTTATTACCAAAACTTATTGAAAACAAACCTCTTGCTGTATTAGTAACTATTTTAAAAGGATATGTTCCAGTTGCACCAGTAAATATATTATTACCAGTACTAATAATTGCACCACCAGCTAAAAGCTGTCTCTCTGAGAACACTTCCAGTATTGTTGCTTGAGTAGCCGATTGAAATGATGATAAATCAATTCTATATGAAACGTTATTGGAGTCAACAACATGCATTGAATACCAATATGATAAACCAAGACCTGTTGTCGCATCAAGAAAATTAGTACCATTACCAAGGACTGTTGCAGAACCATTAGTTAAAGTAACAAGACCTTCACCAACAATATCGACATTTGATTTTATGGCTCGTACTGCATCATTATGTTCTGTAGCTTTGATTAGTCCTACATAATCATTTAACCCTGCTTGGCTAACTATTTTTGTCGTGCCAGTACCGCCAGTCTGTACAATTTGATCATACATAACGGCACTATCCACTAAATCATTTATAAGGTTGTAAACCCTAGTCTTCGTATTTCTACCTTTTCTGGTTTCATTACGTAGTATAAGTGCATTTTCTTTTTGTTGTTCTCTACTAGTTTGGCTCATTCTTAACTGAAGGTTTCATCAAATGTCGAGTCGAACGTATTTCCACCTGTGGCTTTAGTTTGGTTGACATCTAATTTCATATTATTTTTACTTACTGCAAGACCAACTGATAATTTTGGTACTCTTGAAGTTTTAACTATTTCAAAGTTTTTTTCATTTTGTACAAAAGCAAGCACCTTCAACTGGTATACATTAACGTACATTCTATCTCCCTTAATATCCTGAATGTGTTCTTCCTCTAATGTATCACAATGAATTGCGAAAGGATTACCTTTAATCCAGCAATATGATTGTCTGCTTGAAAAAATATCCAATACTAATTCATCAAGAAGATTCATGTCGTTCTGATATTTTGAGAATAAGCGAACTTCGTATGTCATATCGACTGAAGTTGGTTGTGGTACTTTAAATCTAAGATTAACTACTTGTCCATCATCAAAGATGGGAACATCTAAATATGTGAATCTTTTATGTTGGGCAACCGTATATTTCTTATTACCCATTCTCGTCCCAAACTCCCTTTTAATTCTTCTAACCGTCATGTACGGGGTGAGAACGTTTTGATCATTATCAGTGAATTGCCATGTTTTTGCGAATTCACCCCATCTTTCCTTTGTCAAATAAAATACTGGAACGTCTTTTCCATCAAGTATTAATTTCATATCTTTGTTTTTGACAAAATCAAACATTGCAGCATCTATATCCCTAAGTTTGATAGTTCTTGGTAAATAGTTTGTCTTTTGATTGGTTTTGAGCATAAGTTCCTCAATACGGTCTAAACCGTATTTTAAGTACTCATTTCCTACTTTTATAGGGTTCAAAACCAGATCAATCTTCTTTTTTGGAAGTGCCATGATAATTTTATTATAAATACGAATAGATATGATATTAGAAAGAAAAGAAACAAAGAAGGATAATGGAGATATTGTGATTGAGGGGTATTATGATTCGAGCAATATAATCAAAACAATGTACGTCCCAAGTCAAAACCACTTATTCATTTTTTTCAAGAATAAGCATGTTTATTCTTATTCCGGGATCGATAAGCAATTGTTTGAAAATTTTGAAAAGGCTGAGTCCCAAGGAAAATTTTTCATCAGTGAAATCAGGAATAAGTCCAAGGAATACAATTATTTCCGCGAGTATAAATTGTATGATTTTGAGCAGCAGGACATTATGGATATTATCGAACAGTTGAAGTCTACCGAAAAGCCAGAGAATAAGAACATTTTATAGAAATCTGCGTATAAGTGGGTAAATAGGAAGATTTTTATGGAAAGTACTATAAAGAAAAGTATCTTAATTAAGGAATTCAAACATCAAATAAAAAACAAAAAAACTGTAGATTTACGCAAACTCGATAAGTCCTTTTTTGCAATAGTAAACAGGGTTTATAGGAATAAGCCACTTGATCTGAAGTTTCACATTACCAAAAGCAATACCATCGCATTTAACATTGAATACCCGGACGATAAGAACGTGTATTTGGAGCATTTCATAGATAAAACTCCGAACACGTTACTGTCATTCAGTATGAGAAACGATAATTTCGATACCCAAGATGATTTATTTCATGGGGATTTGGACATTGCACTGGATAAAATTGATCAAAATTTAGTAAGAAGGAATGTCCCAAATTAAAGAAAATATTAATTCGCTCTTGTTGAAATGTGCCGAATTTTATTCGGATGAAAGTAACTACGAGAAAAAACTAGCAAACAATCAAAGCCAAATTGATCTGGATAAGGGTTTCGTTGCAAAAGAGACTATTAAAATGGTTAAGCTTTTAATGGAACAGGAAGAGAAATTTGATCAACTTGCCAGCCAGCTAGAGGAAGATGGTTCCCCTGAAGATTTGTTGAAGCAAATTGAAGACATAACAAGTAAATATGGGAGGTAATTTATTTAAGGTCGGTAGAGTTTCAAAGGAACGGTATCTCGAAATTGTCGCTTCGTTACAACCCTTCCTTGATAAGCATTTTACTGAAAAGGATTTAGGAGGTGAATTTAAGCAGCACTATCGAATTCCTTCTGCTTATCGCAGCAAGCCTGACTATGGGGATGTAGACGTTATTTTGAATGCAACCTACCTTCAAAACCGAGAATGGGTTGAACCCTTAATTAAGGATTTAGGTATAACGAAGGTAAAAAAGGTTGGAAATGTTGTCTCGACCTTGTATATGGATTTTCAGGTTGATTTCTTTACTGTTGGTCAAGGAAGATTTGAGTCCACATACACATTTATGAGTTACAACATCCTTGGTAATCTGTTGGGTAGAATCTTTCATAAGTTCAATTTGAAGTATGGTCAGGATGGATTGCACTATGTTCTTCGCGGTTTTAATAACCATATCTCAAAACAAATCGTACTCACTAGAGACATTAAACAATCGCTCGAATTTCTTGAACTTGATTATGTAAGATGGGTTCAAGGGTTTGACACACTTGAAGAGATTTTTGAATATGTAATATCCTGCAAGTACTTCTGTTCTAATTCTTACTTGAACGACTATTTCAACGTAAGAAAAAGAGCAACGGAACGGCCAGACTTCAACAAATTTTTGGATTACCTTCACGAGCGAAACATTAATAAGAATTATCCTTTCCTAAAGGATAAATCAGTATACGTTCCGATGATAGAATCCTATTTTCCTGAGAGTAAATTATGCAGGCGAGTTAATGAACATCAGGCACTGCAAATCAAACTCGAAAAAATATCCGAGAAATTTAACGGCAGGATTGTGATGTCCTTACTTAATTATGAGGGTGAAGTATTGGGTAGATTCATCGGTATGTTCAAAGCTTTCTATGGTAAGAGGTTTGACGATCTTATTCTTAATTCAACACAAGAAGCCATCAATGACGCAATAGTAAATTTTAATGAACAATATTTCTTCGCAAAATGAAAACCATGACAGTATCACATCTTATCTTAATTGGAACATTACTCATTGTAACGGCAATTGCAATTATCGCAATCAGAACCCTTAAAGAAAAACTAAGAAGGGCTGAATTGACGAATGAATGGTATTCTAATAAGTATCTTCGTAAAGCAGGATACACCGCATTGTGGAGCGGTAGCGATGGTCTGAATTATGATCTTCGTTCCTTCGATGGAGGCAAAACATGGTATGCCATTGATCATAAAAGTACAATAGATTTCGATAAGGTGGTTATTTTGGGGAAGGCTGAAGAGGTGTATCCGGGCCTCATTGAATCGATGGAGGCAGTCGATAGACTAGTTGACTATGCAAAAAAGAATGGGCCTATTGGCTCCAAAATGACTCCAGAACTAGAAACCTTAATTGAGGATGTGAATGAGTCTGAATCATTACTTAAATTTGAGAAAAAGTAACATTTTTCAGTCTTTTCCGTATAAATTTGTATGAAAGTGAGAACCATAACACATTATAACCCTGATTTAGTTGTAAAAGCAATCAAACTTGCAACGACAGGCCACATTGAAAGCAACCATCGCTATGGTGATTTTTCGTATGTTGTTCATTTGGCACATGTCGTTGATGTTCTCTATCGATATATAGATTTGGTGCCAGTACAATCCAGACCAGATGTTATTGCTGCAGGATGGTTACACGACAGCATTGAGGATGCTAGATTGTCCTACAATGACGTTAAAAAGGGGACAAACAAGAATGTTGCGGAAATGGTTAGAGCCGTTACCAACTATACCCGTGGACGTAACAGAATGGAACGGATGCCTGATTTCGTGTACGAAGATATTCGTAATACTGACGGTGCAACATTTCTTAAATTAGGTGATAGAATCGCCAATATCGAAAGTGGAGGTAAGAGTGAAATGTATAAAAAAGAACAACCTCACTTTAAGGAATTACTTTATAATGCTCAATATGATGTAATGTTCGATTATATTGAAACGCTTTTTTTAGAATAAGAAATTGAATGGATGAAAGTAAACCTGTAGAGGTAAATGAAAAAATAGAAAACGCTGATGTAATTTGTAACAATTGTACTTGCGAGTTTCAGGAAGAAAGAATCAAAAATCAAGCCCATGTTTTTAATTTAAAGCTGTTTAAAAAATGGCGATTTAGATCAAAGTGCGGGTTCATTTCTAAAGAGTATATAACCAAACTAAAATAAAATGTCACATTATCATTCTGCACGTATCGGTAGAAGCAACAGTACCTACAATAGCGAATTCATGACCAAAGTTTATGGTTGGATGACGTTCGCTTTGTTTATCACGGGCTTCGTTTCAATTTTTGTGTCAGCAACACCCGTGATCATGAATACTCTCATTGAGAATACATGGTTATTTTATGGTCTCTTGATTGGAGAAATTATTCTTGTAATTTATCTTGCTGCCAGCATTGATGATCTTTCATATGAAAGTGCATTCATGCTATTTTTCATATACTCAGCATTGAATGGTGTTACGTTATCGATAGTTTTTCTGATCTATACTGCAGAATCAGTTGCAACGACTTTCTTCATTACGGGAGGGACGTTCGGGGCAATGTCGCTATGGGGTTTGACCACAAAACAAGATTTAAGTTCGTGGGGTAATATTCTATTTATGGGTCTGATAGGACTGATAATTGCTGGTGTGGCAAACGTCTTTATTGGTAGCGAAACCTTTCAATATGTAATCTCATTCATTGGTGTAATCGTGTTCGTAGCTTTGACTGCATATGATACCCAAAAGATAAAAAATCTAAGTCATAATGGAGATTCTAAAGACGCTCTAATGGGTGCGCTGACATTGTACTTGGACTTCATCAATTTATTCCTTTATTTGTTGAGGTTTTTAGGAAATAAAAAATAATGGAATTAGAATTCTTTAAGAATATGGACAACCCGATACTGGAACTGTACGCAGTCAGAAACAAAGAAGGTAAATACTTCCGTTCAAAAGGATATGGAGGTTACGGACAAACATGGGTAGATGATCTCAAGTCTGCAAAAATATATGCAAAGCTTGGACAGGCGAGAGCGAGAGTGACGTGGTTTAGTTCCAACTATCCTGAGTATGGAATTCCAGATGTTTGTCTATTAACTGTAACCACGGTGACGGTACTGGATGAAACAAAACGTGTACAAAGGGCCATCAAAAATAAGGAGGCTGCGAAACAAAAAAGAGAAGTTAGACACAGAAAATGGCAACTTGAAAGAGCACAACGTGAGTTACAAGCTGCACAAGAAAACTTGGAGAAATTAACTAAAGAATAAACTGTGGAATTCTTGTCTATAAAGATAGATGATGATCATAGCTTTGAATTTGCACACTTGAAAGACCCATCCTTTTGGGCCAAGCAACAGGTGGTCAATAGCAGGTATCCTGAACTTATCAGTAGACCAATATTTCCTCATGACTATTACGTGTACACTCATTTCGAAGTAATTCCATACTACGAAAGTAACCTCTTCAAATTTTTACCTGACGAGACTAAAATGAGTGATGCGATCTTAGATAGAATCGCGGTTAAATTTTACGTTAAAGATAATTGTGTTGCTGAACGAACATTAAACATTGAATGGAAAGAAGGGTTTGAGTATCGGATTGTTTATGAAATTGAAAAAATACTATACAGGGATTTGACACTATGAGTTACCTTACCAAAAAATATACACAACAATTTGTGCAGGATAACAACCTGTTTCTGGCTAAGGTTATTATTGGCTCACATGCCTTTGGACTGGAAACTCCAAAGTCTGACATCGATCTGTATGGTATTTACTACATGCAGAAGGATGACTTCTATTCACTTCATTATCGTACCGATGCATCCTACAAAGATGTTGTTGAGAAGCAGAGACCCGAAGATCAGGACATAACCTTCATGGAAATAGGTAAGTTCATGCAATTACTTGCCAATGGTAATCCAAATGCCCTTGAAATTCTTGCTTCCTTTAGCGAACCCAAAAATGTTGTTACTATTGATCCGCTCGTACAAGACATCGACATCAATAGAGTCTTAAGTAAGAAGTGTCACAAATCCTTTGGTGAATACGCAGTAGCCCAAATTAAAAAGGCTCGTGGATTGAATAAAAAAATTGTCAATCCTGTGGCACCTGAACGCAAAACTCCCATTGATTTCTGTTACATGATGGAAGAGGGCAGAACAAAGAAATTGAGAACATGGTTGGAAAAACACGGGTATGATCAAAAGTTTTGTGGTGCTGTAGCATTAACAAATGCAAGAGATTCATATGGTCTTTATTATGATCGAGTATCGTTTGATTTGTTTGGTAACCCGAATTTGGCTGAATGGGATGTTGAAAATATGAAATCTCATCGTAGGGAGAAAGGTTTGCCAATGGGTTATGGATTTAAAGGTATTGAACTGGAAAATTCTAATGAAATACGACTATCTTCTGTCCCCAAACTAGGCAGCACCCCTGACGAAATCGAATATTTGGGCACTATTTCCTATAATAAAGACGGATATGTCAAACATTGTAAAGATTACAGGGAATATTGGGAATGGGTTGAAAAACGCAACCAGAACCGTTATGAGAACAATCTGAAGCAGAACTACGATACCAAGAACATATCACATTGTATAAGGCTTTTAAGTGTGGCTAGAGAGATCGGGGAAGGCAAGGGTCTAATCCTACATAGAACCCATGATCGTCAATTCCTGCTCGATATAAAGCTTGGAAATGTTGAATATGACGTGGCGATGGAATATGCTGAAAAGATTACAAATTCCTTGGATGAATTATATAATAATAGTACCTTGCCAGACGAACCAGATTTCCAATATCTGAACGATAAACTTATTGAAATTAGACACAATTTATACAAATGAAGCACATTTTACCTTACCAGATCAGCTATTATGAAATTCTGGTAAACCTTATAAACAACCCCGATAAAGAAATTACCTCACGAGTAGGCGATGTAAGAAGTAGATTTTCTGAAAAAATTAAGGTTGACCTGAAAAAGGAGTTTCCTTTGATGGACATAAAACAAACATCTTTTAAGAATATTGCCGTTGAACTTATTTGGTTCATCAATGGTGAAACCAACATCAAATATCTCGTGGATAACAAATGCTTCATCTGGAATGATGATGCCTTTCGTTGGTATAATGAAAAGTATGTTCCGCTTGGTGCTCCTACAATTACAAAGGAAGAATTTATTGAAAAAGTTAAAGTAGGGGAAATATTCCGATATGATGACAAGTTCGATCAAACTGGTTTGAAGTTATCACATTATACCTATGGTGATCTTGACATCGTTTATGGTCGCCAATGGAGAAGTTTCGGTGGTAAAGTTGATCAGTTGAAAGATATGATCAATATGCTCAGGAAGAACCCCGATGATCGTAGGATGATTGTGTTGGGTCATAATCCCGCAGATATTAAAGATGGTAACGTAGGTCTTCCTGCATGTCACAATTACATGCAAGTTTATACTCAACCCATCACGGTTAATAGGAGGGCTGAAATTGCTCTCGAAAGAGGTTTGCTTGAAGGCGAATTGAAAGATTTAGTTGATGCCAACATCTTCTATAAGAAGGGATACGGTATTCAAATCTCAAAAGACACTCTTAAAGATATTGATGCTCGATTGGATGCACTCGGTATTGAAAAAAGATACCTCTCATGTTTCCTAAACATTCGAAGCAATGACTTCTTTTTGGGTAATCCATATAACGTTGCTTCTTACGCATTACTCACCAAGATGATTGCACAATGCGTAGGTATGCTACCGAATATCCTTTCAATCGAAATGGTTGATTGTCATTTGTATACCCCACATTTGGAAGCTGCTCATGAATGGATTGCTCGATTTGAGGCAAAATTAGAAGAGAATAACAGTCACAATCCTGCACAGGTTGATAAGACATTCTTCTGTAAGTCTGAAGTTGAACTGAATCCAAGCATCAAAGAAATTGATGAGTTTATTCTATCTGATTTGAAAATTATAAATTATAGTCACTTAGGTAAAATTCAAGCACCTTTATTGACGTAAAAAAATGAAAACTTACAATGTTAGAACTAATATTGGTTGGCGTAATTCTATGCTGCGTTGTATGTTTATATATCGTTAAAAGGAAAAAAGATAATGCTGAGGCAAAAATTGAATCCTTATTAGGTGAAATTGAAACTTTAAAAAAGTTAATTCCATCTGATAAGGATTTACAATTTCTTGAATTTACTGTGGATATGTATATCAAGTATGCAAAGGACTTTGGTATCCATTCGGAAACACAACATGAAAAAATTGTTACAGAGTTGACCAGAGTTCGAGACCAGTACTTGATTAAGAGTTCTTCATCAATCCAACAACATCCTCATGAACAGGAGTCGCAGTAATTTTCTTCCAATAAGGTTTAAATCCACCACGGCTTCTGGCAGTAGTATCTGAAACATTGTCTGCTGACGTAATTTCGAAAAACCTTTCCTTTTCTCCAGAGAAGTTAAATGAAACGTAATTACCTGCATTCATGTCAACACCTTTTTCGGTTAATTCCTCAAGATAAATTCCAAAAACCATATCGCCAGAATCTTCTCGCGCAATACCATCTTCACCGAAGTATTTTCTTTCACCTTCTTCAACGTCAAGCATGACCGCTAACTCCACAACTGGTAGGAATTTCTTATCTGCAGGCTTTGCTTCACCATAAAGATCGTCAACATTAGATTTAAGTACATCAACACGATAATATTTAACTCGGAAGGGAGAATCAGTATTCAAATACTCACGACCATACATAACGTCAAGATTAAAACTGTTCTCACTCATGAACAATCCGTATCTTTGTTCTTCCAGATCAATATTTTGCTTTTTCTTTTTAGCCATCTTATGCGGTCATAATAGGGAACATTGGAGGTTGGAAACCTCTCTCTTTATTTACGTTTGCAGCAATTTCTGCTCTATCTCTAGTCAATTGAACAAGCGACAATTTATTCAAGGATTCAGTGATCTTAAGAATGGTCTCATCTTTCAACTGCTTGCCTTCTTCCAATAAATGTCTGTAATCCATCGTCAATTCCTTCTGCGTTGCACCAACTTCACCACTGTAAAAACCTCTAATTCCACCGATTGCCATTTTACATTTAGCAATAAATAAATCTCTAATCTGAACTTTGGCAACACTGTTTAATTTTTCCCATTTAATGATGTCGATGGGAGCATCGCTAGGAAGTTTCACAACATCATTATTGGCTTCCAAGCACTTATCTCTTCCGATATTGTTGGTATTGTAGTAAAAATACCAGACTTTGGTTCCTTCCATCGATTTACTGAAACCGTTGCTGATTTCATTTCTTTCTCCCGGAACAGGATACAAATACAACAGTTTGGTTCCATTAGGGCCACCTGTTACACGGTATGTTAATTCAGACTGAAGAATACGTCTTTTTGTGCCCCTATCCTGCGCTGAAAGCAACAATGAGTATGTGGGCTGTGCGTATTGGGCTGGTCTACCTAAATAACTCCATCCGAAGCTATTGGCGTTCCAATTCGACAATGCGAAAGGATCGACCAAACCACTGTCTATTTGAGGCGGGGTAGTCCAGAGCACTTCGTTGATCTCTCTATTGGCTGGAATTATGTAAACTTGGGTGTTTGCTGAGATCGTGACATAATCCCTATGGAGAACCCAAGAATCGCCAGATGGAGCGTTCATTCCAAGGCCAACCTGCTTAGAGTAGGCGTAGGTGAAACTCTCCATAAAGTCCGTAGATTTCGTTGTATAGGCTTCAAAGAAATTGGAGCCATCGACCTGTAAACCTTGCAGGGATACCCACTGCTGCTCTATGAGCCAGTTGTTTACGATCATGCTGTAGTCCTCAACCACCATTTCAAGATAGGAGTCAAGTTGTTCAGTTTTAAGTTCAAAGGGGCGCAATGGATACCCCAATTCGTGTTTAACTTGTTTGTATAATTTTTCTTTATCTACCTTTGAAATCAGTGACATAATTCGTTATTTTACATAAATACTAAAAAAGTATGTTTTCATTTGAATATAATATAACTACTAATGAGCACGGAAGGCCGATAATTGACATTTCCGATAAAACTTTAAAGGAACTCGATTCTATCGAACATAAATTCATGGCATTAGAGATGAGTCGAACTATTATAGAAACTTCTGTTATTGCCAATCAGAAAAAACCAGTACTCAGTGAGGAAGAGTTTAATGAGTTAAAATCAGTATTGTTTGGATTACGTAAGATTTCTGATATATTTGCGCTCACGATAAAAAATCAAAACGCACTCCTAAACACCGTTTGGGACAACTTCGATGTAGAAGTTAAGACAATGGATGATCTTTATAAGTTAAATTATAATGGGTTCTTCTATAAAGATAGAATCTTCTCCCGGAAGATAGGTCTGAGAGTCAGAGTTATTGAAAACGGAAACGTGTATGAATTGAAGGATGGTATTGATAACCAACATTGGGTAGATGTCACAAAAAAAGAATAATCTTAAATGAGCGAAGAATTAGCACAACCACAAATAACACATGATTACGATCCTAGATCAACGGAGGAACAAGTAACAATATACAATTGGGTAGAATATGGTGAAGGTAATTTAGTAATCAGAGCACGGGCTGGTGCTGGTAAAACAACAACATTGGTTGAAATCGCAAAGCTATTACCTGCTGATGCTTCAACCACATTTTTAGCATTCAACGTTCACATTAAGGATGAACTTAAGACCAAGCTTCCAAAAAACGTATTTTGCTACACCACACACGGCTTAGGATACTCCGCTATCAAGCGAAAATATAAGGATGCTGAGGTTGATAATTTTAAGGCTGATAAGGTCATTGGTAAGCAAGCTAAAAAGTGGAATCTCGATGGAATCGACAATAAGCTTGATTACATGACCAACATGAAAAAATTGGTCAGCTTAATTCGATTGTCATTAACTCATGATAAAAAGTATGTCCCGGACATTTGTGAACGCCATGATATAAAATTTGATGGTGAAGACATTAATCGTGCATTTCAAGTACTGGAAGAAATGTATAACGATAAGAAAACCATTGACTATGTTGATATGGTTTACATGCCTTGTGTCGATCCTAAGATATGGTTATTCCCGCAAGATTATGTACTGGTTGATGAAGCACAAGATTTATCTCGTGCTCAACATGAACTAATCAAGAAGTGCGTAAAGAAAAATAAGGCAGGTCAGTTTATCGGTAGAATGATTTATGTGGGTGATGACATGCAAGCTATCTACGGATTTGCTGGTGCTGATTCTTACTCATTCAACAGTCTAACCAAGATACCTAACACAATAGTACTTCCTCTCACAACTAGTTTTAGGTGTGCTAAGAACGTTATTCTGGAAGCCAATAAATTGGTTGCAGACATTAAAGCTTTACCTGATGCACCCGATGGTATTGTACGTAAGGGTAGCGTACTTATGGAAGTTAAGGATGGTGATTTTGTCTTGTCAAGAAAGACATTTCCGTTGGTAAAATTATTCTTTGAACTTCTCGTTGAAGATCGAAAGGCGTATATTAAAGGAAGTGATATTGGAGCATCATTAATCGAGTTTACTGAAAACCACAACACGCCCTCACAGTTGGATGCTTCGCTAACGAATAAATTGGCTGAATACCGAGAAAATTTAAGAGCACATGGAGTCCTTAATTATCAAGAAGATACTCGATACGTTGCTTTAAACGATAAAGTAAAAATATTGAGATTCCTAATGGGTATGGTCGATAATGTCGCGGCCTTAAAACAAAGAATCAACTATATCTTCAAAGAAACCAGTAATGAGGGTATTGTTCTGAGTACTGTCCATAAAGCAAAGGGTCTTGAGGCAGATAAAGTGTTTATTATCATGCCTAAAGATTTACCTTTAAGAACTGGAATACCTCAACAGTACGTACAGGAATTAAATTTGAAGTACATCGCAATTACACGGGCCAAGTATGAACTTGTCTTTGATGAAGATTGGACAGTTGATGACGGTACGTTTGAAGAATTTACATTAGATCACGAATAATTCTATTCAAAGAATCTCGTTTCGCAGCACACTTATTCATTTCATTTTTATAATGAACAATAATACTATCCTGTGCCTTAATTGTTTCATTACTCACAATTAATGAATTCGTTAAGGCATCGTTTAGTTTTTTTACTTCTCTATACTGCTCGTCATTAGATTTTAAACTAACCTCAAGATTCGAACTATTGTTGAAAAACACTAACGAACCGACACTCACAAGAAATACAATGATCGTTATGAACCCAATTATTCCAATATTATTGATTTTCCACTTCAACATCACTTCGATATATTTAATTTAGTATAAATTTCTTGGATTTCAATTCTTAATTGCTCTTCAGATTTGATTCTTTCCTTAATGTCTTCGATTCTTTCCTTCTTCATTTGATTGATTTTAATCCATAATTTAACAATGACTGCTGCCATAATTAAAATCACTAAGCAAAGAATCCCAAGTATTGCATTATTTTGTTTTAAACTATTAATAGCATGGTCAGTATTTACTGGATTTGCTTGAGTCAAGACGTAAGTGTAAAGAAATACTGAACTTAAGTATAATAGTTTCATGGTTTATCGTTTCACCTATAAATACTTTTTTGCAGTTTGAAAAATTTTATCGAACAAAAAAAAGGGTAAGATTTCTCTTACCCTTTTGTATTTTTTCTTACTCAATTATTAGTTAAGTAAACCGATTCCGAATGTTTCCAAGCCATCGCACAACACTTTACCGAAGTAACGGTTGATGATGAACTTCTTAGCGTAACGGGTCATGATACCACGGATAGGCTTGAAGTCGAATGGATTATACATCACAGGAGTCAATTGCATAGGCACGTAAGGTGCGTAGATGTAACCAGACTCAAGGATTGATGAACCTTTGTGACCAACCAACAAAGTGTTAGCAGGAGCGTAAGGATCACGGAATACTTGGTATCTTCCTTGGAGTGAACCAATTTTCTCGATACCCATGTTATACTTATCCTGTTCAGGAGCAGCGTTAGATACGTGGAAGTACTCCAAGTTATCAAATACGGCACTGATTTCAGGAGATACTACAACCCAAGTTGCGCCACCTCTAAGAGTTGACTTATGGATTTGTGCAGAAATCTGGTTGATCTTAGTGATCAAAGTTTGGTTCCAGTCTTTCTGAGTACCATGATAGGTGTTAGATTGCTTTCTCAAGCCATTGTAATCCCATCTTGTAACCCAAGCTGCACCTCTTCTAAGGTCTCTAAGGATTTCACGGTCAACTTCAGCAGCCATCTGTTCTGACAACAATGCTGTCAATTCAGCTTCTGCATCAATGTTATGGAATGCACTTACGTCTTGCGCAAGTTCAGGAGTCCACTGTGCTCTCATCTTACGAGTCTCAACTGATACAGTTACTTCATCAAGACCGAAAGTTACTTCAGCCATTTCTGAATCTTCTTCAAGATCAGAGTAAACTCTGTAAGAGTATACGAATCTAGTTGCACCACCAGTTGCAGCAGTAAGTGCTTGGTAACCGTTAGTACCTGCGTAAGTTAAGTCGATGATAACAACCAAGTTTCCAGAAGAATCAACGATTTGCTGACCATATTTCTGAACCTTTACGTTGAAAGGAATTGCAGCACCAGCAGCCAATGAAGCGTCTGAGTAACCTGCACCAGCGTTAAACGCCTTGTTTGAAGTGATTTGCAATGAAGCCAAGAAGCTTTCAGTGTCCATAGGAACACCTTGAGGGCCAACAAGCTTACCTGCAGAAGTAGTTGAGAAACCACCGATTGTTGCAGTTACGTAAGTAGCACCAGTTGCATAAGCAGGAGATACTGATGTGTTACCAGTTACGGTTACATATCTACCTTTGCTTCTATCGAACAATGATGAACCTTCGTTACCATATTCAGTTGCATAGAATGCATCGTACAATGAAGTTGTTTCAAACTGAGTACCAGAGAAACCAGTAGCTGCAGCGTTTGAGTAAGCACCATCAGGTGAAGTGTGCTTCTGGTTAGGGCCAGCAGTTTGTCTAGTTGAAATCTTAGGGTTCATGTAGTACAACTTACCGATAGGCAAGTTCAATGCTTGAACTGATACGATTTCGTTAGCCAAAAGCTTTGCGAAAACTCTTCTAATTACAGGGAATGCAACTGTTTCGAATGCACCGCTAGATGCTGAATCAGTAGATTCGTTGATCATATAAGACAACTGGTTCTCAAACAATTGAGCGCAGTTTTCTCTAATGTTACCTTCAAGACCTTTCAACAAACCGATTTTGTCCCATCTGTTTGTGATAAGTTCTCTTTGTTCACGAAGTTGTTTCAAACCAATGTTACCAACTTCTTTACTTTCTGTTAAAAATCCCATGATTTTTTAAATATTTACTTTGTTTTTTATTTTATTTTATTCTTCCTAATTCAGTAATCTTTCTCTCGATTACATGAGTGATTTTTTTTGTGTTATACCAGACAATCTCAATATCTTGTTTACTTGCTCATCTCCACCGCCCATTGATTCCTCAATCACGTTTTTAGAAGATGATTCAACAATAGTTGAAGCTATCTTGTTTTCGAGTGATTCAGTAAGAGTTTCTTTCTTCGTTTCTGCGTACTCCTTAAGAGTCTCTTTGTAAACTTTTTCAGATTCGTTGATTGAACCTACTTTCTTAAACTTCTCGATGATGTTTTTCTTATCGTCTTGTGAAAGTGCGAAACTCTCATTAACCAACAAGTTATTTACATATGAAATGTTTGTGTTCAATACCGCCATTTCTTTCAATTGGTCTCTGTATTTTTCAAGAGCACCTTTGTAGTTTTCGTTCAAAGAAGTTACAGCATTTGCTTTCTTAGTTGCTTCAGTCAAAGAAGATTTAGCTTCCGCTAATTCAGCCTTAGCTGTATTCAACTGTTTCATCAAATTCATATTTTCCTTAAGCATGGCAGACATCTTTTTTTCGATAGACTCTTTTTGGAGAGCCAATCTTACTTTGTTTTCTGCATAACCTTTTCCATTGTCAAGGCTAGGTTGTGATTCTTGTCCAACAAGTTTATTGTGAGACAATGACACTCCGTGTCCTTCGTCAACTGGCTTTTCAGCAGCTTCAGCAGCAGGTGCTACTTCTTCTTGTACCGGAGCCGCAGCAGGCTTTGAAGCACCACCTTTGGTTTTCTTGTACATGTCGAAAAGTTCGTTTACTTTAGATTCCTCCATTTGAGCCTTATATGTTTCACCATACATCTCAGACATTTTAGAATGGAATTCTTCCATCAATTGTTGATTTTCGTTCATTTCATCAATTTCTTTAAGATATTTACCCATTTCTTCATGTATTTGCTTAAATCTGTCAATGGGGTTATTGCTTGGTTGTTGTACTACAGCCTGTTGTTGAGGCTGTGCAGCAGCTTGTTGTGCTTGCATTTGTTCAGCTTGGTTGATTTCCTTCATCATTTCATCAATTTCACCTTCAATTGAAGTGAGATCAAAATTGTCCTCACCACCACTTGCAGGTAATTGCTGTTGATCTGCAGCACCGAGAACGGGAGCCTGCTGACTAGCATCGTCTCTCACTACTTGAAACTCATCTTCTGGTTGTGCGCTGTCGAACGCTGCCTCTACTTCAGCCAATGAAGCTTCCTTCATGTTGATCGTATTTGGTGCGCTAACCCCCACTACCTCTTGCGTTTCGCCAATTGGTTTTTGTACCATTGTTGACTCTTTAATATTGTCTTTTTTAGACTCTTTACCTTCTGCCATTACTGGCTCACTTGTATTAACGTTTTCTTGTAAAAATTTCTGGATCAAACTGTCAAGTTCAGCCTTGTTGTTTTCAACAAGTTTGCTCTTAGCAGCCTTTAGTACTTGCTCATATTCTAAAAGGGCTTCTTTTAAAACTGATTCATTTTTGAAATTTTCTTTGTTATTATCTTTCATACTAAAGAATGTCTTCTAAATAATTTTATTAATAAATACAGATGTTTTTACGAAAAGTGTTGCTTTTTATACTTTTTTGTAAAAAAATCCTTTATAACAAGAATTTATTGATGCTTGTTATGATTTTTTTATGTTTATCGTTTTCATTGATGACATTTTCCCCTTTTACAGTGCCTTCAGTGAAACTCTTAGAAATCTCAGGAAATAGGTACGCTCCCGGAGTACTAGGTGAATGAACTAAGTCAAAACAGATAAGTTCAAAATCATCCTGTACGATGTTTTGGCCTCTAACTTCTTTTAGACTACCAACACCTCGACTTGAAATACCTAATCTAATCCCTCTCTTTAAATACTCAACAATTTTATCTCCGATCATACAAACAAACCCATCTCTCATATAAGCAGGAGATGTGATTATTTCTAGTGTGCCATAAAGAATGTGTTTATCTTCACCTTCTCCCCACCACATTTTAGTAATTCTGTGAGATACGTTTAACAATGAAACTACTGAAGATTCAGGGTGATCAGCTTCACTTATAGCAGAATTCATATTTACTTGTTCCATGTACCTTTGTACTTCAGGAACTAAAACTTCTGCTGGATAAATTCTACCGTTCTTATTTTTTACACCCCATTTCTGAAGAATGCAATTTATAAGTACTGGTTGATTAGGTTTAATTTGAAAGTTCTCATTCACCATTCTGTCAAACAAGTCCTTATTCATCATCTTGTCTACATACCCTGCATCCTCTTCAATGAGTAAACCAAAACCAGTTTCATTTGGCGATAATATTTTACTTTCTCTAATTCTCAGTGAGTTCTTCATTATTGTTAGAAACTTTTTGTTATAAATACTTGAGTTCTATGAATAAATAGTTTAAAAACCCTAGATTTACTATTTATTGGAAAGAATAATCATGGCAGCATCGGATAACATTATAGACCCAAATGAAATTATAACCTCTGACTCGTTTAATAAATTGGGGCTTAACGGTATGCCAGATCATTCCAAAATGTATTTGTTCGTAGAATTAACCGCAAAAAGAAGAGGTGGCAGTATTTTAGTGACTGATGGAGTGGGATCATCTTCAAAAAGAATATTGAAAGATGAAAATGATGCAATAAGTATCAATATGATGGGGTTCGATCAGAACACTAAAAATTACACTACAAGATGGAGCAAGAATTCTGATAATAATGAAACAAATTTTGAAGGTTTTGGGATCACGGAAATAAATATCAACACAACCAGTAGTTATGTTCCAGTGGTTGATATTGAATTCGTTGACATTAGAGGTTCATCTTTATTTACTTTCGGTTCAAAATCCCCGTATTCAGTACTATTCAGCTTTCCACCGCCAGTATTTACCTTAACTGTTAAGGGTTATTACGGTAAGGCTTTAACCTATAATTTACATCTGGTACGCCAATCAAGTAGATTCGATGCTGCGTCAGGAAATTATTACATATCAGCCAATTTTGTTGCTCAAAAGTTTGCACCATTAACGGATGTCCTTTTCAAGTATATTGACGTTGTGCCTTTGATTAATGACACTTCTGGAGGTTCTGGTTTAAATGGCGTTGATTTTGATTTTAGCCAACCACCCAAAAATACTAGAGAACTTATCGTAAGAGCACAAAAACTATATGACGATCTTGAGAAGTTTAAAGCCAATTCTCAATTGGCAAATGATGCAGATAAATTCAGATCGGATTTTAACACCTCCCAATCACTTCTCTCGACCATAAACAATTTCAAAGCAAAGCTTGATCTTAACCTTCAAAATTTGAGTGATCTATATGTCATGGAAGTACCTAAGGATAATCCAAATGATGGTGGTGGTAATTTAAATAATGTTATCACTGAAAGATTTACTCCAATCACTTTACAGGAGTATAATAATTTAATTAGGGTAGAGTCCCCTAATTTTCAGTCATCAAATATCAGTAGTAGATTATATATTTCTACAAAATTTGCAAATGCAGATACAACAACTGTGACTGGAACTACTGCATCGATCACAAAAAGAATAAAAAGTAACTTGCTCCAGTTGAAATTAACTATGTTAGGTGAGGCAAGTAGAGTTAACGCGAACATTAAACCTAAAAGTAACGACATCAGAGACCCAAAAGAATTTATGGGGTCTGACGATAGATATTTTGGTATTGATATTACTGATTACTACATCAAAATCTTTCAAGATATTGAAACTAAAAGAAATCAGTTTCAAGCAAAACAAACTGAATTTAAAGATAAGGTTAATGATATTTCAGTAAGTGCATTAGGTAAAACTCCGACAATTAAATTTATATTCGACATCCTATGTAATGATGTTGATAAGTTTTTTAATAAGCTTAAGGACGTAGATTACCTTTCCGAAATACATCACCAAAAATACTTTAGTCAAATCGTAACAAATAACGAATCCAAGAAAAATAAAATATCGCCTTTTCCATTAATTAAAAAGAAAACTGTTATCTCGAATTTGAATGATAGTACAACAGGTAGCATTGAGCGTGAAGAACGTGCTTATCCTCAAGAAGTGTTTAAGGATATTGAAACATTCCCTGAAGTACAGTTTGTTGAAAGCTTTATCACTACGTTTTTGGATATTATTAAAAGCGATGAAATTCTTGACCTTAAAGAAGGAACTGACGAACAAGGTAATAATAAGTGGATACCTATCAACCCATTGGACTCAGTTGTTAATGGTCGAATTAGTGCAATAACCCCGTATTTCGGTAAACTAAATCCAATACCTGAATTAATTACTGAGTTATTAACTAGATATTATGTGGTGACGCAATTTAGTTATGGTGAATTATTTTATCATAAGGATGGAAATATTATTACTGAATTTTTCGGTGTTGAAAGCAAACAAAATGATCTCATCTCATTTTTAGCTAAAGCTGAGGCTGCTAATATCATAAATTCTATTGTTGATAGTAATCTTCTCAATGGACTTTCTGCACAAGCGACTCAGTGGAAATCAAATATTCAAACTTTCTACGATTCTCTTTCTAATAACGTATCAACCTATAATACGATTCCAACTCATGGAACTGCGGGAGTTACATATTTAGAATTGAATGGCCAACCAATTGTAAAGGATCGAACAAATTTTCTATATAAAGGATTTGAATTGTTGACTGGCGGTAAGCCAGACTTAAGGAATCCTTCTGACGATGGTAGTAATACAGGTGAGTTGAATGTTGTGGATAAATTTTTGGACAGATTCGCGAATAGTAGAGTTAGAAACTTTTTATTTGAAAATTTTGAATTTGAAGACTTCACTAAACAAAACATCATTTATGTTAAGGATGAGGCAAGCAGCGATAGTGGCGGGAATGATAGTGATTTTATAAAAAATGGTACAGTTCTCGACTCTGATTTATTCAGTTTCAATAGAAACGTAGATAAAACTATTTCAAACATTTATGCAGCAACATTAAGTAAAGCTGATAGCACCTTATTAACTATATTGAACGATCCTGATATTACAAACACAGTCAAAACTATGGTGTTTGTGTCAATGTTCGGTAGAACTCTCTCTTATTTTGATAAGGCAGTAAATAAGAAATTTGCATTCCCATCAGTAATCGAGGCTCCGAAATTTGCACATTTATACATGGGAGGTTTGGCATATTTCTACAAAGACCCAACAACCTTAATTAATGATGAAATTGACACATACAATAATAAGTATGCAAGTTTCTTGCGTTTTGATAAGAATCTTGAAAGTGCAATACAAGTACAAAACATATCATCAATCGATGCTGAGGAATTGAAAACATACTTCGAATCTTTTGCATCAGACACCACCTCAACTGGCTACATAACATTTGAAAACAGTGTAATTGCGTTGATCGAGGAAGTTCAAGCCCTTGGAATTAGCGATACTGACGATAAATTTGATGAATATTTTAGAAGATTGACGGATGATGAACTTGATTCAGATAAAAATGAAAACGACTATAGCTTTCTTATAAATAAATTGAATGAGCAGTTATATGTTTTGAATTATACTCAAACAACATTTTATCCAGACACTACCGTTGATCCAGAATTCACAGCCTTGTCTTTATTGAACTTAAACGCATCGTTTAAGTCTACCAATGACAAATATTTCAAAGAATTCTTCACTGAAGTAATTAAACTCATTGAAGAAAGAAATAAAAAATTGAAGGAAATTGAACAAAGATTCCAACAAAGTATTGAAGATAAAGATATTAAAACCCAATGCTACTATTCATTTAAATCAATATCAGATAAGTGGGTTTTAGGATATGGTAAGGAAGGTATTATGGGTAATACAACACCTCTCATTGATGATTTTATTTTTGTTGATAGAGCCTTCAATGATATTGGTGATAAAGTTGTTATAGATTTTAGGCCAATCATCGAGATGTCAAAAGATTTCGATGTGAGCGTTTTTACTGTAATGTCAAGATTATTATCGCTAAATGGTTTTGAATTTTTTCCAGTACAGAATTTTATGAATTTCAAACAAGGGCAGAATCAGTGGGAAGATGCATTTAAAATTTCCGACTCTGCAAAAGTCGATGTCAGCACCAGTCCTAAATTCATATGTATGTACGTTGGTGGCGCATCATCCCAATTGGATGATCCTTATGGTGATTTCGATGATGATGGAGTACAGAATTTGTCTGAGTTACCGGACTTCAAAGAAGGAAACGTCTTTGGATTTAAAGTTGCATTTGCTAAACAAAATCAATCGTTGTTCACTAATATTGAACTAAACACTAATGAACATAAAGAGACGAATGAAAGCTTGGCAATACTGTCTGAAATCGCACAAGATCAAAGCGCATCCTCACCAGTACCTAAGGGTCAGAACTTGTTTTCAACTTTTGAACAAAGAAGTTATACGTGTAAAGTCGAGATGTTGGGCGATATAATGATTCAACCAACTCAGTATTTTTTATTAGAAAACGTACCGATGTTCAAAGGAGCGTATTTAATCCTACAAGTACAGCACAACATTGTCCCTAATTTTATGAAGACTAGTTTTGAGGGAGTAAGAATTAGAAAGGTTCCTCAACCATTTGTTCAGGAATTTGCAACTGCGGTGGGGGTTAAAGGAGGTGCTTCCGATTCTACGTTGGTTGGTGAGAATGACGTAAACAATAACCTTAACAACATACCAACTATAAATCCTATTACAACTGATCAAACATCCAGATTGATCAGTCCTTAAAGTATTTATTAACATGGCATATAAACCGCTCACCAATAAAGGTAAAGAATTCATTAGAACTAGATGTACGTCTGCAGGCGATAGATTATCTGGAAAGCAGAACTATGCATTAGGCAGAAGTAATGTTCCTGCTGGAACCGTATTCACCTCAAACGCCTACAATGATGGTGACCCAAAAACAACTGTCGATGATCGTGAAAAAATCACAACGAATGAGCAGTTAGCTGAAAACTTGATCACATGGTTCAATTATTATGCTGAAGAATATCTGCTTGATGCTAATATTATGGCTGCTCAATGTTATGTGGAAAGCAACTATAATTTATGGGCTTTTTCCTATGGTGGTAAAAGAGGGAGTAGTGCGATGGGTATAACTCAATTTATTGATGTTTCCATCTACGACATAATATTCAAGAATTCATATTCGTTTGAACCTGAAATTGTACTTTTAGGACACAACTTAACTGGTGACACATCAGACATAAGAACGATAGTTCCATATTATAATAATCAAGCTGCTTCAATTATAAGCACTCCCACAACAAATGCTAGAGCGATTGCCAATAGGAAACAGTTGTTTCAAAATATTGTGGATAATCCTAAAGCAATGATTAAGGCTCAGTGTCATTTAATGCATAAGATTGGGGAGAGAAACAATAATTTAGCTGCATCTTCATTATTTGCTTACAATAGAGCAGCTAGTTTGAGGTCTAAAACCTATAATGAAGCTATTGATAAGGCGGTTAAAAAGAAGATACGAATAGAGGAAGGTACTTCTTATGTTGATAAAATATTCAAACTTTTGAATGGGACATATGGAACCAGAACAGAGAGTAGCTTTGGTAATGGAATATATCAAGGCGAAGGATTTGGGTATGGTTTTCCGAATGAAATTGATGCGGTAGCTAATAGAAATTTATCCAACACTTTATTAGTTTCAGGAAATTTTGGATTAAATACAGTTCAGGAAAAGTTCATACAGTCATTGCATCCAGTAGCACAAGATAAATTTAGATTGTTTTTATCTACAATAGAAAAACAGACTCCATTCACGGTTTCTTTACAAAGTGCATATAGATCATACGCACATCAGCAAAGATTAAAAAAAGAATATGCTGTAACCAAGCCATCTGTACCTGTTTCCTCTCCGGGAAATAGTTATCATAATTTTGGATTGGCACTGGATATTGTACTGGTTAATGGATACGTTACATACGGGCATGGTCAAACTAAAAAAGAATGGATTGCAACTGGAGTTCCTAAAATAGCTTCAGACCTTGGACTAGTATGGGGTGGAGATTTTAGTAATTATGATCCTGTACACTTCGATTTGAGCAACACTTACGCTTTGAATTCATTAAAGTCTGCAGCAACGGCACAGTTTGGTACTGATCCTAACAAGGTTAACGGAAATCAAATAGCTAATTTACAACCATCTGAAGGAGGTTATTCTTAAGACAAACTTTCCTTAAGTTCGTGAAGCGAAAGAATATCGTTAGCGTATGTTTCATCATTGAAACTCATTGAGTTTATTTTCTCAACGGATTCGTTAATTCTTTCGTCAACTTCGGTAGATTCCCCTAATAATGATGAAAGAGTGTGAATTGTTTCACTTTTTAATGAATTAAAGAACCCTAATTTTTCTGATCTGCTTTCAGAAATAATACTTTTGAACAGTTTCTTCTCGCTTTCATTTAATGCGTTATACTTGTCATTAAATTTGTCGATAGCCTTCTTAATGAAGAATTCTTTGGGTATTGAACTGAATTCTGAGAAATCTTCACTTTCAACTAGCTTAGGCTTATTATTTTTAATGTGCTCTAGGACGTAAGTAAATGATTCGTGAAGTTTATCAACGTCAGTTAATGACTTTCCTTTAAGCGATTCATAGATGAGCGTATGGATGTGATTGTAAAGAGATTCTTTATTGTTGGATACTCTAATCGATAGACCCTCAACCAGAGGGAATAATTTGGCATTTTCAGCGATCAACGATTCTCTAGTAAATCCGTTGTCTGAAAACAATTTAAGATTTTCATCTATGTATTTTATGGCAAGATTTTCGTTAGGTAGATACTTATCCTCCAAACTCTTATAAACTTTGAATTCAGTCTGAAGTAGTGCTGATTCTTTAATCAATTTCATGAAATCTTTGAACATATCTTTGGCAAAAATGTTCTCTGACTCATTAAGATAATAAGTAAACGTAGCTTTGATTACCCCAAAGTTAAATTTTGTCATAAAGTTTAATAATAAATACTCTTTTTTTGAATAAAAGTTATTAGCTGGACATTGAATTTATAATATCATCGTCTATATCCTTCAATTTTTCGTCCTCCAATTCGTTAGACTTAACCACATTTTCTACCTTATTTTCCTTATAAGCGAAGTTTTCTGGATTTGTCGCCTCATTGTTAAATGTACCATTACTGTATAATAGCTTATCAATTTCGGTGATCATAGTCCTTGCGGTCTTATTTAACTGATCGTTTTTCTTGGCAAATTCATCCTCACTTTGCTTTGCAGCCGTGACGTTTTGTTTGCCCATCAAATCTTCTAATAATTCATCAAATGTTTTCTTTTCAGTAATAATGTTCTTTTGTGAACTTACTGATTCTTGAGTATTTCCCCCTGCTGGTGCGGCTTGACTTGCACTGCCTTGTGGCTCAGGTAAGGCAGCAGGAGTTTGCGGAGCGTTAGTTGCTCCACCTTCTGGTGGTGGATTGCTTTCAGGCTGTCCTTCACCTCCCTGTGGAGGTGGGCCACCTTGAGTCAATGCAGCATCAGGGTTTCCGTATTTCTGGTCAATGTCATCAAATACACCAGTCTTAGGGATAATAACGGCAGTATCTTGAAGTTCTTGACTAATCGCTCTTTCCATTCTCTGGTTTTTCAAATCTTCAACAATTTCTTTATCAGACCAGCCAAGGATATTTCTCTTAGCCCATGTATGTGAAGATGCTGCGATTCCTGATCCTTCGTTGCGAGTAATTTCAGTGTACAACTGAATTTTAGCAGTTAATGTTTCTGTCTTAAGCTTATCTGCTTGTGTTGAAGGATTGGTTAATGAAAGACTGAATTCGTGTAAATCATTTTCATATCCCTTGAGGAACAAATGAATGATTGCCATTTTATTCAATTCTTGCAATAATGCTTGTTGTATTTTGTTGATTTTTTTAGCAAATCTAACATCCATCTGTGCAAGGTTTTTACCTTCACCTGCACTACCTGAGAAACCAAGGAAAGGTTTAGGGATTCCAAGACCACTAAATAAATTGTCACGCAAGTAAGCGATGTCAGCAATAGCGTCCAAGTTGGTTGCTCCGGGTAATGTTTCAATCACTGTGCTTTTGCCATCACGTACTGGTACAAATATATCTTCGTCATTCCCTAAGATATTAAATCTGTAGTCGATTTGACCGTTGTTTTTATAAACTTGTTGTTGTTTCTTGAATTTAGTAGCAACTTTATATACGTATGCTTCAATGTCTTTATCGTCAATGTTACCTACTTCTATTTTGAAAACTCTTTTTTCACCTGCTCTCAAAATACGATAAGTTAACATTGCATCTTCAGCCATAACTAATTGTCTGAATACTCTTCTTATTTTATTAAGTACAGAAGAACCATACGGTAAGTGCTTGTCATCACCAAGTAGTCTGAAGTGAGCAATTTCAAACATGTTGAATTCGTCACCAGTTACTTTATTTTTGAAAACAGTACGTGCTTTTCTGTCTTTAACTTCGTCTTTTCTTTCCATGTCGAAGTTAACTAGCTGACGTACATAACGTATACCCTTTCCTTTTTCTCCTAGCGTGTACACAAAATTATCACCGTATTTGGCAAGATTTCTAGCCCAAAAAGGTAAATTAACATTTACGTTTACAACACCGTAGAAAAAGTCTTCAAGAATAGTTTTAATTCTTTCCTTCTTTGAAAATATATTAAGCATTTTACCATTATCACCAATGGTAGTTGCTTCTTCTGAAATTAAATCGAGGGCTGATGCGATAAGTGGATAGTACTCCATACCTTCGTAGTCGACGTATGCAGGTATTCTATGACCTTCATACTGCATGGCTTTTTGAAAACCGTGCTGTTGTACTTGGTAAAATTTATCAAAGATAAGTTCTCTCTGCTGAAGTTCTAATGCTGCTCGTTGAATATCTTCAGGAGTTTCAGCCTTAAGAATAATTTTCTTTTCTGGTTGTTGGTTCTGATTAGTTTGACCGCCAAACCCGAAACCATCCAAATTAAGAAATGAATTTATATCCTGATATATCGTTTTTTTGTTCTCAGCCATTTTATAGTTTTTTATACTTTTTTATATAAATACTGATTTGTTTAAGCAAAATCCTCTATTAACGTTAAATTATCGGTATTTATTTCCGAAGACCCATGCGTTTGAGCCATAGGGGTTATTTCTATGAACTACATAATCATGTGAGTCTGGCATTTTAGTTTCTGCCTCTCTAATATGCTCATTATCATTTACAACCAGTATTGCATTTAACATACTTTTAACTCTTTCTACATTATCATTGACTTTATGTAGTTCGCAGTTAATTACATATAGTGCAATCGCCAATCCCATAATCAAATCATCATGGAATGTTCGTTTATGGTCAGCAAGACGATTCTTATTTTCAACAATTACGAAGGTTTTGAATTCGTTGGTCAACCTAACCGAACGAATAACAACATCCTCCATCCTGACACATCTCTCCATTTCTTGAAGTACCAAAGGGCGATTACTACCAATCATAAATCCCGGAATTAAGTCAACCTTTTTAGTTTGACCATTACCAGCATCGCGTTCAACAGTCTTCACATAAACGTTAAGTCTGTCTCTTGATGGCTTGTGCTGGACATCGGAATAGTGTACGTTATTATATCCGAACATTTTCAATGATTCCATTGCAGACACACCGTAACCACCACTCACGTCAATTACACAATATGCATTATTGTACTTTTGTCCATAGTAATAGGCCATTTCAGCTAATTGCTGTGGTGTTACTTTACCACAGTATTCAGCAACTTCTTCTGAAATAGTTCTTTTTCTCTTTCTCGTTTTTTTGATTCCGTTATGTAGGTATTCTTGATCGACTAATGTTTCAGTAGTTTTCAGAATCACGATAGTTGAAAAGTCTTCTCCATAACCACTGGCAACGTCAAGAGCCATAACGTATTTTGCTTCAGGAATTGGGTCTTCGAAAATGTACATGAATTTATCTGTGTACTCAGTACGAAGAGGCTGTCTTTGTTCGTTATCTTCAATACGCTTTACAAATTCCTCATTGATGAAGTTATCACCAGAACCTAAAAACGAACAAAGAATCTCTTGAGCAAGTCTTCGCATGTCACCGTTGTAACCTGCCTTTGCATTTTCAAACCAACTACTGGTTGCAGAAAATCTTTTCTTAATTAACTCATCACGAACTTCTTTTGTAAAATTGTCGTCCTTAATTCGTATTTCAGTATCTTTTCCTTCGTCCTTAACCCACTCAAGATCAATCTCACCAGTTTCTTTATTGCGTATGTATCTAGGATCGTTATACCACCACAATTCAATAGCATTAACGTATGGTTTTTTACCTTCCGATCTAGCTACAACGGATGAGTTGAAGGTTTTATAAAAAATAGGGTCTAAACCATTTGGAGTCGAAACAAAAATTACGCGACCGCCAGTGTTTCGTACTGCAGGGCCAGCAGATTCCCAAAACTTTTCTCCCTTCTCCGTCCACGCAGTTTCATCCCAAAATACTAGCGTAGGTGTCGGCCCTCTAAGTTTGGTCGCAGCAAAAGCTTTTACTTGACTACCATTCGAATATTTTTTGTGACCCATAGAATCTTTACCACCGACTTTAGCAAGGCTAGGTCGCACGTATGATGGACAGTTCTCAATGAAATCAATGATGTCACTCATCAACTCATCACGAGCGGTTTCAAGTTTATCCGCAATAACTGCTACGTATCTATTTTTATTGAAAGTAATATACCACGCGATATATGCACAAGTTGTTGTTGACACACCAGCCTGTCTGTATTTGTTAGCTACATTCTCTTTGTTAGACATGTAAGCTTTGATGAGTTCCTTTTGGAATGGGAAAAGTTTGAAAGGCACGATTGAACCACCATCTCCGACTGTTTGGTCAAATACGGTTAGATAAGTCTCAATGTAATAAACTGGATCGATACCACATCTGTAGATTTCATATGCCTGTTCATCAACATTGAGAAGATTCGCTGGTTTAGCTTCCCCACTTTTTGTGATTACAATGGGTTGGTTAACGTGTCGTTTTCTTAACTCACTAACTAATTTTTTGAGTTCTATCTTCCTGAGTTCATCAGTAGTAAGTGGACGATCATTATTATCCGGTATAAAGTCTAAATCATCATCATCAGTTTTTTTCTTACTCATGCTTTTACACTTTTTTATAAATACTCGGTTATATAAAACCGCAAAACCCGAAACATATCAAGATGTCCGGGTTTCGAATCTCCTTCCTCCGAGTATGGCAGGATGAGCAAATCTTAATTAATCCTCTTCTTCGTATTCAGGTTCCTCTTCATCTTCTGAGTTTGCACTGTTTACGGTTTCAGATTTACTTATTTCAACTTCCTTGAGCATAATATCTCTCGACATGAACAATTCTTTAACTTCACCAGCCTTCATCCCATAATGAAATACTAGTAGCGGTGTTTCATCAAATAGAATATCGTTATTACTACTCTCAATATTCTCGTATGCTAGGCAGTGGATGGTATAATACCCATCAATGTATGCTCTATCATCAAGTTCGTGTAAACATTTGAAATCAATTTTATTTGATTTTAGCGATAATATCATGTCGACATCGCCTTCTTCAGGTGGGTTCGCATTATTGCTTGCTGGTGCATCATCCCATCCTAATGATGCTGTGTCAATTGCAGATGCATCTTTAACGAATATGAATTCGTATAATCCTTCTTGTTTGCTGTTGTATCCTATCTTAAGGATATACACTAATTTTAAATCATCTTTATTCATGAAAATAAAAGCCCTAACACATTACGTTTTAGGGCTTTTTGTTTAATTGAAAACTGATTATTACTTTATATTAAATTTTTTCAAGAAATCTTTGTTGTTCTTAATCTCTTCGTTGATCATTGCATCAATTCTCTTTGAAAGATTTGATTTTGAACTTTCACTCAACGAAGGCTTTCTCAAACCTAAACGCTCTTGAATTTTTGTCTTAATGATCGACTTCAATTTGTTAACACTTTCAGAAACTTCTTCTTTTTTTTCTTCCTTTTTGTCTTCTTTCTTATCTTCTTTCTTTATAAGTGAATCACCAGCAGGAGCGAATTTAATTTCGTTCTTTTTAGGTTCTTCAACTACTTCTTCAGCGACAACTTTAGGTTCTTTTGAAGCGTATTTCTTGGGTTTAACTGAGAAAGTGTCAACACTTTCAGCCAAAGTTCCAAAACCACATTCAACAACACCTTCTTTAACTTCTGGTGACCAGAATTCAGCGATTGCTTTAACGTCAGCTTGTGACAAGTCACCGCATTCATTTGCATATCCGCTAACCAATGAAACCATTTCCATAATAGAAACTTCATTAACATTTTCAGCATCGTAACCTCTTTCTGCCATGTAACCTTTAAAAGGTTTCACTTCAGTTTCGCCACCTTCTTCGCCATTCACCATGTCTGAAAGATGTGCGTTGATAGCTTCTTCAATTTCCTTGTCATCAGGTTCGCCTTCAGCACCAGCTTCTTCACTACCTTCAGCACCACTGAAATCAGGAGCACTTGAAGCTTCTGGTTCAGCACCACCATCAACAGGTTCAGCAGATTCAGGAGAACCGTTAGATTCTTCACCTTCAGCGTCAGCTTTCAATATGATATTTGCAAGTTCTTTTCTGAAATCAGAATCGAGTTCAGGAATTTTTGCATCGAATGATTTCAACAATGCTTTCAAGAAACCGCCAGCCATTTCAGGAGTCAACTCAGTAGTTCTTACTTTTTGACCTGTCTTACCAACTAATTTCTCAACATCTTTTACTGCAGCGTCATCGCCAATTGCAGCATTTGCAGTTCCGCTTGCAGGAGCATCATCGATAGGAGCAGCTTCTGCGCCAGCATCTGCAACAGGTGCTTCAGCACCGCCTTGAGCAGCACCATCAACATCTGAAGAAGTGATGTCCAAGTTATCCAAAGCTTGAGCAGCAGCGTCTAAGCTTGCATCTTCATCACCAGCAGCAGGTACTGCATCAGATGCAGCAGGGGTTGGAGCCTGAGTTTCAGGTGCGCTTTGTGCAGGAGCAGCATCAGCCACAGGAAGTTCTTCTTCTTGTCCGAAAGCTTCCGCAATCTGAACAGTTTTAACGCTTGCGTTAATTTGAGAATCTGCAGTAGCTAAAGGCGATGGTTGGCTATGACCAGCATCAGCTTTAGATTTTGCGTTAGTATCGTTTATAGGAGCCGTAGCTTTTTCTTTTCCAGTAGTTTTGTTAGCCACTACATCAGAATCCTTAATTTCAGAATCTTCAGTTGAAGGAGCAGCAGGAGTTTTCAAACCTGCGTCAGCCTTTGTCTTTGCAGTAGCATCATTAACAGGTGCCTGAGGTTTTTCTTTACCGCCTTGTTTGTTAGCAACCATGTCACCGTCAGCAATTTCAGAATCGGCAGTTGCCAATGCTTCACTTTCAGCGATTTTCTTTGTAGGGGTAGATACTGATCTCTCAGAATCTGCAGTTGCTAATGGAGAAGGTTGGCTAGTTCCTTTGTCTGCTTTTGATTTTGCGTTGCCATCGTTGACTGGTGCTTGAGGGGCACCTTTGCCTCCTGTTTTGTCTGATACGATGTCAGAATCTTTTATTTCAGAATCAGCAGTTGCAAGTGCTGCTTGTTCGTTCAACGTTTTTGCGGGGTTGAATTTTCTATCTAAACTTTCGTTAATGTTTTGAATGTAGAAGTTTCTAGTTTTAACCGCTTCAGACAAACTTGCATATTTGTACTTAAGCTTGTTTTCCAATCCACCAATATATGTGAAATTTTCAACACCAATGTTATCACCTTTAACGTTTGATGACTTTATGTAAAAGCTATCATTCTCTTTTATGATACCTAATGCTGACCCATCGTTTGCTCTTGCGTATTCGATAAGAGTTGCATTTTCCAAAGAACCTGATTTTGAAGGAGATTCGACATTACCTAGTTCTCTTAGTCTCTTATAAAAATTTTCTTGATTTGAAAATTGTCTCATTGTATAGTGTGTTAATTTAATTATTCGTATAAGTTTATTTAAACTTTTTTTATAAATACTCTTTTTAGGTTGAAAAATACACTTTCTTACAAATTTTTATAACATTTCCGCAGATTTTACGTATATTTTAAAAAAAGTTTATGAAAACACTGTTTATAGTAGTCATATCCATGTTCATGGCGATAGCGTCATTTGGCCAGACTGCATCCTATTATGTCGCCTACGTAAAAGATACCAACTGTGGGACTACTATAATCTTGGAAAATGCCAAGCGAGTTCGTACCCAAAAAGTCGCAAATTTCCTTGAAAAGTACCCTGTGCTGACCTTAATTAAGGATTTTGACAAAGCCAAGAAATACTCCTTGATTAATTCGCACTTGGTAAAAGGACTTCCAGAAGAAAAAGGGAACAACATCATTTTTTATCTTATCAACGGCCAAAAATACGTTGTGAAAGGTAAAAAAAGAGTGACTTTTAGTTCACTTTAAACTGTACTGGACATTTGCTGACATCAGCAGGTTTGTTGCTGCCTTTCTCAACGTTCAACTTGATACCCATATCCTTTACTTTAAGAAAAATGTATCGGTAAGAAGGAACATCTTCAGTTTCGGTCTCAACAATTCTACCCTTAATTACAACATTCACATACTGGTACTGATCATATTCCTCTAAGTTTTCCAGAGGGGCTTCCTGAGCGTTAGATTTCCACAAGGAGGCATCAATACCTCTTTGTTGGTAACTAGCTACTGCTTGCGGATCGACTTCATACGGGCTTTTAGGGCCAGAAGTTCCATCACCGTTTTGGCCTGCCACATTTATCTTAATCTTTTCAGCCGTAATCGCTCCCTTTTTATTTACTCCCTGACCACCAAGGTCTTGTTCCATACCGTTAATTAAGCTTACGATGGTCTCTGCTCTTTTTTGAGAAGATTGCTGCCATGTCATACCTTCAAATTCCCCTCTGTTTCTTAGGGTTGATGAAGATGCTTCAATGATTACACTATCCACTTCGGTGAACATATTCATCATTTCTTGAACTTGTGCTTTAACTTGTTCAGGGCTTTCTAATTGTGCCGAGTTAGGCTTAAATGTACGCTTCAATGGAACTGACATTGTACTGATCACAGTATCTACTCTGATCACTTGCTGTGAATTCTGATCGAATTGTATAGCGTTAGGATTGTTATCTTGATTCTTCTGCCATCCACCGATACTTGCATAGTTGAATTTATCAACATCCTCAAGACTCTTTATTTTACTTTTAATACCATTAAGTATATTCTGTTTCTGTTCTGGCGATAGCTTGTTATAAGCATTTAAACTACCTTCAAGCCCGTTCTTTTTCATTACTCGAATAAGTCTGTTCTCAATTTTTGCCAATGGAATGTCACCATCAGTTTGTTGTCCAGATACTTGTTCAATTTTTTCTTTAGGAACACCAGCAGCCATAAGTTGCTGCGCATTTACGTTGTTCGCCAGAAGGGTAGAGATCACTGCAGCAGTTAATAAACCTTTGGTCGCATAACTTTTAATCGTATCAACAATACCTTCCTCAATAAGAGCAGCTTCGTTTAGCGAACTTCTCTTTTTTCTGATTTCCTCCATTATTTGGGTACAAACAAGCTTTTCCTTTTTCTTGGATTCGACTAACGCTTTGAATTGACTTTCAGTAATGTAATAGGTTCTATTTGTACTCATTTATTTTTCTGTTTTAATTTCATCTGATGATACTGTACGATCAAAACTATCATTCTTAAGATTTGATAACTTATCTAAGTACCCTGTATTTCTTAATATTTTAAATGCTAAATTTTCTGGAGAAAACTCACCTTCTTTATATAGGCCAGCTTGTCTCATTTTTTTTATCTTCTCTTTGATCATTGTTGCCTTGTTTGCAACATCTTCACCCTTGTTAAACTCGTCAACCAAAGTGTCGATTCTATTCATAATATCTGCGGCTTTTAGTTGAACTGCAGATTCATCAATATTTATGAACTTCTTTATTGGCTTTCTAACCCAATCGTTATTCATTAATGAGTAAATACCTAATGATGCGTTCGGTTCTTCAGTACTTTGAACGTAGCATTCAACAGTATGGTCATCGATTGAAATGTCGTGCTGTATTCCCCACAACTCTTTCTTTGCTTTAAAAAACTCACCAATGATTTCAGGTTCAGCCTTGATTTGTGAAAAATTCAATACAATGTGTAGGTCTATGTCTGAATAGGGTGAATAATTATAATTTGCGTTACTGCCAAGAACGACTATATCACTAAACTTTTTATCTTCAACTTTACAAAATTTAATAAATTCAACTGCGATCTTCAGTAGCTTCTGCCTGATGTCCTCTTTTAATTTGTCGTTTTTATCCCAAAGCACTGGATTTAGGTCATCATTCAACTTTATTGAAGACATATCAATCTCTTCAGGTTCAATAACTTCTTGCAAAACTTGCTTTATTGAAGCATTGTTCCAGTACTTACCACACCAATTTCTCGGATTTTTGATACTAGTTTTATCCTTTTTATCAATGTTTTCAGCCTTTTTTGCCATGAGTGATCAATAAATATAGTTTTTTATAAATACAGAAATTTCCAATAAATACCATTTCAATTTAGTATTTATGAAAAAAAGAAGAAATGATGGATTTAAATTGTCTTAACACAATTATTACTGATAACTTGGCTGTTCACATCGATTTAACCAGCTTAAAATCATGGAATTTGAATACTGGTTACACATCGGTTAGCTTAAATAAATGGGCAGGTGCTGTTTCAGACAATATATTTCTATACGATTTCGGGTTAACAGCATTCGACAACGGAAGAGTTGATCACATGCATGATACCTTAACCATTACTCCTAGTGATAATAAAGTAACATTATACCGTATCGGGTATAATAACAGTACTGGCGGTACTTTCTATACCCCATCGGGTATAACTGCAGTGACTGCGCTCACGGCAACAACGGTCGGTAACTACTTCCAACTTAATGGGGATTACTTACAAGGCTTCTTTAAATTGAAAGACTATAACTACGAATTGATTCCAGCACGTTATGGTAAAGGTATTACCATTGAAACTCTTATCAATATTAGTGAGGATTCCTTCAATGACGGATATTTCTATTTGATGGGTGCAAGAGCAGAAAGTAAGTACATTCCACCTTTCTCAGGAGAATCATCAGTGTTTAGTAGTGGTTATACCGAAGCTAACGGTAAACATGTAATTGAGAAGGCAAAGATTGTTTTCAGTGGCGTGACAACTAGCGAAGGTCATTACTTAAATAATTATGTCGAGACTGAAGTACTAAAAACAAGTATCAATAGCGAAAAATACTTCGACACTCTTTGGGTAGAAAATGACGACAACGGTATCAACAATAACGTAATTGGATTTTTCATCTCATCCGATCAAAGAATTGGATTCACACGAATCAACAATCAAGGATTGATTGAAACTCAATCATCTGACAATTTGCTTTCGACTGGATGGACACTCATAACTATTGTCTTCAAACCATATGAAATTATTACTGATACTGAAGTTCTAAAATGTACTCCAAGCAGAAAGGGTGATTTCACAATTTATGTGAACGGTAGAAGATTTTGGAAGATAGAAGATTTTGATGAATACTATTTCAAAGGTTTCAAAACACAAAAAGAAAAACAATTAGGTGTTCCATATAATATTAGTTGGGGTGGTGGTAGTTTCGGATTGAGACATTCACATCATTATGATCTCAACACAAGAACTATATTCAATGGAAATAGTGAATTAAGCGTTGGAACTGGCTTCACATTTATCAATAACCCGAATCCTATTGATAGCTGCGAATTACCTAATGTAAGTGGATTCACACAGTACGTAGTGGTAACTGGCGACAACACAACCTTCACTGTTGCTGACGAGTGTGGTACTGGTACGACTGGTCAGACTGTTTTGAAAATTCACAATACGGGCACTACAACTGGATTGACAACTAACGAATACTATCTCCAATTCAATGAAGAATATGAGTTACTGAGTAATCGCGACTATATCTTTACAGTTCAAGTTTATGATGCTGGTATATTCACAAATAACGATGGTGTGATTGGACTGTTCTTCTCAGGCAGCACAGGAATAACCGTTGTTGAAGCAATTAACTACAATCAAATTGGTTATGCTGTGAATACATGGAACCAACTTCGATATAAAATAAGAACTACTGAAAATACTGGTCTATCAACAGTTAAGGTTGGTCTATATATGAAATCAGCATATGAATTGAGTGATAATTTCCTTCTTTATTTTAATGAATTCAGTTTTGTTGGCCCTGACAAACTTACCCACGATATAATTAAGGATGATCAGACAATTGAAAATACGTATTCACAATCATTTGTCGGTAGCATCCAGAAGTTAAGAATATACGACACCGCATTCAATTCACAGATGGTATTGCACAATGCTTCAATAGAAAGTAGAACTGCAGGTTATAATATGGTTGTTAATAGAGGTGGTAGAATAATTAATGGATGAGTTTAATGAAATTGTGAATGGGTGGAAGAATTACATATTCAAAACCCCTGAAACAGAAGAGTTAGCTAAGAAAAGATTGCGAAGCTGTCTTATGTGTAGACACTATATGAATGCATCAAAGCGATGTAGATTATGTGGTTGCCCTGTCGCAGCAGCAGTTAGATCAATTCCTAAAAAATGTCCCGTAGGTAAGTGGTGATTAGTCTCTAAATCCAAGTATATTCAATAAAAATTTCTTTCTAAAAACTGGAATGTTTGTTTCCTTAAGTGGATACATTTCTTTGAATATTACGTCAAATACATTTTTCTTAAATCTAGCATCATAGTAGTCAGTTAAATCAGCCTTATAGGTTTTTAAAACGAAGTGCGGATGTGGATGTATTTTTCTAATCACCTCATAATACAAAATCTTTTCCTTGTTGTTGTCATACTTTAAAATTATGAAACCAGTATATGGATTAAAAATTTCGACCTTACATCCTGAGATAATAATGTTATTATTGACTTCTTCTAGTAAGCCACTGAATTTCATATATAGATCAACTAGAATTTCCTTCGAGAATTGTGCGATTGCTTTGATTTCATTAAGGGATTTATCGTCAACCAGAGACTGCGTTACAGCTTGCATATTTTTTAGATCGAAACCAACAACGCTAGTTTTTGATTCTTCCATCTTCTTAGTGTTACTCAAAAATTCATTAACGATTTTTATTTTATCGATAATGTCAGTCAAGTAAGGATAAATTTTTTTCTGATCTAAGTAATTGGTGCTTGCCTGATCATATGCTAAAAGCAAGTATTTTTTATATTCAAAATCTATGGGGTCACTGGTCAGCCAATTATTGTCAAGTTTCTGCATGTATATAAATACTTACATAAAAATGACAATAATTTAACTTATTCACAAATAATGCGTATAATTGTAATATATACAAAATGCTCTTATGGAAGTTGAAGTGTTGAACGCATTTGTTACCAAATGGAATGATACCACGGTAATATGTTACATGGTTGAGGAAGAGTCACTTAGAGAGTTCAATAGGACACCATTATTTGCTGATTATAAGCTATTTAAAGGTAAGGAAGTAACGTTCGAAGTGAACATCCAGCCCGGAGAAATGAAAGTGCTATGTAAGGAGAAAGGAACTAAGAAAATAGTTCAAAAGAAACGGTACTGGCTTTGGAAGCTTAAAAATATGTTTTAGTAACCATGATTGGAATCGAACCAATATCCTTCGAGTCAGAGTCGAAAATAATAACCGTTATACTACATGGTAGTTTTCCTGTCAGGATTCGAACCTGAACTGAGTAATCCAAAGTTACTCGTGCTGAACCGTTACACTACAGGAAAATATGGGGCGATGAGTAGGAGTCGAACCTACATCTGCCCGCCTCAATGCAGGCCGTGTTACCACAACACTTCCCTCGCCATTTAACTTACAAACTTGAATTTCTTCATGAAATCACTTTGAGTAAACCATTGTTTACAATTAATTCCTTCTTTAGTTCGGGCAGTACGAGTGACTTCAATTGAGTTACTTGTCTTACCAGTAATTTTTTCAATTACTTTTCCATCCAATACGGAATCACCAATTTTTATTTCTTCGAAACTCATAGTCGGGGCAGCAGGATTCGAACCTGCGATTTCTTGCTCCCAAAGCAAGCGCGATACCGGACTTCGCTATACCCCGTGTTTGGGTGATTGAGGGGACTCGAACCCCCGTTCTTCAGAGCCACAATCTGACGCTTTCGGCCAACTAAGCTACAACCACCATGTATATTAAAAATCAAAATTCTTTGTCAATCTTTTTAAAATATAATCTTTGACACAAGAAGCCAACACCTTACTTCTTTTATAACCTAAAACTTTTTTCGTGTAACTGCCAGTACCTTTGCAATCACTGCACTCAGGATCATAATTATTTCCGTAATCATAGTTCTCATTGCAGTAACACGTTTCATTTCTAGTTGTATCTTCTAAATTACCTCCACCACTACTATTCTCACTAGAGAATGAAACCCAATCCACATAATCATCAGTACAATTGGTGACGATGCAGATGCTACCATAAGGGCTTTTAATTACGTTACCTGTTCTAAAGGGTGTCATGTTCATTTTTATTTAAAAACTGGACATACTATCATAATGTGTCCAGTTTGTCGCGTAGGCAGGATTCGAACCTGCGCAAATCTCCTGTGTCCAAGACAGGCGGGAACGGCCAGACTTCCCCACTACACGATATAAACAAAAAAAACCCAAGCTTTTGGCTTGGGTTTTCTGTATTGTCCTAATTATATTTTATCTATTTAGTGGACATAGAATACAAAATCCTCCCAAGCATGAGCATTGTGGCTGATGTTGGGGGTGTTGAAGTGCTATGTTTACTAATGTTTTCATTTCGTTATTGTGATGCAAATGTAATAGTAAATACGTAGATTCCAAAAAAAGGTTCAATTATTTTTTCACTTTTTTATTTAGGGCCAAAACTTCTATTTGGATTACCCCACAATTTAGCAGCAGAATCGGAGTGGGGAACATCAGGATGCAATGTCTCGCCAGTAAGTTCCTCAACCCATTTATACATCTCAGATGCAATACCCATCCTTCTTTTATCGGGTCTCACATCAATACTTGCTTTCATTATTGAAGACTCATGCTGTTTACCGTAACTTACGTGACCTACCTCAGTACCATCTTCATTATCGAATGCGTATATATCGCCCCAAAGAAACCATTTCTCTTCAGGATATGGGTCTTTAATATGTATTAATGTAACCTTCGGAAGAACTTTCTTTTGATCGTAATTGGTGTAGTCCTTAAGTTTTTCTCTTTTATTTTTAACAAATTCAACACCAACATCATCATATGCCTCTTGAATCATTTCACCAACAAAAGCTGGTACTGGTCGCTTCGATCTATTCAATGAAAGTTCTAAACCCTTCTTCCAGTTAGGAGGCAAATTTGTAACGACATCGTTTATGTCTGTTTTTGTTTTTTCAAAATAATCTAAGATTTGGTCTTCCTGATGATCTTGAATATCTGGTGACACTAAAAATATAGTCCTGTTTGGAAACTCTATAAAGTAGTTCGTACTAACTCTTTTAAGGCTGTCCCACACTCTGGTTGCATCGACTGTTCTATCAGTGTCAGTTGTTTTGTCTTTGTCTGATGACGATACAAACCCTAATTGATCGGAAAGCTTCTCATATATTTTCTTACCTAAACCGAGATTTCTAAAAGTATTTGGGATAGGCTCAACCGTCAAAATGTAATTAAAATTGGTAGGATCAATCATGATTGATGGATTCCCAATTTCAGAATCAGCTTTAAACTGTGCATTAATTTCAGGGTCTCTGAAACCAATTTCATACCTACGATTATTGGCTTTTGGGATCAAAAGAATATCGTCTTTGGAAAGATTTTTGACTTTTTGCTGAATAGGGCTAACAGCATTGTCTGGTACGAGTTCAGAAATGTAGTTTTCCAGTTCTTCCTTAATTAAGTATTTTAAATCCATTTAAGATTTTTTTATAAATACTTAACTTTATGCTATATTTGTATTTTATGGGATTGGACATCAATACAAGTAAAGGTCAACTTTCACTCACTCAGGAACGAGAGGTTCAGGAGATTGTTAGTAGTAAATGGAAGGTTGACGTAATTGAAACAGGGAAGGACTCGATTGCTGCCTGTGATGGCTTTCTAAGCCGAAATAACGTGATTATAGCCTGTTTTGAGACTAAATGCAGGTATGACATGACTTATGAGGAACTACTGGACAGGGGTAGCTGGTTGGTCACTTTCGATAAAATAAAGAAGTGTCAATTAGTGTCAAAATTGTTGCAAGTTCCCTTTATAGGGTTCCTTTATTTGCTACCTAAAAGCAACCCGGAACAAAAATTGTTGGTCTATTGGAAGATTACGGATAAACAAGGGAACTTTGTTTTTGATTTTGAGGTAATGGATCAGGCAACGCAAAGGACGATTAACGGTGGAGAGACGGTCAGGCGAAATGCTTATCTTCCCGTAAATGAAATGGTTATTCTATAAGTATTTATATGAAAAACAAAATGAAAAAGCCTACTAACGAATCGATTACTAAAAATGCTGCTAATCTGGACGAGATCATCAACAATGTGGATGAGATGGAAATGATTCTACAGTCTAAAGAATTCCAAACCGCATTGGTTAATGATTTAATCAGTGGGAAAAGGAATGTTGTAGAGTGGAAGTTGATTGACGGTAGTGGTAGTTTGGATGATGTTGAAAAGGGAACAATCAAAGACTATTTTGGTATTGATTATAGCTTCGACTTCAAATACAGATACAATGGAAAGGTAATTCCTTTGACATTGTTCATTGGTGGTAGAGTGCATTTTAATGCGACACCAGTACGTAGTGGAGATTGGATGACACCTCCCGAAGGTGGTGAAGTAACGGTAGATGAGAAGAACTTAGGGAGCGGTCTTGAATTAAGTTTGTTTGATCAAGAAGGTTCAGAAATTAGTGTGAAATGGCTAACACCTGATTTAGAGAAAAAATTAGCCAGAGAAATTATTAAGGATTACGTTTAAATGAAAAAGTACAATCTCTATTTGGATGATGTTAGAAAGCCAATTGATTCTTTGGATTATACCAAGAATAAGGCATATGTTACAGAAGAATGGGAGATCGTAAGATCATATGATGCTTTTGTGGCGCATATTACGAAGCATGGTTTGCCCGAACTTGTTTCGTTCGACCATGACTTGGCAGAGCCACATTATCATGAAAGCATGTATAAAGATGGGAAGGTTTATATGAAATATTTGGAAACCATTTCTGAAAAAACTGGCATGGATTGCGTTAAGTGGTTGGTGGAATACTGTCTCGATAACGGAAAAAAATTCCCAAATTGGTACTTACACACCATGAATCCAGTTGGCCACGAGAACATGAAATCGTACATAATGTCGTTTTTGAAGCATTCAAGCACGATTTAGTATAGTTTACATTATATTGGCATTAGGTTCGCATAAGGACTAATGTATTTAACCCCAAAGTGTAATGAAACTGTTTGATAAGGTTAGTAATTTCCAAGAAGGCAAGGCAAATGTCCTTTATAATGAGATCGTTGATAAATTATCAGGTGATACTACCAATGAGAAAATCAGAACCGTTTGCCTTGACATTCTTGATAAGAAAATCAAGTTTGCTAACTCGCATAGAAAAAAAGGGAAAATAAATTTGATGGAAAATGAAATTTTCTTTGCAAATACGATAATTCATAATATCTTTGCGCCAGAGTATTCGATCATCATCTCGAACGATGAGTTCGGACTCTCAGGAAGAAAAATCAAAAATAAATGGGAAAAACTGTAACATTTTATAATTTTTTCCGTATTTACTAACAAACCAGATAATACATTCGAAAATGAAAACTTTAATATCATCAGTAACTTTAGAAGCATTAGCATTGAACGCTATGGCGGTTGCCTTAGTGGAGGATGATATGCGTCATGGGTTTTCTGATATTATAGTTGGATTCTAAAAAAATAACAACATCAAATCAGGAAACCCGACCGAAAGTCGGGTTTTTTGTTTTTAGGAGTTCTTTGAAAATAAAAAGTAATCGATGCGTGGTGGAATTGGTATACACTGCCTTTGAAACGCGATAAAACACATGAGCAACCAGTAAGCTGTTGTCATGATGCGCTGAGTAGTTGGACTGTCCGATGAAATCTAATCGGGCTGCGGGGGATAAACCGTGGGTTGTTTTCAACATCCAATACAGGTTCGAGTCCTGTCGCTGAAGATTGCTAGTAATTAAAATGGTGCATTGGTGAAGTTGGTTATCATGCTTGCCTGTCACGCAAGAGTTCACGGGTTCGAGTCCCGTATGCACCGCCACTTAGTCAGTGGGTACGTAGGTATGTATGTCCGGCTGTCACCCGGAAGAAGCGGGTTCAATTCCCGTACTGACTGCGAAGGATGGTTGCAAACATCAGGGTTGTATGTTCGTCTAGGGGTCTAGGACACTCCCTTCATCGGGGGAAACATTGGTTCGAATCCAATACATACTCAAATTGGTTGTGTAGTTTATGCGACTGTAAAATCGGTCGGGCGTGTGATGCGCAGCATGTTTGGTTAGAATACTCTGGAATGAGAGAAGCAGGTTCGAATCCTGACACAACCGCAAAAAAAGAAGAAATGAAAATTGAATTTATCACAATTGGGAACGTGCAGTTTTGGAGAGTCACAACATATGACTATTCATATAGCAGCAAAGATTTAGGTAAAGCTATTTTCAAATGCATTGGCAGAATGCCCCAATGATGGAACTGGTAGTCATGCCACACTCAAAATGTGGTGCTCGTAAGGGCGTGTAGGTTCGAATCCTACTTGGGGTACAATAAATATGGGGCCATCGTATAATGGCTATTACTCCTGACTTGCACTCAGGGAATTAGGGTTCGAATCCCTATGGCTCCACATGTATAAGAAATATAGTAAAGAAGAGTTTGGAAAAATATTTAACAAAGTTGTTGAAGAAGCTTTTTCAGAAGATGAAGTAGGTGAAACTGGTGTGTTGATTAAAGCGGGTGATATGGTGGTATATACTAGTAGAGAGTTTTACGAAGAATTTAAAACTGATTTAATAAGACAATCACTCAAACCAGATGGAACCACTACGGAAGGAAATTAATACTAGATTCAAATTTGCTAAAGAGCAAGGTGAAATCTTTTTTAAACAGATAAAGAATGTTGAACGTGGAGGTGGAAATGTAGTCTCTTGTCTCGCAGCAAGAAAATATAGACAGGCTGGAAGAATTTACGATCATTATCAAAAGGAGTTTACTAAATATATAAACCAGAAATGAAAAAGAAGGCACGATTATGTCGCCACGATAGCAAGGCTTCGTGGTGGAACGGCAGACACGCTAGACTTAAAATCTAGTGCTCAGTAATGGGCGTATGGGTTCAAGTCCCATCGAGGCTACAATTTAAATGTAGTAAAGTTATGAATGAAAAAAGATTAGAGCAATTAAGAGAAACGTGGGTTAAGAACGTAATGAAAGTTCAGAACATCACAAGAGCAGAGGCTGAAGTTTTATATAGTAAAATTCAACCTCACAATTTAGCCAAGTAAAAATGGCGCATAGGACGATAGGCTAAGTCACAACCCTTTCAAGGTTGAAAAACAGGGTTCGAGTCCCTGATGCGCTACGATGGAACAAAAGAAATTTAAGTTAGTCTTTGATGTTGAAAAACTTGTCAAAGAAGGTAAGGCAACCATAATACCTGAGCATGAAGTTCAAAATTCTTTTAGGAGAATTAATGCTGAAATGAAAAAAGCACATCGTGATTTTAGACGTAAATCAAAGATGTCAGAACTGAGGGCCAGTAAGATTATATTGAATTCTTAATTAAGGCTCCCATCGAATAACGGTTAGTTCGCGTCACTTTCAATGACGAAATAGGGGTTCGATTCCCCTTGGGAGTACAAAAAAAGTTCTTTGAAATTTTGAATATTGTAACTTGTTTATTAAGTTTACATAAATGGCGATATAGTATAACGGCTTATTACGTCCCTCTCATAAGGGGAAAAAGATGGTTCGATTCCATCTATCGCTACTTACGACAGAATAATCACAAGTGGTGCTTGTGGCTTCCGTGCTTTGGAAGTGATCATGGTTCGATTCCATCTGTCGTTACAACATCGCGGGATAGAGTAGTGGCCTAACTCGTCAGTCTCATAAGCTGAACCGTCTCATAAGGATGGCGTTGGTTCGAATCCAACTCCCGCTACAAAATTTGTTAAACTTAAAGGTATGTATTATGGATGTCCAAAATGTGGTTCAACTCAAGTAAGTGTTCTAACAGAAAATTATTATATCTGTTTGGGTTGTAACAATACATGGACTGAAAATATAAAAAATAAACATCGCGGGGTGGAGAAGTCGGTATCTCGTTTGGCTCATAACCAAAAGGTCGCAGGTTCAAGTCCTGCTCCCGCTACAAAGTAAAATGAGGAATAAGGAAAAACAAAAGCAGTATGCTAGGAAACATTATTTAAAGAATAAGGATAAAGTAAAAAAAAGTGCTGCATTTTATAAAAAAATTTCTAAAAAAAGAAATAAAGATTTTGTTATTGATTATTTATTAAAGCATCCATGTATTGATTGTTCAGAATCAGATATTGTTGTATTGGATTTTGATCATGTAAAAGATGATAAAATAATGAATATCGCTGATGCGATAAATAATGGTTGGTCAATAGAAAAACTAAAGACAGAAATTGAAAAATGTGTTATTCGATGTGCAAATTGTCATAGAAGAATAACACATCTAAGAAGACATAGCAGCTTGCGCATAGCTGGTAAACTTGTTAGATCGGATCATGCCCGAATCGGACTTTAATCTGCGGAGCAATAGCTTACATTGGGGTCTGAATCAAGTATGCTGCAATTATGCTTTCGTAGCTTAGTGGCAAAAGCACCATCTCGACAAGGTGGGAACCGTGAGTTCGAGTCTCACCGAAAGTACATGAATGTTAAAACAGTTGACGAAAAAATTATTGGCCTCACAATAGATGAGGCTAAAAAATTATGGGATGATATTCGTGTTATAGAAATTGATGGAAATCAAACAGTAATAACAAGGAATTACGTTCTAATGAGAATGAATGTAAAAGTAAGAGACGGTAAAATTGTTGAGTTCGTCAACTTCGGATAACACTTTCGTAGCTTAGTGGCAAAAGCATCTGCATTACAAGCAGACAACCGGGGGTTCGAGTCCCTCCGAAAGTACAACATGCCCACGTAACTCAGTGGTTCAGAGAGGTCGCCTTACAAGCGATCAGTCGGGAGTTCGATTCTCTCCGTGGGTACTTATTTTTTAAGATTCTTGAAAAAAGGTATGACATATTTTATCCAAGCGTATGGCTTACGCTCGAATAAATAAGTCAGGTTGCTTTCATTATCATAAGCTTCATGCTCAAACGGATTTTGACGATAAGCTTTGTAATGATCCTTGGTAGCCAATCTCTTAATTAAATAGAAGATACCATAAAGAATCCAATGAAATATAAAACCCATTTCAACTTGTTGGTGGAAATGAACTAACTCATGATTGATAAGAACGTGATCATTCAATTTTGATTTATCTTTTAAGAAGATAAAAATGAAAATTGACATACCGTTAAAGTTTTTTAGGAGTTTAGGTGCTACAATTTTGAACATAAGAAGGTTTATTAATAAATACTGAAAAAAGTGAAAATAGAATTAAAAAATAAGAGTTGGTTTTCTAGTGATTTTCACTTAGGTCACACAAATATTGCAGGGAAAAAAGTATCGAAATGGAATGGCGGCTATAGGGATTTCGATAGTGTTAGCCAGATGGATGAAACGATTATAAATACAATCAATCGCTATGTTGGAGTAGAGGACACGTTGTTTTTTTTAGGTGATTTTACATTCGCAAGAAAAGAAGCAGTGGCTAATTATCGTGATAGAATTTATTGTCAAACAATTCATTTTGTAAAAGGTAATCATGATCCGCACGTTGACATGTATGCGGAAAAGTTTACTTCAGTAGGGACTGAACTTTTATTCGAATACGAACCAAACAAACGATTGTACCTCCATCATTTCTCACACAGAGTATGGCACAGTTCGCACAGAGGTACAATTCATTTGTATGGCCATTCACATGGGACAATTCCTGATCATGGTAAATCTATGGATGTTGGGGTTGATGTAGCCTACAGAATGTTCGGAGAATATAGACCATTCTCACTTGAAGAAATAATTGATATAATGGCAAAAAAGGAGATACCAAATCTTGATCATCACAGAGCCAAGTTGGTAAGAGGATAATGAAAGTAGTAGTAATTGGAGATATTCATGGTAGAGACAATTGGAAAGCAATTATTCCTAAAGTAGACGAATACGATAAAATTGTCTTCGTGGGGGACTATACTGACAGTTATGAATTGCCAAATCCAGTAATTCTTCAAAACCTACAGGAGATCATTAAATTCAGAAGAGAATTTCCTGATAAAGTCGTGACATTGGTGGGGAACCATGATATTGCTTATATGTGGTATGGTGAAACATTATTCTTAAATAACGGTTTTAGACCTGAAGCAGCACACGATTTATCTACAATTTTTAGAGCACATCACGATATTTTTGATGTTGCATGGCAAAGCGGTAAAACTATCATCACCCATGCTGGTATTACAAATGGATGGATGAGATACAATGCTGAAACGATTCAACATGCTCGTGAAAGATATAAAACTGAAACGATTGCAGATACATTTAATATGATGTTACGTAATTATACGTATAATCGGTGTTTACATCAACTCAGTGGTAAAAGAGGTGGCCCGTATAACTACGGAGGAATTACTTGGGCAGATAAACAAGAAACCGAAAAAGACGGTTTGAAAGGATACATACAGGTAGTAGGACACACACCTGTTGAAGACATCACAACAGTGAAGTTGGAAGATTATGATTTCCAAATTACGTATTGTGATGTATTATGGAAAAAGACATCATTTTATGAATTTATTATTGACTAATGGGAGAAATTGAATTAAATATATCAGTAAACAGAAGAACGAAAGAACTAATTGGATATTGGTCGCCTGACGGTGATCCGATAGGAATTATTGTTAAGGCATATGCTGTTGATGATCTCGAAAGAAAATTCGAGGAAGCAAAAAAACAATACATAAACTTGCATGGTGGTAGCCATGAGGTGTATGTGCAATTAAAAAAAGAGGACTAATAATCCTCTTTTTTCTTATGCTTTCTGACAATCTACATGCAAGCAGTTGTTTTCCCTTTCTGCAAGATACCCTCTCAATCCGGGGATTTTTTTATCTTTCATGGCCTTTAGAATAATTGCAAGTTCGTCATTAATACCATTACCTCCACCGCCAATGTCAAGTGCTAAACCCGGAGCATGTGGTGATGAACCAATAACTTTACCTTTTCTATTCACCGTACCACGGATGTAGTTCATCAATACTGTTGCAGGTAGTGGTGGATTAATAATTACATTTATGTTGAGTAGATTACTCCAAGCCATTTGCCAAACATAGTCACCGTTCGGTAACTTATCGTTCACATCACAACTCATCGCTTCAGGATATTTCTTATCCAAACCTTTTCTAACTAGATAACCTTTAATGATGCGAAGTTGATCTTTCGAATCTCTCAGACCAGATGTTACGTATGCTTTGTGATTTGCTTCTTCAAAATACTTATCTAAAGCCACGATTACTGGCTCAATAACAGGTGTTAAAACAACACTATCTTGTACGATCAGCCATTTGTTGTCTTCAGCAGATGGAACCCCTAAAGCATTCCATGATATTTTACCTACAACACCATCAGCCAAAAGACCTTTTTTCTGTTGAAATTCTTTTACTTTGGCTTCAGTACCGTTACCGAAATCACCATCAGCTATACAAGTAAACCCATGTTTTGTTAGCAGTTCTTGCAATTGAACGACTAAAACGCCATCATCACCCTTTTTTAATACAGTCATATTATTTATAATTTCTTATAAATAGTTGACTTTAGATTTTTACGACACCGTGTTTATATTTACCTTTAGATGTAACAAAAATCATTTCGTTGTTCATCACATACTGCTCAACAATAATTTCCTTTTCTGGTTCAGGTTCGTTTGGTATCGGTTCAGGTTCTGGCTCAGTTGTAGTAACAATACCCTTCACACCGAATCCTTTTGCCTTCCAGTAACAATCATCAGCTAAACGAAGATCATCAGGAGGGAAAAATGATTGAACAGTATTCGGATTATGTCCAGCTTTATCATTTCTGATACCATTTTCATCCCATGTCAATGTTAAAAATTGCTCACTTTCTTTTGGTCTAATAACAGTTGCACCAGTTTTTGTTACGTGATCTTGGATACATTTACAAAAAACATATGTACCATCTTCTCTTGAATCAATCGCGATGTCATCGTATTTCCAGATTGTTGGAGTGTTATCAGGGCCATCAAAATACTTTCCATATGTTTGATGCCATACCTTAATTTTACTTACAGGAGTTTCACCGAAACCACTGTTAATATATTTTGGTGCTGGTAAAGCTTTGTCGAGAATGACTTCACCAATTTCAGTTGCTAAGAAGTCTCTAGTATCTTCAAATACTCTTTCTTTAGAACCGTCATGTATAATTCTTTCGTAATGTACGGGGTCAGTACCGTGTCTGTTGGAGATGATATAAGGAATTTTCTTTTCGCCAGTACCATCAGCATATGAATTATTGAAGCCACGGAAGTAAACGTTTTTGTATTTCCACGTAATACCCATCTTGGCACTGTTGTGAAGGTATTGACCTTGATTCCTTCCATCATTAAGGAGAACATTTTCAACTAATGAAACACCGTTAGGTGCATTTGTAGGGTCTTCACCCGAACCGTATACTGCCAATCCTTGAGATGCAAAACCGTCAAGAATAACGTTACTTAATTTGTTAACACCTGACGACACAACCCACTGCATACCAGTATCTTGATAAGGCTGGAAGGCATGTAAATAATCCATATCTGATCCGTAGATAACAATGTCAGCTACATCTGCACCACCGATCATATGTTGTAACTGAAGCGATTCAGCAGCAGTTCTAGCCACAATACCATTCTTAATTTTGAGATTTCTCAATTTAGCTTTGGCTCCTGATTGTGTTGAGCCGATGTAGAATCCTTCGCCACCGCCAGTGTCATGTATATAGAAATTACTAATGTCGATGCTTTCGACAAATATATCGACCGCACTGCTGTATAATCTAACTCCTGAGAAACCGAATTGAATTTCGAATCCGTCAAGTTTAATTGATCCACCATTTAAAGTTGAAAGTTCAATACCATGACCACCAGTCATGTTTAGATTTTTAACGTGTATACCGAAGTTTCCTGTAAGGAATTTTCTTGAGTAAGGCCATTCGAGAAGACCTTTATATTTTTCACACACACCAGAAATGTGTAGGTTCACTAAGCCATGTGATGTTATTGCTCCACATACAACTTTTGTATTTGGAATATTTTTTATTGATGCTGACTTAATCAGCCATCCTGTTTGTCCGTTTGAAGTATTCCTAAATTGATATTTATTAACGAAACCTAACTTCTCGCCATCAAGCCAGATCACTGCACCTTCCCTTAAAGTCGGCCATTCTTTAACCATGAAGTAGTAGCTTACTTCTTTTGAACCATCTTCAAATGTTCTGGTTGGTGAATCGATAATTAAATCTCCGGGTGTGATATAATTTCCGTATAAGGAAATGTCTTCTGCTTTTGCAATTCTATTTGCCATAATTCTTTCGCCTCCACCGTTAAATAGTTTGGGATTTCCAAACGAAGCGGCTGTATCGGCAGAATGTCGATAAAATAGTTTAAGTCGAAAAAAACATTTTCTTGACTTTTACGTAAAAGACTGTATGGAACAAATATTCTTAGTTTTAGGGTTACTGTCTCCGGGAGATTTTAAGCCTTGCCAATGTGTTGTAAATCAGAACATGCAGGTAGTGGGCGAAACTGAAATCCTAGTCAAAGGTACTGGTGATGAGAAGTGTATGGTCGATTTGACGAATCTCATAATTGAGATCACCCCGGAAGACGATAATTACTTAAATAAGAAATATGAAGTTACCTTGGTTTCCTCCAAAAGGGGTGAAATTGAGGGTTATGTGCTTTCTGGTTTCACCAGTAGCATGAGGGGTTGGAAAACCCAAAATCTTATTATTCAACAGCGATTTGTGGCCAAAAAGAATGAGAAAATCTGGTTTAAAGTCAAAACAGTGACCGAATCAGAGCCAAATTTCCTCTTTTCGATGAGCAAAATGTATTAAGCGATATTATTTACATCAATTTTGAAACTTTTTTTTGGAAATTACGTATTTATCTTTACCTTTGTGCAACAATTGCGAAGGCAAAAAAGAAAAAGAAATCATGAGAACTTCAAAGACATATAAAACTTATAAGTATCAGCCACAAGCTGAGTCGAGTTTTATTGTCTAAAAATATCTTGCAAGGAAGACACCAAAAACCCGATTCAGAAATGAGTCGGGTTTTTTGTTTTATAGAGATTTATGCTAGACCTGAAAAAAATAAGTGGCGAGTTTGATGCTCTCTTGAAAACCAAGACCAAAGAGGATTTGGAGAAATGGTTGCGCATGGATAAAAAGCGAATGAAAAAAGAACGAATACCGAGGAAGGATAAAAAATCCTTGAAAAAAGAAGGTGAGCGTTTCAAAAAGGAATTGAAAAACAGTCCACTGCTAAAAGGTACTGGACGATCATTTAAAACGGCAGAAGAATTTAAAAGTTATGTCAACAAAAAAGGATAAATGTGAGATTGGAATTTGCGTGTTGTCGATCATTCGTTCAACTACGAGTGCGACTACACCATGCGATCACACATGCCAATACTACGATAAAATGAAAAAGATGAAACGAAAACAATAAAACTACACTACCAGTGAGTCATGTCACGGGTGTGTAGTTAAAAAACGCATCCGTGGCAGAATGGAGAATGATGCCCCACACTTTTAATGTGGACTGTCGTAAGACTAACGTAGGTTCGATCCCTACCGGATGCACAAACGTAGATTTATGCGGTGAATAGAGACGCTATTCATCGCAGAATATGCGGAGATTAGTCGCCTCCTTAACTCAATGGTAGAGTACCATACTTTTAATATGGGAGTTATCAGTTCGAATCTGATAGGGGGTACTAGGGCTTTGCAGATTGTTTCTCAATTGCATAGAACATGTGCCCATATCAAACAAGGGTTCATAGAAATTGAAATACGGGTTGACTTTCGGTGTGGAGAACCGAGCCGCCTATAGGGGCGGTGCCATTGTGCTAAGGTAAAATAATGTAGAATGCTGCTGAATAGAATAGATGCGCATAAAGATTCAGTAAGGTCTACAGTAGGTTCGAATCCCCTGCAGCCCACAATATACCTTCGTAGCTTAACTGGTAGAGTAGGTGACTCTTAATCATCGGGTTGTGGGTTCGAGTCCCACCGGAGGTACATGAATGAAATTAATACCATATGTATGGATTGTGGAAAAGAGTGTGAACGATGGCAAATCGTAAATACTGCCATGATCGGAAAAGTATGGGAAGTGTGGTGTTATTGTAAGGAATGTAACGTTGAAACTTTTCATCCTTTTGAGGGTGGAGAAGATGATTAAAAAAAACAATGTTATGAATATTGCGTATAAGTTATAAAGTTCGTAATATTGTCTTCCCAATCGCAGTTAATTCTAAGGCGTAGAATGTCACGATAGGAATAAGGTTATATCAAAATGAGGGAGTAGCAATACTTCCTCACATGGGTAGGTAGCAAAGTTCGGTTAAATGCGCCACGCTGTAAACGTGGTCTCTTCGGAGTTCGGTGGTTCAAATCCATCCCTGCCCACAAGACACATCATGGTACTCTGACCGAGAACGATAGTGTGCTGGATGAAATATAGGTAAGGCCAGCAGAGCGGATAGGAGATTGAATAAGACTACAATCGTCAGTCACTTCCGAGTATAGTTGCACTTCAGAGAGTTTGAGCATGTCGGTTATATCGCTTAGATGAAAGGTTCTTGATGTTCTTACATAGGTTGGTAGCAAAGTTCGGTCAAATGCGCTGCGCTGTAAACGCAGTCTCTTCGGAGTTCGGGGGTTCAAATCCCTCTCAACCTACAAAATGGACTTAATTAAAGAAACGTATATCGATAAGGAAACTGGCATGTATGTCTCTGTGATTAATAAAGAAGCATTGATTGATCGAGAGAGTAAAACACCTCAGGAAGCCTTAATAAGATCGTACAATCGATTCATGGATGCAATAAAGAAGCCATTGAAAAATGGGTAGGTGGCCGAGTGGCTAAAGGCGACAGACTGTAAATCTGTTCTCTTCGGAGTTCGGGGGTTCGAATCCCTCCCTGCCCACTATTTATGATGAGACCTATGTAAATGGGTCTCATTTTATTTTATAATAATTTTATTTTTGAAAAGAGTGCAGTATGTTTTACGTGGTGCAGAAAAAAGATTTGAAAGATGGGTATTACTATTCAGGATTAATTACTCAGAACTGGTGTGCTGTTAGTAAGGAGCAGCCAATGATTATTGGGAAATGGGATAAGGAAGATGGATGTTTTTATTTTTGGGAATTTGATGGAAACATAAAATCAAAATCAAAGCTGTACTATCTGCCTGATATAGATAATGAAATTGAACTTGGGTTTTTCCCTATTAAAGAAATCATTCCGAAAGATGAACATGTTATTGAGTAATGTTTGAACATTACAAATAGTTTGTTATTTTTGGTTTTGATAATCTATTTATAGTAAATATACCTATATGTCTGAAAACAAATTTTATTGCCTATACAGTGACAGTGATCAAACAAAATTCTTGAGTATGGCTTCTACTCTGGAAAAATTGAAAGAGGAAAGTGAATATTGGAGCGAGGGTGTATGGTTCGAATACACGCACAAAGATGGCAGCAATTTGCTTGAGAATGAAACAGAAATGGCTGGTATCGAATTTCCTAAAGACCCTAAAAAAAGATCATTTAAAGAAATCGAAGGAACACCAAAAACCGCATTTAAGTGGGTATCTTAGTCACATGGACTATAAGTATTTTACATACGGCAGTAAGGTCGTTGTAAAAAAATCCATTATTAAAAACGGTGTCGATTTGGAAAATAAAACTGGTTTTATTGTCAACAAAAACAGAAACCTTAAGGGTATTGTGAAGGTATTAATTACGGAGTTGGAGTTAACTTATAACCTTCACTATACCGATCTCACAATAGTGAATTGAGGTATGTTAATATTTTTTGAACGTCCTCTTCAGCGTAAATGTCAATCGGACTGAATTCGTAACCATCCCTGTCAATCAACTTCTGATCCTTGATCAGCACTATCGTAATTCTTCCTAACAGGTCTATACCGTCTCTCTCGGTGTGTAGTTCAAAAACAATATCTTGCTTAGGTATTGCAAGGGGATATTCAAGGTTATATATTTTTTCTTGGAGTAGTTCTTTAGATGGGGTCATGATAATCTCTTTCTGAAAAATTTTATTTTTCTATCGTAATTTAGGTTTTTACTTTTGATGAATTTCTTTACATGGTATCGCATGAGACCATCGAATTCATTGTCAGTATATTTAAGTTCCTTTTTTAGTACGTACCAAATATCTTCTGAGGGTTCGGTAAGTTCATGGAAATGGAAATGACAGAATTTGCTGTTGTATGTAAAATACGTACCGGCTAAATGTCCACGAATACTTCCATTGTTATATTTCCCGAACCTCATTTCATCAGTAAAAGATACTGCTGAGTTCATATGTTCGAAAATCGTAAACACAAAACTCTCAACCTCCTTTTTGTAAAGTTGCTTGATGGGTTTTTCCGTGAATTGGGAGATGTGTTGTAAATATTCGATGCGAGTCATAAAAAAGGGGTGAGTAATTAATACTCACCCTTGCTTACTTGGAACACTTTAAGTCCGTTTTCTCTCCACATGTTGACAACTGGTTGACGATCCTCCAGTACTGCCCGGACAGAATATTTCCCCTTCACATTTTCCACCCACAATTCTCTCTTTACGACAATATCCTTACGGAAATCATCCATCTTACGCATCAACAGCAGGTCATACTCAACACCATATGTTCTTAGCGACAGTTCGGTGCCCTCACGGGATTCCTCACTTCTACCAGTACAGATGATGATCGTGTAACCAGCAGCTTTGTAACAAAGATAGGTTTCGTATACAACCTGATCAAGATCATCCCGATCAACTTTATGCCAATCGAAATAACCACGCTTACCGTTCGCGTGAAACAATGTGCCATCCAGATCAATCATAACGGCTTTAGGAAGCGCAGGATCGAATTCTGGTTCTTTGTACACGTAAGTCTTTTTAGACTGGTTTTGCAAAGCAAAGCTGTCCATTAAGATCATGTAGTCTTCGTACATTTTCTTGATAACTTCCTCACCGACTGGTCTTTCACGAACACTGTCCCTCTCAACTGCCTTCTCGAATGAGATGTCAAATACCATGAATTCAACGTCCGCACGATATTCCACGTACTTGATCATATCCTCAATGTATCTGGATTTGACGTGAGTAGCGTCAAGCAGGATGTTAAGTCTTCTATCCAAAGCCACATCGATGGCGTTCAAAACCAATTGAGTAATCATATCCTCAATCTTTGGTTCGCAAAATCCTTGATCCTTCAACATATAGCGGAAGTCATCCCGGTTAATTCTCACATAATCAGGGTTTTTGCGGACATATTCCTTTGACCACGTTGATTTACCTGCTGCAGGGATTCCGATAAGGATTTTGACGATTTGATTCTTTTTCTGTGCCATAATGTAAAGTTACTATAATTATATGTTATACGAAAACTTTGTATAAATGTTTCAAAACATATTAAATAATATTACGTATATTTGTGAAAAGTACAAGGATGCCTGAATTTAGATATGAAGATTTGCCTAACGGGGAAAAAACTCGTGCAAAAGATGTGTATCGGCAGTTAGATGTATTCCGAAAGTTTCAAAATAAAGCGTCATTACCTCTCTTTACTTACCTTTTTAAGGAAAGGGGAGAACATCTGTTTGTTGAGGTATTTGTGAGAAAATCCAATAGAAATCTCCTTGATTTTTTTAACCGAGTAGATGCAGACGTTCATGAAATAATTATAATGAATGTTATGTTTAACGAATCGCTATACGCCCACGACTTTTTATATGAATAAATATCAACGCTTAATTAAGGATTTGGAAGAAACTGGTACTGGAAAGATGAAAGTTTTCGGTCAGTCCATGAAACCCTTAATTTACACAGGCTCCCTACTCACCTTCACGAAAGTCTCTGAATACGAAGTCGGGGATATTGTCTTTTGCAAAGTAAAAGGCAGATTCATTGACGCACATCTCATAACCAAAAAAGATCAAAACAAAGGCTTCATGATCTCCAATAATCATGGGTATGATAACGGATGGACTAAAACAATTTATGCTAAAGTAACTAATATCGAAGCATGAAATATTTATTTGTCGGAGAGAAAAGAAGTGAATTGGCTAAAAAAATGAAAGTTACGTGGACTGACGGAAGGTTGGCTGCAAAACAATTATTTGATGCTTTCGTATATTGTGGTATCGATCCTGAAAAACAGGAATTTTGCAACTGGTTTGAAGGGGGTAAAACTAAGGTACGATCTTACAACGGAACTATCGTAGCAATGGGTAAAAAGGTAAGTGATGCTCTTACTAAGGAAAAAATTAATCATATTTACATTGTTCATCCAGCAGCCAGAGGCAAAATCAGGAAAAAAGAATTATATTTCCAACACGTAAAACAAGCACTAATAAAAACAAATTAAACTATAAACCAAAATGAAAGGATTACTTATTGCCCTACTATTATTCGGTATTCTCGGTGTCACATTTTTCGTTATGTACATCTCTTACGACAACAAGTTTGTCACCACCAAGAATCTTTACGAAGCACAGGTCTCACAAGACCAGATCATCCACGATGAAATGTGGAAAGTTATTCAGCAGCAAGCTGGAGTTTCTGAAAAGTACAGCGAAGATTTCACTCGTAACTATAAAGAAATTATGAATGCCAGAAACTATGGTGGTGAATTGATGAAATGGATTACTGAACAGAACCCTAATTTCAGTCCTGATTTATATTCCAAACTCATGAACACCATTGAAGTTCAAAGAAATAAATTTACTGTAGTACAATCCAAGCTGATCTCCATTCATAATGAAATGAAAAATCAACTTACATTATTTCCGAGTAGATTGTTTTTGGTAAATATTGGTGGCCACGTATTGCCTGACCTTAACATCGTAACTAGTTCACGTACTGATGAAGTATTCAGAACCGGGAAGGATGATGATGTCCAGCTTTTCAAGTCTGACACTGCAAAATAATTCATGGGGTGCTGCCACTGGTAGCACCCTTCACTTCTTAAACCAACTCCAATGGTTCTCTATCTAGCTTTTGCTATTCCGGTCTTAGCTGCTTTAGTTCTATACACATTCTTCAAACACAAAACCAAGATATGGGAAGTAGCAATTCCGATGCTCTTCACAATCCTTTTGATTTTGGGTGCAAAAGCCATTTGTGTTAGTTCACTAACTGGCGACACAGAATATTTGGGTGGGATGGTTTATGAAGTTAGATATTACGAAGAATGGGATGAATACATTCACCAGACTTGTAGTAGAGAATGTTGCTGCTCAAAAGATTCAGATGGACATGAATCATGTAGCACCGAATACTACGATTGTTCTTACGTGGATAACCATCCAGAATATTGGGAGGTAGTGACAACCCTAGGCTCATTCAATGTCTCTGAAAATTATTATAGGTATCTGGTAAAAAAATTCGAAGTTGCCCCGACCTTTAAAGACATGCATAGAGATTATCACAGCATCGATGGTGATATGTACTTTGCGAAATGGGATAACACAGACGAAAAGTTGGAACCTGTCACTATTACTCATTCGTATGAAAATCGACCTAAAGTATCAAGCAGCATTTATCGCTTCGAAGAAGTTGATACTTTTGATATAAGACAATATAAACCATACAACTATCCTGAAGTTAATGGACTGAAACAGCGTGTTATATTGGGTTATGACGATCCTAAAGCGGAACATGCACTACAAGTTCTTAATTCAAGGTTGGGTAAAGAGAAACAAGTAAGGGTTTATTTTTTGATTTTTAAAAATCAACCATTAGATGCTGGTTCGATTCAGGAACGGTATTGGGAAGGTGGAAATAAAAATGAGTTGAATGTGTGCATCGGGATTGACGATAATAATAACGTCAAGTGGGCCTACGTTTTCTCGTGGACAGAACAAAGCGAAGTCAAAGTAAATATCAGAACGCATATTCAGGAATCAAAAAAGCTTGATCTTTATGAATATGTTAACTATACGAAAGCAGAGGTTCTTGAGAATTGGGTTAGGAAGCAATTTAAAGATTTTGATTATCTGACAATCGAACCAACCATGAAGCAGATCATATGGATTTATATCTTGACGATCATCTTCAATGCAGGTATTTGTGTCTGGATAGTTAATAATGAATTTGATGATGAACCGAGAGGAAAATACTACTGGAAATGAAAGTGAAACCAAGAATACCAGAAACTTTATACAAGTCGAGAGTCATATTACATTCACAAAAAAGAGCAAAGGAACGATACGACATATATCTGATCACTGACGTTTATTCCATCAACAGGGTAATACGAAGTGAACTGGAAGCTAAGAACCCAAATCCAAACACACTATTACTGCTGTATCGGGAAAATAAAAAATCAAATAGATTTCATTATTTGGTGTATTGGAGGAATAACTATTATTGGGTGGTTTGGAATGATACATTGAAAACAATTCACACATTTATGCCGACCGATGGGCTACAAACCAGAATAAGTAGGTTTACGAATTCCGTAGCTGCATTTTTATCGTGCAGAGGATTGATTGATATGCAGCAATATAGAAGAATGAAAATTCTTAATATCTCGAAAAAGAAGCCTTCTGCTTTGGTGCATAGTGATCTTGGTAAACATCATCATTTAGACCATAATCAATAATCACGATTTCTGGCTGGCCATTTCTGTTGACTTCTCCGTAGGAAGAGATTCTACTAAGATCGCCAGATGGCATGTCGTAATTCAGCATAAGATCAAGAATTGTGCTTGCGAATTCGTTATTCTCAACCATTTCCAGTTGTTCTGGTGTCATCTCTGACCCCATCTTCCCCCTGCCTTTGTTTTCAGCATGTTTTTTCCAGAGATATGTGCTGAGAGTTTTGATGTCAATACCAGTTAATTCTCGGAATCTTGTGGGTGTCACTCTTTTAGCATGTTCAGCCTCAATCCATTCGTCTTTAGGGTGTGTTTTGAAGACTTGGGCCACCATGTCCCTGATATAATAATCGTTGCTTAAACTGGCCTCTAATTCATTCTGAGCGATGCCTTTGGCGTTCTTTGCAAGTTTCAGAACCGACTTATCGTCAATTTCGTATACAATCCGTGCGCTGCCAGCACCAATTTTTCTTAAATGTTGGGCGCAGTAACGTACTCTTTCAGCGAATGAGCGTAAATTGGCGAATTCCTCATGGTTGAATGACGCTGGATAGTCCTCTTTCATGAAATATCCTGCTAATTCTTCAAAAACCATGTCGCGAATGTTCATAATTTGCTAACTTTACTATAAATACAACAAAAACCTGTATTTTACGTATTACCAAGTATCAAAAACACTCATTTTATGAAAGTACGAGACTTAATTAAGCAATTGGCAAAGTTTGATCAGAATTCCACTGTGATTGTGACTTCTAGCAATTTTGAATTGGATGGAAGTCAAGTGGCTGTCACTTCTGTTTACGGAACTGAAGAGGGTTCAAAAAAAGAACAGACTTTCAGAGATGCTTTCGATGGGGAATCATACAACAAAACCACATGGTCAACACAGGGAGGAAAACTCAAAGTGGTGAAAATATCTTAACAATGAATTATTTAGAAAAAGAAATAGCCCTTTTCAAAAGGAGAAAACAACTTTTGAACCAGCCAATATTGAAAGTTGTTGGGGAAGGTTGTCAAGCAATTAGCGAATTTCAATGGATTGGAAAAGTAATCGGTTTCGAAGAAGATAAGGAAAAGGGTTGGACTGTGGCAGTCATCAAAATTTTGAAACATAATCGTTCATACGGTGATGCCAGAGACGCTAAGGAGGATGAAATTTATACTTATCCAATAGCGAACAAGTATTACATGATCAATGACATTCAAAACGTTGATGGTGTATGGATACTTTACACATAGAAATGCGGATATGTTACTAACTAGAGATCAATTCAGGGAAGGTGTCTTTAAAAGAGATAAATACAGATGTGTCGTGTGCTTTAATCCTGCAGTTGATGCTCACCATATCATTGAAAGAAAATTATGGGATGACGGTGGATACTATTTGGATAACGGGGTTTCTCTTTGTGAACGTTGTCACATGAAAGCAGAACAAACGATTATTTCTTGCGATGAGTTAAGAAATTCTGTTGGTATCACAACTAATCATTTACCAGCAATATTGTTTGATCGATTGATGGATGACAACAGAATCACGAATATAGGAAAGGTAAGTTTCGATAAATGGGGTAACCTAATACTGGCAGACGGTAGCCGTAGACCGGGGCCAATGTTTAATACGGAACAGGTTCAAAAAATCATAAAGCAAGCCAATTTATTACATCTGTTTGTGGAAGATAAATATGTAAAATATCCAAGGACGTATCACTTACCATACAGCGAAAAAGCCTCTGCAGACGATAAAAGATTATCCAGTACTGAGCAATTCGCAGGTAAGGAAGTGGTAGCAACCATCAAACTTGATGGGGAAAACACCACTTTGTATCAAGATCATATCCATGCAAGGTCTTTGGATTCAGCACATCATCCCTCTCGCGATTGGGTTAAAGGTTTGTGGGGAAGTTTCAAACATGAAATACCTGACGGTTGGAGAATTTGTGGTGAGAATGTTTACGCACTGCACACAATACCCTACAACAACTTAGAAACATACTTCTACGTTTTTTCCATATGGGATAATACGAATACCTGCCTTTCGTGGGATGAAACGGTTGCATACTGTGAAATGCTCGGACTAAAAACAGTACCCGTAATTTATCGTGGTGATTTTGATCAAGCGAAAATACAAGCTGCTTTTCCTGCAACACACAATGGTGATCCCACTGAAGGATATGTGGTTAGACTGACCGAACGTTTTCATTACGATGAGTTTGAAAATTCGTTAGCTAAATATGTGTCAAAGTCCTTCATTATCGAAGGCGCACAACATTGGATGCAGAATGCAATAATACCAAACAAGCTTTCTTCTTAATAGATGGACATTGAAACATATTTCTTTCAAGATAAAATTATTGTAGAGGTTTATAACGCCTATATTGATGGTTTATCTTCGCAGGATATTGCATTTAAAATGAATTTGTTTCACGATGTTAGTCTTGACGAAAATCAAATAAATAATATTATCGATCTCATAAACCAAATTTTATAATGTTTAAAACATCTCGCTTCTTAGTCATTTTGTCTATATTTTTTTTATGTTCCTTCGTGTCGAATAAAGAAGTAATGGTGATTGGCGACAGCATAACAGCTAATGGCACTTTTGTGGATTACCTTAAAGTTGAAACTGGTATGAACTTTAAATCGTATGGGTTCACTGGTGAAGGAACTTCACATATATTGAAGAGGTTGAAAAACATCAATGTCACAAAATACAATTACATCATTATTGAAGCGGGTATAAACAACATCGACAATGCTTCTCAAGTAATGAGTGATATGAAGGAAATGTTTCAATACGCAAAATCTGAAAACCCTGACATCAAGGTTATCGTGTTGACAATCGTACCATTCAAAGGTTATCCAACATGGACACCGAAGAAACAAGAAAATCTTCTGAAAGTAAATTCATGGCTTTTAACAAAACCAGAAAATGTCGATATTGTTGTTGATATTTATGATGTCATGTCCGTTAATGGATTTCAACCACACTCGACTGATGGTCTTCATCCTTCCAGAAAGGGACATAGATTAATGGCTGATTTGATAAAACCTCATTTACAAGATGGCATACGGAGTTATTGAATACGATGATGATGGCAATCCCATTTGTGAGATTTGTAAAAAATCTTTCAAAAGAGTATTGAGTCATGTTCGCCAAAAGCATGACATGAATGAACGAGAGTATAAGCTTAAGTTCGGTTTTGATCTCACCAAGGGAATATGCAGTGAAGAAAGTTCGGAAGCATCAAGAATTATGGTGTACCAGAATTATGATCGCTGTATATCTAAGAATTTAATAAGAAAGGGTGTTAAAACCAGATACAAAAAAGGTGATCCCGGACGAACCAAAGATATGGTGCAAGAACAAACCAGAATTGCATTAATTGAACGGTTAAAAGAACCGAAGATGGTCAAAGCAATGAAAGCGTCTGGTAAGAAAGTAGGGAAAACAGGTTTAGGAAATTTAGCCCGATGGGGTAAAAAAAGTTAGTAAATGTTGAATAGTATTCATTTCTCTTCCTATATTTGAGACATGAATTTGATCGGTGAGTTGGGGACTGCATTTACTAAATTAAGACTGTATTGGAAATATTTCGGTCTGCCTGCGGAAGATAAAAAGTTGTTAGTTGAGATTGAAATGTTGGCAATGGAGCCTGATTCACCTCAAAAATGGGGACTTCTTGCTGAACGGTACTGGAAGCTAATTGAGTGTCATGATGGTTTAAGCAGGCACTCAATTGAACATTACGCGAACCAATACACTGCTTGTAGAACTAAGTTTCTGAAGAAAAGTCTGCCTCTTAATTAATTTTTATAAAAAAATACATAAAAAATCGCAACTTTTAATTGCAAGTCTCGTATTTATGGTTACATTTGCAACGCATTAAAAAAATGGAAAAACTAACGTCAAATATTAATCGATCAAACTGGTGTGGAAGTAATTCTATATCAGGGAATATTCTTGGCTCTACATTTAGAGGCACGAACGGGTTAATGTTTGATACAGATGGTGGAACACTGTAAATAGAAGAAAAAATATCAAACACTAACCCGACCCAAAAAGTCGGGTTTTTTTATGTCTATACATCGGCATTCATTGGTGAGATAAGCAGTCTCCAAAACTGTGCGAAAGGAGTAATTACTGAGTAGCTTGTGGGTTCGAATCCCACCCTTTGTGCGAAAATAGTAAATGGATAGGTAGCTTAATGGTGAAGCTTTCGGCTGTTAACCGAATGAGTGTGGGTTCGAGTCCCACCCTGTCCTCAATAATAAGGGGTTCAAGCTAATCTGGTGAAAGCGTCTGCCTGAAGAGCAGAAGAGTTCGGTTCGAAACCGAAGTTCCCCACCGTGATCTAAAGTATTTCGAGACCTAAATCGGGTACTGGTGATGACAACGATCATTGACATGCTGGAAAAAAATTTGATAAAATTAGGTTAATTTTGGAAAAAGTTAACTATGTTTACAATTGTTGAACAAGTTAACTTTTTCTATATTTGCCGATGTCGCATAGTGGTTGATTGCACCTGACTTGTAATCAGGAAGATAATATCTCGCGGGGGTTCGAATCCCTCCATCGGCTCAAGAAATTTTAAAACATGATTATTGATCAATACTTAATAATATCTGAAGGAAAAAAGAAGTGGAATCCCAATGTTAAATTGGTGAAAACATTGAAAGGCAACATGCCTTCGAATGCTATCGCTCTTAAACTTAACATTGACATACCCGACAGTATTTTCAAGCGTCCTCAGCTTCAAGCTTCAATTAAGATTAATGAAGAAGACATTGCCAAACCAGTAATTAATGGACAGGTACTGGATAACATTAAAGAAGTGTTTAAGCAGCAGCTTGGAGTTGAAGTAACCTTACAACACATTCAACCTGATTTAGAACTTGCTAATTATAATATTGGTGTTAAGAATTTCCTAAAGGAAGAATAATAATTTGCCTTCGTAGTTCAACGGAAGAACATCACTCTTCTAAAGTGTATGGTTGGGGGTTCGAATCCCTCCGAAGGTACGATTTAATGAAATGCCCTTGTAGTTCAATGGATAGAATAGTTGCCTTCTAAGCAATTGATATTGGTTCGATTCCAATCAGGGGTACTAAATGGAAAAAAGAAGAGTAAGACCTTCTGCTTTAATGTGGTGGAGAATACAATTAATGATCGCAATATTAATGTATCTTTTTTCACATGAGATTGCTGAAGTTATAGTTATATTAGTACAAGCCCTTATAGATTAACTGGAAAATCACTCCGCTACGAACGGAGAGACTGTAGGTTCGACTCCTACTAGGGGTACAATATGAAAAACAAAAGGGTTATTAAAATAAAGTTTTATGGGTTTGCCCAATTACTTACTGTCCTATTTATAGGATTGAAATTAACAGATCATATTGACTGGTCATGGTTATGGGTTCTATCCCCGTTATGGTTGCCTGCAGTAGTTGTGATTTCAATATTATTAATTATGTTTCTATTCATGTTAATTGTTGCAGCAGCTTCAAGTAGTAGATAAATAAATTGTAGAGTGGCGAAATTGGCAGACGTTGCCCATCGGTCTCATGGGAGGGGAGCAAGAAATAAAGATGAAACAATGTTGTTTGTTGGTTGGAAATCAATAAACGGGTGGCGAAAGAAATTTTAACATTAAAGTAATCCTAATCTCCCCGTGTAGGTTCGACCCCTACCTCTACAGCAAAAAATACAAGTATGGAAGGGCCAACGAAATTATTTTTCCCTGCAAGGGAAGAACTTCATTGTTCAGGATGTAAATATTATGATTATCATTTAGTGAAAAGTGGTCATCATCCTGTTTATGCGAAGCATTGTACTCACCCAACAGTTGAGCAATCAATGTGGTGTTTCGAAGGAAATTTACCTAAAGATGGTATCACTCCTGAATGGTGTCCATACTTGAAGAAAAATGAAAGATCAACATATTAGTAGAGCACGAGCACATTGCTCGTTATGTGATATAAATTTCGTTGCGTCTGCAACACATGAAATTTCGGTTGAAGCTGAATTGAAATCAATTGATCAATTAAAAGAACAATTAGAAGAACATTTTATTACTTCAATGCATCAAAAAAATGTTGAAGCATTTAAGCAATACAATGAAGAAATAGTCGGGTATATCAACGGTTAGATTGTCATCCTGATAAGATGAAGGTAGTGGGTTCGACTCCCACCCTGACTACTGAGATATGTTATGAATTAATAACAGTGTTTTGAAATTCTGTAGAACGTGTACAGAAACACGAGAGCAATCTCGTCTCAAAGAATGGGCGGTTCATATAAGGGTAAATATGCGAAGCTGATAACTTCGACACAGCAGTTCGACTCTGCTACTGCCTACTTGCATCGAAGGATGGTGTAGTTTCATCTTAGGCCAATGTAACCTGAGCCTTAATCACTGAACGTGGGAGCAGAAAGAGAGATGATTAGCATATCGATATATTGGCCCTTAGCTTAGTCCGGTGAAAGCGACACACTCATAATGTGAAGATCGGGGGTTCGAATCCCTCAGGGCCAACTTAAAATTATGGAAGAAAGAATATACACAATTGATCGAGTTCGTTTCGAAGGGAAATGGGTCGAGTACTGGTTCGTTGAAAAACCGCTTGAAGGAAGAATGAGTTTTGATGCTTGCTCTAAAGGCTACATGCTTTGGAATGCAATAGATAAAGCGGGTATTTATGATGAAGTCGTTTCAAACGGACTTAAAGGAAGAAAAATGAAATGGGTTAAGAATGAAAATTCATATGTTTTCGAACCAAAAGAATTTGTGATGGACGTTTCTTGTTTCTGTAATCAAGATTAAAAATAGAGAGTTACCCAAGCTGGTGAAGGGGCCGATTTGCTAAATCGGTAGGTCATGTTAAAGTGGCGCGAGGGTTCGAACCCCTCACTCTCTGCGAGAATGAATACATGCCAAGTTGAAAGGGAACTCACAGTGGGAGCACTGCCCCTTGGCTCCATGCAGATGTGGTATAGTGGTATTACGTTAGCTTGCCAAGCTAAGGACGAGGGTTCGATTCCCTTCATCTGCTCATATGTTTTACGAAAATTATCCAATTGAAGAAATTCCTAATGATATTAGGGAAATCTATGAACGTGATGTTAAACCATACATCGGTCAATTAGTATTAAATGGCCATGAGGTTGTAAGGTTAGCAGGAATGACATTAGCTGGCGATGGAGAATGGTGTTATCGATACATGATTTTTCCTTCATTTTATTATTGGAATCAAAATCGTAAACAAGAAATTTGTGAACCATCACTTTTGATTATGCATCCAATCCCGCTTAAAGGAGTTTTACCGGATGAGACTTATGATGAGTTAGAAAGAGTATGGAAAATGAATGAAGAACGTTGTCCTTATTCTAAAGATTGGTTTAAGGAATTTTAAAATGCGAGTGTGGTGCTAGTGGTAACACAGTGGACTTCCAATTCACAGTCGCGGGTTCGATTCCCGCTACTCGCTCAATAGGAGAATTAGCATAATTGGTAATGCAGCACTCTCGAAAAGTGCCATGACTGTAAAAGGTCTTGTAGGTTCGAGTCCTACATTCTCCGCAAAAATCAAATTTTACATGAAAGTAATCAATATATTCGGTGGCCCCGGAACGGGTAAATCAGTAACTGCAGCAAAGTTGTTTGCAGAATTAAAGATCAAAAAGTATAATTGTGAACTAATCACAGAATACGCAAAAGAACTAGTTTACGATGAATCTTTTAAGTTGATGGAAAATCAGATTTGGATTTTTGCCAATCAGCACCACCGAATGCATCGCCTCAGGGACAAAGTGGACTACTTAATTACGGATTCACCGTTATTTAACTCTATTGTTTATTCGGGAAAAGGTGAAGAACACAAAACTTTTCATAGTTTTATCATGACAGAGTTTAACAAATACAACAATTTAAATGTATATTTGGAACGTGAAACCGAATACCAAACTGTTGGTAGGTATCAGGATGAGGAAGGTGCGAAACAGGTTGATTTAGAGGTTCTTAGACTGTTTAAATACTTTGATGTTCCGTATGTGAAGATCGGTTTACATAATGTAACAAGTAATATAATGAATCTTTTATGATAACGGAGGAACAACTTGACTCACTCCTTGAATTCGGGAAAGAAGCTGATGGAAGTTATTGCGATAGATGGCAGTTTTCCATCAAAAAGAGATTCGGGAAATGGAATTTTTACCTGTTTTGTGAGGTAGATGGTAAATTAACACATATTAAAGTTTTAAAAGACTTTGAAGATTTGAAAAATGTGTATAAAGCCATCACCGATCAAGAATTAGAATATAAAAAATAGAGAGTTGCCAGAGTGGTTTATCGGGGCGGTCTTGAAAACCGTTGAACTGTAACAGGTTCCGGGGGTTCGAATCCCTCACTCTCTGCGTGATATACGTAGTTAACAAATACAAGCACACCCCAACAGAATTTGATGTCAAAATATCAAGACCATCACCTTTGGGTAATCCCTTTACTTCGAAAGATGTTAAATCTACTAGAGCAAAATATCAGTCGAGTTCAAGGGAAGAGTCAATCAAAAACTTTGAAAGTTACATAGTTGCTAAGATTGCACAACGCGACAAAGCAATATGTGATGAACTTAACAAGATATATTTGATGGCCAAAAGGGGTGATGTGTATTTGGTGTGTTTTTGTAAACCGCAGGACTGTCACGGTGACATCATAAAGAAAATTGTTGAAAGTAAATTAGCATGACCAGAACATTAAAATTTGAAAAAGATACCTTATCACAGTGGTTTGCTGTGATTCCTGAATGGTCTGGTAGCAGAGATGATTTACAAATGGTAATGGGTGCTGATACATTACTTGAGATCATTGCCCAAGGAGAAAATAACGTGGAGGTTTTATTTAGTACAGAACCTTTTGAAGGAAGCAATGTCCTCAATTGGAGTGAAGATGATCTAGTAATTGGCGGTGGTTATTACGAACTACCTACTTACATGAACATTGAATATAATCTAAACATATGGCTTTGTGATGTCACCAAATTTGTGTTTGGAGATATGCCAAGACATATTTACTTTAAATAACATGGCAAGCGAAATTTTAGCGGTTCCTGAAGAATATCTGGAGGAAGTAATTAAGGTCATCCGCACAGGGTTGAAACACACAAAAGTTTCAAAAAGCGTAAAATCCAATCTAACTAAATGGTGTAATGAAGAAGAGCAGTATTTATTGGAAATGGATGATGACGAATGAAACCATACGGAAGAAGAGAAAAAGGCGTTCAATTCCACTCAAAAACCGATCATAACATCAGGTTCAAAAATCGAAAGATCGGAAATTGGTGGGAAGATATAGGTTCTTCTAGTAAGAAAACGGAACGTCAAAAAGCTAAAAAATATTGTAATGAAGAAATGGTGGTATACAATAAGACCGAACCAAAGTGAGACTGTTCGTAAATTAATTGCCTTAGGTAAGGGCAGAGATATTATGAACGCAATTCAAATAGAAATGAGATCAGGGAAAGGTCATGGCACTTACAATGGGATTAGGGTTGAGCGGGTTGGAAGAATTATTATTGATTAAATAAATACGGGTATCGTACAGTGGCTAGTATAGCGATCTCCAAAATCGTTGACGTGGGTTCGAATCCTACTACCCGTGCAAGTTTTAATTTATTATGGCGAAGAAAGTTAAAAAAGTAGAAGATATATTAGGTCAACCAGACATCATAGAATCGTTTAGTGTTTTTTATTATCAAGATCAAAAATCAAAAGGTTACTCAATATTCTCTGACGAGTTTCCATTCTTTGGGTCTCAAGGCGAAACAAAAGAATTGGCATTTGAAAACTTCATAAAAGATTTAGGTGCGATTCTCGCCATACAAAGACGAGACAAAGAAAAAAGAAAGAAGAAAAAATAAAATATATTCTTGGGTTGCTATAGTGGCCGAATAGTCCAGACTGTTAATCTGGTGAACGCAAGTTCCATCGCAGGTTCGACTCCTGCCCCAAGAGCCACACATTAAATAATTGAAATGAACAAGGAATTACTAGACTTCGTAAGGGTTTTATCTGAAAACGATAAAAAGAATCTATGTCAAAAAGCATTGAAAACCTCTGAAGAAGTTGGTGAATTAGCGAAAGCAGTATTACCATTTGAAAATGCTGCAGGTACGCTGCATAGATTTTCTGACCGAAGAAAAATTCTTGAAAATGTTGCTGACGTTATTTTGAGTGCAATATCAATAGCATATGATATGAAGTTCACGGATGAGGCGATTGAAGATATGATGCTTGAGAAGTCTAAAAAGTGGCAGGGAATACAGGCGAAGGAAGACAAAACAAAATTTCCTTTACCATATGAAATTCATGTCACGGTTCAACGACCTGAGGATATTGAGGAATTTAAGAAAGTGTGCGGTGTGATTGGGGTTAAACCGATCATCATTGAATTGGAAAAGAATCAGGAAGTGGTAATGCAGGATGTTATGACATCATCCGTTCATTTCGGGGATAATAGGTCTGCTTACGAAGAGGTTGAAAGAATCTCAAAAAGATTGGCATTACATTCGTTCAATGTTTTGAGAAGTAAAATTGAGACTGTGCCTTGGCATCCCGCAGCACCGACAAGGAATGGTGAAAGTAAAATGCCAATGGACTGTTATTTTGAGTCGCATTTAAGAATTGTAACTGACAAAACTAAATACGATAATTTGAGGGCGATTGCGGAATATCATGAAGCACATTTATCAAGAAACTACTTTAAGAAATTAAGCGAAACGGAATACATCATCATGATGACGTTAAGATCGTATGATGATAATGCAGAAAATTTCAAAAGTAGAGTGGAAGCATTAAAGAACGAATTGCGTGATTTGAATTTTAATGTTGATAAGGTTGAAATTGAATTTGCGGTTTACGATACAAAAACATCTCACGACATTGCGTGGATAGGGAAATAAAAAATGGACTACAATACGTTTCTTGAAGAATACAAGAAGAATGAAAAAGATGGTGTCTATTGGATAATGACAACACTTAAGGATATGGGGAATAATAAGGAATATGATGATTTCCAAACTATCCTTGATAATGCGGAACCAGAAATTTTTAAAGACGGATCAGTAACAATTGCCTTAGTTGCATGGTGGTTTGGAGATCATCTTGATCGCTCGAATTACGTAAAGAAGGCCATCCAATATTACGATGAATTAAAGGGCGATGGCTACGGTGAAAAATTGTTTGGTCGATTTGGTAATGGTTCATGGAAACCTTCATTCGGATTTGAAAGACGAATGTTTGATATTAAAGAATAGAGAGATGACCGAGTGGCTGATGGTGCCTGCTTGGAAAGCAGGTTTACGTGTAAAAGCGTAACAAGGGTTCGAATCCCTTTCTCTCTGCAACATGCGAAGGTAGTTTAACTGGATAAAGCAGCCCCCTCCGAAGGGGTAGATGTAGGTTCGACTCCTGCCCTTCGCACAAAGTAAGCGAAAGGTTGTGGGTTGGATTCCCATCATCCGCATCGAAATAGAGATAAACCGAATCTGAAAATTCGGTCGTCAGCTATCAGGTAGTCAGGAAGTACAACTGTAGGATGTAACTCAATGTCAGAGTAGTCGCTTATTTATTTGCCTTAGTGGTGTCTCAACGGCTAACACACGCCCTTGGTAAGGGCGAGATTCGAGTTCGATTCTCGACTAAGGCTCACAATGAAAAGATTGAAAAAGACACAATATTGTATTTATTGTAAGGAACAAAAAATACACCCCGCATTTAAAGAGGAACTTTTGTGTGGTACTTGTGCTAGTGATTGCTTTGAAGACTATCGAGATAGAATTTCAACGTATCATAAAAATAAAATTTCTATAATGCCCTCATGATGTAACGGTAGCCATGCTGGTCTAAGAAGCCAGTGCTGTAAAAGGCGTGTCAGTTCGAATCTGACTGAGGGTACAAAAACTTAAAATTTAATATGGCAGTTTATAGACCAGTATGTATTTGTCCTGATTGTGGAAAACCGTTTGAAGAAGTACACAAACAGTATGATCCTTCTGTAGTGTTTGTTGGAGATACTTTTATGTATTATGATTTCGATGGACATGTCTGCGAAAGGAAGGAAGAAGAAGTTGAATGAAAGAATATGAACCATACCATGTTTGGATGTATAGAAAAGCACCCGAACTTCCTGTTGATTACATATTGAGCAATAAGGAGTGTATGGATTATTTGATGAAGGATGATAATTTATTTGATTGGTTGGAAGTTTTAGTTGCTCTTAAAGAGCATAACATGATGGTTGAAATTGCGGATAAGAACCTCGATGAAATCCTATCTACTTAAGAAAATGGAAGACTTGTTTTTTGATAGTTATTACGATGAACTAATCTCTGAAAGAGAGAATGAGATAACTAGGAAAGCATTATTAAGTAATAGAATTTTAAAAGGATCAATGTATATGGATGTAGGATATGTTTATGCACCATACATACCTATAACTACAACACCATTGACCGTTAACCCAAATATTGTGGGTCGATATAAAAAGAAGTGCGTTATGGGAAAATATTATGGAAGACTCGTTCTTTGATGAGTATGAAGAATTAATACGTAAAAGAGAAAAACAGGTAACTGATCACGCCTTTGCAATGAACAAGTTAGATCGTTCAATGGGCGACATACAACAAAAACTAGTATTATTAGGTACATCAATAAATAATTTTGGTGAGGTACTTACTACACACAATCTGAAATTAGAAGAAGTTCTAAAAAAGATGAAAAAATAATTAGCCCCCGTGGTGGAACGGCAGACACAGCAGACTTAGAATCTGCCGCCTTCAGTGGCATGAGAGTTCGAATCTCTCCGGGGGCACTATGAAAGAATTTAAATTTAAAATCAGATTTTATTACTGGTACTGGTTTACATTCTCTAACTGGAAATATTTCTTGAGATTCATACTCCTATTTCCAATCATGTACTGGTTAACACAATTTATATTATGAAAAATTGGGGAAATATTTTTAATATTGAATCTAAAGATGGAACATGGGAAATCACTCATCATGAGGAAGATAATATCCTGTCATTTCAATTTTGGAATTATGAGAATCAAGGAACAGAGGGAGAGAAACTAAAAAATAAGAAATATATGTTTCTTACCTATGAACAAGCTAACTCATTGATCGATTTTATTGAGGAAGTAAAAAAGAGGGTAGAATAAAATAAATGCACGTATGGCTGAGTGGTCAAAAGCATCTGCCTGCAAAGCAAAAAAATCGTTGGTTCGAATCCAACTACGTGCTCTTACAATTCGTATAATTTTTTCAGATTTTTTTCCTGTACATACATTTTGATGAAGTTACCAGCCTTCACATTGGCTTCGTCTTCAGCAAACCCGCCAATCGCGGTATAGTTGTCACCGATCTGGCCCTTATCTTCCTGCTTCTTATGCACCATCTCGTGAGCGATGGTTTTGAGAATGTCAACCAAGGCTCTGCCTTCAGCGACAGCCCAAATAGTATCATCATTTCTTTGGTAAAGGCCAGTACTGCATCCTTCCTTTTCTCCCCTTTTGACGAGAAATATATTAATGTCGTTCTGGAAGGGTAGTTTGGTGGTTACGAATTTGGCAAAATCCAGCATGAAATCCAGATATTCATCTGAAAGTTGTAAGGACGGTTTTTTATGGATTTTTATCATTTCTTCAAATGCATTAAGCGGATCAAAGCACCTACTTTATTCCATTTATACCCGTGATTATAGAGATTTATTAAATTCTGCTTTTTATCTCCCGTGGGTTTTGGTGGTGTTTTTGCCATTATATTGATAAATACTGCAACAAAAATCAAAATAAGTCGTATAATTGCACATAGTCTTTCATCCAACCGGAATCCTAAATGTTCAAACCGACTATTGGGCTATGACACAGGGAAGGTCGGCACTCCTGTGTATTCAAGGTGGAACCTTGTGGAGGATTATACGTCTTAGTAGCACAATTGGCGGTGCAACGATCTCTAAAATCGGAGGATGCGGGTTCGATCCCCGCCTAAGGCACAAATAATTCTCCTGCTTGAAAGCCATACAACCACGAATATGACCTATTCGCTTGACAAAGACCAGTTCTGTTCCAGCAGTTAATGGTGGCCTAGGGATAAGATGAATCCATTAGGATGGAACCTCGTAAGAGTGATAAGAATTACGTCTTATTCCAATCTGGAAGTTGGACAGGAGAATTATTTAAATTGTATTGTTTTTTTGAAATGTAGTATTTACTTTTACTAAAATTCAGACCCTTAAGGTCTGGTTTTGAAATAATATTACATTTTCAAGAAGATAATGAAAGCAAAAAAAACTAAGAAAACTGCTAAAACCAGCACAAAAAGACCCGCCAAGAAGAAGCCTACCGCAAAAGCAAAAGCCTCATCAAAGACCAAAGCGAAAGCTAAGGTTAAATCCAAATTGGATTATACACACATAATCGCAGTACTGGACAAATCCAGTTCTATGCATTCAGTAGCGAATGCTGCCATGAAAGGTTTTAATGAATTCCTGACATCACAAAAAGCCTTAAAAGGGAAAGCCACTATGGACGTGTTATTGTTCAGTAGTGCTGATAAAATCGACTATATCTCGCAGGGTGTTGACATCAGTGAGGTTGCTGAATTAACCTCTGAGACTTATCGTCCTCAGGGCACTACAGCATTATTCGATGCAATCGTGAAAGCCACTTCAACTTACAAACTGAAGTATGATGAATTGAAGCCTTCAAAGAGACCCGATAAGATTTTGGTAATTGCTATTACTGATGGAGAAGAAAATAGCAGCACAGAATTTCCTATAAGTAAAGTTGGTGATGTCAAAGCATTGATCACAAAACGTAAGTCGGAAAACTGGCAGTTTATGTTCTTGTGCTCGACTGAAGATGCCGTGTTAACTGGCGAATCTCTTGGAGTTTCAAGAGGTAACACAATGCAGTTTACCAATAGCGATCTTGGTAATCAAGCCATGTACTCTGCTGTGGCATCTGCTGCGACCATGTACAGATCGACTTCACTGAGAAGTAAGAGTTTTAGCAAGGTCAGCGATAATTTGCTGGCTGAGGATGATATTTCCTAAATTTAATTAATGGGTGGTATGAATAATACCATCCATTTTTTTATGAAACGAAAGAAAGAACCAGTACCAATATTTCGAGATTACGTAGTGTTCTATGAGGTTAAGAATGATAAAAACTCTACCAAATGGGACATGTTATGGCGAGAAACAGGCGAAAAGGCAGGTGATGTAGAATTTTTTAAAGATAAATTCGACACTTATGTTTATAATGTTTTCCCACAATTTAAGCGTTTAAGCGGGGTTTGGGTTGATCTCAGGAAACTTATAAAAGAAAAATCTGGTCACGACATTGCAAAATTCTAAAACATTTTTTAGATTTGCACGTATATATAGAAAACACCAAAAATCATGAAAAAAGAACTGTAGATTTCCAATCCTAGCGATCTTAAACTGGTAACCATTACCAGACAAGACCTACCAATGGGCGCAATCATTGCCCAAACAGTACATTCAACAGCATCATTTGCCATCCAGTACCCTGACAAATTTCGTCATTGGGAACAAACATCAAACTACGTAGCGTGTCTAGCTGCAAAGGATGAGCAAGAACTACTCAAGTATTACGACCGATTAATAAAGGCAGGAGCCGATGTGGTATTATTCCGTGAACCCGACATGGATAACCAAGCAACATCCCTATGCTTTTACGGCACTCCTGAGTTTCGGAAAATTACAAGCAGTTTACCATTAATGTTCAAGCAGAAGAAGGAGGTGGCTATGGCAGCATAATTTCACATCCTTTGGTAGCTTAAGCTGGTTAAAGCCCATGACTGATCCTCATGGAGATGGTTGTTCGAATCGGCCCCAAAGGACTTAAAACCTCGTGTAGCTTAGTGGTCTAAAGCAGCATACTTATAATATGCCTATCGTCTTAAACGGTTCGAATCCTACCACGAGGACTTTAAAAAAATGAGAGTATGGCTCAGTGGTTAGAGCAAGGACTTCTAAACTCCTAGGTCGTGGGTTCGAATCCCACTACTCTCTCTCAATAAAATAAAAAGTTATGAAAACAATTAGAGAAACAAGTCAACCAGTAATCGATGCTCTTTTGAAGCATGTCGATCTTTGTGATGATCATTAGATACTTGAACCTTCAGCAGGCTTCGGTAATCTTGCGGATGGAATCGTAAGAGCGTGTCCTGACATAAAAGTTGATTGTGTCGAATTGAATGAACGCAACGTACAAATTCTCAAGGAGAAAGGGCATAACGTAGTTGGTCGTGACTTCTTTCACTTCAAAACAGAAAAGAAGTACTGGTACATCATCGCAGCACCAAACTTCAAAGACAATATTGATGTCGAACACATCATGAAGATGTACACACATCTTAGTAATGGTGGAACGATAGTATCACTCACATCCCCGTACTGGATGACAGGAAACTCTGAACGTCAGATTAAACTCAGGTACTGGTTAGCAGATAAAAATTATAAAATTGAAATGCTTCCAGACAACACTTTCATGGAAGATGGTCAGACTGTTCCAACGTGCATTATTGTAATACGTAAATCTTACTGTGATGGGAATTGAAAATAGCAAATATAAACCAGCGAAGAAAGTCTCTCCAATCCAAGTACGATGGAATGAGCCGTTAGGTAAAGCTGAATGTCCGTATGCTTTTAGATGGGTGTTAAACCTTTGGGCATTCTCATTTAGAATACACCACTTCGTTAGGTCTGATGATAAGAGACATTTCCATGATCACGGTTGGTGGTTCCTTACGTTGGTATTGAAAGGTAGTTACGTGGATGTTAGCCCCGATAGGAGAGATCAATTAACCGCAGGTAGCATTAGATTCAGAAAGGCGACACATAAGCATTATGTTGAAGTACCTGATGGCGGTGTGTGGACATTCTTAATGACAGGCCCAAGTATAAGAAATTGGGGATTTTGGGTGAATGGAAAATTTAAACGACCATTGAAATATTTTCATCGATATGGTCATCCCCCGTGTGACGAACAATAATTTAAAAACTAAATAATAACGCTATGAAAAACTTATAGAGTATCTCGCGACCACCATAATTGGGTTATACCGAATCGGTATTATAGTTCCGAAATCAGAAAAAACTATACCAACTTAGTATAATAAATTTAAAAACAGGCAGTATAATGCCTACAAAGAAAAACAATTATGGAAAATACAATAGAAAAAAGACACATTAACGTGAAGGATGTAAATTATGAATTGATCATCACAACATTGAATCAAATCAAAACTTTCGTCAAGGAAAACAACTATCAATTCAAAGATGAGAAGGGGTTTGATGAGATCACAAAGGAGAACTTTGAAAAAGCTTGGAATGACTTGAGCAAGAAAAAAAGAAAGAAATTAGCGTCATACATTTGGGCAGTCACCAATCACCCAACTTTCGCTAAGGTGAATAAATTCTTGCACTTCTTGATGAAGCATTTCATGCATTCAGATACCAGAATTCGTGTAATCAAATCAGAAAAGGAAATCGCCATTCAAGAAAAACGAAAAATGTATAAGGAAGCTTTAGCGAAAGCGAAGGCAGCTTATGGAGCATATAAATTAGAGAAGGGCGACTTCTATAAAATAAGATTAGCTAAAAATCAGGGAGTTCAATAATGAAAACAAAGGATTTTATAAAAATGCTACAGGAAGCAGACCCCACAGGTGAAGGCTATATACGCCTCCCTGATGGGGGTGCCCCGTGGTTCGCAGAACAGAAGCCCGGATATTGGGATGGGCCTTATCAGTACTTGGAAAAAATTAACCCGGAACAACATGACCATGCAGGGAATTTCAAATTGATTACTTCAACCAAAGGTTATAAGGTGGACATCCATTGTATGGATTTTTCAAGTATTGTTTGGGATGAAGACGGTGACATGGAAGAGATCAAGAAGCGTATTGCGTTTGATTATGCTGGCTATGGCCCGGACATTAGATCAGAGAAAGAAGAGCGATGCTGGAAAACAATTGAAGACGAAGCTAAATATGCACGGAACTTACACGAAAAGTCGCTCATTGAATGGACTGATCGTGTCATACGTGATTACGTTGACTGTGGATATGAGATACGCCAGCCGTTGGATAAACCTATTGGCTATTATCATTGCATGACTGCACATACTCTATTCACTAAAAAAGTGTTCTGTCAGGGTGAATGTATGGCCGTTATAATGAGTGGTAAATTTTATCCTGAAAAGGGAGAAAAACATTACGTCTGGAAATACGACCCGGAAAGGGGTAAAGACTGGTCTATTCGTTGAATCCTTAATTAAGAAATTGAATTTAAGAGGCTTTTTTTAGCCTCTTTTTTTTGTGTATTTGTTATTTATTACTAGATTTACACAATATGCAAGATTTCATTTTACTCAAAAAAACCTATCCTGTCTCAATCTATGAGAGGGCTTGTGATGCCTATAAGTACTTCGCTGAGTGTACCACTGAAGACCAGCGCAAAGAATGGGGTATCGATATATCAAAAATGAAAAAGACAATCCAACCTTACGAAAAATACATCTATCAAGCTGGTATTGAGGGAGGTAATTTTAAAACACTCAGCAGTTCTTTTGAAAACTATGCTCTTGTTCGAGAGCATGTTTTTGGTATAAAAGATAATGAGTGATTTTTATTTCGAAAAGTTTGCATTTCTTAAACTATTCACATAAGTTTACTTCTGACATAATATTATATTAAATTCCAGAACGGAATATGAGTGGAACCACTAAAAATTTGAATCAAACAAATGAGCCTAAAAGTACTTTTGAAAGAGAAATGGAGAATCCAGCATTTAAAGCTGAATTTGAGAAAGAGTACGCAAAAGATATTGAAGTAGCAGAATTAACAGAAGATCAAATAAAATCTAAAATCGCCGAACTTCAAGAAGAAGAAAATGCAAAAAGACTCTTAAAGATTGAGGAAGTAAGAGCATTACATCCTTCTAAAGTGCTCAACCGCGCACAGCTTGAAGCACTTTTGTCTATCAAGGAAGAAGAACTGACTGATGCTGATAAAAGCAGAGTTCAACTTGCAACCCTTAGACTAAAACATCATAAATATACTGGTACAGGCTACTCTAGCACCGAACGCAAAAAGGTTAGAGCAGCAAGAAGAGTATCCAGAAAATCTCGTAAGGTGAATAGATAAAATCCGTCATGGCAGAGCAAATTATTCAAAAAAAATGGGTAAGAAAAGTCGGCTATGTTTCGGAATTCGAAATTGATGCACGTTGGGTTCTCTATGAAGATGGTAACCCAAGACCTCAAGGAAGCTTGCGTATAGTAAGCTTCCCTGATTTGCCTCCCGGACATTTAAAAAGTTTTTGCAGTATCGTCATCAAAAGAACACCAAAAACAGAACAGGAGATTATGGATACTGTAACTAAAAATGATATGACTGTCGAAGAATTAGAATTGTATTCAATTGATGAGCATATCGAAACTTGGGATGTAACAGATACAGCACCACTATACAAACTAGAAAAAACATACGGAGTAAAAGTTTTTAACAACTAAACAATATAATGATCATAGGACTCTCCGGGCATATCAAAAGTGGTAAATCCACAGCAGCCCAATTAATTCAAAGCGAAACCAATAATAAATTTGTTGAGAAATATTTTGCATACAAGTTAAAATTTATTGCCTCTTACCTAACTGGTGACCCCATTCAATTGTTTGAAACTCAAGAAGGTAAGGAAGGATATTTGGAAGATTGGGGTATGACAAGGCGAGAAATTCTTCAAAAGCTTGGTACAGAATCACTCCGAGAAAATTTCGATAAAAACGTTTGGATAAAAGGAGTGTTTGCTGATTATAAACCACAATCAGTATCAGCACCTGCAGCCATATCTGGCAATCCTCAAATTGAAAAGTATCCTAATTGGATTATCTCCGATGTTCGTTTCCCCAACGAAGCTGACGCGATCAAAACAAAAGGTGGTCTATTACTTAGGGTTAACCGTCCAGTTGATTTGATATACCCCAATGAATGGAACTCTTATGCTAGTGAAAATAAGGATTCTGAGTTGAGTGAAAAAGGATTCCATGAATGGTTATCATATGGCGATACTAAACAGTTTGATTTATTCAAAAAATTAACCCACCCATCAGAAATTGGATTGGATGACTATGAAGATTTTGACTTTATAGTTGACAATAATGACACCCTAGAATCTTTTCAAGGGAAAATTAAACATATTATTCACACACATTTAAACTAAATGTCTTCACTAACATACGATGTTGCATTTGCAAAAACGCAACTAAATAAACTGATTCAAATATATGGTGCGCAACCTAATTATACTTGGTCAGTACTTTTATCAAAAATAGAACATCACTCCAATGCAATTGCAAGGGGTGAAGACTATGATAGTAATGAGTTTCTTCATAGCGTATGGGTTCAATATTATTCATCTTTATTAAGTGAAAGTTACATTTTGAATCCTAATGGGGATGATCGAAATCATTCATATTTGAACACTCCGAATATTGGTTTGGATATTGATGAAGTTTTAGCTGATTGGGTTACTGCTTGGACTAAGTTATATAATTTAGAACGTCCAACAGCATGGTCTTTTGATCGTAAAATTTTAGAACGATTTAAGGAAATGGAGAAGGCAGGTACATTGGATGATTTCTATTTAAATTTAGAACCTAAATCAAAAGGTTGTGATCTTCCCTTTGAACCTGTTTGTTACATCACCTCAAGACCCGTAAAAAGCGAAGTGACTCAAGAATGGTTGCATAAACACGGGTTCCCTTCAAAACCAGTTCATACTGTTCCAGTATACGAATCTAAAGTTAAAGTCGCGAAAGAAGCCAACGTAGAAATTTTTGTTGATGATGGATGGCACAATTTCAGAGAGTTCAACAAGAACGGCATATGTTGTTATTTGTTTGACGCACTTCACAACCAAAAATATAAAGTAGGACATAAAAGAATTAAATCACTAAACGAATTGCCATGTCTGTATTACAAATGATTTATTTGGGTTGTGCTACTCTGCTGCTTGCAGACGCATTGTTTATGTTATTCAATTTTAAATATAGTTATAATGTGTATTTAAAAGAACGAAAGATACATCACATAAACACCACCACGGAGGAAAGATCAGTACTTAATGATGAACATTTCAATGAGATGGGGCTGTACCGAAGTTTAGTAAAAATTTTCGTGTACTGGTTTTGGTTTATTGCAGGATTCTTCACCTTCTTGTGGCCTATACACTGTTCCGTATTCTTAATTAATTTAATATCGGAACTGTCGGTTGGTGGGAAAATAAATATCTCAACTTTTTCATTTTTCTTTAAACTGTTTCTATATTTGTCCGTATATTTGACAACAATCATAACTTTGTTAACAAGTTATTAATCCCACCAACATGAGTATAGCAAAAGAAAAATCTTTAGAGTTGACCGACTACGAAATACTATTTAAAGATTCAAATGAATATTTCTGTGTTGAGAAAGCCAAAATGATTCAGGAGGGCGTGTTTGTACGATTCATCTGCTTCGAATCTCAACAAGGTGTCTCCACTGTCAAGGAAAATGTTTGGTTTCCTATAGCAAACATTCACCGCATTAAATCTTACGCAAAATAATGATTGACAACAACTTGGACTACAATACCCTTGTTCAGAGGATGTATTGTTTAACACTGTATAATATTAGCCCGATACAACAAGGTATACAATCGCTACATGCAGTTGTGGAGTACGCCAATCATTATGGCGACACACCTTCATACAAAAGATGGGCTAATGTTGATAAGACGGTAATTATTTTAAATGGTGGCTCATCCATCAGTTTAGAATCTCACATTCTCAACTTAAAAGCAATTGGTGTTGATCTTGCAGTATTCAGAGAGCCAGATTTATTCAACGGTATTACTGCAGTTGGCCTCTTGGCAGATGAAAGAATTTGGGATCGAGAAAAATATCCAGATCGATTACCACCATTAGAACCAATCAACGGTTTGACACCTGCGATTCATCGCGAATTTGATCTTGAGTTTTTCAAGAAAAGTATCGGAGGCGAAATGAATTTTCAATTAAAAGAATACTTATCTAAATTAAAATTAGCATAAATGGGAAAAGCGAGTTCGAATGCAGGAAAAGATTATTATAGAAGACCAGATTATCAACATTTATTCAAAGAGATCAAGGAAAAAGTTAAAGGAATACCATTTACCACCGAAACCCCGACATTTGTGGATACAGTAGTGAACACCGAGTACAAAGATAAGAATGGGAAAGATTTGTTTTTCAGGGATGAAGTTCAGTTACAAGACGAAAAATTTATCATTGACTACGATGGAAAGCAATTCAAATGGGTAGTAAAAAATGAAAGTAAGGTAATTATGTTAAAAGAGGTCTCTAAAAAGATCGTTTTGACGAAAAAGCAAAAAAACCGTTAAAACAGCTATTTTCAGCGTTTTTTAAACATTTCACTTACTTTTTCGTATAATATTGTATTAAAGTATACATATGGACGAGGAAGAAATTTTGCTAGAAAAAACCGTTATGGCGATTAGAAACGATTTCCTTAACAGTAATATTAAATCTCTAGGGGATTGGCTTAAAATCTATGGTGAAGAAACCTATGATGAAACGGCCAAGATCATTGAAGATTACGTTACAAAGGTCAGTGAAGGCAGATTTGACGAGATCGAGCATTGGCAAAAAGTAGTCATGCTTAATTCAATCGCACTGTACATGATTGAAATGGACTTCGATTTCATACCGCCAGTACCTGAACATAGGAATAAAATCGTTGCAACATTTATTGAAACCATCCGCACATACAAATACATTAAATTAGGGTATTTAAAACCTACAGGGGAGATATTGATCTCCAACCCTAAGACCCAAGAATTTGTACAGGCATAATCTTAATTAAGGATTTTATTAAAATGACAGAAAAAGACAGATTGATCAGTAGATTGATCGAAAAGGGAGAAATTACGGAGCAAGAAGCTGCGTTGTTGAAAGAAAGTGAAATTGTAATTGTTAAGGAAGAAGATAATGTTTTCCCGAATGACGTGAATCCGTTCCCACCTGCACAGTTTCCGAAGAATAATTGGATTAACGATGAACTTCAAAGAAGGGCTGATATTGCCAAAAATTGTGGTTGTAATCCTGCCAATGGTGGTAGTGGTATTTGTGGATGCACCCTTACTGGCCCAATCATAACCTGTTAATTTAGCTTTTTTCTTAGTATTTATTAGCATGAAAGTTAAAGAAATTAAGAAAACGATAAATGAAAATGTGGGTAGAATGATGATTGACGAAGAATCCTTCTTTGAAGGTCATAACTTCATTACCTACGGCAAACAAATTGAATTGGTTAGCAGCGACAGTGAGCAAGGTCAAGTTGACAAGGATTCAGTAGTGGTCAAATGGATTGCCAAATTCGACATTGGAAATATTGGTGTGTTTGGTGTTAATATTGATGTTAAATCGATCACTGCTGAAATTGGTGACGATGAGGACGAAGAGATCGAAAGAGCACCATTGAACTTAAATGGTTTCGAACACGTAATCACAAAACGTAAAAATCCTGAAGTACAGGAATTACAAGTTTTTTTGTCGAGCGTTCATATAAACACTGCAGAACATAAAATCGAATACGAATTCACAATATAAAAAAAGCCCTCCTTCGAGGGCTTTTTCATTTACCACATTACTGGTATTAAGTTTCTCAAAAAATCTTTATCCTGAGTGAAAATAGGTGGCTCAACGACTTGCCAAGTATTTCTCTTGATATAGTACTGGCCAACCCTTTCCAAATTCGGATGTTGATCATCATCTATCAACCATTTAACATTATCTGCAGTTTTAGGATTTTTCAAAGCAAGTTTGGCACGATCTTCGGGAAGTGCAACCCATGTCTCTTGTTTAAGAATTACCCTTCCTCTTTTTTGACCTACCGGATAATCATTCCAGTTCTGACCCTTTTTCCAAATCAGGTCTTGAAGTTGATCAGTGCTCTTCCCATTCAATTCCTTGTGTGAATATAGTGATTGAGCAACGGCCTGAATGGAGTTTCTGGTTGCATCTTGCTGCCTCCAAATGAAGTAATTAATGACTTCCTCTGATGGTGGAATGGTAAATAACCTGCTGTCAAACATTGCTGTTTTAAAATTTTCAATATCCTCTGCAATCGGTATTAAGGCAGTTTCCTTAAACCAACGAGCAAGTCGTAATTGATTGAATTTAGCGGTAGCGAGACTCGATGAAATGGATGCCATTTTCTGAACGTTACCATCAAACCATGCTGAGGTGGTTGTCTTTTCAAAATCACTCAATAGAATCGAAATTTCATCTGACTGGACATAACCAAATTTGGCTCCTTGAATGTTATCACAGAGATATTTTGTGGTTTCATCCATATCCTTAATTAAGTCCGCATCGAATGGTCGCTTAAGTCCACGAGTATAGGTGTGAAATGCCTTCCCATCGATCCTTATCATTGTATAGGTTCTTCTAGGAAGATAGGTTCTACTTCTATCCTCATAATAGGTTTTCATTCTGTCGCCAAGTTCATCTTTCATGATTCAAAATATTTTTTGTAAAAATACGAATAATTTAAATAATATCATATATTTGCCATGTGAAGCACACAAATTTCATCAAAGATAATGAAGTACTACTTAAAGTTGACTTTATTTTTGAGCCAATCAAGGAAATTTCGGCTGTAATTAGGATTAAAGACTGTTTATATCGAGTTGAAAAATTTTGTGATGATTTCCCCGGACATCCAAATGCACATATACGACACGTCTTTCTAATAGATTGTGAACAATTTTAAAACAAAAACAAGAACTTTACGTAAAATTCATAAATCCCCACAATGACACTAATATTAGACCTCACCAAAGGAGTCACCGAAACCACAGCATACAAAGCATGGAAATTTCCGGGTGGCGAAATTCACTTCAAGTTCTCAGATGAATTTATACGTTGGCTAAATTCTCACAGATCGCTCGAAATTCAGACCAGAATAAACACCTCAGATGATTTTCTGTTTTTACTTCTAGTAATTGATACGTTGAAGAAGGATTATCAGAATCACACCATCGATGTTTTCATCCCTTATATGCTTTACCAGCAAGCAGATAGAGATTTCAGTGTTGGCGAATGTTTTAGTCTCAGAACTGTAACCAAAATTCTGAATGCCATTGGTGTAAATTCATACACGATTTACGATCCCCACTCAGATGTTACTCCAGCTTTACTTCAGAACTGTAAGGTTATCGACAATAGCGATTACATCAAATGGGTGCTTGAGCAACTACCTTCATTAGGTAAATATTCCAATGGATTCAACGTTGTTATGCTTTCCCCCGATGCTGGTGCATATAAGAAAATCTATAAACTCGCCAATAAAATTCAATTCAAGGGTGAGGTTGCGTCAGCCAATAAATCTCGTTCGATTTCAACTGGAAATATAGACTCATTGGAACTGTCGAAACATGATTTCGAAGGTAAGGATGTGTTGATTGTTGATGACATCTGTATCGGTGGTAGAACCTTTATTGAACTAGCAAAGAAGTTGAAGGAACGGAATGTTGGTGATTTATATCTCGCAATTTCTCACGGCATTTTTAGTAACGGATATGATGAACTAAGTCTCTACTACAAAAAGGTATTCACTACTAACAGTAGAAAAAATGAATACAATCACGAATTAATTTCAACCTTTAACATTTTTGGCGATAATGACTGATAGTTCGTTAGATACATTTTTCGATATTAAAACTTGTATTGATAGACTTTACTGCGAGTGGAAGAAACATCCCAAATTAATTATCGCTGTCGATTTCGATGACACGGTTTTTGATTTCCATAATAGAAATCAAGTTCATGATAATGTGATTAATCTCCTTCATGAATGTAAAAAAGAAGGTTTCTACATTGTCGTATTCACAGCATCCAAGCCTGAACGCTATGACTTCATAAAGGACTACATGGAAATGAAGGGTATCGAAATTGATGGCATTAATAAAAATGTTATCGAACTTCCTTACGGCAATAACGGAAAGATATACTACAACATTTTATTGGATGACCGTGCTGGCTTATTTCAAGCTGTTACTATTCTCACTAGCGTTTTATTTAAAATACGAAACAAAGCATGATAGTATTTGTGGCGACTCCATTTTGGAGTTTTGATAAAGAAGTGTCTGAACGAAGAACTGCGATAATAAGCAAGTATTGCGGGCAATTATTGCGTGAGGGTATTATGTGTACTTCGCCAGTTGTTTTTGGAGTAACTATACTGAAATATACTGACCTACCGGGAAATTTTGCCTTTTGGGATAAACTTAGTTTTACCACTTTGGCAGCTTCAGATGTGCTACACGTACTTATGCTCCCCGGATGGGATGAATCGAGAGGCGTTAGTGAGGAAATAAAATTCGCACTAGAAAGAAAAATACCAATAAAATATTTTGATGTTTCCGAAGATAGATATGGCAGTCCCACTTTCAAAGAAAATAGCAGATCAATAGCTATTGGCAACCTAATAAGAAAAATTAATCATAAAAAAAATAACCCATGAAAATGAATCCATTTTTAATGGCTGACTTTTACAAGATCGGTCACCCATTTCAATACCCCAAAGGTACAAATCTTGTTTATGCTAACTTAACACCACGTAATTCCAGAATCAAGGGAGTTGACAAGATGGTGTTCTTTGGCCTTCAATATTTTATCAAGCATTACTTGATTAAGTATTTCAACGAAAACTTCTTCGATCTTCCGAAAGACGAAGTGATGAATTCATACAGAAGAAGAATTCTCACCTCATTAGGTTCCGATCTACCTTATTATGATCACATTGCAAATCTTCACGATTTGGGTTATCTCCCAATCGAGATTAAAGCTTTGCCAGAAGGAAGCAAGGTGAAGATGCGTGTGCCAGTACTGACTGTCAAAAATACACACCCTGAATTTTATTGGTTGACCAATTTCATAGAAACAATCATGTCCGATATTGTGTGGCAACCATGTACCTCCGCTACTATTGCCCACGAATACCGTAAACTTCTCAACAAGTTTGGTGAAGAAACTGGTATGCACCCCGACTTTATTCAATGGCAAGGTCACGACTTCAGCTTTAGAGGTATGAGTTCCTTCGAGAGTGCATATACTTCAGCTATGGGGCACTTATTATCTTTTACTGGCACTGACACCATTCCGGGGATTGATGCTCTTGAAACGTATTACAATGCTAATGCGGATTACGAATTAATTGGTGGTAGTGTCAATGCTACCGAACACAGTGTTATGTGTGCTGGTGAAAAGGATTCAGAGTACGAGACTTACAGACGTTTGATCTGTGATGTATACCCTAAAGGCATCGTATCAATTGTTTCAGATACTTGGGATTTATGGTTCGTACTAACTCAGATCATACCTCAATTGAAAGAAGCGATTCTCAATAGGGAAGGTAAGGTTGTTATTCGTCCTGACAGTGGCGATCCTGTTAAAATTCTTACAGGTTACTTCAAGAACGAATTGACTGTGATCGATGGCAAATATTACCGTAACACTGATGTTGATGCTCATGATATTGACGCAACTAAGCTAACGCTTAAAGCAGGTGCCAAAGAAGTTGGTGAAGCTGAAAGAAAAGGTGTTATTGAGGTTCTTTGGGACGTGTTTGGTGGAACCATCACTGACAAAGGTTACAAACTACTGGACGAACATATTGGGGCAATTTACGGTGACAGTATCACACTTACTCGTGCAGAAGAAATTTGTCAGCGATTGAAAGATAAGGGATTTGCTTCACAAGTTGTACTTGGTATCGGTAGCTACACTTATCAGTACAACACCAGAGATACCTTTGGTACTGCAATGAAGTCTACCTATGTTGAAGTTAACGGTGAAGGAAGAGAAATTTTCAAATCTCCTGCGACTGATGATGGAACTAAAAAATCTGCCAGAGGCTTGCTGAAAGTTGTGAAAGATGAGGACGGTGAATTCGTACTTGTAGATCAGGTGTCTTGGGAAGAAGAGGCTGAGGGAGAATTAACACCAGTCTTTAAGGATGGTAAGTTACTTGTTGACCAGTCATTGAGCGAAATAAGGGCAAGATTGAGTGAAGTAGTAGAGGTAGTATAATTTGAAAGGCGAAGATAGATTAGATTTAAATCAGTTACTGAAAGGTTACCCAAAATGTGATCTTTTGGTGACTGATTTTTTTGGAGTTGAGGATAAGAACGAAATCCATTTCAGGGATTTATATGATTTTTTTGATAAGTACGATTACCATCCCACTGTTGAACACTATTATCGTAACGAAAACGCATATTGGGTTCACAATATAATGAACCCTTCGCACCTACCAGTAAGTAAACAAAAAGAATTTAAGTATAGGAAAGATGCTGAACTGCAGATGTTTATACTCTCATTCCATAATATGGAGGAAATATTAACTCCATTGGAACCACATTATAGAACTGACACAACATCAAACTTTGGATTTTATAATTATGGCGATAATGACGCTAACCAAAACACTACTGACTTTACGGAATTGCCTTTCTGACGATCTTCTCAAACCAAAATATAGAAATCGGTATCGACCAATTAAAAGCACTGGTCATTGCTATGTCGCCTCTGAAGCAGTATATTATTTGGTTGGAAAGAAATTAGGATATAAACCACATTACGTTAAAATTAATGGTGATACCCATTGGTTTTTAATGACAGACAATGGAGTGGACATACTCGATCCCACGTATGATCAATTTCCCTCATTACCAAATTATAGTTCAGGAAAGCGGTGTGGATTTTTAACAAAAAAGCCATCAAAAAGATGTAAAATTTTGTTGAAAAAGATAAAAAGTTTAAATTTGAATAATGGACAAAGTAAACGAAATTGAACAACCTTCCTCATTGGAGAGTTGTTTTGAATATCTGGATAAGAAATTAGTCGATAAAGACTTATTTAAAAACTCACCAGAAAATAAAGTGCTTGGAATGTGCCACTTTTCCTTGGGAATGTGGATGAGAAATAATTGGTATCTCTGGTGGAGTGAAGATTTGGCAAAGCAATTTGCTGAGAAGGGTTACCCACAAGAAAAACCTCTTCTAGTAAAATACTTCAATGAAGAGTTAGGGATATTTCATGCTGATGATATGAGTAGCATTATCATAACTTCGTATCATAGAAAACTTAATGACCTCACCTTACGTCTTGACCTGCAGGCTAAGAAATATCAAGATTTCTGGCAAAATAGTGTCGATAAAAAATTGATGGATGAAGAATAAAATATCATACATATTAATACTCTTATTAGTAATATTAACTTCCTTTAATTCAAAACCAGCAACTGGTTGTCTCGAACTCGATTTAATTCTCATCGGGGATTACTCGTCCAGTTTAAGGGGTCAAGAACATTATTTTGTAGGTGCATGTAGAACATTCGTTAAGAAATTTCAATTATCTGAACAAACAATCAAAATTGGTATAGTAACCTTTAATGATACTGCAAAACTAATCAGTCCTTTAAGTAGTGATACTTCCTTTATCACTAGCAGAATTAATGAGTTGGCTGAAGAAATAGGTGAAGATTGGACTAATATGGAGAAAGGATTATTCGTGGCTTTTAATGAGTTCACAAATAACGGCAGACCAAATGCACAGAAAATGATTATAATCCTTTCTGACGGTGCAGTCAACGATCCGGGCGATAAAACTTCAGCACCCATAACTACGATGGAAATTATTCAACAACTTAGAATGACTGGTATGGGTGTGTGTAGCATCTTAATTAAGAGCGGTGAAGAGGAACCAGAATTCATGAAAGCGATTTCATCAGGATGTTACGCAGAATCTAGCTACGAAAATCTAGCAATCGAATTGGCTAAATTAGATGTTTGTCTCTAAAAAAAATGTGTGGAAGCCAGCTTCTCTGGATGTGATGCGTCAAATTGCAAACGCTGAGAAAGATTGGGCATCCTTACTGAAATCGGAGAACACATATAAAAAATTTTTCAAGAAATTGCTTTTTTGGCGTAAACCAAAAACACAATTCGAAGGAGTTACGTTTCCGGTAGTAAGAAAAGTCTTTGCTAATTTGATGGCTAACGATATTGTTGGAGTACAACCAATGGCAGCACCATCCAATGGTCTTTATGCGAATTACATCACAATAACATTCAAACTTGGGAAACCAATTAAGCATAAAATTGTTGGAAAGACACCCGGAGAATATTTAATAAATTTAATACATGCTTGGAATAGTTTGCCTGATCGATTTGTGAAAGAGGACATTGTTGGTTACTATCACTATAAACTCGCGGCACTGCTTAAGGTTTATCCTACCATCCTCGATGAGTATGAAACTGACGATTACACAAAAGATTTGATGTTTGTATTGGAAGGACAGAAGCCCAAACATAAATTTGAAGGTTACAAACCGATACCCCAAATTTTAAATGGTAATGATGGACATATACCGTTATGGCCTATTCCAAATAAAATATAGCAAAATGAAGACTAACAAAAAACAAAAACATATTGCAGTATTATTTTCCTCAGGATTGGATTCAACATATCTCATCTATAAAAATCTGAAGGAAGGACATATAGTCCAACCCTATTATGTTGACATTAAAAACAATGAGAATAAGCGGATAGTGGAATTGCAAAACGTGCAGAAGTTAACTGAATTATTCATTGAGGAATTTCCAAACATGCGATTCCATAAAACGTTGACTGAAGTTTCGGTTAATATTGAATGGGGTTGCGATCTTTTATTCACACAAATCCCTGTGTGGTTGTTTAGTTTATCTTTCATAAGCAATCCGAATGTTCAGGAAATTCATATCGGTTATGTTTCAAACGATGATGCAATTTCTTATATAGATGAAATAAAGAAATTTTATAAAGCACAGCAGTGGTTACATAGAGATAAACTTCCTAAACTTTGTTTCCCGCTTTTGAAAGAAACGAAATCAAGTATGATGGAGGAACTACCAGTAAAGTACAGAACCTATATTACTTCTTGTGAAAATCCAACTTTAAAACCATATTTTATTAAAAGTGGAAGTCGAAGAATCCAGTACTTCGAACCTTGTGGTACATGTGTCGCTTGTAATAGGGTTATAAGAGAAAAATTAGATTACAATTTTCAATATAGAAAACTCATAGTAGATCACTATAAAAAATTGGAGGAAGCACAATATTTTGCACGATTTAAAGAGCATCATCCCAAAGAATATGATGGGATTTTGAAACTCATTGAAGAAACGAATAGTAATGCTTTTGAGCAGGTGTGGATAGAATCAGGTGGGGATGTTAAAGGAGGTTATGAAGCTGTAGGATGTTGATTTTAAGCACTTTATGAATTTTTCTTAGGGGTTTTCGTACCAAAGTAAAAAATGCTGGTATTTATAGAATATTACGCAATAAACTAAAGCATGGTATGAATTATATATTAACTGTCGATAGTTCCAAAGTAGATAAGGTTATCTCTCAGCTTTCTGCGCTGAACATTGAAATAACTGATGTCGTCCGATCAAGTGGGTACATTCATGTTAATACCAAGACCTCTCAAAAATTGAATCAATTAAATGAAGTGGTTGAAATCAAAAGAGACACATTTTTCTCCCAACTTCTTTTCTAAATTAAGCATTTTTTTAAAAACATTTTCATTCCAGTTACGTATATTTACTACGGTGGATAAAAGCAAAATAGTAAGTATTAAGCTTGAAATATTAGAACAAAATTATTGGGAACACTTTAAATTTGCGAAGGATTTGGCACAATATTTTCCAATAAGCCACCCCAAACGGCAATTACTCGATAAAGAGATGAATTCAATGCTTAAACAGATAAACGCATTAAAACAATGAAAAATCACGAAACAACCACAGCCCCTCAACCTACAATAAAGCCCGATGTTGCTCCATCACCTACGATCACTCCTAGGCCAACTCAAACCCCATTCACCCCTTCTATAGAGCCAGAAACGACTCCTAAAGGGTAAAATGGAACCAGCTAAGAATCTCTTGATATTACTTTTGGCAATGGGCGTATTTACCGCCCTTTGCTGTTTATTGGGGGAAATTATTTTCCGTTACTTGAAACGGTTAGGTCAAAAGCATATGATGACATATGCCGAATACATCCCTGACTGTACTATCGGTGAAAGGGACGATAATAGATTTTTTGTCGTTTCTGGAGTGATTCGTAAGGATGGAATATTCCACTCTGGATGGTTTGTCTATGATAGAGAACTTAAAAAATATGTTGACGTTGATTTTTCAACCACGGATCATCCTCTCGGTGTAGCAAAAGATCGTGCAGGTCTTCTCAATCATGCCAGCAGTAATCAACCATACAATAAAGTCGTTTGGGATTTTATACAAAACTAGGTATTTATGAGAAATCATAGATATGAAAAAGAACAGACTCTTTGAAGTATTCGAGTACGTTACTGGTGTTAAAATCAATGAAGACTTAACCTACGCTCACGTAGATGATGCTTCGCCTGAGCAAGATCAATCTCAGATCGGTACTGAAGTCAGTGAAGGTAGAGGAATATATAACTTTGACAACAAGCCCGGACAGTCCAAGAACAATTTCCTTCAGAACGAATGGTCGAAGAAATACAGAAGACAATTCGGTTCTTATCGAGAATATCTAGCTGCAATGGAAAGTAAGGCAGTATTGAATCCTGAAACGCAGACCTATCAGTGGTCTATGTAATAAAAACAAATCCCCGTAGGCCACTCCAAACAGGATGTACAGCCATTTGTGATGCACACTTTACGGGGACATTTTTTTAATCTACGTACTTGTTCTTCTCGTAGTCTTTCAAATCGTAGTAGCAATTTCTTGCCAGTACCTCAAATTTTGAACGATTGGGATTACCATTCAGAATACCTTCGGTAAGTGATACTACATCGTCAGCAGGAAGTTTCGATAGTGCGACAATGAACATTTCGAAGAAAGATGGATGTTCGTAATACTTCTCAAAGTTGTCGAGCAAGTAAGTTCGGAGTGCATTGAGTAACATCTTACCACACCCAATATCTTCAATCTCGCTATAGATCGAATCAGTATATTCAGTGATCTCATAGTACTCATTCACGTCATCATAAGCATTGAGCGTGAGATAAGTGTATACTCCTTTGATAATCTCATGAACCAAGTTCACGTAATTCTTGGCCCTAGCTACAATATAAGGAACCCCATTTCTGAATTCAACTTTATTTGTGCCTCCCACATCGTTGTGATCATTCGCCATCATAGCCATCCTTGCAAAGTGCTCGGTAGGAATGTTCAAATAAGCTGCTTCATTTGACTTCATGAGCACGTCATAATTCTCTATGAGGAACGGGCTGACATGGTTCATAGCCTCAGAGTTCATATGATGAATACTATTCATCGACACCCCTGCACCCTGAGTAATGGCATTGAGTATTTTTTGTTTGGCAATTTTTTTGTATAATTCGGGATTATCCTTCGGGGTTGGTTTAGGGAAATTTGGTGTTCCCCTTGGACTGAGATCAGTATGAGAAATCTCATAAGAAATTTCAGCCTCGATTTGGATTTTGGCAATATCAATTACAGGGAACAATTCCTTGGCTGTTGTAACGGCCATCTGCTCCAACTGTGGTTTGTAACTAGCCTCCATGCCGATGATTTTGACCAGTGTGGGGATAATTTTACTGTAGTCAACCTGAAAGTTCAAGGCAGCAGCTTGCTGCTCTTTGAAAGCTTCGTATTTTCGTTGGAAGGTTTGTCCAAAGAAATTAGGGTCGGCAAAACTGATGAAATTTTTATTCTTCATATACAAATTATACGCAAAAATAGATAAAAGGTTTTGAATTGTTTAAACTATACTTTATTTTTGATAAATCTTTGCATGAATTTGCAACAAAATACTACGTTTTCCGTATAATTAACCATGAAAGTAACGAAAGAATATCTCAAGGCCAGAAACATCAGCGAAAACAACGGTGCTGTTCAAGCCATCCTGAAACTTACTGAAAAAAACCCAAATTATGAATTCTTTTTCATAAAATCCCATTTTGGGACGGAGCACGTTGCCTTGAAAGATATTGAGGAAACCTTTAAAACCATGCGGGATAAAAACATTAAGGTTTCCCGGTCAGTTGATCAGTACGTGAGATTTGTCGTTAAAGAAGCCTTCACCCATAAAGTCAACACTTATAATGATAAGGGTGAGATCACAGGCGAAAAGAAAACCGACTTTGAACAGGGTGAGGTCATTGATAAAAAACTCTATAAATCACTTCCTGACTTCGATAAAGAAAAGGTTGACGTTCGCACAGACTTCGAAGCTTTCTCTGATGAAATTCGGGATGCGTTAACAAAAACGAACGCAAACAAAATTATCCAGCAATTCCCTGCAGCAGCTAAACATGTTGTTGAAAACTTAACTCCAGAAGAAAAGAAAGAATTTTACTTCAACTTGAATTCTTTGTTGGAAATGAACACCAAATATTTGGTGGTGAATCCCTTCGTAAAAAAATATAAAGTTGAACGTGGCGATAGAACCGAAGTCGCTGAAAAAACTTTCAACCGTGGAGCCAAACTCACTCTTGAAGTTTACAAAACTCTTACCGATGCACAAAGGGAGAATGTACTTGAAGAATATCAAAAACCCCTTCTGGCCTTCATTAAAAAATCTGCAAGGTATAAAAACAAAGAAGCATTGTTCTCTGATCTCAATGCTGCCATGTATTCTCTTTCAGGTGATGAGGAATACAAAAGCCTGATCGAGAGAATCGAAGATACGGAAGGTGCAATACTTGAAGGTCTGAATCCTGATAAGGGTATTGTGGTTGCCTCTGCTTTGAATGCAGAAGCCTACAAGAAAATAGGTGGTAATAACACTAACCATTGTATTCGTGCTCAACACACCTTTTCTTCGTATGTTAAATTCGCATACAAGCAATATTTAATTACCAACACGAAATTGGAGCCTACTGATGACCTTCGCATTATCGGTATGACTATTGATGGGAGGGGCAACGTGACCCATGCTCACACTAAAAGTGACGTTAACATCCGTGATAGAATATCTGGTATCCTATTAAAATGGAATATTGCTCAGTACGTTAAACCGATGAGTGAAGATGACATCATTGAGATGTTGTACATCGGTATCAATGATGGCACCATATTCACGGACAAGGAACGTTCTGATATGGTGGTTGCTTATCTCCCTAAACTGGATAAGACCAGATTTGAAAAGAAAAAGTTGTTGCAATTTATCCGTCATTGCCATGAGCCTAAAGAAATGATGGAGATTGTTAGAACTTCTCTGGACATGAGAAATTCTAAGGAATTCAGCGAGAACTATGATTACTTGGCAAACAACATTTTGAAGTTGATTTCCGATGAAAATCAGTCTTACAATATCGTTCAGTCTTTTGTTGCGGAATACAACAACAAGGTTGGAATAACTCCTGAAGATGCAGTGACCATGCTGGTTAATAAATCCAAGTACATCCAACCTAATAAGTTGCTTGAAATTATTGGAAGAGATAAATTCCAGACGTTCATAAAAGAATTTACTGAAGAGCAGTTCGAAAAAATATTGAACACTATCCCTCAATTCTTTATCAATTTTGTTAGGGATAGAAAGACTCTGAACAACCGTGAGATCGTCAAAATCATTGCTGCGATGTATGAGTATGAAACAAGAAAAGACATCAGACAACTGGTTTTGATAAAAATCTACAAGAAAGGTTATTTTGATAACTTGGATTTGACTAGTCATCCTCAGTTGTTGAACTTAATTGTGGCTGACAATAATCCTTTGGACAATGCAATATTGGCCATTGCAGTTAAGTTAGGTCACAAGGACAATAAAATCAAGGTAGACGATAAGAAAATAGATTTCGCAAGTGCCATACAGTCAATAACCTCATCGTTAAAACCGTCTAGTCAACGGTAATTTAAAATCCCCTATTTATAAGTATGATGCCTCATAATTGGTGTCATACTTATTTTTGTATTATGAAACAACCTGACTCGCATAAATGGGAAATCCGCACCGTCACACTAAGTTCTGACGAACTAAAAAAACAGCTAGGAGAAAAACGATTTGCTGCATTGATGGATGATATAAATAATAGATTGAATGTAACTATTATTTACGAATTCTACGATGAGAATGATGACATGTTTCCTGATCAGGGAGCCTACGCACATGTCATAGGAGTAAAACCTTCAAATTTGAAAATTCAACTCAACAACATGTCATCCTCAACTCTGAAAAAAATAATCTCGCAATCATTCGAGTCGATGGAAGAAAATCTAAAAAAGGTAATTGAAAGGCAGTCAAGGGGTGAGTATACCTGTATTGGTTATAATGCTTACGCAGAAGATCGTAAAACATATACCATTCTGTACATTCAGTATAAACTTAAAAAGTTAGAAACAGAGGTTAATTAAGAATGGAACAATATGAGGATGAATTTGAAGACGATCAAGGGGATTTTTCTGATGATGATCCTGATCAAATAGATCAAATCGACAACAGGTTGTATCTCTATTCTGATAATTACAATACCACCGTCATATATGAGTATTATGATGAAGAGGATAATTTATTTTTAGTTAAAGACAAAAAATATGTTGGACTTATAAGTAAGAGAAATATCCAAAGCATGGTTGACTTTTCTCGTACTGAAGAATACTTCAATGAAACGGAAAAACAAATTCAAAATAATGAAAATACTTTAATTTTACATGCCATTCATAGCTATTGCGAATATCGAAAAGATAGTGCAATCGTGTATGTACAGTATAAAGTCAGTGCAAAAAATGAGTGAGAAAGAACTTAAGGATGAATTAGAATACTGTTATAGCACCCTTGATACTGACAAGAATGGGGAAGATGAAGATTTATCGTACATTGACTATGATATGAGACAAGCTGATCTAGTCGATGCGTATGAAGAGTGGGAAGAACATAGTAGAAATATAATTTTCCAGAACACCCTCAATAAAATGCTTAAGAAGCAAATGAAAACTGAACGAAGAAAATATTTGAAATCGATCAATCAATTTTTAAAGTCCTAAAAAGTGTATTGTGCAAAACCATCCATAAATCTAAAACTAACCAGCATCGTAGTTCAAGCTGAGACAAGAAAATTACGTGCAGAATGGACACCTGAAGCAGTGATGGAAATAAATAATTTTATAGACATGGACATGGGTGTTAATGTAAATGAAGTTATGGTAGATATGTTGGTTGCAAATTTAAAAGAAAAGGAAATTATAAAATATAACGAACTCCTAAATGATTGGTTGAAACTATGAAAGGCGAAAAAGTAATTAATGAAACTATAAAATATCTCAACAATAATTCCAATAGGGTGGGGGAGAAATTAACCGAATATGATTGGCGCGAATGCTGTGACCTAATTATGTGCTTGGAGGAATTGTTGAAAACAGGAGTACTAAAAAATGTTGAACTACCTAAAAATAAATTATGAAATACGAATGGAGTTTAAGGAAGTACTGGAAGTCTTGGTTCATTCAAGATGTAAAAAAAATCTGGTATAAAACAGTGCATGGTATTGAATTAGGAAACTACAAAACCATCATCCCTAGTACTGGCAATGGTAGATTTTATTCCGTGAAAAGGAAAACAGCAATCTTCGAGATTACTGAAAAGAAAACAGGTAATTTGGTTAGGATTATTCCATACAAAGAAAACCACGGGTTCATGATTGAAAATTGGATGGATGGAAAGTTGATCAGCAGGAAATGTTTGGGTTTCGAGGAATTATGGGTTGGTGCAGAAATTCATGAAAATGCTTAGTTAATTAAGTATTTATTGGTATGGATTTACGTAAACTAGTTCAGGAAGAGTTTGAAAATCAGATTGTACCGACACATTCTGGCCAATTCCTCTACCACGTAACCAATACCAAGAACTACAACGACATAAAGTCCTATGGCCTGCTACCTCAATTTGGTGAGACCGTAAAACAAGCCTATGGCGATTCTTACGATCTGGATGGTGATGGAGATAACGAAGAACTGGTTAAATTGGATATTGATGGCCTGCTATTTTTCTCCGAGAAACCAATGCTTGGGTATTCTCAACCAATGCAGCAGAATTTTAAGTGGAATGAGGTACTGGTTGTGATTGTGGAAAAGAATGACACTATCTTTAGAAAGGTGGATTCTTACCCCAAATTCACTGATCATCAAGGTAATGAGGTGAGTTCTGTTAATTACATACACATCCATGATCTTCCTATAATCATTGAAACAGGAGATTGGTTTTCATTTGAAGAGCAGGAACCTGCCTACCTGCTTTATGGCGATCTCCTAATGAAATTTCTGGAGAAAAACTTCCCCGATCTTATAGAAAAACACACTCCAACCTCCTTAAATGAGGGTTCCGACTTTGAGAAGTTAAAGAAAAATAAGGTAACTTTGACCGATGAGGAACGTGCTGAGGTCATGAAGCGCAAAGCTGTATGGCATATGGGGGCTGATGGGAAGGCTTCTCCTGCGGTTTGGAAGAGCGTAAACGACAAAGGGGAGGTAACTTATGTTACCAATACTCACCGAGCCTATAACACAGCTAAAACGCTTAAAGGAGCCATTGGAAGGTATCATAAATTTATCAAAGGAACTGCTTAATTAAATGGATGAGGAATTATTATATCCATCAACTGGCTTGGTTTATGCTACAGATTATACTGCGACCTTCACCGAGCGATCCTTAGTAGATAGAATTTATGTTGATGGTGAGATGTCAATGGCCCTAATGCTTCAAAAGATAAAAAATGATGAATATAACGCTTATAACGAATCAGTAATAAAATTTGCTTATGGAGAATGAGATAGTTATTACCGAAATGCAAATGCCTGTTGATTATGTTGAAAACAGCACTGCGGAAAATGATTATCTGACAGCGTATATGGACACATTACTTGAGATATGTCTAATAGAACAAGAGCAATCCCATCAAATAAAAAAAAGGCGAATGTTGCTCAAGAAAATTAAAGTTGAAGAACACAAAGCATACAATAAACAAGTCAACCTTTTTATTGCTTCATGAAAAAAATGAAATTCTCTGATCGAGATATTTTTACTAAAATAAGATACACCGAAGGGAAAAAATATCGCGAAAACAATCCATTTTATTTCGAAACCCTTGAAGCATTTCTAGGGAAAAAAATATGTCTCTATAAACGAGACGGAGAATTTAGGTAAATGTTTATTTAAACAATCGATTTCTGAAAGTAAACAACAAACCAGAAATACATCCCAACAAAATTAATCCATAACCTGCAATCGCTCTGAATGTTTGATTGCACAGATAACTATCATTGCATTGCCAATCCAAAGTGTATATCAAACCAAGTCCGGGTAGTATTAGAAGTATTCCATACAACAAATCTCCTAGTCCTAAATTTTTAAAGATTTTTTTCATGTTACTTTTGGGGTTTCCCTGTCGAAAATATGACCTACTACCCTGACGGTTCCTTTATCAATATCAAAATAATAGTCTGACGTTTTCCACCAAAGTTTAAAACCACCATCTCGAAACTTAACAACTAAGTTGATCGTAACATCTTTGATGTAATTGTTAGTGTATGATACAATGTCGCCTTCGTAAATTTCAACTCCAGTTATGTCCTTGATGCCAGTATATTCCTGCCACACATAATTTGCATCGGATTTAAATAAAGATTTATCCGTGATGTAAATCTCCTTACTTATGTTGTTGAATTGTACTGCATCGTAAATGATTTTCTTAGCATCCAAATCCCACGCTCTAAATTTAATGATTCTTTGAGATGGTAATACGGCATGATTCTTATTCATTTCCTCAACTTCAAATGTTGTATAGGTTGTTTCACATAGCGGACAAATGTAACCCGCAGTGCGAATACCTCCAACTTTATTCTGTGGTTTTAATTCCCCACATTCACATATCTGACAGATAGCACGACTTATCTCCTGAGGATTGAGAGAAACGAGGTTTGATCTTACTTCTGCTGTTTGACGTAACACTTTGAAAATTAGGGTTGAATGAGTTTCCATTTAAACTTAAACTTGTCTGTATTATAGGGTTTAGGTTCACCTGTACTGGCAATTTCCCGAAAAGGCAATGTCGCGAATTCTGTTGTTGTAAGTGATTTACCGCAATTAAGACATTGATACCATGCGGATAATGATCCTTGATGGTACGTTAATTGACCACCACAACTACACGCTCTTTCAGGCTCGTTCATGATGTAAGTTCTGCTTTTCCAAACATTAGTGCAAGAGCCAATCTCATATCACCAGATGCAAGCGCACCGTTGATACAAATATCTCTTTCTTTTTCATTATCCAAAATAAATTGGGCAACTTTTGTTCGCTCTTCGATACTTAAATTTTCTCTACCTCTAGCTAACAATTCCTCAAATTCTTTTTTATTCATAATCTCAAAGTTTAAAGACAACAAAACAACCCCATATCCCATAAGCACCAATAGCAATAAAAACTAGATAGGCAAGCCAAGGGCATTCATCAAACATGCAAGTCGGATTGGGCCTTGGGCTAAGGTGCAAGTAAATGGCTTTAAATATTTTTTTCATCTTCCTTCTTGATAACAATGTTTGATGCGGGGATGTATGGGTTCATCACCTAATGCCCTAAGATATTTTGGATAAATAAACGTCTTACAAAACATCATGACTCTCTGATCACCCTCTGCGATGGCTGCAAGGAGAATACTTTCGAGTTCATACAATTTGGTTGTTGGCAATGTGACACTCATAATTTCACGAATTTTCTCTGGCCTTTAGTTGAGCGTAATCTACAAAAACGAAAGTGAAACATTCACTATCATCTGACTGAGTTTTTTTCATTGTGGGTATTCTAAAAACAAATTTATCAGTCAGAACGATATATTCTTCAACTCCTTCACTAATTTGTCTGGTGTCAAGAGGAAGTATGATTTTACGATCATCTTTCCTGTAAAAATTCTTTTTGAACGTACAATCGAATCCACTGTAATTCTTAATTACCCTTTCGATTCTATTGATGATAAGCTGAGGTAATTCACTCACTCCTTTATGAATTGTATTAAACTCATCAACATTATTGGTAATGATATTGGGGAAGTATGGTTTTTCGGTGGTATTCATTGCCTGTATGGTTTGGTGTATTTTTTAAAATGTCCTTTACTGATTCTACCATCATCAAACTGCACATCGATGAGTGTTTCCTCACCTGACTCATATTCGGAAAGAATTCTGGCAGGTAGATAGAATTGTGAGTTATCACCAACATCACCAATTTTTTGCCATGAGTCAGAATCGAATACGGTGACCTTATCTTGTTTCATCATCTCGTTGTATGCTTTAACAAAATTAACGACACCCTTAAAGATCGCTTCCTTCTTGCTTAATGACTCTGCCTTCTCAATAGTTTCTAAATCCATCAACGTTTCTGCAATGACGTTGTAATCCAAACTCACAACAAACTGATGAAATTTCCCACCTGCAGAATCACGGTACTCGATAGCTGTGTGGTAACCCATCGACTCAATTTTCTCCACAACTTCCATCAACCATTCCCAATCAGTCCTGTAGTAAAGACCTTTTTCGTCACAAATAACATATTCTTTATCCTTGATAATTCTGCGATTAAACGGCCATGTTGATTTGAAGTGATACATGAACCTGTCACCAAACCCAAGATTATATACGTGCTGTTCAGCACCCATAAATATTGCTACAATCTCTTCATCAGTTAATGGTGTCTTTTTCATGCCCTATCTTGTTTGTTGTTATAATACCAATCCATAAAATTCGCAACTGCCTTGTATAAGTGATCGATTGATAAAAAAGAATCTCTGAAATAAATCCGAACAATACGCAACCTGCCAGCCCTTGTATTTGAAATGATGATTGCGTTCTCTCCAATACTCTGCTCCCAACAAACACCATATTTCTGCCTACCCCAACTCATGATCTTAATCCATACAGGCATGAGCGTATGCCATTTACGGTAATCTGGCAAAGGTACTGGCATAGGGTCTTCCGCTCCTTTAAACCACCACTTATTACCAGTACAAATACCACCCATGAATTTGGCGATCATTGTGTCGAACTCAACTTTCCTTGTTGCTTCAATCTCCATACATCGCTTCAAATTTCTTCTTCCATTCATTGAAATCAATCCCATTAATCCCTGCAGCGTAAGCAGCACGAAGTTTATCGTCAGTATGCTTCTTCTTTCGAAATCTTACTGATTTCGGTCTAACAGGGTTGTTGAACCATTCTATGAATTCAACAACTGCTTTGTATGTGGCTTGTTGCTTTGTTACATGTAATGGTACTGGAATATTGGAAATAATTAAGTTTTCTGCTTTACGTCTATATGATGGTATACTGTCCCATACCTGACATTGATGACCATCCTCATCTTTGAAAATAGTCGTATCAAAACCAAGACTTTCAATTTTATCCACTGCAAGCATTATCCACTCCCATGAAAGGTGGAAAGCAAGATGATCAGGGTCAAATGATTTGTCATTCCCGGTAATTGGGTTGTAGAGAAAATCATCAAATTGTTTGTAATATCCGTAGACCCCGATACTATTCAGTTTCCAACCTAAAAAATCAGCGATCAGCTTATTATTTACTTGCGTGTTCATTGTGCCATTTAATATAATCAACAACTCCCATATATACGGCTTGTTTCTTTGTGCGTCTCAGTGTGCCAATTTCAATCCACCCACTAGCGTCATCGGTGTTCTCAATTAAGATTCCTGATCGTTCAATTGTCACCCGATGCTTTTCTTCGATTTTGCTAACAACTTCCATTAGCCATTCCCAAGAAGTGTCAAACTTGAATGTGTTAATCGTTTCAACACGTCCACCAAACCTGTACACATGATTTTTATCTGGAAATGAGTTATCAATAACCCACCCCATGAAAATGGCAATCAACTCGTTATCGTTTCTCATTCTCGTTAAGCCATTTAATGAAGTCAACAACAGCTTCGTAAAGCACTTCGAACTTCACGAATATTTTCATGTTTCCAATCCTGTCGGTTTGCTCAGGATATGCAAGACGATAAGTAAGCACCTGATTAACTACTGGCATAAGCCACTCATACGACTCATCATATTTCAATTCCTCAACTTCGACCAATTGTCCATGAAGCTTCCAGTTTGGCTTACGAAACAAAATGAATGTTCCATCTTCATTTTCAGCTTCAACCTCACCACCCATGAAGGCAGCGATCAGTGGGTTGTAAACAGTTTTGTTGATCTTAAAAAGATCACCCATTAGTTCTTTCTCCATGACTGTTATAATATTTTATGAATTCAACAATTGCGAGATAGGTTTTATCCAAATAAGGAATCTGGTACTTGATATTACTGAAAATACCCAACGGCCCTGAAGGAGGATGTGGCCTGTCACCAGTAGATGGTAGATTGCAAATCTTTTGGTATACTACCATGAGCCATTCCCATGAGGAGTGAAACTGCATAGACCTTGTTTCCATCATCTTTTGAGATTTACCGTTTATTATTATCCCTTCGCGGGGATGTTCAAAGATGTTGAAGTCTTTATCAGTTGGAGTTGTGTTAATGTACCCCATGAACTTCGCAATCATTCTGTTGGTAGCATAATGAGATGGCTCGAACTGTTTTCGCATAGATTCAATATCCCAATGACAATGATCTTTAGGTGTCATACTTCTTCTTTGGCTTGATGATATTCTTCTTCTGCCTTATCAGCAGTGATCGACCAGTACATGATTTCCTTCTGATTGATCTCACTCTCGTAAGGTGAAATCCAACAATAAACAGGATTACCACGTTGAACCCTTCTGTTAAGTCCGTGAGGATCGTCAATTCGATCAAGCTTCAATGCTTCAATCAAATCTTCAGCATCCCTGTATTTGGCTTGCTTAAAGGTTGAACCGTTGTAAACGTAGATCATCGATTCAGACAGTTATCTTATCAAAAAGAAATTTAAACGTTTCGATTTTGGATTGAACTGAAGCGAAAATGGTTTGATGAACCTCAACAGGTAATTCACCATCCATGCGAAGTAATTCAATTCTCTTTCCCTTGGCTGGTTTGAAGTAGATAGGTCTGTCACCCATCCACCTATCAGGCATAATTAATTTTCCCATAGTTTTATTCTTTGAAATTGAATGGTAATTGATCTCCACGCTTCAACCTCTGAAGCACGTCCTCCCAACAGTAAGCCATATTAGCCATAGCTGCCAGCTTCTTGGCAATCTCTGTTAACTTCTCTTCTCTGGTAGGAGGTTCAAACTCCTTAAGAACAACCCCTTGCTGTTCAGCAATCTTCAACATTTCATCGATACCCGTTTGACAAGCATACATCCAGATGTCGTAATGTAAAAAATTATCGGATGTAACACTCATGTAAAGGTGTCTCGCAAGTTTCTTTGAATCTATTTTTTCCATATTATTTAAATCTTGCTTTAATCAACTCACTGGCAAGCTTACCATCGTAACGACCACCGTACTCTGCCTTCAGCACGGCCATGATCTTGCCCATATCCTTAATGGAATTACAACCCTCATCGTCACCGATCTGAGCAATCAACATCTTAAGCTGATCCTCAGTAAGCATCGCAGGCAAGTACGAATAAATGATCTCTGCTTCAACAGGATTCGCACTTGCAGGGTTCGTGGCATTCTCCAACATCTTTTTCAAAATGGCAGAAGCCTTCGCATCGTCAACCTCCTTACCAACACGGTTAAACTCTCCGATGATAACCCGAAGCAACGACTTCTTAGTCTCATCCTTTGCAAGCATCGCCTGCTTTAAATCCTGTGTGATCTTCTCCTGTATAGTCATAATCATTTCATTTCAGTGTACTTAAAAGAAATCAATGCAAGTAAAGCACCACGCTTAAACCAAAACTTACTGTGCTTTGTAGGTGCATAGGTACGCTTTACTTTAGCATTCATTTCCATAGTCGATAGTACTGGCCGCAAAGCAAACAAGTGTCAAGCGGCTTCGTTTATATTTTTTTATAAATTTTTTCAAAAACCCGCTTCTCAATACTCATAAAGAATATCTCCCTGCGTACAACCAGTACCAGATTAGATAATATTCGTTTAACCGTTTTCATTTTCTGTGGTGTTTATTTGCCTTACAAAATCCATAGCCTTCTTCGTTTCCTCCACAATGTACTTCTCACTCACTGGCCCTATGGTTATACTCATGCCCGGACGCAATAAAGGTGCCTCGATCTTAATTATATATGGGGTATTCTTAACTGTCTTTGCCATGTTTTTATTTATTCAATTCAATCTCCTGTTTTTCAAGCAAACCCAAACCCCTCATAAAATCCTGCTTCGCTTCATCAAAATATCTGGTGGCAGATTCACCATACTCATACCCAAGCAATGTACAAAGGTATCTGGCTGCATCCACACTGTTACCCTCAAGTTCAATGTCCCCACCCGAACTATCCTTAAACACCAAGCTGAAATATACCAACTTGTCGTTCGCCTTGTCATCATCCTCATTCACAGGATGACCAACCTGAATGGCACATTCCCTCCTAAAGAAATTCAACACATCCCTCTTATAATACTCCGCTTTCAAATATTTCATATCCAGTACCTTTGTTTATTTTCTAAACTTCCAACTATCATTTATGCCAGACCAATTACTGGCCCGCGATAACTCCATCTGATTTCCAATCTCACGCGACTCGTAATAAAACTGAACGTCCCTGCGATCCTGAGCACTCAAACTCGCCAGTACCTTCTTCGCTCTGGCAATACGCTCTTCATTCTCACGCTTCATGCGTTCACGCCATTGCTCAACCGTCTCTTCCATATCCAGTACTGGTTTATTTTATCGTTTTCTTCTGTCAGACCAACCTTCAAATGTCCAAACAGGTAAGGACGTATCCTTCTCAGGTAAAGCCAGTACCCGTTCCAAATCACTCTGACCGTCCGACCTTTTCTCTAACTGGCTTTCAGCCAAATATCCCCAAATGTGACCTGTCTTTTCTTCCATCACAAAAGGTACATACCAGCCCCTGTGGTCACCGTCCAGACATGCGTTGCACATTACTCGCTCCTGTCTGAAGAACTCGCCATACGGCCTGTATAAGCGAACCTGCGTGTCCTTGCAACCGTGACAGATATATTTTGCCATATCAAGTACTGGTTTAAGCTTTGTATCTGCAAACTTCCTGCGAAGTAAGAACCTTATTCAAAAGCTTCTCCTTCAATTCCATAAGATTCATACGCTCCTTGCGCAATGCATCTTCATCTGCCTGCAACTCTTCCAGCTTTTTCCAAACGTGCTTGTTTGTTGCTATGGTGAAAACACCAGCACCTCCAAAGACCACAAGAAACCCTGCAACAACAAGCGCAGGCAAAATAAAGCCCCAATTCAAGGATACAAAGTCGATTGGCTTCTGTGACCAAATACTGATCGCCACAACAGCTATAAACATGGTGGCGATAATAGACATCGTGGCACAAATTTTATAAAGCGTTCTCATTTTTATTATTTATTTAACAGTAATTGAAACCTTTCTCCAATCTGTCTCAGTGACAGAACATGACCAGTTGGCATCTTCTATGATATTGCTCCCGATCATGTCGCAAAGAAATAGGTACACAATGGGCCTATCAGAATAATCTGCCAGATAATTCTCCAACCCTCCAGTTTCCCTGTCAAAAGCTTCCTTGAGACCATTCTCTCTGGCCAATTCAACAATGGTAGTGTAAACCTTGGGCTTTAATGTGACCTTTTTCATTTTGTTGCGTTTATTCTATTATACGCAGAAAAATGTATATTGTTTAGGATTTTGTAACCGTAAGGGTAACCTTATGGGATTGCATCACATTGAACTCACGCTCAATTACTTTGTACCTTTTTTCACCAACGTTGATCACATCACCCTTGTTTGGTACAACATCAGCAATATATTCAACGATGGGAGAATCACTACTGCTATCCAAATAACCCCTTACCGTGATGTTGAACATCCCCGGTCTACGAGCCTTGAAATCCATATCCTCCTTGGTGATGAAATTAACTTTCTCACGATTCAAATGGCTGGATGGCATCTCATGATTGATCACAGGTTGATCAGTACCAATACGCCCAATCTTGCTCCTGTATTCAGGAGAAGTATACGCTTTGACAGCTTGGTCAGCATCCAGACAATTCACGCCCGGAATAGGTTTCATATCGTAAGACACCTTCCTTGAAACCTGTAAATCAACCCCCGAATCAGGATGGAATTCACCATACAGGGAATTCTTCTCAGATTTTAATCCAGTACCATCCGCTTTTTGAGGAATTTCCACGATCTCGATCTTGGGTGTGGAACGCAAGAAGTTAGCAACCTCCTTGGAGAATTCCGGGGTACGCTCAGGTTCCTTGTAAACAAGTTCCTGAAACTTAAGACTCTGCAGCGAACTGTGCAAAATGTGGGTCAGTACCTGAAGACCAGTACCTGCCTTCCCAACAATGGCAACTTGGAATTTGTCATCGACCTTTTTCATGGTTGAAATTATTTCGGGTAAAAGATGATTATTATAATAGTTTTCAGCACCCTCTAACGCATCATGAATGGTTGCGTACTTGTGCTGGACTGTGGTAGCCCCGTTAAGGTGAGATTCGCTTTTGGGATGCGTGATCTGATAGCCCCACATCGGATTGCCAGTACTAGTAGAAAAATCCTCATAGATCACAGAAACCAGATGGTCATCCAAAAACCCGACTTTAGCATAATCAGGTACTGGCCTGAATACAGCCTTGGCATTGCGATAATTCCTTTCAGCTTCCTGCCTTGCTTCGGTTATGCTGGTTCCATATTGGATTCTGACCTTATTATTCATCTTGTTTTGTTTGTAATCGTGATAATGTTTCTGCGTGTAAGGCATATGATTGATCTGGTACTGGTTAAATTATACGTAAATATCGTTAAATTGTTTCCAGTACCTATTTAATTTCGATTTTATTGAATAGATCAAGATACTGTAGTCTATTGATTCCGTAGAGTTTCACTTTTGTCCACATCCATTGAATATTCATAAATTCCTTTTCATTCCAATGGGTGTTCCAAGTAGGCACTTCGCTAAACTCAAATCCCTCAATCAGATAGATTTTACCCCTTTGCAGGTCTTTAGGGGTCTTATATTGCTTATCCTCATCGGTATCATCATCAACACATATGATTCGATCTCCCACAGCCAGACCGAATTTCTCCAATAACTGCTTTTCTTCTTTTCTCGTCAATTTAGTCATCTTCTCCATTGTTTAGGTTGGTTAAGTAGAACATTCATTTTTACCAAATTCAAAAAATTTCCCGGAAAAATTTTAGGGCTTTTTTCTAAACCTAAAAAAATTTCCCCAAAAAAAATTATAAAATTTTATAAAAGGAAGAGGTCGATTTTCTAGGGAGGAAAATATTTATTCATGTAGGGCCGACAGCCCTATAGAGGGGGCGGGGGAGGGAGGGGAGACCAAGGGGGGGATACGGGGGCCACAGTGGGAGGGTAGTCCCAAGGTGGGAAGGGTGTCCCATAATGAGAAAGCCCCACCGTATTGGTGAGGCTTAATTCAGATGGGCTTTCTTAATTTACTTTACCATTGCTTTGAGTTCAGCCTTAACTCTTTTTGCAACCTCCCCGCGCCAAGTGCTGGCATTGCTAAGGAAGTAGAGCACGATACTTTTTGCGTCATCCGCACCATACATATCGTTCACTGAGTTGAGCGTTCCCATTGCTTGCAGATAAGGAACAGCACCAAAGTTAACGTTTTTCCAGTCACTGCGGATTTCGCGGGCGATTTCAGATAGACTTCTTTTGCGAGTCAAATCTTTGTTCAGAAGAGTTCCGTTTGTTGTCATGATGATAAGTGCCATTTTGTTTCGTTGTTTATACTAAGTTAAACGGGAATTCTTAATTAAGGTTACAGTATATCCGCTTTTTCTTTGTAGCATTTTTCAGCATACTGAATTGCCTCAAAGTCATCGTTGGCCACAACCAGCCCATGAGTTTCCCCGAAACTTGTTAGCCAAAAGTATAAGGTTGCCTTTACCTTTCCAACCAGACAAGGGTAAATTCCTGCTTCAGTTGGCACAGGTTCAGCGATACTGAAAATATCGTATCCGTTTTCACTCTCCAATTTGCCGTGCAGGTAAGTGAAAGGAATGCGTTTGGAAGGGAAGTCGAAACGTTGCTTTCCTAAAACTGATTCGGGGTTGATCCTAAGTGTTTCCATATCTCATTAAACGTCAAATAGTTAATTAAGGTTACACAAAAGTAATAAAAAAAAGGGACTTTTTTAAGTCCCGTATTTTTATGCTGCTTCAACCGTTTCGGTTTCTTTGGTCAACTTTTTGTCGAACAGTTGCAGGATGTTCGCATAGATTTTATTGTCGGCTTCCATGCGTAACTTTTGCGAAAGGTCTGCTTCACAATTTTCCAAGATAAAGTTCATGGAATTGTAAAGTATCCAAAGGTTCAAGTCACATTCAAACACGTCCATTTCATACTCAATCCGTTGAATCGTTTCGTCAATCGACTTGAGCGGGAAGTGAGTTCCTTTGACAAGGTTGCGAATTAATTTTTCAATTTTCGCAGACGTTGGCTTTTCAATGGTCACGGCTTTCATAAGGTTGATCTGATTTTCAACCGTCTCAAAATTCGTGATATAGTTATCAATGTGGGTTGAAACCTCTTCCATTGAATAAATCGCTGAGTTGCTATGTTTGAATTCATACACGAAAGAAAGACCTTTCAGGTACGTTGAGAACGTTACAGATACACGTCCCTTTTCGTCAACCATATAGCGAACCAGCCCACCGATTGCTTGTGCTTTGATTTTTCCATCGTAAGAATTCACGAAAGAAACGGCAGGCAGAATGATTTCAGATTTCGGGCTGACAGTCGGGATAGTCGGAGTAACGTTCACGAAAAATTGTGCATCTTTCGTTGACTTTACGCGAGTCTCAAAACCTTTGAATTTCTTTTCCAGTACTGGCATAAGAGGTTCGAGCACGGCACTGTTTTCAACCAGCTTGTAAACGTCTGAACAAAAGTTCAGGGCTTTTTTACGTTTACCGATACGACCAACAATGGCGTAAGCGTTTTCGCTATTCACTTCCATTGTCGCATCTTTGAAGAGTTCCACAGTCGCCTCTTTTGTGACAGGGAAACAGATAGCTTTAATTTCGGGATGCATATTTTTGGTTGTTTGTTATATCCTATTATACGTACTTAATTCAGAAAGGTTGCCTTAATTTAGAATATTTTTCTTAATTCCCTGCTAGGTACTGGCACGTATCCGGTGAATTCATAAACCTCCACTATCCTGCCAGCCGTATTGTATTTGACAAATAGCGACCTGTTTTGAGTGTATTCCCTTTTAATGAGTTCAAACACTTTTACGACTGCTAATTGAGCACGGACTAAAGTATAGTCGGGATTGCCTAAAATATCGTTGACAGTTTTCATATTAGAATACATAACAGTTCAGTTCATACTTTACTTTCATGCCATAGACTTGAACGGCAAGGGCTTTCTTTGACTCTTTGCCATCTTTCAGAAGGGCAATTATATAGCGATTAGTTATTCCCTCAGAAGGTCTTTTTGGCCCTACTGTGACCTTATTAAACCAGTCCGTTTCGTCAATGGTGAAACCTTTGGAGGTTGCAACGCGAACGGCCTCTGCCATTGCTGAGGTAAAAGAGTCGTGATATAGTTGAAAGTTCATGTGAGTATTAACGTAGTTAATTAAGAAAGGTTGCACTAAATTAAGAAAAAAGCCCGTTAATTTACGGGCTGTTCATTTGCAATGCGAGTCAATTGCTTTGCGTATTTCATGATTTTCTTTTTGGCCATTGCCAGTTGCTTTGCAGTCATGAAACCCTTTTCAATATACCACTTTGCAAATTTAGTCATGATAAACGCATCCGTACCGTTGAAACCTACTCCATTGTTGTGAGCAGTCGAATCGGAATTCTTTTCGTCTTCCGTTTGACGTTCATAGATTTTCACTACCGAACGCATAACAAATTTGTCATCGTTTTCGAGCAGCAATTTGATTTGTTCAACTTGCCAGACTCTTTTTTTGGTTGCTATGATCGTTGTTTCCATACTGAGTTAAACGGACTTAATTAAGAAAGGTTGCGTTAATTAAGAAATATTTTTCCAGTACTGGTAAAAAAAATAAAAAGTAGGTTGGAGTACACTCTCTCGAAAACATTGACGTTTTCCACCCATCTTAACATATTGCAGGTTCGATAAGTATATTAACGGCAATACTTAATTAAGGTTGCGTAAAAGCTAAATTATTTTCGAATTATTTTGGAGGTCTGACAGACCAGTTCAGTTCCCCGTTGTGGATGTAGTAACCAAACTGTTTAAATTTATCCGGGCTGTTCAGTGTAACCCTGATAATAAAATCATGTTTCTCCTTTTCGCTCCATTGTTGTGGCATTGTTTGGCTTTCCCTATGTTCCGGGAAGTCGCACCAAAGATTTACAAGGGTATGCATAAAATGGTCAGTGCTTACCACAAAGTTTGCAAAAGTTAAAATGTGTGCTTTCATATACTGAGTTAAACGGGTAAACTTAATTAAGGTTACATAAAAAGAAAAAAATCCCTGATTTATTCAGGGACTGACATATAAACGTCTTCCATTATACTATGAGTGTAACCACGTCTAAGGGTATAATTTGGTACTTCATTCTTACCGATTAGCACGGCTTTCCAAGTGATATTCCCCTCTGAATCTTTGTAAAGTTTCACGTCCATACCGTCAAAATAATTTGCAAGTTCTTGAGCGGGATTGTTAGTACAAAACTCTTCAAAGAATGCGTAAAAGTCACAAAGGGTATTTCTGTTTTCCAAAGTATCGGGAATCATTTTTGCAGCCATACGGTAACCGTATCTATGGAGGTCAGCAATTTTGCGGAAACTCACAGACTTTTTATAATCTTCCCCGTATTGTCTTTCATCTTCATAGTTAGTATCGGGTGAAAATTGTTTCACCTTATTCCAGTACTCAGATATTTGATCTTCCAAGTCATAGTCATTTGTCGGACGTTGTTTCGGTACGTTGCTTTCCAGCGTTGAACCAAACTGAGTATTCCCGCATTCAATAGATTCTTGAATCATGTCTTGAGTCGTTAACCTCATTAGTTCAGCATTTGAATAGCGATAGTTACGACCTTGCAGCCTATTCCATACTCCGAGCGTATTGATATAATACCACATTGCGCCCATTGCAGCCATTTCGCCCCCTACATTCATTGCATAGTCCCCGCGAAAGTATTTGTTTGAATATTCATGACTATGTTCAAACACGTCATGAAAAATTCCAGTACCACCCCAAAATGCATTGAATGACGAACCTGAATGGTTATTGTCATAGGTATCTTTGTGCGCTAAACCATATTCACCAGTTGCATCGTCACAAAAGAACGTCAATTCGACTTTTTTAACTAACCGTTTCATATTCTTTGTTGTTGTGTTCATGAGTATATTAACGGACTTAATTAAGAAAGGTTGCCTTAATTAAGATTTTTTTTGAATTATTTCACCAGTACTGGTAAAAAAAAGAGGGCGTGTTGGAGTATACTCGGTGCCGTTTTTAAGAAACGTTACAAGTATATTAACGGGCAAACCTTAATTAAGGTTACACAAAAGATGAAAAAAAGAGGGACTTTTTTTGTCCCTCCCTTTCGTGTTAACTGATTGCACTTTCCGGGCATCCCTCTGCTTTCATTGCCATTTCCTTGGCAGCTTTCAGGGATTGAGCGGTGACCTTTAAAACCTTTGTCCCGTTGTCATGTTTCAATCTGAGTGCAAAGGTTGTCATTCTTAAGTGTCGAGGCAATTTCATGCGTTTTGTGGGTTACGTAAAAGATTCATTTCGATAACTTTTTCACGGCATTGTCTACAGCTAGGCAAACTTAATGCCTGCCCCATAAATGTGGGAACCAGATTCAAACTACCTTTACCACCGTTCCATAGTCCTTTCCCGCAAAGGGTAGAGCCGTGCTGGAATTGTGTCAATCCTTCCCGACTTGCGGGCATGTGAGTAAGATCGTTTAAGTTCGTTGTCATATGTATACTAACGGGCATCCTTAATTAAGGTTACACAAAAAGGATAAAAAAAAGGGACTTTTTTTCAAGTCCCCTAATTTTCAGGCTGTTAGCAGATGTGCCACTTTGAACTTTGTCACCGTGTCGTTGAAGTCGTCAGCGAGGTTGTTTTCCTCATAGGTACGTTTCAGTTCTGCCAGTACCTTGAGATTCGATGCACCTTTGGGCAGTCCCACCAGTCTCTTAAATTGAGCCTTTACAGGGGCAGCATTTCTGGCGATAGGCATTCCGAATTTAATTTCGGTAATGATCGACATAAGGAGGACTTTTAGAGTGAATGAATTCATATTGTTTTTTGTTTTGTTATATGAGTTATAACGGCATTCCTTAATTAAGGTTACACAAAACGAGAAAAAAAAGGGACTTTTTTCAGTCCCTTAAATTTTGATCGCTTTGTTGGTTACATGTGGCTTATTCCATTTCCCTATGTGGATGTTATAGTAATAATTCGGGATATTACCATAGTCGCCATCGGTTGAAACCGTTCTGCTTTTTGCGCTGATTATTTCAGCGATTGACAAAAGGAATTCAAGATAAGGCTTTCCCGCATGATGTTCTTTTATGTACATCGGGATAGGATTGAGTTGCATGTAATTTTCGGGAAACTCAAAAGGGCTTTCCATTACCGCGACCTCAATGGTCGAAAGGTGTTGGCGTGTTATGCTAAATTTCACATTCGGATATTTAGCTTTGATCTTTGCCCTCATTTCCTGAACGGTCTCGGTTGTGATATAACTCATAACTTTAACGGTTATAAAGTGAAAGTAAGTAAAAACTGGTTAACACCAAAAAAACGAAGATGTTTATTATTATGCGTTTCATGAGTATATTAACGGGCAAACGTTAATTAAGGTTACAAAAAAAAATATTTTATTTTTTCGTGAATAATGTAACCTTTGTGAATAGTTCACGTTAATATACATACGAACGCTGACAAGCTAGTAGGAGAGCCGAAAAGAAGGAAAAGGAGAGAACGGTTTCTGCAGCCATCCGTTCTTTTTTAAAAAAAAGAGAAACAAAAAAAGGGGATTATTCTCCCCTTGCTTCTTTGTCAAGTTGTTCTTTCAGGTCTTGTTCGTGCTGTTTTTCAGCCTCGATGTCCAAAAGTTCCTCAACTTGCTGCTCGATAATAAAATCCGGGATTTCGTCTTCCATTGCTTTTTATTTAAGTTGTGGGTATCTCCATAGAGTATCTTTCACCGTGCGGTTGTTAACTATGACTTTCGTTTCATCCATGATGCAGGAAAGTTCACAGTTCCCGAAGTAGGATGTTTGAGCGTTTTTCTTTGCTTGTTTCAAAGAATTGCCCCAACCTTCCCGGACTGAATAACCTGATTGTTTCAGGCCATTTTTTTCGCAAAGTACCCTTTCCATTGCATCAGCTAAAAAGAATTCGACCAATAGAAAGTAGCAGGCGTTTCGTGTTGTTGTGTGTCTCATGAGTATATTAACGGGGATTGTTAATTAAGGTTGCGTGAAAAGAAAAAATATTTTTTGTAACCTTTGTTGCATTGTTCCCGTTAACAATGCCAAACAACGAAAAACTATGAAATTTTATGGCTATGTTCCCACAAAAGAGGGGAAAGAACCTTTAGGGACTGAAGGGCGCACAATGTTTGAACTTGAAACAGTTCCGGGCGCAATTCGAAAGATGAGACGGTATGCCAGTACTGTGAATTCTCCTAAACTTTCCGCTCCATCATTTAAGCTATTCAGCTATTCTAATTTTTACGATCAATCAACTTTTACTGAAATTATTTAAAAGGAAAGGGACTATTTTTTAGTCCTTTTTAGTCCCTTTTTTTGCCTTTACCCTTGCGTAATTTCCGCTACTCTTATAGTATGTTCCCACATACGTTAGGCCATTCACTGCCTTTATTGTGACTGCCTGTCGCTTGTCACCAAAGTTTGATCGCCATTCCCTGCCAAGTACCACTACTCCTAATTTGTCGCCTGTCCAAGTTGTGGCGTATGTCATCGGAGTTCCTTCAGTGATATACAGGAAATAATTCTCAGGCTTATCGTGCATGAATTCGTAGCACTCAACCAGACTGCGAAGATCGTTTGTAACAATGTCCGCATGAGGGAATGTCGCACAGATTTCAGCAGGGATGCCATTGGTCTTGTGCAATGTACGGTACTCTAAAGATGCTGCATCGTATTCAGCGATTTTCATCTTGTAGATTGCGTAATGTTCAGCGTTCATATCGTGTTTGTTTTGTTGTTAAGTATATTAACGGACAATGTACGTAAAGGTTACATAAAATGTTATATTATTTTAGGACAATGTTCACCGTGCCAGTACTGGTATAGGACAATGTACGTGCTGGTTAATTAAGGATAGGACAATGTACGCTGGCAGGGCATGAGGGAAGGACAATGTACATAAAATAAAAAAAGGGGGTTAACAACTCCCCCTTTTGAACACAAAACAACAAAACAACAATGCTAATTATTATGACCCCATTCACCGTCCCAATTCGGATTGATGTGGGAGTTCTTTTTATCTGCGATCATTCGGTCGATGAAAAGTTTCTGTCCGGGATTCAATCCCTTGATGTCAACGCGACCGTTTTTAAATGCTTTCACTGAAATCTTTTGAACTAGTTCACCTTTCTCATCCAGAATGTGAATATCCTTCAGGTCGTTACCTGCTGCCCGGAATTCTTTTGCAATGTCAGCAGCGATGGTAAAATCCGGGTCTTGTTTCTTCAGGATCACAAAGCGAAGGAAACCAAACAGGTTTGTATCCGCATAGTGAATGTCTGAGATGGTATAATGGTCGCCAGACTTTCTGAAGTAATAGTGCCAAAACAGGCTGTTATTGTTCGCATACGCGAGAAACAGATTTTTGTTTCCATCGTAATTTTTCTTCAGCCACTGGTCGAACCTGTCAGCATTCCACTGAAAAGATTTCGTAAAATCGAACAGGGAGCGACCAAAGAACCTGCTTTCCCTCGGATAATATCCGATATACGTGCTCACTTTGTTTTCTGTGATTGCTTTCACAGTATCCATCAGGGCATCCTCATCCAATAGATCAAGATTATCGGAGATGTACTTGAGTCTTTTCTGAATTGTATCCATTTTCTTTAGTTGTTTGTTGTTACTACGTTTAACGGAAACAGTTTGAAAAGGTTACATTATTCTTCAGTTATTTGCCCCAAAAGTTCAACCAAGTCAGCAGCCGTGAATAAATTTCTTCCAGTACCTTCCAGATCATAGCTGGAATTGTATGCAAAATCATCTTCTTCAGCATCTTCAAAATCCATGTTCCCTTCATTTTCAGTTGCCAGTACCTCCACAATTCCCTTATCGCTTACCCATGCACCAACGATTGACACGTTCTCATCTTTCTCAGCAGCGAAGGGATTATCAATCAGGATTTTCCCTAATTGTTTTACCTGCTTTATAATAGCTTCGCGGGCCTGATCTTCAATCCCCTGAAGTTGTTCGAGTAATACTATTGATAGCTTATCCATCGGATTAAAGATTTTTGTCTGAAACAATTTTTTGTGCTTCTTTGAGACTCATTTTCGGTTGCTCATCTTCCCCTGAGAGGTTGAATGCTTCTTCTTCAGTCACAATTGCTTTTTGTACTGCCGTATCCTGAATGTGGTCAATGAGATTGATGATTCCTTCCAGCGTATCCCATTCAGGTTTGGTGATTGTCTTCTTTGCCTGAAGGTTAACCAGTACTGATTTTTGTGCTTTCAGTAGGGTGAAGTCCAGTTTCATTAGAACTTCGAATGCGGGTGCTGTTGCCATTTTCTTTTGTTGTTTGTTTTGTATGTATACTAACGGCTGCTATCCGCAAAAGGTTACGCATTCACAAAAGATTTTACGGATTTGTTGTATTGTTTGAATTCTAAATTAAACTTGTCGAATTCTTTAACGTTCAAACCTCCGAGACCATTTGTGAATAAGTCCACATCTTTCACATAGAAAGATTTGTGTTTGAAATACCACACAACAAAATCGTATGCTTCTTTCAAAGTAGGGAAACTCATTCCAGCGTACCCACCGATTCCCATTCTGCCAGCTTCGAAACTGAATTGTATGGTTCTGTTCGGGTTCTGCCAGACTTCATAAAAGGTTTTTTCCTTTGGAAGTCTTTCCCTACTCCATACGGGTTCGAAAGTTCCCGTTATGGTGAGGTTGTATTTTTTAATTAAGATGCTCTTTCTGAATTCAGGGTATTTCATCCCTACTTCACAACGTTGGTTGCCTTTCATGTATTGTTCTGCGAACTCAATTGCAATGCCCAACATAATCGTATCGTGCATACGCGACCAATTCCAGCTACTAGCCAATTCATTTTCGCATTGAGGCGTTTCAGGAATGCCGTGAACGGCAGCGTGAGCGTATTTGTGAGGGATGCCTGCGAATTCCAAAATTTCAATTGCAGCTTCATTCGCTCCGGGAATTTCAATGTATCTTTCCCGGTTTTTGATGGTGGAGAAAGTGATGCCCAACTTTTTGCATACTTCGAGCACCTTGTTTGTTAATTCCGTTTTCATCGCTTTGTTGTTTTGTTGTTGCTATGTTTAACGGCTGCTATCCGCAAAGGTTACATTATTTCCGACTAAATTTGAAAAAGGATAAAAATAATCGAATTGAACCTCAACAAAATCGGAAGTGAATGCCATAAAGGCCATCAGTTTATTTTTGTAATACACTGAAATTACCCAACCATTTGTCGAGCGAATTTCAGAACTTACCCTAGGATCAATGTTTTTCACATTCTGAATATCCAGCGTGTAAACACTATGTTTCACCTTTCCTTCGGTGAGTTTTACGTTACCTCTTTTGAGAGACTGGAAAATCTTTTCGACACGTTTGGGAGTAGTCATTTTGTGTGTTTGTTGTGTTGTACGTATATTAACGAAAAAACCCTGCAAAGGTTGCAAGGTTTTCGTTTTTTTCTTTTCACCTTTTAGCTTATCGCATGGTGAGTCACATTGCCATCGGGAGTCATAAGGGCATAGTCAATTTTGATTTGATTCCTACCCTTTGCCGTTTGTGGCCAAATTTCAGCACTTACTACCGAGTTCCCTTTTTCTTTCTGGTACTGGTTCTCTGCTGCGATAATTCCTTTCACTTCTTTGAAAGTCATTGCACCGTAACAGGTCTGAGTGCTCAACACTTTTCCACCGTTGGAGAGGTTGATGTTTACTGCGAAGTTACAAGTTACTGAGCGTCCCATATCGTTTTGTTTTGTTGTTAATTAGTTAAACGTGAACAAAACGAAAAGGTTACGATAATCCGTGAATAAAATTGAATAATTCTTCCACCTGCAATTCCAAAATTATTTGTAAGGATAGTTCTGAGTCCTCATTCACGAAATCGCCTTGCCTATCTGTAATTGCATAGAAAGGATTATTTATATCCTTAATTACACTTCCAAGTAGTACGTGCTTTTCGTATGGAATGTATTTTGTGCTGGCATAGAACTTTGTGACCAGTACTGGCAGATGTGCTGCTACCCGCTTTTTCCAGTCCTTAAACTTTTCGCGGGCATATCGCTTATATCTTGCGGTTGCCATTACCAGAAAAGTGATTTTGGCAGCTTTGCTTTTTCTCTAATCCAGTCCATTACTTGTTCAGAATAGTAATGCGTAGTCAACTCATTCAGAAATTGCGTGAGTGTTCTTTGCAGTTGTGGGTCACCGATAGCCACAGTTTCGCGTGTGAATTCTTTTGCGTTTGACTGGTTGGAAGACTTTCCATAGCCTGTTGAAGTATCCCAATCTTTACCGATAACGGTGATGGTCTTCTTTGTAATTTCAACGGTGATAACACCACCTTTGCAGTACTCACCGATTTTGAATGTTTTCGTTGCCATTTAGTTTGTTGTTTGTGTTATACTATCTTTTAACGGCTGCTATGTGAAAAGGTTACATTCTTTTCAATTTATTTAGCAAACGCATATGTTCATCGATGTATCCTTTCTTTTTCCATTTGATAGGATCGTAACAGAATTGAGGATCGAATACCCTTCCCGATTCCCGCTCGAATTCGTTAATTAAGGATAGCAGGCGTTTGACCGTTGGATTGCTTTTTGGAATTTCTTCACCCGTTTTGAGACTGACAAATTCAACTCCATAGCAGTTAACTACCCATTGGTACTTATCACATACTCGAACTATTTCACCAAGTATTGTATCTTCGATGTGAGTAGCAAGTTTGTGAAGTTTGTCGTATTCTTTTCGTAGCGTTCTCATAATGTTAATTAACGAACCAGTACTGGAAAGGTTACACTATATAACAAAAAAAAGGGAGAAACTTTCCCCCTTTAAACTAACCTGTATTTGTAGACAAGTTCTTTCGTGCTTTCCTTTTGCAGGGCTTCTGCGATAGCTTTGCAATAGTCCCGGAAAAACATTTGTCCACTGCTGAGTCTTTTCTTTTTACTCTTTCGGGCAATTTCATTTACCAAGGCATTGATTTGATGCGTTGGAAGATTCTGAATGTTTTCGACCAAATTTTCCATAGCTTTATGATTTGTTTTCGTTTCTTTTATTTTTTACGAATTCAGCCCAATACTTGTCTCTGGCCACATGTTCTTTGATGTCCTTACCAGTCATCCGGTGTGCCAAGGGTGCATCCCATGCGTCACCTATCGGAAGGTGAATAAGTTTCACAGGTTTGGTACTGAAAACTACGTAGGCTGCTTTTCCATCAGCGTGAGGGATGTAGATCGTTTCCCCTGCGAGTTCATCTTTGCTGTTTTTCTTTGCCCATTCGCGAATGCTATTCACGTAAGCCTCTTCTGCTTCTCTTGATGCTTTCAAGTTGCGAAAGTCGAATTTCGGTAGTTCGAATTCTTTTGGAGCGTTATAAACTTTTCCCATTGTTTTGTTAGTTTGTTTTGTGTTACTACATTTAACGGGAAAGATTTGGTAAGGTTACGTAAAATGTAAATTATTTTCTTTTTTGTATTTCTCCCATTCCGCTATGACTCTATGTTCAGACTCAAACGGATAGCGGGCGCAAAGTGTGCTCATGAGGTCGCTGGCAAAATAGGCAGCGTTATAGTTTTGCTGAACAGTATACTTTTGGCGTTCATTGTGAATTAACCATTTGGCGAATTCCAGTAGTTCATTTTTCTTTTCCATCTACGTTAAATGTTTTTCTTGCAACGTTAATTAACTGTTCATCCGTCAATCGTTCTAACCTATGGAATTCATTCGAGGTTGCTAAACTTGCATGGATACCACAGGAACATCTTACAAAAAATGCAAGTCCTTTAAGATCATTTCTTACCTGTTCAGGCTTTCTTGTACCATAGGCAAGCGATTCCAATTGTATCATGAAGAACCTTTTGATATGACCCTCAATTAACTCCGAAGGAATTTTTTGGTCGTCAGCAATTGGCCTGCCCGGACAAGATGTATCGTATATTGGATACATTATTCTTTATCTTTGATTGATACCTCAGTTCTTTTATTCCATGTTCTGGAATATCTGAAACCTTTTGCAGATTCCACAACCAGATCAACTTTCCCGGAAGGAGTGCTGATACCTGCTGAGGGAGCGACAACCACTTTCACATTTGTGGGAGTAAGGATGTCACCTACACTTAAATCTTTTACCAGTTTTTTCACGGCTCAATTGTTTTCTGATTTCTGAAAATAAACAAACTCTTTTATTTCATCCTCGAAGTCACGTTTCACGTCATGAAAGTTAGGATATTTGCAAGCATAGTATGCTTGAACTTCCTTTTGCTTTTCCTCGGATGAGGCACGATACCATTCCTTTGCATCACTCCAAGATATTGTTTCTGTTTCCATACCCATATAAACGAAAAAAAGTACTGTAGGGTTACAGTACTTTTCACATTTTTCAAACTTTTTTTAATCTTCGACTGTTACGTCATCCAGTTTCAGGAAGTCATAGGCATCGGAACCACGTTGGTGTGCTGCTTTTTCTGACCTTTCCTCTAAGCCTTGTATTTGAGCAATTATCCTTGGATACCCGAAACGAGGTACGGTAATGTGACCGAACGCTCTACCTTCATCCACAAAGGCATCCGCATAGATGATTCCCTTTTCAGAACCGATCATATAATACTTGATATTCGGGCTGCTGAAATGGAGTTTCAGTTTTACCGTTTTGCCATTGACAATGCCTGACACTGAAAGATCATCATGGTCAATCAGTACCCGTATATCAATGCCAGTTGCAATTGTTGCCAGTACTGACAGAATGAGGGCGATGTCATGCTTTTGATGTGATTGAACAATTTCCATAGTTTTTTGTTGTTTGGTGATATGAGTATAAACGGCACTATTCACAAAAGGTTGCCAGAAATTTAAAATATATTTTCTTGAATATTGTAACCTTTTCAAACGGCATCCGTTAATATACATACGAACGCTAACAAAGCAAGTAGGAGAGGGGAAACCAACCAAATTAGAGGACGGTTATTGCAGGGGTCTGTCTGTTTACTATTGATGGCAAATATAGGAGGTTACAATTCGAACTCCAAAGTTTCTCCGTTCATTCTGATTTCAACCAACTTGTCAACGCAAAACTGTCTGAACGTATTGGTTTTCAAATTTTTGCGAATGATGTTTTTCGCGATTGTCAAAGGTGCGCTATTCACTTCCCGGTATCTTACAGGAACCAGCACTTCTTTTGAGATACGATTTCCGTAAACGTAAACTCTGCCAGTTTCATTGTGAACGCGAACATTCGGGAAAACTTGGGTATACGTACCCTGCTGCGCCCGCGACTGATTTGATTCATTCTCAATGGCATACAAAAGGGCTATCCGGGCTTGCTCCGCATATTGAGCCACAGAACCAAATTCGAGACCAGCAATATTGCTAGGGTCGCTAAGGAATTTTCTGTCAGCTTCTTTTGCGTTTGCATAGGAGGCACCAACGTTTACCACGTAGTTTGAAATTTCACCCTGATTGTTGCAGTAGTTTTTTACCGATACAAAGGTAGGGGTTTTTTGACCTGCCAAATTCGCATACAATTTGAGTTGAGCGATAACTTCGGAAGGTGATAAGAGGACAAGTATCATGGTTCGTTTTGTGTTTGGTTATATGTATTATACGGCTGCTTCAATAAAAGGTTGCGATAATATAGGGTTATTTTTCAATTAATCCATATATCCATGCTCAATTGAAAAGTCACTTTCCTTTGCACCCTCATTCTCAATTAAGTGTGCCTTAACGCGATCAAAGTAGGCGTAGTTAGTCATATTACCCTGAACAATTCCCTCAGTAATTGTCCTTCCATTTTGTCTTAAGCGCATACCGATGCAGCAAGTTCCTTGGTCACCCATTTCAGATATGACCTCCTTTGCGATTTGTTTCAGTGTTATTGCGTCCATGTTTTTTTGTGTTTGTTAATATAGAGTTAAACGGCCATGCCCGCAAAAGGTTGCGTAATTAAGGATAAAAAAAGTTAAATTATTTTCACAAATAATGTAACCTTTGTGAATAGTTCCCGTTAATATACATACGAATCAAGTAGGAGAGCCGAAAAAAAGGAAATTAGAAAACGGTTATTGCAGGGGTCTGTCTTGTTTAACTTATGCCAGTACTGGAAAAAATATTTAAACTATTTTCGTGAAAAACGTAACCTTTGTACAAAAGTCAACGTATAAAGAGCATACGCAAACAACAAACAAAACAAACTTTACTAGCTATGCGACACGACTTTAATTTTTCCTACATTGGCGGTGTTAACCTGACTGCGAAAATTGCACACGGTAAAGAGTACGGTATTGATACTTATACTCTATATTTTGCTCCTTATAAATTGAGCGGGCAAAACGTGTGCGCAAAGGCAACAAAGGAATGTATAATGGGTTGCCTTAACACGTCCGGGCGGGTTAAAATGGACAAAAAGAACATTATTGTCAATGCCCGCACACAAAGGACTATTGCCTTTTACGAACAAAGGGAAAAATTTATGACTTTAATGATTCATGAAATTTCCCTTGCAAAAAAGCGTTCGGAAAAAAAGGGGACTATCTTTGCAGTCCGTTTAAACGGTACTTCCGACCTGTCCCCGGAAATTTTCAAAGCGTTCGGGCAAAATATTCTCGAATTGTTCCCGGATGTTCAGTTTTACGATTACACAAAGGTACTGAACCGCAAAAAGTTGGTTGAAAAATACCCAAATTACGACCTGACTTTTTCTTATACGGGCTACAATTGGTCTGAATGCCAGCAAGCGTTATCGGACAATGTTCGGGTCGCTGTAGTGTTTGACGTGAAAAGAGGTAAAGCCCTGCCTAAAACTTTCAACGGGTACAAAGTTATTGACGGTGATTTGAATGATTACCGTCCAATGGATGAAAAGAATGTGATTGTAGGCTTACGGTGGAAAGATATTGCAAACCGTGAAAATAATACCGCGATCAAAAATAGTCCCTTCGTGGTAAAGGTAACGACTGAAAATGTCGTTACCACTTCGGACAATGTACATGAAACACAAACAGTTTAAATAGTACTGGCATGAAAACTACAAACCTACTCAGAAAATACAATAGGCTTGAGGACAATAACGATCACAATGAAGCTGCTGCCTTGCTGGTTAATAACTTTGGTACGGATGACGAAAAGCAAACCATGAAGGAAATTATTGCCCGTGCTGAAAAACAAAACGGCATGACCAGTGAGGATATAAAATTGAGGTATGAAATATCTCAAAAGTACTATCCGATAATCACAGGCAAAGCCTATCCAATACAAAAGAAGTAACCCGGACAATGTTCACCCTTAATTAATAAAGCTATGGACACTCAAAAAATTGATAACCTTATCCATCAATTGGATAGTATTGCACGAAGTTACGATGGCTATGAGTATGGCCTGCCTACTCATCATGACCATACGATGATTGAAATGGAGAATGCTATTAAACATGCTTTCCCGGACAATGTACAGACCAGTACTGACAAGTCAGAAAAGATGCGGGCGGTATTGGAAAAATTGGTAGCTTCGTTCCCGGAAATGGATACCGATGAACCAATAGCTGGCAGCGATGCCGTTGACATCCTTTGCGGGATGTGGGATGAAATTAAAGACGCTATAAAATAACCTCCTATGAAAAATCCGATTATCATAATTAAGGTTGGTAAAACTGTAATTGGAGATACTAGGGATTCACGTACAACTAATGATGCTAAGAGAAAATTTCTCAAGCAATACTCAGGGTACAATCCTAAATCAGTTACTGCGACTATTAAATATAACTAATATGGCAAAGAAAAATAAAATTGTCATCACTGACAATAAGGAAATGATAGCAGAGTTCATGAACTTAATTAACAAACCCATCTACGAAAAGAAGTCCCCGATGTTCTTTAAGGATGAGGGAGGTTATTACGTAACCAAACTGACTGCCAGTAATGAGCCTGCTGACCCTAACAAAATGTATGAATTCGGTACGCTCACAGAGGTGCCAGTACCAAATAAAAGGACTGCCATCCAATACGCAAAACAATTCGGTCGCACTGCAATATTTGGTTAGAATAATGTAACCTTTACGTACAATGTACGTTAGATAACATATGAACAAACGCATCTTAGAATTCGCAAAGCTTCCCTTGGAGGAAAGAATCAAAGTGATCATGCTCTTCGGAGTATCCCTGATGACTATCCCTCATTGTGGCCTGATTGGTTCACTCTTTACCCTTGGCACTGAGTACGTTGAAATGATGGCTGATACCCGTACTGGTGAGATAGTTCACCTTGGCATCGCGGATTACAGCGACCTGAATAAGTACGCTGCTCACATCGACCTCGATATTTAATAAACTGTACAATGTACGTCAAGTATAACGATTTCAAAGATCATTGTGGATTACTGCCTGACTGGTACTCTGAAGAGATACATGATCAAATAAACAAATACCTGCCTGAAAGTAAGCTGCAGGCCGTTAAGTATCTGAAGGACACCTCCAAAGAATTCGAGACTGAAACCACGCATGGCTTAGGGCTGAAGGAATGTAAAGACATCGTTGACTCGATGGCCACAGTACTGGCAAAGCTTGAGTCTATTCGAGAGGCATATGATCATGAACTTTCTTCATTTATTGAGCATTCATTAATTAAGAATACCAATACCGCCCTGTCTCTAAAAGAATTCAAACAAAAAGCAAAAATCATTCTCCCAAACTGGTATACTGAATCTTTCCATCAAAAGGTCGTTAACCTGATGGTCAATGAACAGAAACTCAATGCCTGCAAATTGATCTGCGATACCTCATCCAGCTATGGAACCCGCCACATCTATGATCTGAAGTGGGCAAAGATTGAAATCGTTGACGTACTCAACGATATGATGAGCAAAATCAATAAAGATGAACTGTCTGGCAAAATTATATCCTTAATTGAGGATGGAGCCTTCCGCACCAGTATTTTAAAAGAAGTACTGGAATTCGTCCCAAAAGCGGAAATGCTTAAAATAGTTGAAAAATATTCACCATAATTCGAAACAATTTTCTTAACTTTCGCAACCTTTACGTACAATGTACGTTAGTATACATAAAAGAAAATAACTTTAACTAACCACTCTTATGAAATCCAGCAAAGTTGTCATCCTTGAGATCAATGCAATTTACAAAGCTTTCAAGCCTGCGATCACGAAGTACGTGAATCTCAAGATCAGGGATAAGATGATTGCTGAAGAACTCATCAATGACGTGTTCGTTAAAGTTCACACATCTCTCCGCACCTACGATTCGAAGAAAGCACAATTTAATACTTGGATATTCAACATCGCCAAGAATGTGCTGATCGACCACTTCAGAAAGAAGTCGCTCGAAACCACCTCTCTGGAAGTTTCCAAACAGGATGACTCTGAAGACACAATGTCTGAGACTCTGCCCGTGGCTACCCCGGATCGGAACCCCCTTGAATCCATGATCAGCGATGAAACAATGTACAATGTACAAACCGCTATGGGCCACCTCAATGAGACTCAACGTGAAATGCTCACAATGTACGCTCTGGATAACCTGACCTACGAAGAGATCGCAGCCATGCTCAACATGCCTATGGGTACTGTCAAAGGCACGATCTTTAACGCTCGTACCAGACTGAAAGAAATCCTTGGCAACCGTATACCAGTACTGGCATGAATAATATAGCACAACCTGAAGACATGTTGAAGTGTAGCGATTGTAAGACAATCTACGATCCTCTGCTCAACAAAAGATGTCCCTGCTGTGGGAATAACCAGCGATTTCTTAATAGCGTTATTGAAGGGCTGGATGATGAGTCCAACTTCATTGGCGAGGATGATGACCATTAATTAAGGAAACCATGTTACAAGCATTCTTAGCACAAACCGCACAAGATTACGATCTGCCAGTACATATCGTGCAACAGATTTGGGAGAAGTATGAAGGTACTGGATTGTTTTACGATAAATTGGAAGAATATCTCAAAAGTCGTAACCTTTGTAACTAGTTCTCGTTAACATACTCATATGGACTCACCCAAAGAAATTGTAGTAAGCGTCAAGACGAAACACACCTACAAGGTAGGGGAAGACCGTCTGGAACTCGACACACCTCTGACTGTCGATATGAAGAAATATAAAAAGACAGGGGAAAATAACCACTTCATCTTCTATACCAGAAAGTCTTCCAAATGAATAAGCATCTCATCAACACGGGAACCCCGAAGTCAGCCCAACAAGCTTATAACAAACTTGCAAGCTTTCTTCATAAGAATTCTCAAGGGATCAATGATCCTGACACAGCCTTCCTGAAGCACCAGAAAGTATTATCAGTACTGGTTGGGAGGTACACGCCCGCTATCGATATGATGATCAGGGTCTGGTATAACGTGGAAGACTTCGTGGCTGATGGCGAACCTATGGATCAGGTATGGGCTGACATCGAAGACATGTGCAATTAAACCAGTACTGGATATGAATAAGAAAGATATAAAAGTAGCTTGCTGGCTCAAGAATGGTACTGAATGGTATTATCCGGTAAAGACTATCGACTTGAGCGAATACGATCACGTTCAACTCCTAATCAAGGATGACCATTCAGGTGACATTTACATTGCTTGGAATGGTGATTCTGATGCTCAGAAACATGCCACAGGTAGACTCTTCAAATCAAAATAAACCAGTACTGGTATGACATCATTATCCGAACAACAACTCAATGACGTTTTGGAACATCTCAAAGAAAAACTTGAGGTAAAAGTCAAGACCAAAAGAGACGAAGGTTATCTCGCAGTAAGGGTTGAACTCTATTTGGATGGCGAAGTCATCGCTGCTGATGAGGACTCAGCCAGAGTGGATTACTAAATTAAGGATCGGACAATGTACAAGACACCCACAATAGTCGAACAATTGGATCGAATAGGAGAGGATATATTGCGAGTACTGGCCGAAGAGAAGACCCCTATGACTGTCTTTCAACTACACGTCTTGAGAGATAAGGAAAAATGCGATCTCTCATCCTATGGCTGGTCATTCGCCCTCGATAGACTCGAAAGAAAACATCTGGTAGAATTCGTATCACCATGCCACTGGCAACTCAAAGATCAATCCCGCACAATGTACATAAGAGAACTCGAAGATTTATTGGATAAAAGAATAACCCCCGACTAATGAAATATTTCAGGATCACCAGCAAAAAAACCAGTACTGGTGAAGTTCACTATTACATCGAAGCAAAAAGGAAATGGTATCACTTCTGGAAACTGCAGGGTGTATATGCAACCCATAAGATCGCTGCAGGAGTACTGGAGAAGCTGCTGGCTCAACCCCTTAATTAAGTAAACTGTACAATGTACGATGAATAAGAACGTCAAAATCTATAAGCGAGACGAAATCCAAAAGGTCTATCATCAACACGCTTACCATTGTGGTTCCGTGCTCTATTCCAATGATGGCTATACGTGGCAGTCAGTACCGATGGATTCCGGGAAATGGGATATTCACAAATGGTCATTCGCCTTCATTGAACGGCCAAAAACCAGTACCGTGACATCGCTGCAGAGATTCCAGAATTATGTCTATAAGAATATCTGTGGGGCATATACCCCGGAGAAGCGACTGAAATCAATCGAAACATTGTACAGTAAAATTAATGGAAATTGATCCTGAATTCATGAACAAGTTAATACTTTTGACGTATAATTGATCACATATGAACTCTCCAATCATTTCAGTTAAACCAGTACGAGGCAGCAAAGGAAAGCTTGAAGTCTTCCCCCAACACCTCTTCGTAAAGAATTGGGTCTTCAATGAAGACGAAAAGGATGAGGCAGCACTCGCCCATTACATCGCTGCAGTAGCTGAAAAGAATGGTATGTCAGCAAATGAAGTATACCAAATATTCCCTGCCATGCTCCGTATGCTCAGAAGCAATATCGATTGGGCTAACCCCAATAAGATCACTCAAGCTGATCTCGATAAGGCAAATGAAAAAGGAATGATGTCCAAATAAACCAGTACTGGATAATGACAACAACCATCGAGAAACTCAGAGACCTGACCGTGGAGCAACTACTCATCCTGTCAAACGAACTTTGTCAAACGACAGTACCTGAAGACGCTCTTATCCGGGAAGTGATCAAAGATACCCAACTAGACACACTAACTCCGGGTCTGGCTTTCATTGGCTTGGCAGGCCATCTACATGTGGAAATGGCTGAACGTCTTAAACTCTTGACCAGTACTGGACAAATATCTTCCCCGGATGATACCTTAGAAAGATTGAACCCGAAAGGAAAAATGATCCTCTAATCAGTAATTATGAATATGGAATTCCGATTCGTCCTCATGGTGCCTTGCCCTAATTGCCATATCCAAATAAGCTGCATGGCCAGTACTTGCACCCATTGCAAAACCAAAGTGAGCAATCACAATTAAAAACCAGTACTGGACAATGTACAAGACTCTTGCGCTCATCAGCATATTCCTTTTATCCTTCTCCTGTTCCCCTAAATTAAGTAAGATAGAAAGACAACAAGCCAACGCTGACTCGCTATTAACAAAATCCCAACCAGAACAACAGCGAATTCTTAAAGAAAAGAAATATCACATTACCACAGCCAAGATTAGCTTAATTGTCTTTGCAGTATGGTTTGTGGCCTTCCAAAATGCTGAAGATAAGGATTGACTTACTCGTCATTGATCTTGGCCAGCATCTTCTTAATTACATCAACCCTCTTCGAAGCTACCTTCAGTTCCTTTTCCAATACACTCCTGAGAATAGGCTCTTCATTCCCATCCACATGAAAGGTGATCTCATACCCATCAACCTTTACCTTCGTGTTGACATTGTTCGACTCCTGCTCTCCATCGTTCTCTGGAAACTTAGTGCGCTTCATGCTCGTCTTACCAGTACCTTTCTTGTTACGATTATAAATTCCTCTTGGCATATTAAAAATTGTTTAAGTGAAAAATCTAGTCCCAATTGGTTTAATGGCCCCAAGTTAAGAAATTTTATATACCCTCCAAATCACTGACGGTACAATGTACGTTCCCGCTCGGTAATATTTACCCCTCTCCAGTACTGGCCTATACCAAATGTTCCCGCACGGTAATATATAAATCCCACAACACCATATCCTAATACCAGTACTGGCCCCTGTCAATATCAACCCCGTTTTGACAGATCGTACAATGTACTGTCAATCTTAATTAAGACTACCCCACAATGTACGGTGATAAACCAGTACCTGTATAATAAACCTCCCTAGTTTATTATCCGAGATCAGGTTTATTATATGCAATCACATATAATGTACGCCTCTCCAGTACTGGTTATATGCATTCACATATAATTCCCGTTCATGGCCCATGAACATGTAAACTTCGTGAACAGAAATTTACCAGTACTGGTTCCTGAATTAAGTATCCAGTACCTAATTAAGTATTCGAGTATTAATTAAGGTACAGTAAAAAACAGGTACTGGCAGCAGGATACCGCGAAGAAAACGCCCATTCTGGTACTGGTTTCCACTTTTGGTACTTATAAATTTTTATAAAACAGGATTCCCAAAATGGTACTGGTCTTAAATCGAGACATGTGGGGCATACATAAACGCTAAAATTTACGTATATGGGTTAAAAATCGCAATATCCAGTACTTGAGTAAGATACAAAAGTACGTATACCCCCCCTATTAAGGTACAATTAAAATGGGGTTAAAAACCAGTACTACTTAACTTGTAAATGTTCGATATAGGATTTCATCATTGCGTGAACAATGGAATTAAACATTTCTATTATTGTCTTATTATCAAATTCTTTAATCCTCAACTTAGGATTTTTACGGTTTAATTTCATTCTGACGTATAGATCGAATCTATCCCAATCATTCTGTATAGTCTCAGGTAAATGCTTTTTAAAAACATTCAATCTCGACTTTATATATTGATGAACAGACTTTACTTTATCGTAATGGCTCTCTGATGAAGCAGCCACTCCCATAAGACCATGAAAAAATACTTCAAATAAAATATAGGTATCGGTTACGTGAGTAGGATATTCTTCTTCCATAACTTATATTTAGGTGGTTTAATTATCTGATCCTAATCTTTTAATGCCAAGGAATTCGATCCATTCATTATAATAGGTCTGACCGAATGTTGGAATATATCCTAATCTATGGCAAGTCTGTATTAATAATTCCTTATTTTCAATACGTACTGGAAAGCCATTATTCATAATGACCTGATCACCACGTTCCAGTTTTTCAAGGAGTCTACCATATTCGACACCATAGGTGAAGGATTGCGATGCATCGGGGAAGGAGATGAATAATTCCATTGGTTATAGGATAAAGTAAAGTGGGTGATCACTTTTTATAATCCCATCCAGTAAGGATGGCGTGTTTATGTTTTGCTTCCACCCAAGTTTTAGGGGATATAAACTTATCTAACCAAAAATCATCATAGGCCATACGCATTTGTTTTGCTGCTTGTCCGAAGGGCATTGCACCGACACCAGTACAGAATCCGCTCATTGTTATGGAATTAATATTACGGTCAGGAGCATATTCTTTTAGGGTTAGGAATACAGCACGGGCAGCGAGATAGGCATTCAATGTATCTGGAACGAACAATGGAATTCGCATTGTTGGGGCTACGATACACCAAGGAATATCTGTATGAGTGGTATCCACCAGAATTGCTTGGCCAACCAAGAGTTCTCCACTATAATAGTTTCTTATTATGTTTTGAACTTTAGTTTGTAGTTGCCAACCGAATCTTTTTGAAATAACCAGATCAAGGCCACCATCCATATATCCGAACGAATTAGCGGGAGAAACGATACAATCTACTTTTTGGGAGAAGAAATCACCATGTATGACATTTACGTCATTTTCACCGTGGAATTCTTTTCTCCACATTTCGACCATTTCTTCGTTTCTATCTATTAGGTAGAACTTCATTCCAGTACTATTTAGGAATATAACTGATGGTTGAGATAAAGGAATTCGGATAGGGTTGCATCGTATGCTTTATAGTCTTTATTCATTCTATTACACTGGTCATATACGTGAGTGGCAAAATCGTTGGAATTGATAAGTTCTTGGTACACTACTTTTCTTGATAATATATCGATAATCTTCACCAATCTTGATGGTATGATTAATTTGGGGATGGTATGTTCAGTATGTGGTTCCACCTTTATTTTCCCATAAAATAAGGCTTCTTCAACTAAGTATTTTCCCATATCAGTACCTTGATTTTTTTATTGGGAGTTGACATATTCGAGTACTATTTTTTGGTAAGCTTCGTATTCATCATTAAGCATGATACATCTATCAAGAATATAGGATGCGGGTTCACAACTTTGGGTTATGTTTACCGTATGCACAGGGGTTTTAGGGTTGAATCTATCCATAATTCTCATTATACGACAGGGTATTGGATCGAGATCATATATTCTTCCTTGGGATGCTATTTTAGGAGGATCGGAGAATGCTAAGAGTTCATCAATATAGTATCGATCATTTTTATCGCTGCGTAATGCAGGTATGTTATTCATACCAGTACTGGTTTAAAACAATTCCAGTTTACTAGTGATTTCATCTACTTCATCTGACCATGCAGGCCCGATTGCGCAGCAGGTGATGGTTGGTACGCCATTAAACTCGGTCAGTCCTGCATCTTTAATTAAGGAACATGGTAATCCTTTCTGTCTTGCAGCCCCATAGAGTGCCATAATTTCTTCTTCGGTTTCGACCACACAGCAGATTTTGGTGAAGATACCTGTAATCCAGTTATGTATTGCACTTTCTTTATCCAAGGTCAATACCAAATTATCCCAATCATTAGCACCTTTTACAAATTCACCAGAGTCAAGAATTGCCTTCAGGGATGCATGGGCACCTTGGCCGATATACTTTCCTTTTCTTGGGGTGACTTTCTTTCCATCGACAACGAAGGATTTACGCATCACTATGACTTGTTTGCTTACTTTCATATGAATGTCTTTAGTTCTCTCATGTAATTCAATTTATTCACCTTCTTTGCCTTCTCATCTATAAACTCATCAACTGGCAACACGTAAACAATATATTCATCCCCCTTTTTAATGAATTTCAAAATATTGTATTTAGACTTACGGATAAGTATGATGTTTCGTTTTTCAATAAACTCTTTAAAACTGGTGATAAGGTATCTTGCCCACGAATTATCTTTTTTTGGATGTTTATCTTTCCAATATAGATGACCTGTTTTAAAATCATAATAGGATAATGTTATTTTATCCATCATGTGCTTCAAATACTATATATCCTTTGGGGAGGTCGGAGTTGAATTCTTTCCAATCCCACCACCCTTCGGTTTTTGTTTTCTTATAGGTGCCACTGGCTGAATGATAAGAAATCCAATTAGAATTAATCTCACAAACATCATTCAAGGGATCATAATTAACACCTTTGATCAGGCTATGTGCTGGTATTGGGGTTTGGTGTTCGATGCCGTGTTGGACATAAAAATCGTCACCCTCGCGATAGTCTTTATAAAGGTTTTCGAAATAAGTTCGCATAGCTTGAAAAGCTTCTTCCATTGAATCAGCCACGACAATCCACATCACTACTTCGTAGCTACCGAATACCTTTTGGAATATGAAGGTTTTATTCATTTACAAATTAAGGTTTATTCACTTTATTATGCAATTCCACGATCTGCAGTTTCAGCAATTCGACTTCCAGTTCTTCTTTTGTGAGGTTTACCACAGCTACGGTAAATCCGGTATGATGTGAGGTATTATCCATACTCAGGCTCCATACGCCATACTTCATCCCATGACGTTCTTCTTCATGGTACTGGTAATTAAAGTAAGAACTATTGTCATAAAATTTTTCCTTTGTGGAATAAGATCGTTCTTGTGCATCTGCGGTTCTTGGTTTAATCTCACAGTTAGCCAGTACTGTGAAAATGGCTATGAGTATAATTATCTTTTTCATTCTTCAGGTATGGATTTTAATTCAATAGTAAATTTCAGGGTTTTGATGTCGTAGCCACGTTCTTCCAGTTCTTTAAGGAAGTTTTCCATCTTATATGGTGGACGGTGGTTATATTTGTTTTCACTCCATTTGGTGTAGTCGAAGATCATCCTGTCACTGAGTAGCATATAATGGACGAGTGCGCCATCACATCTTCGTGGGTAGTGTATCATCAGATCATTCTCCCGTTTGCTCCATTTGACTGCCAGTACTGTGTCTTTCATCTTAATTTAGGGCAGTAACTCGCCTCAAGTATGTGTTATATTCCTCATTCAGGACTTTACAGCGTTTGTCCATTTCAGTTTCAATCTTAATTACAAATTCAATTATGGATGAACCTGTGACTTCGCCATCTTGAATTTCTTCGACTATTTGATTATTCTTATGTCTGTCAACCACACAATAATATTTTCCATCACGGGGATCAACATCTACAGCATATCGTTCCATCAGGTATTAATTTGATCAATGAGCAGTTTCACGTAATGGAGAGCATTCTTTTTATTGGGTTTCAAGCTGGAATGCCAAGTCATTTGATCTCCATCGTAGACCACTGTGATTATGTAGTTGTACTTTTTGTAATTGAGGTTATTGTCTTTCCATATGTGAGGACGTGTTGTCCACAGTACGTAGCCATTATCGAGATTGAATTGAACTGATTTTATTTTCATCTTAGCCCTTATGTTTTCTCATGATGGCCAGTACTGCTTCACCGAACGCAATTAATTCACGTTCCTTTACGACTATAGCTTCAACACCACGTTCTTCCCAAATGGCCAGTCGTTCTCTCCTGCGGGCTTGTACTCGTTCATACTGTTCGATAGTATAACCCTCTTCAATAATGTCTTTGGCTGCTTCTTCTGGATTTCTCATTTATCTGTGTTTATACCTCACCTTCGAATCGTATCGCCTGCTTAGGTCTGCATAATCCACATCATTGAAGTTCTCAGATGCCTCACCATCAGTGAAGGCAATGATCAGGTTATCATCATTAAAACCTTGGGCAGATGTAAAGAATACGTCTTTGATGTCTTTCTTGATACCTTTGTGGATAGCAAATTTAGCATCACGTTTTATCCACCATGTAAATTCGGTATGGCCGCTCATGATTTTTCAGGGATTAGTTCATCCAGATAAGTGAGGGAAGTGCAGTTATCACAGCAGATTACCACAGCCTGTTTCTCTTGTTGCGTATCGTCCTCAACGTATTTGCTTATTTTATAATTGAAGAACTTATTACTTCCACATATTCCGCAGATGATATGTATTCGTGGATTAGCAATTGCCATCGCCAGTACTGGTTAATATTTTAGTCTTCCTGATATATTTTTTCATCCTCAGGAAGTCCTTCGTTGCTATCCAGCATGGTAAGCTGTTCAGCGAAATCTCCTTCATACTTACCATTCTTGTCAGGGATAAGCAATCTCAACACTTTTCTTCCGCATTCCATTGCTTCGATGAATCTGACCATATATCCACCTCCTACAATATTTGCGTACTCTTTATTGGGTTCAAATCTTTCCCCTGCCTTGATCTTATCAATGATGTCACCTACGATATGGTGAGCAGTTTCCATACGCAATGGTAGTACGATCTGGATGTTGGGATGGTTGTAGGATGCTTCCATACCGTGTGTGTGGTAGTTGTAACCTCCACACGGCGTATTGTCACCTGCTGGAACGCAATGGGCGAACCATCCAAATTTCTCGAAACCTTGTTCGTCTGAATGTGAGAGTGTGTGTGGCATATTTTTACATTCTTGCTGTCAAATAGGTGAACGCTTTCTCTATTGCTCCATCAAAGGCATCATATTTCGTAGCGAACTCTTTATCACGGGAAATTTCAGCACCATGTTTACCAACATCAAATTTCCATTGCCACTGGCCATTATATCTGAAAGCATAGATGTAAATATCATATCGCTCAAACCAGTCAATGACTTGCCAGTACATGGGAGCGGAAACTATATCGTCAACGGGGGATGAACGCCATGTTTTGTTGAACTCGAAGTTATTGTAGTTTAACGGCTTTCCTATTCCGATTGGCCCATTCTCTGGATAGTCCTCGTTATAGATTGAGAAGCATGGGTCAACAAATCCAAGTTCTTTTAACTTCTTTGCGGTTGGGTATTTGACGAATACGTTTTTGAAGTCTTTCATGGTTTCTCTTTTCGCAATGCTACGAGTTTATTGATAAGTTCCTCATGAAGTAGTCTACCTTCTTGTGACAGGTAGGGCTTATATCCACCGCTTCCCCATTGGGAGAAAGGTATATAGACACGACCAGCTTCCAAGTCTTCAGCAGCCCTTAACATTTCGTATGCATCGGGAGAGGTGTATTTCTCTTCGATGGGGTCTGAGGTTGGGTCATAGTCTGGTCTGACACCAGCATACTGGTCAATAAATTTCCTTATTTCTTCTGAGAGTGTCATCATTATTTAACGTATTCCATTTCACCCAATTCTCTTATGGTTTGGTCAAGCATCGATTTATAGAAGTATTCCTTACCCATTTTCTCGATAATCTCCACAATAAATTTAGTTGCCTCAAGGTATTGTTGGTCAAGAGAGTTTGGATTTTTAACTTCTTGTATCCATCGTTCGTAACGAGCGAAGACATCATCTTTAAACCTGATCGTGATGTATAGATCAAGTTCCTTAAAATATCGCCTTGCTTCTTGGTCTGGTACAATGGATTGGGAAAGGTATTTCACCCTGAAATCTTCGATCTCAGTCTTGCTCATCGAGTCCAGTACCTGCTTACCTTTTGGTTTTATTGTTGCCATTTATTTCTTATACGTAAACATGAGGAAATTGTTCAAATCCTTAATTAAGGATGTCTGCCATTACTTTCTCATATTCCTCATGTTCGCGGTTCAACTCTTCACACAATCTATTTAACTGATCACGGTGTGGAGAATTGCCAGCAGAGAACCTTGATTTTCTAACGGTTACTTCCTCCACAACCTTCAATCCGTTCATCGTATCTAAAATACCAAAGGTTCGATAATTATGTATGGTCACCGACCTAAGGATATATCTTTTATTCACCATTATAATGAGGCCAACAACCTAATTCCATCAACTCTTTATTATACCACCTATATTCCCTATTCATCTGCTTACACATAAATTTAATATTTCTATGCCCATCATCTTCATAATTGAATATATTAAAAAATTCTTCCTTATGAATTATTTGATATTGATTATAAGTATCTCTGAGGATGTAACGATGTTTTGAATCAACCATTTCCACATCCACAACATATCTTTCTTCAACTCCCATTCAACAACTACAGATTGACAATAGCACAATTATAAAAAACATGAGTAGACCTGACAGGCCAGCAAGACCGAGTATCCAAGGATTGGTTTCCTTTTCCAGTTTTTTGCCTTCCATGTTTATCTATCTTGAAGGGATGCAGTCACAATAAATTTAGAGGCAATCATCTTGCAGCGTTTCAGCTTAACAAAATTGAATGTGGTTATTGTTGTGGTTTCTCCATCGCGATCACTCACTATCCAAGAATCCTTAGTTTTAGTTCTTGTCTTCCAATTATTCTGATGGAGTTTTGTATATCCGTTACCTCTACGATGTTCCTTTTCCTTTTTATCAACATACTTCCTAGCAGCCTTTCCATTTTCAAATAGAAGGTCACCCATTACGTATGAAGCAGAATGCTCGTAATCAGTTTTATAGTTTGAGTGTTGGATGTGTTTGAGAATAACAACCATTACTTAAAATTTAGGATCAAATCTTTCGTCAACATAGGTTCGTCTTGCCCTTGCAGCCATGTTACAGCGATCCTGTATCATTTGGTGCAGCTTCCAAGCATCTTCTTCTGCAAGGTAGATCACTAATGCTGTTTGACCATCCTCTTGGGTAAAGGTCATCTTGATCTTTCCTTGGTTGTAATCGACTGCTTCTGGATTTAACATGAGCGTTTACTTTATATGTTTTTGAAACCATTCATCGGAAGACATGTGTGTAATTTGGAACTTCTCAGGTGCAGTTCTATTTCCTTCCATTGCCTTGATGAAGTTGTGATACTTATAGCAGAAGGTAATCACTTCGTCTCGCGTGTATTTTTCTTCTTCCTCAACACGATGGAGAGTAGTTTTATAGTTGGAATTTAGTTTGACTTCATATCGCCACTTATATCTATGCTCAACCCTATCCTCTGGATTAGGGTGATACACCTTTTCACATTCTACCAATACCTTATCACCATTCTTCATCTTACCATCTACAATTGCTTGCATATGTTCAGGTGAGAATTGTTCAGGTAGGACAAGTACCTTCTTTCCCATTCCATTTGGTTCAAAAGCACCATAGTCTTTATCTTCTTTAGTATGAATTATATCGCCAGTGAAAGGCATCCACCATTTATCACCTGACTCTATATTCTCTGTTTCAGAAATGATAATTGGTTTGTAGCATTTACCTTTAGAATCACCATCTGAGTTTATACCTAGGAATGGCTCACAGAGAAATAATCTACCGTCCGATTTCTTAAAAATTAGATATTTATTTTCCTCCCAATGTGTTTCAATAAGAAGAAGTTTACCTTCAACAACAGGCACATCCATCGTTACCATTTGAGGTAGTCCATCATTATTATCAGGATATGTGATGGTGTGATTTTTAATGTTTCTAACCTTAATTCCCATGTCTTCCTTTTATGAAGTTTTTCTTTTTAAATTCTTCCCATGCAGTTTCATCACTACGATCTCCAATAATACCAACAAAGGATTTGGGATTGCAGAAGAATGCTACTTTCACCATTTCCTCACCATACATTTGCTCATTATTTTCTGCAAATGCTTGAAACTTATCTCCAAGGTAATGCAGGCAAGCGGCCTTAACCATTTCCTTATCGGGATGGTTTAAAAGATAGATTCTAAGATCAGCAATTGTGTTGAATTGATCAATGGAAACTTTTGTAGCGACAGTGGGGTATAATGTTAGAGGCGACTTAATTGGATATTGATAAACATATCCATTATATTCGTGGCCAGTACATTCGATCATCAATTCTTGCTGATCTTTGAGTTTTTCATCAATGATTGCTTGAAGTTGTTCGTTTGAGAAATTTTCAGGGAGTGCTAACACCTTAGCTGACCAGACAGTAACTGTAGGAGATTTACGTCTTATATCATCCATCAACCTTCCCATTTGATTATAGTGATCCGCTTCACGTTCATCCGCAACTTGTTTGAGCAAATGATTCGATCTTTTGGCATTACCGTATACCACCCAATCACCGACTTCAATCTTTTCTGTTTCGGAAATAATGATTGGTGCAAACCATAATAATGGGTGAGTAATATTACCACCAACAAAATCTTTGAAATAGCAGGTCGTTGTATATCCTCGTTGGTCAACCAGCAGAAGTTTTCCATCCGCTACCAGTACTTGTTCATTAGGAGGTAAAGCCTTTCCATCAGGCGACTCTCTGAGCCTCCTTGTTACTTTAGCTTTGATGTCCATGAGGTTTTTTTTTCAAATGTTCCTTATAAAATTTTTCAATCTTATCATACCACACGCCTTTTACGTAACCGTTTTCATATCCATCAACGTATGCTTGACGAATTAATTCTTTTACTTCGTCCGTGGTGTAAGTTGGTTCTTCATTATCGATAGGCAGGAATGTGACATGACCTTCAGAATTCAGTTTGACATAATATTGCACAGGAAGATACCAAGATTTATCCTCAACCTCTTCACAGGCAACAACTACCTTTTGGTTTGGTGTGTATTCACCATCTTCAATGGCTTGAAGATACTCTGCTGATAAGTGTTCAGGAAGGACAATAACTTTCTTGCAATGAGTATGATAACCCTTTGAAGTGATTGTCGTTACATCATGTTCGCTTGCAGTTCTTATGCCAAGGGTAGTGTCTTTAATGTTAACCCATGAATCACCGAGCGTGATCGGTTCTGTTTCGGAGATGATTACGGATTTAACAAAATCTCCACCATCCTCAATAAGAAGGAATACGCCATCAGTCACAAAACACTTTGTTTTGTACCTTTGGTATTGTCTGGTATTTTTTACTTGAATTGCCATACTTTATCGTGGTACAAAAATAAGATCGTAACCCATCTTAGAGAGGATATTTTTCAATCGCTTGATCTTTTCTTTTACTGTAGTATTTTGATCGTCATTAATTACGATTGCTTCATTTACTTCAGAAGTATTTCTAATCGTTCTACGCATTGAATTGGTGTGTGCATCAATATGATGATCAGCATATGTAAGATCAGGTATCAGCTTATTTAAGCTGTCAGGTGACACATTCGAAAGTAGATGTCTATCGGTAATGGTCTCATCCAATTGCATAGAGAATTGACCAAGGCAACACATGAACCCTTGCTCATTTAGAAGTCTGGTACACCCATTACCTCTGGCTGTTTCACTGGTGTTAATAGTTTCTTCTTGCTCCGTGCCACAACGCCAGAATTCCTCAAACAAAAGAAGGGGTTTCAGTTTAGTTTTTTTCATACGGGGAAATTTACTACTGACCATGCCACGATTGTCTTACCTCCCGTGTAACCTTCCACAGACCAATGGTCTGTCTTAGAAAAGTAATTACCGAAAGCCACATGTTCAGTTTTGGTGTGTTGTGAAAGAAAGGCCACTAAGAGTCTTGGTGACACTCCGTTTTCTTTGTTCCACACATCATTTTGATCGATTGGTGGTTTCTTTTTATTGGGTGATGTCCACTTTATCATGGTCGTTTTTTTTATCTTTGAGGTACTTATATATTTTCTCAGACGTTCGGAATTTAATGTAGGCTATCCACAATACGCCAAAAGCACAAATGGTTAGCACTGACAGACCTATGATTTCTCGTATATCCATTTTTCTGGTGAAGGGAGAGGGAATCGAACCCCCGATCAAAAACTCTAACCAACTGAGTTATCCCTTCATTTTTTCAATTTTCCTTGAATGGCTTAACTTTACCAGTTTCGCTATCCACTACGAACTTTCGTTTCATAAACTCTCGGTTAAGATTGGCCTTAGGGTCATTCCTTAACACCATCGCTTTCTGAGATAGAGACAGTTCTGTGTAATATTTTATAATTTCAGCCATATGTTTATTCATTAACAATCAACATTGCAGGGGAATTGGCAGGTGCCACCCATAGTACAATTTTGACTACGACCAGTTGGGCTTGAAGGATCACCCCAAAACCCTCTTTTCACCAATTGTATAGAGACTTGAGCCTCAGTAGCCTTTCTGGAGAGTACTCGATATTTATCGTTGTACTTATCGGCTCTCCTTTTGGCCCTTGCTTTACGTTTTGCTATTTTTTCTGCTCTGGTCATGATTTACAGTATTATACGCAAAATACTATAAATTGTTATTTTTCAACATGTTCATTCAAAATCTTCAGCAGTTCATCCAGATGTGCTTCTGTCTCGCGTGTGCCAAACGATGATCTTCTTTTGTGGATGTTGTCAAGGATTTCCATTACTCCCATCCCTCCACGTTCGTTCAGTCTTTTAAGGGTTTGCCCGTGGTTTTTTTGTGCCCATTCCTCATTCAATAGAGACATCGGGACAGATTTCGGACAGTTCTTATGAAACCTTCGAGACTCAGAATGAATTTCCATTGTGTCCATATCCTTAATTAAGTTTTACCTCTTCGCATGGTCAGAGAAAACAACTCATCGGTTGCTTTCGTTTGATTGTAAAAGCCACCGTATTTTGTTAAGGTAGAATAGATGTCGTTCCAAATCCTTTGATCCTTCAAAGTCTTTTTCTTACGTGGATCGTATATAAGTTTTGCCATGAGTTTAATCGCATTCACCTTGACAAACTGATTTCAAATACCCACAGCTTGAGCATCGATTTTCTGATTCCCACGCATCCTGCTTGGCTTGTTCACGGTCATTCAATACCCATTCCTCTTTATCTTCGTCCCATACCATTCCTTCGTAAAAGCCTCCGGGGCCATTACTGGTAAAGAATTCTCTGTTAGTCATCTCACCTCTGGAACGATGATGGTCATCCCATTTGGTGTCATTTTCATTGTAACCCGGATATTTTTTAGCCATGTTGTAAATTTAGATAGGTCATAATTGTTTCATTATATTGTTTAAATTCAGTGTTTAACGCACGTATAAGAACACCTCTGTTTCCGTTTTGTTCAAACTCCCATGCTTCATCTGCAGGGATGACAAATTTGTTTGTGTGTGTATCTAATATATCCCAAATTTGCTCGGTACGTCTATTCTTTTTGTTTCTTATTACGTATCGAGACTGTGTTTTATATCGTCTCAATCCTTTACGTATCAATCTCTGCTTACGATACTCATCAACAATATCTTCATACATAACTTACATTTGGATGTAGTGCCTCCTGAGAACTTTTTCGTAAGCAACTAACAATTCTTCGTCATTAAACGTATTGAAATCCAACGTCTGAATCGACTTACCGAAGATTAGAAACTCACGCCACCGCATGAGACCTTTATCAAAACCATTATGTTCTTTTTTAATGTCTTCGATTCGTTGAAGAATAAGTTGTCTCATATTATTATGGTTTAAAGGTTTTGCAGTTCACAAACATAAATGTCGGATTCAAATAAAGGTCTGAAATCTCTTTTGAATAAATCGGCAGGTCTATATGGTTTACCATTTACAGGAGCGTCAGGCAATTTCTTGTATTCCTCATCGGTTAAAAGACAAACATTTTCAAATCTAGCTGGCATAGACACATTTCTTCCGATAGACTCTTTTTTTCTCCACGTATGGCCTTTATAACTAAACATTTTATTACGCCCTCACCAAAAAATCATACAAATTTATTTCATATGCAAAATGCTCGTTGCTCAGTGCAACATATAAGTTCTCCAATTCACCACGCTTATGATGTACCCAACCATCTACTTCATGTAAGAGAAATTTATTTTGAAAATTATCCCATATGTCATACCATTTCTTTTCATCAGCATATGTGGTATCGTAAAATTTTCTCTCGGTATATTTATAGCGTCTCAGTTCTTGAGGCATGTACTGACAAGTTATGACGATTGCCCTAACCTCTTCCAACTTCTCTAATACCTTTTCATAATCATTCATCTTTCAGATAATCATGTATTGTTTTTTCGTAATGATAGTGTCCATCATTAAGAAACGACATCAAACCACTTATCTTTGATCTATGTCGTTCATGTCCTTCTTCAGCACTCAACACAAATTCTTTTTTAAATCGATCCCATACGTCATCCCAATGAATTATACAATCATGTTCGTCATATCCTTGCCTTGACATCCAGACATACCTAACGTATTCAAAGTGGGGCATTCCTAACGGCTTCCTGCCACTCCATTTCCAAATCCAACACAGTCTCAGCTTTCAAATCTCCACCAACGCTAGAGACCAAACCCATATGGTTTTCATAACCCATAAACCACGTTGGAGTTAGGTCACTAACTTGTACTCGCACATAAGAATATTTGCTACCCTCACCTATTGGTTTGAATATCCAATACTGTGTTGTCTTTATAATGTGTTTCATTTTCTTAAGAAATAATAAACGTCAAGATTGTAATACGTATACTCCATCAGGTTGTACTTGGCTGATAGTTGAATTTCTCTGCTTCGATAAATGGGTCTGTCTTCGAGAATATCCTTAGCAAATCTTTGCCATAACGATAATTGAGTTTTCCTTTTTAAGGATGGACAAGCATCGAAAAATGTTTTGATGTCATCAAGCACGTCATCGACTGATTGATTTGTGTGTATCATATTCCAAGCTTTCTCGCAACAACCACATCAACATAATATATGACGGAAGCATAACTATCATCGGAGCGACCCTTTTCAAGTAGACCTTGCTTAACAAAGAAGTTTGCTACTCTAATTTCATCACTACTCATCAACTTCCTCAGTACAGGCCCATCTGCAAACCTACTTAAAAATTCTAATCCTGTCTTGGAAAGGGGAGGAAGATTATCGAATCGACTAGCATGTTGGATGCACAGCCTAACCTTAGCTTCCTCAACAGCTTCATCGAATGTGGTGTGCTCTTTTACGTCAAACATTGCTGGCAGACTACCGTGTCCTATTTCGTGGTATTCGTACAGTCCTTCCTCATTCTTTACTATTCTCCCACGATAGGTGTCTTTGAAAAACACCTTAGCGATTTTAGGGTCGTTTAGGTCTTTTATCGGCACCTTTACTTTAACAAAATTTTCTGTATACCACATATTCATTATGCGTTTTGTCCTATCAGATTTTCGTAAAGAATCATATACCTTCTACGAATAGAAAAGTTCAACTTGTATTTCTTTTCTACCGCAAGCATTTTCTTAAAATCTGCCAACGTTATCCAGTAGTTGTTATTGCAGAAATTACCACAAAATCCTGCGATCTCATCTTTCACCTCAATGGGTAAATCTTTTCTACCCGATGCCTGTTTCAAGCAGCCAACTAAGGTTTGAACATCAGCAGGATAGACTCTATGGTAGCATAGGATGGCGATGTCTCTCAACTTTTTTAGGGATGCTGGTTTGATTTCCACTTTAGAATATTGGAGATCACGCAGATGTGGTTCCAGTTCGCTTGCCTTAACGATTTTTCTTATAACTATCATTATTAACTACGTTTTCTTCAAACCAACGATTGATTGTATTCTGTCCTAAGATATTACCAATTTGCCATTCTTTCGCAAATTCGACTGCGATAACTTTCATTTCATCAAGCGAGTATAATCTTGGCAAACGAATGATTACATGCCCATTCATTAGTTCAACTCCCCAACAACCAACAGCACCGTAACATTCGATCAATAATTTATCACCTTTTCTCACATTACCATCTGCGATCATTTGTAAATCTTTGAATGAAAAGTGATCCGGGAGTGCAAGAACCTTAAACCATCCTAAGGACTTCGCTTCTTCAGGAGGAAAGTTATTATCACATCTTTCAAGACTGCCGTTATTGTAATAAATCCAATCACCTATTTCAATCGGTTCTTTCTCCGAAATGAGTAACGGTTTTAAATATTTACCAATTCCCTTAATACGACCGTTGGAGGAAGTGAAGGCAACCCTCAAGGTCGAATTAGTTGCGTACCACAATTTAGCTTCTTCTGGTTGACATTCGATTAAAACAAGTTTACCCTCTGCCATTGGGCAATTGGGTAGATCAGGTAAGGTAATGGTATGTTTTACTTTCATGCTTGGGCTGCTAGTTGTGCAAATAACCTCTTGTCTTCGATTCCATAGCCTGTATTATCTCCCAAAAGTTCCAATGCATCTTTACGCATGGTGTTTACATCCGTTGTTTTGAGGACTTCATCGATGTCTTCAGGAGTCACATAGTCCCGGCCATTAGCAATGGCGATCTTTACAAGGGAATTATCCTTGTGCGCTTCCTGAAGGTGCTTATGATAATCTTCAATAACTGACATGATGACTGGTTTTTAGGTTATTATACGTAAAGATAGTGGATTTGTTTTAATATGAAAAACTATTACAAACCATGAATAATGCATATATTTGTACCTTATGGATGAAAAACAGGATTTCGACCTAACTTCTGAAGATGTTCGAGAGGCCAGACGCATGGTCGATGAGGCTAGTGCCATCATAACAATTTATCGTCCCAATGGTGGCGATATGAGTATTACCGTGGGCAAACCCGCTAAAAAAGTATTGGTACGCTATTTTCACCTGCTGACAGGGATAGAGTACACACGGGTTAAGGAATCCTTAATTAACTATGGTACTAACGATTATTATGATGGGAATGAGATCGATGGTATTAAGAAGATATTTTTTAAAAATACGAAAACTAGATTTTATCACACAATAAACGATATTAATCTCTATTACAAGAAAATCATATGTTTATCAAGATATGAATTTTTGGTTTACACCTTAAGTGAGGATGAAAACAGAGAACGTGAAATGAAGAAAAAGTTTCGGTTGGATTATGTCGCTACTATGAGGGAATTCATTGCTCAACCAAAAAGTTAGAAATCTCTAACAGATAATACATATGATCAGCGACCAGCACCCTACTTTCAAGCGGATAATGAGTTTCAGAGATTAATTTGATGTGACTTCTGAATATAGTGTTTAATCGCAATTCAGTAATCACTTCATAATTATTACTTAGAAGTTCGAAAACATTATGTGCTATGTTATTATGACAAGTAGGGATTGGCATCAGTTGACAGGATACAAAATCAATGCCCGTGGCTTGGCCTTAATTTCTTTCCATTCTTCGTCATCCATGCCTGCATCATACGCACTCCATTTGGTGTCATATACTTCACCAGAATAGGTAGTATCAGGAACGTAAACGGCATCAGGGTCAACGTCAGCCAACGGTGAGTAACCATTACCTTCAGAATCTTTTTGAAGGATGACTTCCATATCATCAGGCAAGTCTTTGATGGCTGCTTTTAAATCTTTAACGGTCATATTATCCCAAGTAATTTACACGGTACAAAGAGAACAATCAATCCAACAAGTAAGAGTATGCATTGAATGGTAATGTTTTTTGGTTGTTTGAATATTGGTTGAAGTCCCATGCCTGCTGAACAACCCAATAGAAGTCCTCCAATCAAAAGTAGTATGTAAGCGATGATTTCTGTCATTTGTCTTCGATGTCAATCCAACCAACCACTGCTCCCAAGCCAGTAAATACTGCAACCGTGTAGATCACTTCTGCTTTTCCAACTGGCTCCCAATTGCAAGTTACTGCTTTAACGATACACCTTATTTCACCAATGATGGCGAGTATAACGATAAGTATAATAATCAATCTCATTTTATTTTGGGGGGGGGTTAAATTTAAAATTACTCAACTAATGACAGTTTAGAATAAATGGGGTTTCTTTTTTCATCGTCTTTTCTTGTGAAGAAATCAAAGTAATGCTCGATTCGCCACTTACCCTTCTTCACCTTCGCCAGTACTGCATCTGCATAAGTATCTGTTTTAGTACTTATCTCTTTAATAGGTTCTTCTGCTTCCTCCAACACTTTTTTGTCAGCACATTGCCAACGCCAAACGTCAAGTGAGATCATTCCTATTTGTTTGAATCCCTCAAACTCAATCTCATATTCCTCATCCTTTTCTCCATCGTAACCATACGGATTGGTTACAATAATTTCAGTACCGTCATCTTTTAAATGAATACTAACACTCATATTACCCATTTGAGCATATCCCACATTTTGCTTGGCTAGGTATTGCATCAGAACGTTGCGACCTAACACGGAATTAATGTCTGGATGACCATATCTATTTTTGGGATTAACGTACAGCTTTTCGGTTTTGAAAAAATTTTGAAAAATCAATTCACCAGAAGGAACCTCAATCTCAGAGACGAGTTTCTTTTTTCTTTTTAATGATTTTGCTTCACATGATGGTATTTCTTCTGGTTTAATTTGATAGTCGTATTTACTAATGTTTTCCCTTACTGCACCTTCATCTCTTAATTTCCAATATGCGGGAGTAGGTATGAGACTTAGTGTGGTTTCATCTTTAATGACAATATACATTGTGGCACCACAATCGAAACACTGTCTTTCCATTCCAGTATAGCCAAGATAATCACCAATCTCATAAGCATCTGTCAATGATCTTTTATAGTGCTCCAACATCCTAGTTTTATCTGCTTTGGAATCTTTTTGAGATTTGCCTTTACCTGTGGTGTATTCGCGAACCATTTCTTTAAGATGGTTGACTTCTTGGTCTATTCTCTCCCCAACATCATGTACGCGATGACCCTTTAAATCAATTTTGATCGTGCCAGCCTTTATGCCGTTGTTAATGTCTTGGATATTCATGTCTTACGATTCAGGAGTGTATTCTTTAAGTGCTATGTGATAGTGTCCACTCTTTTCAGGTACAGGAATTTTAAGAATGGTGTCAACGCCATTCATTCTGTAAGCGAGTAATGGCGCTCCAGCACCACCGAAAAAGTTTATCACTCCTGCGATATTTTTAAACCGACCATCTGGTTCAGCACAAGGTATGATTTCAGGCCATGATGTTGAACGAGAGGAATTCATTACAACAACAAAATCTTTATCCGGGTATTCGTCCATAGCTAGTTTAAGGAACGATACTGCAGTACTCATAGGGATATTAATCCCCGCATAAATTTCACCATGATTCAAGATGGCTAATACCAGTTCCTTAATTGTTTTCATTTGATTAATTTCGGGAGATTCGGTTTCTTCATCCAAGCAGTAACACTTATCAAATTACCATCACGGTCTTCCCAATAAGGTTTCTTACGTTTGTCTGATGGAACTACATAGTGTGCTATGTCAACATCCGTTTCGAATGCGACAACCAGTACATCCAACATTGGTTCTGGTGTCTTGCTTTTATCCGTTATCCACTTCATTGACTTCGGCAGTTTGAGGTTGATCTTCGTAATAGCACATCGCGAAGGGGTTCATTTTGAAATCCTTCACGAATTGATATTGATGCTCAGGTGCAATGGCATCGAGTACCTTTCTGATATGGGGTGTATCGTTGATTAAAAAGCCACCTGTCATGAACTCCACACCATCTTTTTTAATTAGTGCCAAATGATTCTTCCTATTGATTCGGTTAGCCAACAGGGTTACTTCTTCGTAACCATTGGAGGTGGGAGTAATATGGAGAATTTTCATGGTTTTAAGGTGTTTTCAATATTATACGCATTTCAATGAAAAATGTTATTCAACTAAGAAATCATATAGATCGTTGACATAGCAAGCATAATTGTCATTCAACCCCCGCACCTCAGAATAGACATCGCGTTCAGATAGATTCTTTAATTGTCGTAATCTCGAATATTTAAAATCATTCTTCTCCTTATCCCACACATCAACCCATTTGTTGCCATTCTGCAAATCTTCTCTGACTTTGGCAGAGTATCGATCTATAGGAAATCGTTTATAAATAACGAAGGCTACATGTCTAAATTCCTCTTCCATTTACCGTGTCAATACATAAAATAACGTATTCACATAATCAGTGAATGCAACATTCATTTGGTGAACCCTATCCTTCAATATTGGACGCAAAGGCAGGTTTGCGATCTCATCTTCTGTCAAATAAACAGACTGATCAACCCAAGTTTGTCTCACTTTATCATACACGTCAAGGTAACTGCTACCATCACGATGATCGTAACGTTCTCGTATACAATACCTTTCTAAGGGTATCTCATCGAATATTTGTTCAATAGCATCCAATCGAGTAAAAGTAAAGAAATTTGTTTATTTCACCAAATCCTTAATTAAGTAAAGGTTTTAGGTCGGTCGCAGTCAGTATTTATAGATATGACAATAGTACTGATTCAATCCCTCATATTTTTAGCCTACATATCAATGGTTATTATTAGATTCGGGGTACTCCCATCAATTTCTGATTCGTGGTATGAATTGCAACCGAAAAAGCAATCATACCTATTCACATTTTTTATTTGGGGATTGGCAGTACCAATGTTTTTCGTTGGTACGTTCTGGTATGCTTTGGCTTGTGGTTTTCTTTGTTTTGTTGGCGTTGCAACTCAGTTCAAAGAAGGTGGTATGACGAAGGTAGTACACAATTGGGGTGCTGCAGGAGGTATCGGGTTAGCTTTACTCGCGCTCTTAATTGAAGGATTCGTATTCCCGTTGGCGTTTACTTTGCTAGGTATAGCCTTCGTAGTTAAGAAGAAACTTCCCAACAAAATCTGGTGGATTGAAATTATTGCTTTTGTGAATATTGAATTGGCCTTAATCATAAGGGCAATCATTGAAGCTATCGATCCGTCAGTACTGCTTTAGTGGTGTAGCAGATAGTAGATCATCGACTTCACTAATCACACTCTCCACAGACATCTTATCAAACCATATGTCGTAATTCTTAGAAAACGAACCGGGAGGTGTTTTCAACATCTTTGCAGTATCAGGTATTTGATAAACGAATGGGTGATGCTTTGTAGCATTTGCTTCCATCGCAAGTTGATCATTGAACCATTGCTTGAACTCTTCCATTTTCATGCAATAGACTCTATCCATGTGACGAATTCTTATTTTTCGTTTCATGATTTTATATATGTTTTTTTAAGACTTCTCGGACTTTTTTATGGAAGGTTCTACCTTTTCTGAATGATACGGAGTGATTCGGTAGAACACCAAGCATTCCATGCTTGTTTAATACGCTATTCGCAGTATTTAATGCATTTTCCAAATGAACGATCTTCATTGCTAATGCGTATGATGTGTCGCCACGGTCTATCATGTGGTTTGAGTTTTCATCCAGTCTTTAAAATTTTCATATACGTAATCCCAATCAGGATGTGTGATTTTTTCTCTCGCAGCATTAAAGGCTTTTTCTGCGATAGATAGTGGAACCATAATTTCTTGGAGAGGAATTATTCTAACCTCGTTACGTGAATTTAGTTTCACAACGAAACCATCATATCCTTTCCAGTTATCGGTATCATAATCGCAAAGTACCGAGATACAACCGATGCGTCCATCGTTAGCACATACACCCTCAACCTCAAGCAACATCACGTCCTGATCTTTCATTCGTTCAATCTCCATATCACGGAAATGGTCAAATGAAAAGTTCTCTGGTTTAGCTAGTACTTTTTTCCATCCATACAACATGGCGTGAGATACTGAGTTATGGGAATCAATAAGAAAAAATTGATTCTTGGCACCAACACCGTTCATGTTATATACATAATCCCCGATTTGAGGTTGTTCAGTGTCTGATACGAGCAGTGGCTTTAGAAATTTATTACCGATGTGTACCATGTGGTTTGATCGGATGTCGAAATCACAATTCTCTTTCAAGACTTCAACAGTCCAATTCACAAACACCAATCTAACATCAACAACATACAATGCTGGTCGTTTAAGGCGACCGTTTCCACGATCACTAGATAATCGAGCCTCCTTGATTTTTATCTCATTCATAAATCTTGTTGCCGTTGGTTTTTATGTTTCTGTATAGTCTCAACTAATTTCTTTATCTTATGATCAACATTTAAAGCTTCTGCTATCTTGTGGGAAACATTCGCATCTATTGCAATTTGTGCATCCTCCAAGTTGTCCCAAAAAGTAGTGAAATCATCATGAACCTTAAACGTTTTATCGCTCATGGATTCCCATTTCGGTGATCCTATTGATCTTATGTCCCGGAAGAAATTAATACATTCCTGCTGACGTTTGGTCAGATCATCAACGATAGATATTAAACTTTCAGTTGTCATTTTAACACGTTTAAAGTGGCGAAGGGAGGGACTCGAACCCTCATTCTGTAGATCGGTCTTGCTCGTCTACAGCGTTGGTCTCAGCCTTGGGCAAGAAATCGTAAGCCTTTACCTCACGACCTATCCATATTGGCCTGATCCACAACTGCGTTTACCAATTTCGCCACCTTGCCAAAATATCTTTTAATTAACTGAAATAAATTTCATAACCGCCCTATCATATTCTTTGAAGCCCTCACTGTTTTTAATGCTAACCCATTTCAAATAATCGTCAACTTTTTCAACGTCTTCTTTTCTTATCACATTCACTGTGATAAGCTTTTTGTGATTCATAAATTTATTCACATCGATAACTCCTTTGATGGTTGCCACATTTAATTTTCTTAATTGTGGTGTAGTAGCTGTCGTAATCACAAATCCCTTTGGTGGCTTACCTGATTTAACACAATCAATAAGAACCTCATTACTTAGTTTCAATTCTTCTATTGACGAATATATGATCTTAGGTTTATTCTTTACCTTCTTCGCCATTTCAATTACCAATTATTAAAGATGAAACGATATTTTTGATTGGGACTACCTATCTCCGCAACTTCATCATTCTTAACGTTCATATAAACGTAATCTCGTCTAGTACCATCCACCGTCACTTCCTTAATGAACGAATGGTTACATTGGGCTTCAATTTGAAATTTTTCTTCTTCATTGAAAAATGCTTTGAAGATTTCAAGCACATTACTATTACTTGAAATGTAATTGTCAATATAAATACCTGAAGGTTTCAGCGTATAGTGATACGCAATAATGCCTTTATAGTGGAACTGGTTAGAGATTAATTCCTGATAACTTCTCGCGCTTTTGTAATCGTTGGGCTTAATACCCCGTATAGGAAGATATATTGATTCCATACTTATGTGGGTTGTTACCATAACAACCGGCTCATTTATTGTATCAGTCATATAATTCTTTGAGTATGATTTTTCGACAATGATTTTTTTCTTCAACGACAATCTCACCTGTCTTTCTATTTTTGAATTCGACTCGCTCTATCACACCACCATCAATAGGGAGTGGTATGATGTTTATCACTTCATGATCATGGAGAATGATTGTCATTCGAAGGTCTTCCTCAAATGGAAATTCCAACAAGAAATCACCAACATTACCCTTTTCAATTTCCTGACTGCTTTTAAGCCATTTGAAATTGGGTGTTTTAAGTTTTTGAACTGCAGCCTCCTTCATGAAGTCCAATACTTCATCTGGTATAGTGTGATCGGTCTTCCTGATCTTAGCCCATGCGTCAATAATGTCTCGTTCTTTCATATTAATATTTTCCTAAACCGACATAATCATCTTCTGGAACGTCAGTATAATCAAATTTGATGGTGATAGTTTTATTGACTTGATCAACTTCAATTATTTTATCCTCCCATCTATAGACCTCTCCATTTATGGTTGCCAAGCATTCATCCAATTCATTGGTGATTCGCTTTGCGATGTCTTCGTTTGTCATTTGATTAGGAAATTTTCAACTGAATCGCATGGAACTGTCGCAATACTCACAGTATAGAACCCCGAATGTGTGAATGAGGAAATCTGTGCAAAACATAATCCAGTACGATCATCCTTAAAATATGTGATTCTATCCTTTACTTCTTCGGATGTGCTAACTTCAGCATTGCAACTAATTAGTGTAATTGAGAGTAGAATTAGAATAATTTTTTTCATTTAATTTCGTTAATCATTGCCTTCAATTTTGCTATTTCATCATTCAAAGCAACAATTGTGTTTGCCGCTAATTGATGGAATTTGGTGTACGCATCGCGCTGTAGTTTGGCTTCAATTTGATAGTAAACCAATCTATCATAAAGCCATTCCCATTCTTTGGCATTCTCCAAAAGAGCATTAACATCCTGTCCATCAGGATGATGTTCCTTGATAAAAGAAAGAAATAATGGATTCATATGTGAATTATACGTAAAACGTATAAAAATGTTTTTATTTACATAAAATACGTCTTTTTAACGTTTTTATGCTTTAAAAACACGGAAACCATATTTATTCACATATGGGTCGCTTTCCTCTTGCCATTGAAGAGGATCAACGTGCTTGCGGGTTGGCTTGGGCAGGTCTTTAATGTCTTTGACAACACAATAATACTTGTCGTCAACCGCATACACTGCGCGGGTAAACCTTCCGGGTTGGTAAGTGTAATCTCTGAGATCACGCATATCCATCCCTAAATGGGTGGCTAACGCCTCTTTGTTACTTTTCATAATCGGTTCAGTTATAGGAAGGATCAAATATAGGATAAAATCTGGAAGAACAAATAAAACCCCATATTTTTATGGCTAAACCACCCTACGACTGGCAAGATATACGGTAAATTCGTAGAATTGTTTTAAAATTTCTTACATGAGTTATCTTTTTTGTCTGAACGGTTATTAGTTTATTGTGTTGTACGATTTCACGTTTATTGTGTTGTACGATTTCACGTTTATTATGCGGAATAAGCTAATTTACGTACAGCAGAATAAGCTAATATCAGTACAATTCTTAATTAAGTCGCGAAGAAAAAGTTAAAATATTTTATAACTTCGTAACCTTTTTAAATAGTTTACGTTAGAATACGTATATTTAAATGTCATCAAAATGAAAGAGATCAAAACTTGGAAGGAATTTTACGGCATCTTGAACCCAAAGTTTCATGGAAGCTTCAACCAGAAGGTCTACCGTAGACTTTTCTCGTATGCTGTGCGTAATGCCTTCACGGTTTACTCAGATGAGAAGAATTACGAGTTTAAAAGAGTTAAAGGAAACTTCGAAACCATTTGTAGAGGTAGCCATTTGACCGATAGTTCGCGTTATACAAAAGTGCCAACTGGCTTTAAGGCTACACTGCTGCGTTGTATTAGTACTGGCTATGAAGTTCAAATGCCTTGGAAGGGAGGTATCGAAGCAATCAAAGATTCGAAAGGAAACTACAAGGTAGGTAACTTCACCCACTTCAATTCGATAATCAATTCAGGATTGGAGGATGTTGCATGGTCAGGTCGTAAGGATGATCTCGAAAGAGATTTCTATTACGATAAGAACTATATCGTGGAAGTAGAGTACAAACATGCAAGAAGCTACGCTCTGAAACTTGTCGTTAAGGATTTCTTATGGTACAAAAAAGGGCAGTTGATCGACTTCTACTACCAGCACAAGAAGTTTAATTACCATGATCGTAATCCGTTAGATTTGTTTTACGGTAGCTACGCTCATTCGGTGTATAATGTGGGTAACGACTCACTTGCGTGTGACCTGAATAAGGTTACGTTGGAGCAGTTGAAAGCAATCAACGTCTCGCCATACTCTTGTTCTAAACAGCAGTTTGGATGCCAGCGTGGTTGTACTTCTTACTGCTATGCCGATTCAAGCAACCGTGCGGACGCAGCACGTAAAGCATTCTTAATTAAGGTGTACACTGACCTAGGGCTTGGAAAATAGTCCTAGGTTTTTGTAACCTTTTCATATATGTTACGTTATTATCATTATAACAACAAAATCATGACACTCAATAGCTTACTCCACATACCAAAGACAGACCTGAAAGCTAATGTCATCACAGGGTCGTTTGCTACTGTGGTTCTCTCATACTTCAAAGACAAGGGCGTAGAGGTGGTTAGCATCACTCCTGACGCATCCAAAACCTTTGACACCTTGGTGGTTATCTACAATGGTAAACGCAAGAAATTGAAGATCAATCGTGATGTCAGCGCATATAAAATTGGCAAGCGTATTGGTTGTGAAACTAAATAACATATTCGAACTTTTTACGTATAAATATATATGAAAATCAAGGTATTTAGGTTCCTAATTAAAAACAAAAGTGTACTTGCAATCATCTATATAACATTGCTGGTTGCTCTGTGCCCGATACTGCATTTCGTAACAACCGCGAATTCGACAATAGGGTTTTATCTTTTCGGTTTCATGTTATCCCTCGTTTTGGTTCTGGCATGGCATATGACAATATTGTTTCCTGATCGTAGCAACCCTCATTTTTTTTAACCTTATGGCACGTACAACACGCGAGTTTAAAGGGAAAGAATACCCTGATAAATCCAAAAAGAAGCCTAAAGACAGAAAATGGTTCGGATGGCCTGAGGATTCATACGCTAGATTGGGTGGCCGCAATGGGAAAAAGAGAAGCTATGGTCACTTCAGTTCAATGGGTTCCCCCCGTACTGGTTCGAATTACAAGGTAATGAAAAACAAACCGATTGACGATAATGAGTGATCACATTATGAAGAAGCCTTGCAAGCATTGTCCCTACAGGAACGATGTTAAACCCTTTCTGACACCAGAGCGGGGTGAGGAACTTGCATATCTTGCTCAGAACCGTTACAACTCATTTCCCTGCCATAAAACCACTGTATTCGATGAAAATAGCGAAGAAGGCGGTATGATGGCGACCAGTGATTCTAAAACTTGTGCTGGTTTTGTTACCTTGCAATGCAACGAAGGCATGAGCATACCCAAGGGGTTCGAACCAGCTTTTGAAATCGTCTATACTGATGCTTGCGAAATGTCACAAGCCTATAGTGAGGAATATCGGGATGAAGCCCTCAATCCACAACATTCTTGAATTGTTTACGTATAAGTAATTACAAACGCAAGAAACCATGAAAGATTTATTTTATTCTCACCACGAAGGCATCCTTTTTTACATTGGTGGTTATGAAGATACCACCAACGTTAAGACGATGATCTCCATCCTGCAGAATAATTACAACTTCTTCGAGAAGCTTGCTAAGGTGAAAGAAATTCACACTGACGTTATCACCAAATCCAGTAGGTACAAGAACATGCGAGTTTATTGGGCTGTAACTTCCGAGAGACCTATAGACGCATTCGTGATAGGTGCGAATGATTCTTCAGATAATCTGAAAAAATGGACGATGCGTAAATGGTTGGAGAATTAAAGTATGCACAGCGAGAAGTTTTTATGGAGAAAAAATAATCCTTACGGTTTAAGTAAACCTGAGGCTGAACACATTGAACATTTCATGCAAAGGATGTTGGAAAGATTCAATATCATCATTTCCATAGGTGAATACTACGCCATCATAAACGACATCCAAAACAATAAGGCGAGACATATCTACAGCACCAATTCCTCAAATGGTATTTTTTCAATCAACTTGCATGGTCAAGAGGTTTGGGTCATGTATGGTGGGGTATCTGATGACATACCTGCTCGATTGAAAACTGCAATAAGACCACACGATCAATTTATCCTGCCTGATGCTTTATCCCACGTCTATAATCAAACGAGTTTTAGTAAGGCTGTTTATGAAGTTATTGAACAATTCAAACAACTCTCAGAGCAGATCGATCTAAATGATAAGAAAATATTTTTTATGACCAGTAAAGCACATCCAGTACTCAAGAAAGGTGCTTTGATGTATAAGCAATACGGAGAGAATTGTGACAAACTACATTTTTATTCGATGGCTATCCGACATTTAATTCGAGAAAATCAAGTAAAAGTGTAACCTTTTACTGCTGGTTCCGTATTAATACATATAAACAAACAGTCATGGATTACACGGATTACAAAAAAGAAACAGCATCAAAGAATGCTACCGCCATCTGCGATTTGCTAAATTCTAGTGGTGCCTATCCGATGGAAACAGGTAAGGCCATCACGAATGAACATCGCTATCTTCAATCAGAGTTCTGGAACGTGGTTGAAGGGTTCATCCAAGAATCGGCTGTCAGACATGCTGCAGGATATTACGATGATCGCAATTCATATGCAGTAAAAATGGCTGCAAAGATTGCTCCCCTCCTTGATCAATTCAGACAAGAAATCGCAAACGAAAGAAGTAAATAATTATGAAAAAGCCAGTAAGTATAGCATTGGAATTTCTTGCACAGAGAAATCCGTTCGATGTGTCTCAAGCAGAATGGGTAATTATGCTCATGGACTTTACAGACATTCATGGTGAGGATGCTCTCATTGCTTTGGCAGGATTTTACATCTACGCCATTAAAGAGATGGGAGAGAAAAGCACCCATGCGATTAAATCTACTTTCATGCATGACGTGATGGGTAGGAAAGATCGTTTCATGTGCCCTCGCTCATCAGCTTACGGAGAAATTTTTCGTACAGAATTTAACCTTGCAGCATAACCATGAAAATCGAGAAATTTAATTGTGGCGACAGTTTCCGGGCCAAGTACTTCAAAGGTCTGGTCACCGTGAAAAGTGTTCTTGACAAGGACAACATACTCAAAGTCGAAATCGATCCTCAGGAAAAGGGCCGCTTTACTTGGGAAGAAGATTGGGATTTGCAACACACCATTTGGGGATTCGAACGTGGAGATTATAATCTTTATAAGCCAGCACCCGTGAAAAGCGAATTTGATTCTGCTCTTGACGAATACGTTAAGTATCATATCGATGAAGCTTGGAGAGATGAAAAAGAGCAAAAGGCTTTAAAAGCCAGTGACGGTACTGTCTCGTATCTTGACGTGTTAAGGCAAAACGTGATGAATGCTGCCGTTAAAGAAAGTATCCCGCTCCTTAACTTAGATTAATTCCAATGGACGAATTAGTTAATTTCAACTTTGAAGTGATTGTCAATCTTTCAAACGGAGAAAATGCTGCTTGCGGTGCAATGTCATTTAAGCAGGTAAGGCGAGTGATGGACTCAGTACAAGAGTTCAAATCATCCAAGGGGATAAGCATTGTAAATGCAGAAATATACCCACAAACGGCTAAAGGTCGCCATCAAATGGAAAAAGATTTCGCGATCATGAACGCATCAGGAAACATCAATCACTATTCTTTTAAAGAGAAAGTCCCAACACAGACCGTTGAAATATGATTTCTAAATTGCGCTACTACGACTATATTGCATTTCTTGTCGGCATATCACTTGCTGTCTTTACACAATATTTCTTCAAATTACCGGGAATGTTCATATGGGCGTTTGTCTTGATTGAAGTTGTAATTTACTTAAGATTAAGACCATTATCGTAAACATTGTCAGAAATTTTACGTATATTTAAGTCCTAAGTATTTCTTATTTGTAGAAATCATTTTATTAAATCTAATGTTACAGCCATGAAAAAGTAATTGATTTAAGTTGTTGAACGAAAACCCCGAATTATGTTTGGGGTTTTTTCGTTTATATGTAACCTTTTACTGCCGCATCCGTTTAATAAATTAAGGTCAAAAAGCAAGTAAACATCAAAATTTCCTCATATTAATGCCCAACACAATGAATAAGATAGAAAAATTTTTAGGAGAGAAGTTAGAGAAATTCATCCTATCCTTATTTGGGTCATCGAAAAATCGAGTACAATCCAAATATATCCCTGAATTAGGGGATAGAGTTCGTTTTGTTGGTACTCATTATAAGTATGGAGAATCTGCATATTACGGCTTTGAAGGGGTTGTAGATCAGGTAGGTGATGACTATATTTCCATCAATTCAGGTACTGGCATACTGGTTTGCAGCTTTCTAAAGAGCAGACACACTCGCTTCCAACGTGTTGAGGATCAGGTTCGTGGTTAGTTTTCCCCAAAGTGTTGATTGAATTCCACTTTAAATAGTATAAACCTGTCAAAAAAGCGTGATTTTACCATAAAATAGGAACTTTTCAAGATTGGCACGAGTTTGAATAATAGTAACGTAAAACAAGGACTTAAAACCAAACTTTTACAAAACCTTTAAAGCCCAATTTATGAAAACTAACGCAAATCCGAAAAACGTAATCAAAGCCGTTGAAACAGTTTCAAAGAACATCTATGGTGGAAACGTAATCTTCAGGCGGTATCCTGAGAAATTGACCAAGAACGTGATTCGCTTCACCTTGAAGACAAAGGATGCCAATAAACCCGGATCGATGGTCACCAAAGAAGGGTTGAAGCAACCCAAGGCCAACTGGCAGGTGCATGAGGACGTGATGAAGGAGTTATTCAAACTCGAACCCAAGCCAAACATCTACGTGGACACCACATATGGTCGCCAGTACAACGAAAACTTCTCCACGACCGAAGTTTCTGAGGCAGTTCGCGAAGAAAATACTGAAGAAACTGAGGCTGCGGAAGAATCTTCCCAAAAATCCGAAACTCTTACACGTAAAGAGAAAACCCCCCGAAACGCTCGTAAAGTTGCGAAGGTAACTAAGAAGCAGCAAAAAATGGAGTTTTCCAAGTTCGTTAAAGCCCTGAAATATGTCTTCGATCACAAAGAACTTCTTGACGAAGTGGAGGCATAGCAACTATAAAAGCATTTTCTGCAATCTAACCCTTGATATTACCTATCAAGGGTTTTTTTTGGTCTATATCGATTAACCCTTTACATTTGTTAATGTCAAACAGCAGCAGTATATTTACCACTGTATTTACCACTTAATAACCTATATTTTTTATGACAAAAACTAGTAACAGCAAAGGGGCTTCGGGCAACTGCAATGAACAAGAATTCGATTTACTCTGCAATTATGGAGTGGTCGTGGCATCCAGATCAATTGTAGTTGAAAATGACGAGAGGGACAAGTATAGATACTCCCTATACAAAGTTCTCGAACCATTCCCAACATTCGATGAGTATGTTAGGGGTGAAGAGTTTGACGAAGGTGAATTGATTGTGAATTGTAGGACGATGGATGAAATTCTTTTCGCTCAAAACAAATATAAAATACAAGTAAACTCTCCCATATTGGTATAGGTGAAAGAAACAAGTTCACAAATCAAAACACCTCTTATCTAGCCCAATAAGAGGTTTTTTTATGCGCTGTTATTAAAACAATTTTGAAAAGTATACGTATATTTGTGCATAGGCTGCTAAAACAGCATAGATAGAATCCCGGAGGGATTGCTGGACGGTTGATCGGTTAGTTTAGATAGGATTTTAAAACATGCCTCCCGAATGAGGCAGAAGCGGGTGACAACCCCGCACGATCAGAGTAAAACATATGTTCTAATAGAAGGATGCCTGACTTTCATCAGGAGGTATCGGGTGAACCAATTCCCGGTTATGTTGAAATAAAGACCGATAGTACGAATCCGGGTGCAAAGTCCTGATAAACGGCATAGCGAGTGTTGTAAACAGGCAGGCGGGAATCTCGCTTACATACCCGTTGGGATGGCTCCCGTTGACAAGCTGCAGGCATGTTAGTGAGTCAATGACACAAAATGGGTTAGAGGTGACAGTTGATGGAACCTTAAAGTTGGTGGGAGTCCAACATTAAAGCCATCGGGGAGTAATCTTCGGTGGCTTTTTTAAATACAAATTTCCACACTTAACCTATTTATAGTCATGAAAAGATTTATCTGGACTCTTATTGTCATTGTGATGGTACTGGCTACAGTTGCTGCTTGCAGCCCGCACACTTGCCCTACATATCATTAATTAGCTGATTGCCCACGGTGGTAAAACAGTTACGAACCCGTTCAACTCAGTTGTAGCGGGTTTTGCCATTTTATAACATCCTTAATTTACTGTTAACTATTTTTTACAAAATCAGCGATCCTGATAAATATACCTAACGTTATTGCCAACTAAAACAATTTCCTTAACTTTGCGTATAAGTTAACAAGTTCACGAAACAAAAAAATAAAATGGGTTTCCTCTTAATTTTAGGTATTTTCATCCTCATGATCCTCTGGAATGCATTTTCATGGGGAGTCGTATTCTTCAATTTTTACAATTGGTTCATCTTCCCTGTATTTGGTTTCGGTATGATGCCAGAAATTGTGTTGAGTCAAGCTATCGGTATTATGTTGGTAATTGGTCTTTTCAAAAATCATGATGTCGGTACATTAAAGGAAGAGTTCTATGCGAATGATTTCATTAGCAGAATGCTTCTAGGACTTGCCTCACCTTGGCTAACGTTGTGTATAGGATGGCTCGTAAAAAATACTTTGCTTTGAGTGAAGTGGGTGTGTGAAGACGGTGAGTTTTCACGCCCCTTAAAAGTGAGGTGAGCGAGTTGAGGAAAGGTGATTCGCTATATGCGAAGGGTTGCGATACTACCTTAGAACCAAGTAACACAGTGCTCCCTCAGCTTCATTCAACTACAAAAAAATATCAACCATGAAAAAATACGTAGTAGTAAGTCTCGATCAAAACCCATACGATTATTCGTTCAATACGCCAGTACTGGCTTTGATCGAACTCGATGAGAAAGGTGAACGTATTAATGATGGAGATTTCCCAATACTCTATGGAGAGCAGGCCAGTAAACTTGTTGCTGGCAATGTCGTAGATGAAAGTCGCATCAAATTAGAATGGACATCAAAAAAATCTAAACACCTTTGTGTCAACGATAAGGTTGTCTTTGGTAAACATAAACATTGTGTTGGAACTGTATCAAAGATTGTGGAGCAAGATGAAGACCTTGACGCATTCTGGACAGACGAATTTCATCTTACAGACTGTCACATTCCTGCACACGAAATTTTTGTGAACGAAGCAATAGAAAAAGAAAAAATAATTAAAAGGAAGGATTTAGAGTGTCGCCCTTGGTTGGTAGCCACCATATCTTGTCCTTGTTGCGGAAGATTTTAAGTAAACATATTTTTAACTTTTAAACCCCCTTTAAAATGCCACGTAGTTCAAAATTAGGTCTGCAAACAGTAGGTATCATGATGGTTGTTTTTGCTGCAATTGCAGGTTTCATTCATTTGTTCATGTTATAATGATATTGGAATATAAAGCGCAGAAGCATCAAGGTATTAATCCGGGTGGTGATTGTGGGCCTTGCTGTCTTGCGGGAATTACTGGCCTACCAGTACGAGAAATTTACGACAAATACCTCAGACGTATCGATGGCACTTCATATGATTGCATCATTGAAGCTTTATGGAAGCTAAGATTCGCAGGTATCGTTCAATACCACCATACCGAATTACCAATAAGACGTAAACGGGACGATCATCAATACCAGACTTTTGGCAATCCTTCATGGGAAGGGTTTCGAGATTGGGCCGAGCATGTTGATGGGCTTATCCGTCAAGGTTATGTGGGTATTGCTGAGGTACATCAGGACGGTAATGCAATGGGTGATCGCAAGCACCAATGGCACACCAATCATTGGGTCTTAATTAAGGGAATTGATTATGACAAGCAAGCTGGTGGTAAGGAACTGATCGTTCATATATCTTGTCCAACCTACGGTGAATACTCGAAGCCAGTAATGGAGTTCCTTATGAACTATGGAGGGTATAATGCTATTTGGGTCTACATGCCAAAGAAAGATAAATAATTCATCTTTTACGCAACCTTATTGACCCATATTGCGTATAATAACATAGTTAAACAATACAACTATGATTAACGAAATGGAAGCAGTACAGAATTCAATATACGGATGGCCAATCATCATAATGGTGCTCATCGCATTCGTACTTAATTTCATCATCGCCCGGAAACTCACGATAGTTCTGATCAATCAGGGCTTTCTGAATCATAAGAGCACAAACCCGAAGGACATCGATACGTTTGAGAAGTGCGTTCTTGCTTGGTTTATACCCATAGTTGGTCTTGCTTCAATTTTCATGCTTTTGTTAACCCATTGTGTTATCCGCACTTTCAAGAGCACTCGTAAGAGACTATTCCTTAAACACGTCTAAGCATGGACACACCCGAAAAAGCCTTTAAACTCAAATCTATCTTGGACTTAGGTAGCATGACCAAGGAAGAATTAATAACCTACATTGACAGCCTTCACAACACCGTCCTGAATTATCAGTTGGTTATTGATCAGGTGGTCGCAAAAAATGTGAATGTGAAAAGATGAGTGCAGACCAATTAACAATGTTCAGTATGGTGGCCATCATGGTCATGCTGTACATCTGCGAGAAGTTCTACGAAATCAAGCTAGACCCTGAATTTCCTCCCGCATTGATAAAGATCAAGAATACGATCTTGAATTTTATCATAATTTTCATCACCTTTGTTCTTATATCCAAAGCACTATGAAACGGAAACTCGATAAAAGCGAAAGAACAGCCATATTGATTGCTGTTCTTTCTGCATTAGTATTGATCTCCATCATGGTGTTTACATAAATAGTACTGGCAGCGTCCACGATCTCACCAGACGCATTTTAAGCCGTTTCGCACACCAGTACTAGCAGAACAATGTTCCCTCGCATATCATCGAATTAGCACATTGTAATGCATTGTGGATGATGACAGGACTCGAACCTGCATCGGAAGTCGATTGCCTCTATCCCGAACCTAAGTGTTTTTATTACCTTACTAAATTAAGGGAGCATTGAATGCGATCAGCTTAATCGAGAAGGATTGTGGTGTCAGTCCACGGGTAGCGGATAACCCATTTCGCCACATCATCCATGACAATTTTATAGAACAGTTTTGTCCAAGTAATACATGAAGATTTTTGAGACTGGATTTGATGTCTCGTATTTATTTTCTCTTAAAACTTTAACCGCCTTATCCGATGGTCTGAAATCGTAGAAGTCCTTCGATCTATCTTTACCTTCAAATATAAACTCCTTATAGAAATCGCTGAAACTTTTAATCTCTGTTTCTTTGATCACTTTAACCTGAGGTTTGGATGTCTTTTCCTCTTCATCTTCGTCATCAGTCTTTTTAACTGCAACTGCCTTGTTAGTCTTAATTAAGAAATCATCTTCCCACGATTCGAATAATGTGGATTCAGCGACAACTTCAAGAGTAACCTTTCCAGAATTCTTAGGACAATTTTTCAGTGCTGGCACCTTAACCTTGCATTTACCAGAATCGCTCACAGTGCCTTTAAACAAATAGCAAATACCATCGAAGTCTAATATCAACCTAACAAAAGTATCGTCCATAGAGGCTCCTTCGACCTCTACGTTACATTTAAATACCTTTTCCTTATCTGTGTAAAAAACTTCCATACTGCTATTGTCATAAATACTATTTATTTGGCCAATTTTATATTGATACGTGGTTTATTCTTTGTTTCAATAATTTCCACCTCAATATTGTCAATTGACACGTTTATGTCTTTAAACTTCTTCGACTTCTTAAGAACAACGCCATCTTTCTCGCACGTCACAGTAACAATCTTTACTTTTTTCTGTTCAGGTTGCCTGTAAATCTTGTTTGTTGATACTCCACCACCAACGCCAATGCCAGCATAATAATCAGGTACTGGTTTAGGTTGAACATTTGGTGCTGGACTATCATTAATGACAATCTCAACCTGCCATCCATTGAGAACCATGTTCAACGGTTTCGATCCAGCATAGATACCTTGCAACGCTATACTCAAAGGATCGATCTTAATCATAATTAATTTCTTTGTATGGTGACTTCATCACCATTCTTTATGATACTTTGATCGATGTCAGTATCCACATATCTCTTAAGTGGATTAACCACCAAAGGTTTAGCTGGATTCAAACCATGAATCTTATGTAATTCATTTAATTGTATGGACTGCTCATTACTTAAACCACTACCAGCTTGTATTAACTGTGTAAGTGAAGAGAAACCTTGACGAATTGCAACGGTATAATTACCAACAGTACCCAAGAATAATTCTATTGATGTATTCTCTGCAAATAAATTACCGTTGATGGTTAGCGTATGATTTTTTTCTTCAGGTTTTATTCTCCAGCCAGCAACATTGTTTAAGAAATAAAAGTCACCAGCAAAGCTACCACCACCCAAAGGGTCACCACCAAAGGTTCTGAAAGCAGGCTCCCATTGAGGATTTGTAAGTATCCATTCTTTCCATCTCGAATAAATTTCTTTTGCAGTAATAGTTACATCAAATCCTTCATCTGAAATCGTTATTGTCTTTTCTCCACCATTTATCGTAACTGTCGCCATATCTTATGGATTTAAATATTGTCTATCAATAATTTGTTGTATCGGTAATGTTGCATCATTCGTAGTTGAATATGCTTTTATTCTTTGTATCTGATATGCGAGTGCTAAAATACTAATATCAACTGACACTCCTGCACCAGTTGAGAATACGAATGTTCCAGTCGTTACGTTCTCTTGTCCTGCAATTTCAGTTGTAGTTCCAGAGTTATATACTCTAACCTCACTAGGATTCACCAAACCTGTTAATGTTATTTGAACGTTCGCATTGACTGTAGTTGAAGCACCAGCACCATTTCTTACTGACGGAGTGCTACCACCATTGGTAATATTAAGTGTGACTGCACCACCAGAATTGTTGTATATTGCCTCATTACCAGTACTTCCATTAGAACCAGCATAACCAACAAATACGTTGCCTGAAAAAGTGTATGTGCCCGGAGTTGTGATTTGTATTGCATGACCAGTACCGGGACTAGTAAAGGTGGTACTCGTAATCAAGTTAGGAGCATTTGATAATAACGCAGCCGTTCCTGTTTGACCTGCCACAGTACATTCAGTAATTGTTGCACCAGCCTGTGTGATTAAACCAGTAGAAGAAATATTACAGGATGTTAATGTTACTGCTGACGTTAACGTGATAGCGCGAAGATTAGATAGTGTCATTGAGACTGCATCGAAATCACCCGCAGTGCCTGTAACTATGATGTCGCCTTTAATAGTGTTATTGGCTGAACGAATCACACCAGATGCCCAATCTATATTTGTACTTGCGTTTTGAAGATCAATTGTTATTCCCATGAATGTCGTTGAAACAAGTGGCTGATCTGCGAATACTAATACGAAGTTACTTTGATTGAAAATTAATGACGATGCTGACCCTAACGTAAGTCTGGCATAGCAATAATAGATTGCGGAGTTAACAATCAATACACCATATTTATTTGCAGCAAGATTATCTGCAGTTGTAAAATCAGACCAAGCACCTGCTGTACCTGTCAATAATAACCCACCAGTGGTATAGTCTATTGCATCAAGGATCATGTTGGCAACGTTACCACCAACTGTTGGAATTGTTAGCACAGGGCCAACATATCTAACAGCAGCTTCATCCAGTCCAGTACCACCAACTTCTTCTGGAGTTCTTGAAATATCTATCCATACTCTCATCCAACCACCAGTTGCGGGAATTGACGATAATGGTACTAGGTGTTGATCATAATTGGTTACAGCACTATTACTTGCAATCCTTATTTTCATGGCAGTTACCACAGAATAGTGAGTAACCCATACCCATGCTGCAATGTGAACATTATCTGCTGAAAGGTTGTTTGATGTGGCATCATCTATTAAGTATCCACCATCCGTAACGTTGGAGGTACGTCTACCTAATGATTGAGCACCTTGAATGAAAATATCAGTATTGGCTGCAGCCCCCGGCCCACCACCTATAGAAACGGTGACTAGCGTTCCTTCAAGATCGTGTATTCGAGTAAGTTGAGATGTAACTGTAGCCATAACTGATTAGTATTCATGTTTACTGAAGGGTCTTTAAACATTTTTTATCAAAAAAATGGAGTATCTATACCAACTGTATAGATACACCATTCAAATTTTACACAATTAAATTTTTATTCAAATGTTTCACCAAAAATACTTACATTGACTGACTGAAATGAGCCAGCTTCTCCATAACCATTTTCTTGGCATACAAGTTTAACACGAAAATTTGAACCTAATTTTCCTTGTTGACGTGAAATTTTTGCAATGGTGTTACCTGCAACATACATATCATCATCGATACCAGCATTATCAGTACTAATATCAGGTTGTAATAAAATAATTCTAGTATCTCCATTACCCGGAGTATTGAAATTATTAAATTGATATGCAATAGGGAACCACTTAGTTCCTATTTGAGATTCAACTACTATAGTAATTCCGAAAGTGTTTGCCACATTGCTACTTCTACTATCAGGTACGATATTCGCATACTCGGTAATTAGTCTCAATGATGGTATTGAGTTACTGTTGTTGATGATATTACTAGTCCAGATGTTAAAAACACCGTTACCAGTAATTGCTTCATTTGTCACTAATAAATTGTCTGCTAGACTGATTTGTGCCATGTTTTGTTTCCCTTGTTTGTTTTTGTTGTTTAAGTTATTTGTTTATTTTAGTTGTTTAATTCCCATGCTTCATCAATTCTTAATTCTTCGGGTAGTTCTGTTTGACCGCCATTATCAGGATTGTATAAAGACCATTGATTACAGTTGATACATTTGTTGACACAACTATTCTCATATGGATGTGAAATACCATAAAAAGTATCATTCAATTCAGTGCAACCGCTATATGGACAATATCCCTTCATTTAATTAAGGGTTTTGATAGTTACGTTCAAGAGCAGCAACCAATGAAACACTGTTAGTAGTACTTCTTGCAATTGTACCAGTAGCTTTTACATACTGACCAGTTGTCAAACCAATACCTACAACAGTCACATCAGCATCCGTAGCTGCAGTTCTACCACCTTGCTCGTTAGCATCATAATTGAAAGATAATTGAATGCTGTTCTGACCTGAAATATCACCAGTCATTGGATTACCATCATTGTCTTCAACTAACACTGCGCCAGATTCATTAAAATCATTTCCAGCACCCGGAAGAGTGGTAAAATAAACCCAATATTTAGCACTAGCATCAGCAACCAAGTTAGCACCAAAGTTAAGAGTTAATACCGCAACGAATGGATATGTTCTTAATGTTCCGGTATTATCCGTAAACTGAATTCTGTTAGTATCTGCAGACTGGAATCCTTCAATTAATACACCACTACCACCACCGTTAGGGTTAGTTGGGAGTGCGCTACCGCAAACCAACGTATCACCTACAAATCTTAATAATTCGTCTGTTGTCTTACCAATAACTGAATTTGTGGTTGAATCGATGTCAGTGTCTTGACGCAATTGATATTGCACCTTTTCATAAATTTCTTCCGCAGTTGCAGAGACAGGAACTGCTCTGTATAATGTGAATGATTGATTACTCACAGCACTTGCGAAAGTTGTAGTTATTACAACTGTTGTTGCTCCCGGAGTACCACTTATATTATAAGTACCAGCATTTGCCCCTTCATGGATAATTAACGTTCCACCAATGTAATCAGAACCAGCTATTCCACCTTCTGCACTTGTCAACGTAGTACCGCCTGCAGTAGTTGAACCATCAACTCCTGAATGAGTGCCTACATCTATTACGATACCAAAATTTCTATCTGTTGTTGAATCAATATCTTTAGTGAATGGCTGATCGAAATATTTAATGGTTATTTCACTATATGGTGTATCACCAGATATAGTGCTATCATCTTCACTAATTTTCAAATCAGTACTTGTGTTTAACGCGAAGGCAAACACTTTAGGTGCTAAGAGATCAGTTGCACCAATTGAATTCAATGAAGACTGAGAGTAGACCTGACCTTGTTCACGCAAGAAGACCTGAAATGTTGACGATCTATTATAACCATCACCATAGTTTGCATCACCATTAGGGTCATCAATGATTTGAACAACTTCGTTAACGGCACCTAAATAAACAAAATCAGTAGCACCATTGCCTTGGTTATAATAAACTTGGTCATCTCCTTCTACTGTACCGATAGTTCTAATCCCTGCAAAATGCTTAATTACGTTGCCTGAGGTATTTCTTACAAGAAATCCACCATCACGAATGAGTTGAATTGCGCCAGCATCTAGTAACTCCCAACCATTAACAAATTCGAAGAATTCGTCCGTGATAGGGTTCATCGGGAAGTCAAAGGCAGCTAAATTTTTGGTTTGAGGGTCATTACGCCATTCTTCCTTTAAGAAAGAGTAAAGGGCTTTAATGGTAAGACCGTCACTGGATAAATCACCAGTTTCGTTTAATTTAATGGTCTTATTTGTTGTATTAATATAGACTTCGGTAGAGCCATTGTCAACCGAACCATCTGCCAGTAAATCTGGATCAATAATTTTTGCCATAAAGATGGGAAATTGTTATTTATAATGAGATTGCTAATTTGTATGTACAACTAATGTACTATACACAAAATAAATACAAGATTTTTGTCCAAAAAATACCCACCTAAGGCAAAATCCCCACTTTTTTTCAAAAATATCATAAATTTATATAATATTTTATAAATTTAATGCTCGTAGTCGTTGTCGTAGGTCACATTAACCTTTTTACGTGGAGGTGCCCCATGATCTTCCATGCAATGAACTGAGATACCGCCTATCTTACGAATAACGTCCAATGCTTGCTCACAGCCCGGATTTAGCGTCCATTGGCGCACCAATTCCATCTGATAATGTTGTAGCATCGTAATATAATCCCCTACAGTTCTATTTACACCATCAGTTCTATCGGTTCCTAGCGAATCTTGATACTCCCGCTCACCGTCAAGGAGCCTGTAAACCTCTTCTCTATTCATTTTCATATACTTATCTTTAAAGATGTACCTTTTTTATTTTTTTTAAATTTTTACAACGTCACCCCCTAAGTGTTTTCCCTTAGAGATTCGAACGATATTTTTATTAGTTTGTCCTTTTTAAAATTTTTCCACGTAAATGAATCAACGTATAGCGTAGATACTTCTGCTTCCATCGTAATAGTATTACCATACAAAGTTCTGAGATCGTTCACATATTTGGAAACTACTGGCGATTGATAAAACTTCACAACATCTTCAATCAAATCCTTGGCAAACGTCTCTGCCTTACGTTTTGTTTCAATTATATCTTTACTTTTTGAAAATCTTTTCAACTTACCCCGATCATATAATCGTCTCGTTATTCCGAACGCAAGTGTGTAGATGAATGATGTTTCTCTTTGTATTTCAAAACTTGTATGTGCATTAATTACATGTCTTAATAACTCTTCAAGCATCACTGTCATTATGAATTTATCGCCTTCTTCCAGACCATTCAGCACACCCGTACCAATCCATTTCGGAATAGCTGCATTTATCTTAACTTCAGTCCACACTTCCTTGCTTCTCTTCCTCTCCTTTTCGATAATGATTGATTGAATCAGATCATATGTCACTTCATCTAAAAGTTCGTCAAGTCGATCAGGATCGAACTTCAACTCTTTTCTTTTCTCTCTCATCTACAGACAATTGGTTTCTTTGCTCCATCGCAATTTCTACAGTCTGTGATGATCACACCTTTTGTACTCTTAGGTTGATACTTACCACAGTTGCAGTACTTTTTGATGATGATTCCTTTACCTCTCAAAACTTAATTACTTTGACTTTAAGTTTATGTTTTCTCGCCAGATCAATCATGTGACCAGTACCTGAACTTATTCCATCCCAAAAACAAACACATCCTCCATCGGGTGCTGCATACATTGCCATCTCTTCATTGCGAATATAACCAGCCCTAAGTCCATATTTTCCCCAATCGGCAGGCATCCGCTTAATTAAGTAACCACGTTCCTCAGCATACCTCTCTCCAAGCTTATCTGCACCACGGGCTGTACCAGACACGATCTCGATCTCATCCTCAATTTTGGATAAATAATAATCTAACCTTTCTTTAAGAAAGCCATAATTATTAAAACCTCTGGAGCCAGCAACAATTAATTTGAACATAATTAATCTTAACTCCTGAAAGCTTCCCTTTCTTCTTCTTCAAAATTTGATCTTACTGTGGTTATGATTTCACCCAACCAATTGGTTCCTTGCCAAGTATTGCGATCTAACGCACGGCTATCGCTTTCACGTAATCCAATACCCCAAATCTTATCTTCAGGAGAAGCTTCAACTAACGTTGTTCCTCTGGTGAGCATTAATCCATCATAGAGATCACTGTCTTGTGAGAACTTTGCATAATTGGCATCGTAAACAAATTTTCTACACCATTTCTCCCACAAATCTTTGTTGAAGTTCTTCACTTCCCGACCAAATTGTTTCTGATCTTTTGGTTTTTTTGTGGCCATAATTTTGGCTGCAGTTTCAAAATCATTGAATAGCAATGCTTTCTTAACCATCATGTATTGCTCACAGCAGTTATATTCAACACCATCTATAATGAATTTAGATGGACACCATTGACTGAAAATGCCTCCCCAAAAAAATGTGAATTTTTCTTTCATATATTATTTACTTATAATTTTAAAGCGTCAACTAATTTTAATATTGATTTCCATTTCTCCGGGGTATTGTACTCACAAACAATCATCTTGGTTGGGGTGTGGTATTCAATACAATAGGTGCAATCTGCATTCTTATAAGCATGAATACCTATCAAATCACTTTGTTTAATGGCAACGTGTAATGTATCGTCAAGATATATCTTAATGTAATTGTTATGTATCTTGACTTCGTATTTTATTTCGCCATTCATTTTACAATTCTCCAGAAGAATCCACCAGTCTTGCTTAGTCTGCCAGCACAGCAGTTTGAAATACTGCTTGCTCTACAGCCAGAAGCTTTAGAAGCTTCGCGAAGATTATCGAATTCATTGATCAAGTTCCAGTTCAAATCATATTGTTTAATGATCTGGATAGGTTGAATCTTTTGAGCGATCTCGCCATCCTGCTTGTACCGCCATGCGAATCCACCAACTTTCTTAAGTTTACCTTCGCAACATGCTACTATGCTTGTTCTGATGATACCTAGTTCAGCGACAACATCTTTGATTGATGTCCATTCCTTCATGAACTCACCGTTAAGTTTATATTGAAGAACGGGGATGTGATTTGTTTTCCGTTTGGCAACCTCAGGTTTAATTAATGATTGAATCTCCAATGGATATGTAGTATCCGTCATTTCCAACCACTGATAACCACCTGCTGTTTTTTGGGTTCCTTTAATGCAGCCATAGATGCCTTCCTTATCTACACCAATTTCTTTTTCGATGACGTATAGACGTTCCCATTCTCTAATGAATTTACCGTCCAACCCATACTGAAGAAACGTTTTGATGGGCTGTATTTTCATCGGGTAATTATCTGTTTTGTACCTCCACTGATAATTCCATGCACTGTGATGTTTGTTGGTTAAACAAGCACTGATCATGCTGCCGTTTGTTTTTCCGTAATGACTTGATGCTTCAACGATGCTATCCCATTCTCTTACGAAATCACCATTGAGTTTGTATTGAAGGATCGGTTTGAAACCTTTGTTGGTGTTATCATAAGGTTCGATTGTGAGGGGAGTTTTATATGGTTCAATGGTGTCATGGTTTTCGACTTCATCCACCGTCTTATATTTCCACTTAAAACCTACGGCAGTTTTTGACTTACCATTAACACAAGCATTCAAAGATGATGGATGAATGTTGTAATGACGAGCGGGTAAATTAATTGAATCCCATTCCTTAATCAAGTTATCTTGTAGATCGTACTGTTCGACAACTCGTTTAACTGTTTCACCATAACGCCACTGGAAACCTCCAACGCTCTTTGCCTTTTTACGGCAACACTTAATGAGTAAATTATAATCTAATTTTAAATCTCTGGAAGCCTGTGCGATACTTTCCCACTCTTTAATGAAGTTGCCTTCGAAATCGTATTGAAGTATTGTGTTTTTATGTCGTCCTGATCTTTCTTTACTGTGTCTCAGTTTTTCTTCTTCAGTCCAAGTTCCTCTACCTGCTTGTTTCATCTATTCTATGTTAGTTATGTTTTTAATAATAAAATCCGTTACCTTGAAATGTCTATGGAAATCTTCGGGTGCTAAAAAAATAGCAATCGTATTCTCATCATAAGGGTGTGGTGTGAAAAATATTGTGTAGTGTTCGTCAGGAGGGAGTTCACCGCGCCTTGCTTCTATAGATAATGGAGTATAGAAATACTCGTATTCTTTACCAACAATAAATTTCTCAGTTTGTTTAAATGAGTATATTTCATGAATGCAGACACATATATCTTCTGCATATTCTATATCGAAATCCACTTAGCAAAAATACATCATTTCTTGAATAATGCAAACTTTTCAAGAAAAGATGAAAAAAATTATTTTTTCTGGAGAGGGCAAAAATCCGGGTATTTCCTTAATTTATAATGGAGAAAACGGTCGCTATCGAAGCAGCTAACAATAGACCACCCAAAACGTCTCAGAATTGGATTTAAAAGGAGTTTAATTAGCGATCTGTGCTGTTTCATACAACATCTTATGTTCGCTGAAATGCTTCCCTACGCCCCTCCAAAGGTCAGATATATTCTCAGGAAGACACTTTAATTCTTTGGCTAGTACTCGTGAGGTTTTTATCCCTTTCATCGAATAGATGTAAAAAGATTGCCTTTTAGTGAATCTGGCGTTCGGTCGTTTCTTCCCACCTCGAAGTTTTTTCAACTCCATGTTTTCTTGGTGGGTAACCCATTTGAGATTCCATGCGGCATTATTGGTCACATCGTTATCTCCGTGATCGACAAAAGGTTTGTTTTCTGGATTATCTACAAAGACGCTGGCAACCAGTACGTGAACACGTCTGCGTTTTCTGCCGATATTTACACTCAGATACCCACTCTTAATGAATGGGGTGAGTTTCATGATATAATCTTTACTTCTTACTCTTCCTTGGTTGGAAACAAAATAGGTGGTGTTTTCAAATCCTAATATGGAAGAAGGTATTAGCTTCCAAATCTCCATCAGTCTTTCTTTTCCTTATTGGCGTTTATTCTGTTTTGAATTTCCCTGAATACCAAATTTGATCTTTCTTCAAGGTCGTCCAAATCAACAGGTTCAATGATTCTATTAACCCATTGATCTTTATCCAGACCATCAATGTTTACAAAGTTATCTGCTTTGAGATGCCTAACGATTAAACGTGAATGGGTGATTATCATCACACCGAGACATTTCTCATTTTTAATTAGATTTCTCAACGTTTTGTTGAGATAGTGAACAAGACCCATCACGGTTTCCTCACCCATCCCGATCTCAGGTTCATCTATGACTATATAGCGATCTCCACAATTTTTGATCAAAGCTTTTATCTTACCAATAGTCTCAATAGATGTCGGAGACCAATCAACGTCACGCATGATGCCACTTAATGCACCGAAGTCTGGACGCGATTCAGTTCTTTGTTGCATACTGGTTTGAGCCACGATATTTTTTGTTTCATCGCGTTTGAGTTTTGCAGCAATTCTTGGCCCTAAGATTTTCCGAATCATACTCTTACCAGCACCATTGGAGCCAGTAAGAACTGTGATCTTATAAGGTTCGATGTTTTCTGCAATCTCGATGAGATCATCAACATGATCGATGACATTCTTCATAACAGTTCAAATGCTTTTTCAATCCCAACTCGTACAGCATCGTAGTAATTTTCATAGGATTGAATAATCCCTATGCGCTCCCACTTACCTACAACATTATCATAGTTCCAACGCCATAGGGCCACTCTGTTGGTTCCAACCGCATCACTGTGACCTATATCAATTTTGATTTTATGAGTTTCCCGAAACCAATCAATAAGTTGTTGGTACATGGGCACTTCAAGAAGATGGTAAGCAAACTTATGTAATTCCGTTTCAGTGTCGTGGACATCCAAATTAGTGTCAGGATTAACACCCTCAATGAATAGATATGGTTCAGTTTCACCATACCTCCCATTTTCGTTCAATCGCCCACTTCCAAAAACATAATAATTAGCAATACAATAGTCCTGAAAACCAGATTCTTTAGCTTTTTCAGCTAGTTCTTCAGGAACCAAAAGGTCAGCAATTGAAAACTTTCGTCCATTCATACCTTTTTATACGTAAAAAACGTACAAAAGTTATTTTTTTATAGATACTATTTTGTAGGTGCGGAATAACAAAGGGTGAGTTTCCAAAGCTTTATTGATTGCCGCTCTAGCAGCTATTTCGCTATGGAAACGTCTGGCTCTATTATAGTCCAAAGTACGTGGTGGGTCACCAGCAGTACCTTCAGTTAACCAGCAATTATCATCACCCACTGTCACTACAAATCTAGGCTTGACGTTTTCAGTAGGTGCTGGTATGATTTCAGGCTTACGTAAAAGATTAACCAGCGATGGATTTTTATTGAACAATTCAACTATTGCTTCCCAATCTTCACGCTTAACTATGACATGTTCATACGATAAACCAACTTCTCTTCCTAACGAAACATGTCTTTCAAGAAAATTGTGCCCAACAATTATTTTTTCTCTTCTATCCATCGCCGCATTATTTATTCTTCCCAATCAATACCGGGGCAGTTGTCCTTCTTCAATGCTTTCAGTACTTCCCACAAAGTTGCAATTCCATTCCCCAACCATACGAAAGGAGATACAGTGGTTCTCAATGCACCACCAATCTTGGCTCTGCGCTCTTCGCAAGGGATGCAGTATTTTGCATATTTACATATCAGCATTATTATAAGCCTAATAATACCATAAAGAATTAGAAGTGCAGCACTAATGATGACGCAGGCCACGAGAATAAGTAACGTCCATTTACCTATAATCAACCAATTCAGTGTGATCAACCAACTAACTAACAAATATAAAAGATATAGAACACCAATACCGATGGCAGCTAGAATGAATTTTGCTGATTTTTTTATCCACATCGTGGTATTTGCAATTCGCTTAGTTCTGCTTACTTCTCGCTCTTTAGCCAACTCTTTTTCCCTTTCGTTTTGGGCCACCAGTTTTTGATAGTATTTTAATTGAACTGTTTGGGTCGTTTCATAATCCAAATTGTACCAAAGTGATCTGTATTTCTTACCACCTTTAAAATCTTTTGTATGCATTGCAAAAAGTCTTCTCAGGAACTCAGTATCCTTTCCATCAGCAATGTCTTTTTGAACTTTCAATCGCATTTGATCTACCCATTCACGATGCTTGCGATCACAATAGTCGTTATACATATCAAACGGTATTGAAAGTTGCTTTCCAATTGATATAAGTAAGTTCTTTACACCAACGAAAATTGCGAACGGAGTCACAATAATGACATTAAGAACTGATAACCAGAAATATGGACACATATTCCTAAATTCATAATATTCGTAACCCCAAATCCACCTCATCAGCTTTACGTGCCACGAATTCTTTTTTAATACAAATACATCTTTAATCATCTTGAATATTGTTTATTGTTCAAATTTAGCTTTTAATCTTAGATATTCCAAACGTTCTCGTTCTTCAAATTCTTTTTTTCTATCTTCTTCGATTTTTACTCGCTTAAAGTACTCGTCATCCGTTTCAGGTCTTTTTCTCGCAACAATTATGTAAAACGTGTAGTATGTCCTTTCCGTATCGTCACAACTGAACGGCACCGCGCTAGTTTCCTCTCGCCACGTAAAATTTAGAACTCGATCAGTTTTGAGCAATACTTTACATTCGAGAAAATCGCCCCATGTAATATCACACTTATAACCTTCATTATGCTTTATTGCAAACTCTAGTGTGTCTTCAACAGTTCTACGTGGTTCCATGATTTTATTGATCAAAAGACATTTTACTCAATTCCTCCAAAGTATAACCTTTATACTTTTCAACGGTTGGTATGAGGACTTGTTTTATCCATTCAGGATGTGTGGTATCAATTTCAAAACTATCGCAGGCACCAAAGAATGAAGCAATAAAGCCAGCATGTCGAATTATTAACCAAGGTTTATCCTTGTATGGTCTACTTATTCTTCGCGTATCGCCTCTCATAGATATTTTTTCTGCAACTCCAAACCTTTGGCGTTCAACCCATAGCACCAGTACTCGTCATAATGGCCACCATCTTTCTTTTCAGTTAATTCAGCATCCTTGAATATTCTGATTTCTTTATCCCATTTCGCAATGAATGCATCATCACTTGATCGACCAGACCACCTATTTTTATGAGTTTCCTTTGCAGCTAATGCCTTCAAAAAAGCGATCTCACGGTCGGTTAAATTATACGTTATTTCCATAATATTTTAGAGGCCACTACCGTTTCTTATCGCAGCTTCCTTAAGAAGTTGATTCAACATAATATTTTGTTTATTCAACACATCCACATTAACAACATCAGTGACACCCTCATGACAACCAGTTGCATTATTGACATGTATTCTTATTTTGGCTATCTCATGTTTAATTCTAGGATCATTTTTCTTCAAAGATGAATTAGAAATATATACTAAATGATTGATTTTAGTTGATATTTCGCTTCTTAATTTTCTAGCTTTTTCCGCAGGACTTATGTTATCGTCAACATTTTCATTTGATAGTAATGGCATTTGAGTAATTTCAAACTTAGGTTTGGATTCTAGTTTAGCTTTTTCAATTTCAATCAAAATATGTCTAGTTTGATCAATTGACATACCTAATCGGGAAGCACACATCCCAATAACATTCTCCGTAACATTTTCGTCATTATTTGTTGATATGCCATTTTCTGTAAAACTTATGCCATGAACTGAAATATCACTGTAATTTAATAACGGTAATGGTTGAGTCCCCTCAAATTCTGTATCAGAACTAATCATTTTATCAAATTCTTCTTCTCCGATCAAATGCTTCATATTAAATGTAATGTCTCTGGCAAGTCGTGTAAGTGGAGCATAATCAAACATGAAAAAATAAGCTAGATCATATATACGTGTACCTTTACTATCAACTAAATTGACGTTGGGGTTTCGTACACATCTACCAGAAACTTGACTAAAAAATAATGGTGTTGTTTTTGCACTCAAATACACAATACATCGTATTCTTGGTATATCAACGCCCTCACTAATCATATTCACTGAAATCAACCATTTCTTATTTGATTTCTTAAATTCTTGAATTTTTTGATGAGAATCTTCATTTTCTGTATTAGAAACTATTAATGATGCATCTGCAGAAGGCAATGAATTGTAAAGATTAGTCGCATATTCAATTTTATCACAAACAACCAAAATTGCTGCGTTAGGCATATATTTCCTTACTTCATTTACCTTATTATTAGCTTCATGAAGTATTGTCTTAATTGCATTAGTTAGATGGTTTGACGATATATTGAGTAATGCACCATATTTACGTGAATCTTCAATAGAATCACTTAATATTTCTTGTTTGATACCACCAATTTCAAAATCTCTCAAATGGAAAAATTGGATTGGACAACATACATTATCACGTACTGCTTGAGCATACGAATATGAATAATCAGTAACTAATTCCTCCACTAAAGATTCACCAACAAGTTTGGTCACATACTTTACGTTAGGTATTGGATTTCTATCCGATCTGTATGGTGTACCAGTTAAATTCAATATAAATTTCACATATTTGCTTAATTCTCTTATCGCATCCCCCCACGATTTATTATCCCCTAAATGGTGTACTTCATCACAAATTAGCAACACTTTCATATTTGCGTTCTTTATGATGTTAATAATAAACTCAAGATTATTTTGTTGGCTTAAGGTTGCATATGTTAATGAGATGCCTTGATAGTATTTATCTGTGGCATATGCGATATTGCTCCAATCATTTCTGAATTTGTATTTCTCATTTAATACAATTCCTCCTTTTCTAAAGGTCTCTTCCCAATTATGTTTAATACTTATTGTTGGAGATATTGCAATAACTTGAAATTCTTCTCTTGAAACAAATAATTTTGCACTTTCAAATCCTGCACGGGTTTTACCCCCTCCAACGCTTGCATGTAAGAGAAATGCATTCCAATCTGGATTGGGAGAAAAATGATTATTCAAATACCGATTAAAAGGCAGACTATAAAAATCTTGTTGCCACGGACGCAATCCTTCAATTATCTCTGGTTGAATTAATGTCTGCTCTTCTCTTATTTTCGGTATTCTTTTCTTCATTTCTAATTGATTAAAACTATATTTATTGCCTTTTTTTAAATTACATGGTTCACAAAGTGCTTGTCCGTTTACTAAGGTTGTTTCACCCCCTTTACTATAGGGCATGATATGATCGCTATGCCATCCATCTTCAAGAGGATTTCCGCAACGCTTACATTTTCCTTTCGCATCAATATATAGCTGCTGTTGTTGTCGTTTGGAAAAAAATCTCATCTAGTAAATAAAAATACCCCACAACCAAAAATTGTGGGGTTTAAAAATTATGAAAAAATAAAATGTTTATCTATTCTGGAACTACTCATTAATGACGACTGCCGTATAATTTTATCTGGAGTATTAAAATATGTGTTATATGCTTTTATTATACAATCAACTAATACAGTAGGACTTGAACGCTTATCTTTTGTCTTGCTTAACTCTGCTACCAATAAGTTTCGACAAACCAAAACCATTCCATCGGCCTCCTTGCCAGTAAATAAACCTTTCCAAAATTCATTTTCGGCACGATCCCTATATATGCTGTGCATACGAGTATATAGCATCATCCCGCCTATAAGTGATGGGCCAATAATCCTGAATGGCTCCCAATATTCTATTGATATTTTGTTTAATTCATCAGCATCTTCTTTCATTGATGCATAAAGTTTATATATGTCATCGGAACTAAGTCTATAAGCAACTAATGCACCGTCAACTTTTCTTGATTTTTGGTTTTCTGTACGACTGCGTAGTCTTGCATAAAAAGCGATTAGTGGTGCAATTCGTCTTCCATATGGAACTTGTTTTATATCAAACATGTCGCCTACAGTTCTTTTCGCTCCTATATCAATTGTGGTAAACACATCCATAGGTAAACCCGTAACCACTAAAAAAGGTAAAGTTACGTTGGCTTCAATTAATGCAGTTAATCTGTGTTGTCCATCAAGTAATTTTCCTGACGTTAGTGAACCCGATATGCTGATTGTTTGACCATTCAGAGATTGAAAATTATTGTTTCTCATCAATTCAGCATATGTTTGAACATGATGAGGTTTGAGATTTCTATTCATATCGTTTCTCGATAATAAATTATCAGCCAATTCAGGGGTGATGTTAATTATCTGAGAATTAATAGATGGCTTAGTTTGAGGTAAAGAATTAATTGTTAATGTATTCATTTGTTTATTATTTTATTTGAAAATATTGAGGTATTGCAATAATACGGTTTATGATGAAATTATCAAACTTTTTTTTATATATTATAAATAATTTCAAACTTCAGATGGGATGAGATATTACTTATCACCTATTTTCATTTTCAAGAAATCCTTTATTGATGAATTATAGTCTTTATAAGGAAGGGTTTCTCTTTCAAATATGATTAGTGGCGCACTACTCCCATCCTTTGGCATCAAAAATTCTTTCATGCGCCAACCTTCTTTGCTGTGAGTATCTAATGCGCATTTAATGGCCACTTTATACGGATCATACGCAATAGATAGTTCAACAACTTTATATTCGTACCTTTGTTCGTGCATGATCAGTCTCTTTTTTTATAAAAACACCACAATCCAAGGATGGGTAGGTATTTGACTTTTTTGTACTTCCTATATTTAGCAACCTGAGGATCATCAAACTGGCACAGCATCCATCCTGCCCAAATCTGCTGGTTAAACGTGAACTTCATTTTTCTTAGCTTTCTCTTGTTTATTTAGCGGAAGAATTTTACTGGATGGTTTCGGCAAGCCACCTAATTCGATAATTGTCGAATTACTTAATTTAGACAAGAAATACCATAAGGTCGCTTCATAGTAATCGTAGGTTTTGGAAGCGAGTTCTGGCCATCTTTCAACTGCCCAACGATGATCTTTTGTGTAGTAGCCGTGCTTCCAACAATTGTGAGGACTGATAGATGAAATTAAATCCATAGTGTAATGCTCTATTCCCCATTGCTTAAATAATGGCGCAACGTTATTGGTGATGATGCTAAGAACATCATACTTTGTTTGAGGCTGATAATCATCTGCTTCAAGGCATTTGATCAAGTCGCCCCACACATCATCAGTGCGCTTGTACCAATGTTTGGAATAAAGGGCTACGTGTTTTAAATTCATTTTGATAATGCTTGTGTTACTGCAATTCTTCTATTGTTATCGTAGGTATTCGCACCATCCACATAACCAGCATCAAAACCAGTGCGGTACATGTCAAGGAGGCCAGCCATGATGGCTAATTTACGATGGGACTTAGAGGCTAGAGCATTTTGGGAGGAACTGAACGGTTTGAACGTTTCATCCATCTGGTCGGATAGGGCAATGATGCGTTCAGCTTTTTCAGCCAAAACTTCATCTGTGGGTTGATTCTCCATATTTGTATATTATACGTAATACTTAAGAATTTGTTAAACTATTTTTTTAGCATTTTCCTTAAAATCATAATGGAAAATCTTGCAATCCGGGTTCAATTTGCTGAAATCCGGGTAAAAAGTGTCACCCATGTCATCGTTATCGATTTTAGAGATGTGAAGTTCAGTAAACAAAGGAGCGTATTTTTCATAAGTCTTTTTCCCTCCAATACACCAATCCACGTCATCCCGATATGTGCCTCTTTGATCAAGGATGACAGTACGGTTCTTTAATGGTGGTAATGAATGAAATGTATTGTAACCTGCGAGTAGTACTTGACCCTCTGTAAGTTTTTTGAAGTGCTTCAGGTCATCTGAACATCGCCAAGGCAACGTATTATCTTTTCCGATGATACCACGGTTATTAACTGCAATGATTGCTTTCATATTTTATTTGTGGGTAAAAATTTATATTTTGCTATTATTAAAAGAAAGAACATGTTCATAATATAGTTGGCGATTAGTGGTAAGTCACCCATATCCCAAACATAAATTAACATAAAAACTTCTCCGAGGAACCAATATATCAAATACCATTTTGATACGCCAGTTGCATGTTTTTCTCTGTAAGATTTTAATGCCTGTGGTATTGCGCAAATAGCGAAGAAAGCCGAACCTAACCAACCAAATACTTCGATGTCCATATTATTCTAACCGACCTCTCCTTATTGCAAACACATCATCTCTATCCTTGCTTCTGATGATGTCATGGCTAGGGACTGTTTTATATTTTTCTTTTATACCCTTGAGGTAACTCTTATAGTCGCTTGACTGCACCTCCACATACTCACCACCTTCATCCTTATGAACAATACCATGAAAAAAGATACTGGAATCTTTACTCGGATCAGAATCCCAACAAACACTACTCCCCTTCTCAAACATTTTCATTCGTAATTAACTATATAATAATGCGTAACTTTCTCTGTTAATCGCTTAATTAATTCATCTTTTTCTTCGCCAGTACATGTAAACCAGTTTACTGGTTGATTATAATAATCAACACCATCATTGAGAAGTCTGGCGTTAATTCTTATGAATCCTAACCCCCATCCGTCCCACGCTAATATTGAAAATCCACCTTTATACATAACTCACATTTTACAGTAAATTTAAGTCAGCCAATATTTTCTGAGTTTGTTTTGGCATCCAAATCCATATCCAATGCTGCCCGTTTTCATCAATACGAGTTGCTGCAGCCCAATTCCATTTCACATAAACAATCTTATACTGTTCTTTGGTTACTGGTATTGGCCTTTTTAAATCTATCGCGGATTTCATCGATTTTATTGTTGATTTGGTCGTTAATGTCTTTCCTAAATTTCTCTAAAGATTCAACGAATAAATCATGATCCGAAGGTTGTTGGAATGACTCTTCTTTTATTTCTATTGCATAGTCTTCAGCCTCTTCATCAAACACAATTTCACCCATGACTTCCATACCAGTATTTACCATTCCTGCTTTAATGACTTTTTTCCACTGATCAATCAATACTAGTAAACTCGTATGAGTTTTGATATATGACTTTCCTGTTTCGTGATCACCATTAACGCCAACTATAGAAACTCTATCCGTTTCGTAAACAAACACTATCTCACTCAGTTTTTTCTTGTGAGTGCATTGCGATCTTGGAGATGTTGGATAAGGCATTATATCTATTGAACTATCTGCATCCATTGGAGTTTCCAACACCTCCCACACTTTAACTTTTGACGGACAACCAGTATAATAGACAGGCATACCTCCGATCACAATATCGACTGGCTTTGTCTCAATGCGTCCCTTTAAAAACTCTCCTGTCTTTCTGTAGTTCATAATGAAACTGTCTTACTTTCCCCAAATGCAGCTTTTTTCATTCTTGGGTTGTCCGAACTGAAAATGAAAGTTTTCTTATCTACAAACGTGACTTTCACATCCATTTCGTTACCAATACTATTTTTGTGGAGTTCCCTTAACCAGAAGACTAGGAAAGTCAATTCTGCTGAATGCGAAGCAAGCATGTTATTATAATGCTCATCCGACTCTTTGCTTAGTTTCTTTCCTTCTTCAGAGGTTTCCAACCATTCATCAAACCATTCTATTTCGTCATCAGTCTGTGGGAATACAGTGGAATCATTACTTGAAAGTCTTTCAAAGAATATTTCTTTTTCTGTTTTCTCAGGCTTAATGAGTAAGAAGTTCAGTACTGAAGTCCAATCAGGAAATTCTTCACTCCCAAAATGAATGTGCTTCCCTTCAAATTCTTCAACACCATTTACTTTCCGATCATCAATGAGGTAATCACCTTTAAGCAATCCTTTATTGTGTGAAAGGATTAACTTTTTCATACAAACTTCATCTCCGAATTGATGTTCTATCCAAACACGCTTTTCTTTCCATGCATATGGATTTGACCAAGGAGCAGTTGATAAAAAGTAAATCTCATATAACCCTGAATCGAACAATCTGTTAACCGCAGCAATGGCTCCGGGTATTTGTGGTAGGTTTTGAAATAATCCTTCAACTCTTTTCTCACTGTCGGTTTTATTTGCAGCCACTAAATCATAGTCAGCGAGTACGCCATCCATGTCTATGTAAACAATGGGTTTTTTCATTTCTTTCTTTTAGCTTGTATGATTGAGCGGACTTTTTTGCTTGAGAAGATGTGCTTCTTAAAATCATCGATGGTGATTTTATTCTCTGCGATCATTAAATCGGCAAACTCATTGAACTGTTTGAGAGAATAATTTTTCCTCTCAACCAATTCCTGAAGTTCAATGATCTGTCTTTTATGGTAGTTAACCCTTTTTTGATATGTTGATACCGCCTTTGACTGATTACTTTTTGCTGTCATAATGTTTGTTAATAATTTTGAAACTACCTCTGCTATGCTTCACTACAACACCTTCAAACGGTTTTCCGTTTATTTTATTGATGCCAATTGAATATTTTTCAACAAGTTCACGGGTGAGAATGACATTTTCTTCGATCATGTCAGCAATCGGTAAGCCAAGTTCTTTAGCCACATTTACAAAGTAGTATTTATGACCTTTTTCAGCATATTCACGTTCATCCACCAAATATGTGGCAAACATGGCCCAACCTTTTGGAAGCTTTGAATGCGGATTATTCTCATTAGCCTGAATACCTTCACCATAGCTTTCGCCCCGGATGCATAAAGATACATTATTCTCTTTGCAAAATGCAACAAGTTTGTTCTTTAAATCATATCTTTCAATATGAGCGGTGTAATTATTCGAGAATATTTCATGTAATTCTAAAGAACGGCCCAATACTGAAAATTTATCATCCGTCAATTGGTACAAGTATGACGATGACTGACCATCCACTTTTAATTGAATATCAACAAGTTCACCATATGGTAATTTATTCACCATATTCTCGAAACGCTCTTCATCGGTTTTAGGAACACCATATGGCAGTCCACCCTTCGCATTAAGTTCTTGAGGTACTGGTGGTTCGTAATGGGTAACGCCCAACAAACCAGAAACATCGTCACCTATATTGAATTTAGGTAAGTGTTCTCTCACATTCTCAGGAAGAATATCAAAAGGCACAATAATACCTTCAGACCACATGTTTCTTAGCTTAACGGCTTTGATGCGCTTTGGCGAATATTTTCTATAATCTTCAGTCCACGGTTCAACAGGCAACAACGAGTCAGGTCTAATGTAGACTACTGTATCGCCTTCTTTATATAAACCTAGTTGAGTGATGCATTGAAAACCTAGAATTTTTACTAACTCAAGTCTGTCTGCCTCAGGGTGTTTGGTAATCGAATCGATTTTTTCGATTGTAGCATCTTTATTTTTGCTACCTTCTTGTATTTGCATTTCTTGAATAATTTAAACTATTCAGCAAATCTAAGAGTTTTAGTATAAATTACAAATTATTATCTGCAAGACCGATTAAATACTTTTCCTGCTTCATTAATTCTTCCATTATTTTCTCATCGAATTGAGCAAGATACAGCGTCTTGGCTGCGATCAATTGTTCGACAGTCAAACCCTTGGCTCCACGAAAATCAGCCTTATAAAGGCTTGCATTTGTGAAATCAGCCCCCATCAGGTAAGTGTTACTAAGATTGGCCTCCATTAGAAATGCTCCCCGGAAACTTGTCTTAATTAAGAATGCGTTTGAAAAATCAGCCTTGATTAGAAAAGTATTCTCGAAATTGGCTGCATTGGCATAGGCTCCTTTTAAACTCGCTTGATTCATATTTGAATCAGCGAAATTTGTTTGGTTTAATCTGGTGGAATCCAGTACTGTCTCAATAAAGGATGACTTTATGAGAGTCCCGGAATTAATGTTTGAATTAGTTAAATTAATATGACTTAAATTAACGTTGGGTAAATAAATATTAACAAGATCGATCTCGTAAATCTTATGACGATTTAATCTTTTGATATTACCGACAGTTCGAAATGCAGATTCTTCCGACTTCCAAGTTCTGAAGTCATCGATCTCATCTCGATACATCCTTATCTCTTTTCGTTTTTCACCATTTTGATTTAACCAAAACAGCAGAATACCAATGATGGCAATATCGAAGATCATTCCATGCGCTTCGACTAGGACTTGCTCGTAAAATTTTATAAAGTTTGCAGTGTAGAAGGGAAGACTGAGAAGGATAACAACAGTAACAACAAATATAAATACAACGAACGTTGTAATTAACGGTTTTTCAATGATACGACTAATTTTTTTTAGTAGTTTTTTTGCCTTTACCCTCATACATATTAAATACCGTCAGGCAAATAAACTTTTAACTACTACTTTGTAGTTTAGCCCAAGCAGTGCTCTTTCCTGTATTTGAGGATCAATAAAATTGAAAAATATTTCTTTGTAGAATAGTCCGTAAAGCCAAGTCAGATGGATGGTGATAAGAACATCATATTCACTATCAGGATCATCCCATTTGTCTTCAACAATTACTTTTTTTACGTGTGGACTTATACCGTAGACGAAATTTTGAACATCATCCTTTGTTGCCAGCTTTGAAAAATACATTAATAACCAGAGGGTATTAAGATAAAATTATTCCGATTCAAGGGTTTTTGTTTTCCAAACTATTTTGGTACAATATTTACTTCTGATATTATCTATCATAAGTCTTAATTGACTTGGGCCTTGTGGGATTGATTGAGCATTCTTAAATTTTTTCTTAAATTTTCTTTCCCTAAGTTCGTCATGAATATATGAATACCCACCTAAGATCAATACAATACACACTAAAGCACCAACTATAGTAAGTATTCCACACACTAGTGATATTAAAATTAACCATCCACCTAAGTTCCAACCATGTATCACTTCGGCACTCCATATTTCCTCCATGATGCTACCACCAAATCCGGCAGTTAAAATCAGCCCAATATAGATAAGTAAGCTGATTACAATTTTGGCGTAAAGGGGCCGCTTTGATCTTCCATCGGTAAGATAATTATTTTGAATTTCAGAAGGAATTACCAACGGAAATAATAATATTGCTGCTAACAATTGCCAGAAGAATGGACAGAAATTGTCAGGCAATTCGCCATAAATGAATTTGTGGTATCTGGCGAACCAGTTGGTATCATTAAGTTCAATATTTTTCATACTATTTAATAAGTGGTGTTATGACTTGTTTAACAAATATATCCATATCATCGTAATTCGCCAAATTAATTGTATCTCTTGTTGTGTGACAATTATACAAAATACTGAAATCCAGTTTACCCTTGGCATCCAGTGGCAGAGGGTTAAGTACCAGAGAATCAATACCATTCCTTCTTAAAATTACTCCATCATGGAACGGTACTCTGGTGGTGTAAGTATTTGGAAATATGGACATAATTTTTTTATAAAGATTGCTGTCCGGGTAAGGTTCTGTAAAGAAATTCAATCCACCTACGGCAGTCAATTCAAGATTCACCACATACTCAATCTCACCAAAATGGCCTTCCTTGATCTTATCCGAAACTCTTTGGGAACCCACACCCCCAAACTCTTCGCCATCGGTGATAGCCACATTCAGTTCAGGGTTCAAAATTTTGGCAGCAATGGCATTGATCACGGACGCACTGTTATCATTACAATTATCAACTTTGTGATTGGCCACATCATGGTGAGCCATTACCATTTTATTGCCAGTACCATGCAAATAAATGTTAAACAGATGAGTTGTGGTTTTTTCAGGTGAGACAGGGTATCGATTTGGCATTTCCCAAACATCTAATTCGTAGTCCAAATGTAGATCAGCCAAAAGATGACGAAGAAATACGATTCGTGGTGTTGTCTCAGTCGCATCCCCGTTGTCGAAGAAAGTTCCCTTATTTCTAACCGCACAAAACGCAGGTAGTATTTCGCTGAATGGAATTATGTGGTTATTCATAATGGATTATTATTTTCTCTGATAAATATTTTACGTTACCGTCATCGTTCAGTTCAACAAAGCATTTCTTATCGTACTTCAATTGTTCTGGCTTAATTTCTTCATAGTAGGTGTGATGATCAACTGGATACCCACCACTCTTAACAACTCTACGACCAATTTCCACATACCCAATCTGCTCGTGGTTGGCAACTACTCGTTTTATAGTATCGGGTCGGGCCTCACCATAGTCACCATTGTAATAGATGACCTCTTTGCGGGCCGTGTCGTATGCCAGCCCTTCCCTCCAATTCGAATCATCCGAGATAAGGTAAATCCTATCTTTGGATTCGATTATCGATACTTCAAGTTTTTTCATGGGAAAGTGTATGCTGCTCTTACCCCTACCGAATTAATGGCTACTGCCATTGCACCCGATATGGAAGATGGTTTACGTGTCAAATTATTGATGATAAATGTGTCGTGTTTAAATGGATTGTAAGTTACGTTTGCAGGAAGTAAACATTTTTCGCTTTCTTCTCCACCCTTCGCAGTAACACCCATAGCACCATGCAAACAAATTTTACCTTTCATATAGGCATGGACGTTTCGCTGCTTGGTCATTCGTGCTCTATTCTGTCCAGCTTTATTAACAAAGAATTTCACGTTGCGTAACATGAGGCAAGTTGCATGTGCAACAACCACACGATTCTGACGTATGGAGTAAATCCTGCCCTTCCGAGTAAGACAACGATATACCTCAACCTCTGATTTGAAGTCGATTGTCCTTCCCTTAAATTGAGTTATCTCATTTCCAAGTCCTTGTATCATAATTCATTTTGCGGATATAGCAGAGTCTGCAATTCTTTGAGATATTGATCTCTTTCATTATCCTCACTACTTCGAACAACTCTCAAATCTCGTATTTTTATTGCAATTAAATCACCTTTCTTCCCTAGAGGTATTTTATTACCACGCTCATCTTTCAAGAGACGATCAACTTCGTCTGCAAGTCTTTCACACACCGCAACGTATCCATCACTGTCTGAATGGGTGACAGAGTGTAAACGATATGTCTCACTAGGAATACGATGACGATTATACGCCTGATCTAGTATCGATTTTGGGACTACTTTCATCATATCATTTCGTATTTAATAACCAACAGATTCCATTATATGCCAAAATAATGATACCTAGTACCAACACAATATAACTGACAAGGGCAACTATCATTTTACAGAAAACAATGATAGCTTCAATATTGGTTTTAAACTCCTTCCTGAGGCTGAAGCAAAGTCGGTCGCCTTCAGAATGAGATACAAAGGTACTGGCACTCACTTCAAGGTCTCTCCTACCACGGTCATCGAAATCAATGACCATAATAAATTTATCGGATGCAGTATATTTTCCAATTTCAACCGAAGTAATTTTTTTGAAAATCTTACCACAACAACGCTCGTCCAATGAATCATTCCCAATCATATCATAACCCCAAAACAATCCCTGAAAGAATAAAAATCCCAAGAGGAAGATGGTTATACCACGCAAAATTTTTCGAGTTTTCATACTTAGCGATATTGAAGGTTTCTAATATTAAAATCAATTACAGGGTTTCCAGTTTCATCCAATGCCAGTCGGTATCTTGATCGAACCATTTCGCACATATTTACCTCAGGCATTTTCATTATAACTCTAAGAGATGCCTGAACGAATGAATCTCTAATTGCCTCAGCAAAAAACTTGTTGGAAATATTTATTTCCTCATCTGTCGCTTGCACGGCAAAGTTCAAAGCTTCCTCATATTCAGATATGATCATACCCGTGTTGAAGCCTCTCAGCCCATATCTGTTCACAAATCGATCTGCATTACACCAAACATAAACAGCATTTGGTTTCTCTCTTAACAAATATACAAAGGTTGAATCTATGACCATTCTCTTATGGCCTATGAGACCTTTTTCAGTACCATGACCCAACATAACGATAAAATCATGCTCCTTTATAGACTGCTTTAAATGCGATTTAGAGCATGGTTCATTTATGACGGTAGCACCATTCAAATCCTTGTATATTTCACGTAGGAAATCAGTCGTATGATCCTTTGGATGTATTACCAATATTTTCATCTCATTACTGCTTGCAGCTTTGAAACGTGATCATTTTCAACCAACCACCGCTTGGCCTCATCCAGAATGAATTGAAAATCGTCAGGTCTGCCAACTTCTCCAAGGCTTTCCTTCATTTCAGGGGATAGGGTTGCAAGCAACTTCTCCCGCACTTGCATGACATTATAAGCGGGGGTGATTACCTCCCCATCTTCCAGTACTGCTGCTACCCAATGGCCATAAGGCTCTGGATAGATGACCAGTAGCGGCTTTTTGTCAAGTTTTATGTGTTGAAAATAGTCGGTTGGGAGGTTCCTGAAGTCATAATGACTGTACGGGACATCAAGGATGTCGCATATTTTGAGCACAATATCAGTAATTTCAGGACTCTTCATGCTCAAATATACGTTAAAAGTCTGAAAATGTTATGTTTTACGAATCGATAGTCAAATCCACTACGGATTCAAGAATGATTTCGTGCTCATTTTCCTTATACCTTTCCTTAATTAAGCGACTGCGAACGTTGTTGAAACTGGCATCTTTCGGGGCATAAATGAAGGCGTACTCAGAACCACGATCCGGGGTTCCTTGGGCATATTTAATATAATCGTATTTGAGTAACCTCGCTTTAATATCTTCTTCTTTCAGGAAGGAATTGATATTACTATTATATTCAACTGAGGCAGGGTCGGAATCTAAAAAAACAACCTCCCTTACGCCAAATATTGTTAATTTTCCAAAGTCTTCTTTACTATGTGGATTTAATGGCAGACATGCAATTGTATCGCCAACAAATCCAACAAATTCATAAATATTCCATTCGGTAGTGTTGCCGTGAAAACGTAATCGTCTCATAAATCTTCAATTTCGCGTAGGTATTTTTGGCGTTCTTCGTGCCATTTCTTAAACTCTTTTTTTATCATCAAATACAATAGCGATGCTAAGTAATCGTCAAAAGCTTCTAATGTGTTACCTGCTTTATCGAAAGAAACGCCCAAACGTTTTGACTTCCAAAGATGCATCACGAAGACTCGGATTTCTTTCTTTTTATTTGGGACACTATCACTTATTTGTCTTTCGAATTTACAAACGTAATACGTTGTCCTCTTTTCTAAGTCGATACCGTCTTCAACAACAACACCACCATTAACAAGTGCGGAGCCTATTTTAGTATCTATCCGAATTTCACCTTTCCTAAAGACTTGGAGATAGTAAATATCATTACGGTTAATAAGACGAGCACCTGATATTACTCGTAATAATACTTCTTTAACCGTATAGGTATCTACTTTTCCCATTCGTTAGGGAAATTATCAGCATCAATAATTGGTTTGTTGAATGCCTCGCTAATAAGTTTATGTGTTGACATAACATCCTCCAAAGAATCAAACTCGTAAAAATTTTCTTTGGTAGAATAACCATCCAGCACACCATTGGTATAGTAGCATTCAGTGACGTAAAATGTTCTTGAGTCGTGTTCCTTGTGAAATTTCGTGAACACTCTATAATTCCAATGGGTCTTAGGAAAACTCATACTGCTTTAGGTTTTATTTCGTATCCAGCCTTATCCAATTCTTCAAAAATATCAGCAACCATTTGCTGTGCTTCCTCAGGAGTTAACACTGAATGCATTGAAGTTTTTTCTTTATTCCATCTCATCACCCAAATGGCTTCGAGTAATGCTTCTTCTACCTCGTCTGGTTTATTCATGATTTTAAAGCCTCTTTTTGTAACCTTTGTGATAATGCAGCATAGAATGTTTTAGGATTAATCTCGCTGAGTCCACCCATTTGTGCATCGTTAATTTCAACTACAACCCAACCACCGGAAACTTTTTCTGCAATATCGATCACATAAAAGTTAGAATATTTGCGAACCAAACTGCTCATCTTAGCTGCAAATTGGTAACCTTCCAAACCTATTTCCCGTTCAGTCTCTTTAGCCATAGTCCAATAATAACCATAGGCAAGTAGTTTACCTTTATAGAAATAAAATCTATATTCGTTTGTGAATGGCAATCCATTGTTCCCGATCTCATAAGTTACCAATGGCTCATACTTCCTAAACACTACACCTTGCGGAGCAATGAGTGAATCCTCATTAAGTGCAAGCATGATCTCAATAGCACGTTGCTTGTTTTCAGCAAACATCAATCTATTCCACTCATGCTTCCGGGAATTAGTGCGACCCTTAACTACGAATTGTGTCCCATCATCTGGCAAGTCTTGTGCCCTGAACCAAGTTTTGAAAGTATACTCAGACAAGGCTTCGTACCAATCAAAATTAGCAATCCAGTTGTACTGACTGAAACTATTAACCAACTTAGAATCGTTATTGAGCAAATCAATTTCCAGTTCCTTATAAAATGGAAGTGTTGAGTATCTACCAAACACCAGAGACTTCGCAGGAACTTCACTCCGATATTCATATACATCAAAGTATCGCTTTGCAATTTCGAATTCTTCTTCGGTGTTATAATCCTTGCGGAAAAGTAGTACTGGCTTCATTCACTTAAAAATTTTTGTATTTTATCATCATATCTTCGTTCTTCCTCGAACGCAACAATTTCATCAAAACTCATGAAGCTGTAAAGAATCTTTAATTGCTTTACCTTATTGTAAAGACCAATTTCAGTTTCATCTATATCAACAACCAATTGATTTTGACCCAATAACAAATAGACAATTTCCTCACCCTTTCTCACGGTGAAAGCAACGTACTCTAATTTAGGATGCTTTCCACCGCCCCACAAATAATCATCCTTTTGTGCAAATTGTGTTAGATTCTTATTGACGTACCACTCGTACCCTTCTTCATTAACGAAGTATGGCTTCTCACCATTTTCCCAAGGGTAGAAAAGAAGATTCATACGACATTCTGTTTGAGTTCGTCAGAACCATTTAAAATATTGTCTATATCCACAAAAAGGTTTGATGAAACTTGAATCAAACCAAGTACGGTGAACATATTGTTTTCTAACAGATACGGCATCGTAGTTTCCTTTTGATTTGTCTCTGGATTTGGCATGACCTTACCTTCTTTGGTGGCTACCATAAAAGTGACAGTTTTCTTAGTTTTATCAATAGAACTAAAGAAAATATCAAAATTATTATTAGGTAATGTCAGTTTATAGTAATGCTTCATGTTCTGTCAATGCTTTTTTAAATTCTTTGTCATTTCCATTCCAGAATTCTCTCATGAATTCAGGTGAAAATAATCTTAGGAAAACGGCCAGTATCGCAGCACCTGAGTCTACCCCATAGATGTCGATAGCCGCATTCAACTCCAATTGATTTTCTTTGCTTAAATATCTTCTAGTATCTTTAGATGCTCTGTATAGTTTGTAACTATTCCACATATTTCTTAATAAGTTTTAGCTGTTCCAGTAATCCGTGGTCGCTTTCTTTTTAAGAGTGGTTTCTCATAATTAGCAATTTCGGATAATTCATTGAATTTCTTAGCAGCAGATTCAATCAATCTATTTTTTTCGGTTTCATCACAGGATTCAGGAAGCACGATAATGACATCTGAATCACTATTTTTAATGGCATTACCTAAACCATTCAATGAAACAATATTAATCGATGGCTTCATTTTCCTTTTTACTCCAGTACTTTAGGAAGCCTTTCAACATACCCATCCTTACAAGGAAGAATAGCCCATACTCCCATGTTGCTGCACCGATCAAGAAAGTGAGTGCATCGACCAATTGTTCGTTCAATAAGAACTTAATAAAAATCAACACGCCAATTATAAAAATTGGTACTCTGAATAATAATTCAGTTAGTTTGAAGTTTTTCATTTTTATTCGCTCGGTTTTTACCTAGATGATACCCATCACAAAAAAGACATTTATAGTTACTGAACCACACACCATGCTTTTCAGACATTTTTTTAGCAGCCTTTGTCGCACTAGCCTTCGTATTATACATCACTTTGGCCTGACCATTTTCCCTATAGTGGCTCCGCTTATGGAACAACCCCAAAACATGTCCTTTCAAGAGATTTCTTACGAATCTCGTAAATGGGCCTTGATCCTTTAGTGCCAATATGATGTTCTTAACTTTCATCCGATGCCAAGATATGAATAATTTACATTATTCACAAAATATTTCTTTGAACCCCAAAATAGTTTCATCCAAAATCACATCTTTTTCATAAATGGGACGTTTTAACTTCAAACGTTCGAGCGTTCTGCATCGAGACAGTGCAACATATGTTTGGCCGCTCGTAAAGGCACCACCAGCACCCATATCAATGAGTACATCATCATAAGTCTGACCTTGACTTTTGTGTATTGTTATCGCCCATGCGAGACGTATCGGATACTGTTCAAATGAACCAACAATATACTTTTCAAGCTTTTCAGTACCGGGAATTGGGTCGCCATTCTCGTCCTTCTGAACTATCTTTCGATACTTAATTTTGTCCCATTTCTCCTTTTCCAGCGTGAGCATTTTTTCTCTGCACTCAACAGTAATCGAATTCTTATCAAGCTTTCTAACGATAGCAACGTCACCATTCACGAATTTGCGCATACTATCATTCTTGATCATTATCAGTTTAGCCCCTTCCTTAAGGACAAGAATGCGTTCAGTTGGATACGACTTCTCATCAAAATCACCAGTTATTCTTCCCTCATATGAATAAGGCATAGTATCTAACTTATTCAAAAAGAAGTCATTTATTTCTTTGGCTTTTGAATTTGTTGAACAAAGCACAATAGTCCCATTTTCTCGCAATCCCTTTACATTGGTCACTAACCGCTTATTCAGTTTGGCTAATGTCGCTCGAAGGTTTTTTTTCTCTCTGATATTATTAAGAATACTGATGAATTCAGGATCGGTTTGCCTGTGAATTTTTTCAAGGCTAATTAAGGGAAGGCGCAGTCCTTTAAATACATTAGCATGGAAGAAATATGGACTTTGGTAGTAATTGTTATACAGTGCTGTTAATTCAGTTTCCAGTACTGGAGGAAGTTGATGCAGGTCACCGATAAAGATCATTTGAACGCCTCCAAACGGTGCGTCATTATTACGATGTATCTGCAAGGATTTGTCGATGGCATCAATTAAGTCTGCACGACACATTGATATTTCATCTATAACGATGGTGTTGACAGTTCTTAGAATAGGGAGTAATAATTCTTGTACTCTAATCCTATTCAAACTAATAAAGCCGACAGGGAAATGAAAAAAGGAGTGAATCGTTTGACCTTCAACATTGATTGCTGCAAGTCCTGTGAAAGACAATACTGCAACATTTTTCTGCGTGATTGATCTGAAATACTTCAGCAATGTGGACTTACCAGTTCCTGCCTTACCTGTGATAAAGGTCGATTGATTATTATGTTCAAGAATATTAACGGCTCGAACAAACTCTTCAGTTTTTTTTATCTTGATGATGTCCTTACCAAGGACTAAGGAAATTTCTTCGTCAATAGCAGCATCTTCAGAAAAGAAGTTATTTATTTCTGCCAAGTAAGCTTTCTTCTCCTGCTCCTTATTTCCTAATTTGCTCATTTCTTGTTTTCCAATTTTTTATTAATGGATGTTAAGAATAGAATGATCAGAGATAGACAAATAATAAGAACTATTTCAATCCCCAAGAAGTGGTTAAGTAGTACTAATGCCAATACGAATAATATATATGACCAGTTCATGTTTTATTGTTTATAGTCATCATCCCCTTCGACAGCCTTGGGCCAAAGGTTTTCAGATATTTCCAAGATTTTATCAGATTGGTCTATAAGATTTTTAGCCCAATTGATAAATGTTTCTTTGCTTATGCCACTAATATCGCCATCGTGATTGACAATATACTCACCAATCCTTCTCGTGGTTGATGCACTTTGATTCAACCTAAACGCTTTGTCATATATCTCTCGTTGACTATACTCAACTGTTACTCTTTTCTTTGCCATCTTGGATTGAATTAACTATTGTGTGTGCTTCCAGTAAATGCTGATCTATATCTTTGAGATTTTCTTGACATACACGGAATTCTTTCACAAAAATCTCATTAAAAGCTTCATCCTCAAAGGGCATATTGAATGACTCGTGGTGCGACAACATTGAAACCAAATTCATGAAAGGAGATAATTTATTTCTTAACCTTTCAATAGGATCGTTTTCTGTTGGAGTTAAAATCTCTTGAAGAACAGGTTTAAGTTCAGCAAATATTTTGGCACCAATTTGATCTCCTTCGTCTGGCGTAATTACCTTAGAATTCCTCCACAAGGCATTAGATATTATTTCAATCCAATACTCATCATCTCTAATTAGTTGCGCTCTACTTATCATTCCACTTGTTATTTTTCCTTCGATTCTTATTTCTGTTCTCTAATTTAAGTTTTGTCATTTTCAACTGATATTCCCAAAACTTAACACCATATTCATCTTTTTTGATTTGTGCTTGACGGATGTATTCGGGATATGTTACTTCAATTTTCTTTTTTAGATTCTTCGAGTCCTGCATTGAATGGATTTCCTAATTTTGTTACAATAATTTGCATTTGTTCCATAGTCAAATCTCTGAAACTCCATTCACCCAATTCATTGGAGAATGGCTTGATGCGAGTCAACATCTCATTCATTGAGATACTATAGGCTTTCGCTAACTTATCACATGAATTATTCATACACAGAGGATCAAGTTTCATCAGTCCCATATGTAATGCTGCTTCGAGTGCTTGGTGTCGTGTTGGAAATTCACCATTGTCGCCATACCAACCAGTACCATCTGTAATGTGGGTAGGGACTTTCTCACGACCATTCTCAGTGTCTATTTCCGTATATTTCCATTCTTCCTTAGGAAGATACCACAACACCTGCCAATTCCAATTAATACCATCAACATACATTTCAGGCATCAATGGTAGAAACATCCCCTTACCTTCGAGAAAGGCTATTGCATCATCCTGAGTGGGTCTAAATAAAACCTCATCGTCCGTTTCATCACCAACCCAATCATTGGATTCCGTAACCGTACCGTCAGTACGAATTAAGAAAGCATTTTCTGTAGGTTTATCGAAACCACGCTTTTGTAATAATTTAGCTACTTCTAACCCTACTAATTTGCTCATAATGTTTATTTAATATTCTTTGTAAATGTAGCGTTTCTCCTTCAACAATTTCACCATCCTTCGAAATTTGTTTGATTAAATTTACGGGATGATTTTCCAACGTGTTTAAAATCGATAAATTATAGAATTCATCATCACCTAAACCAACTGGAAATATTTTTACGCCATGTATGTCATCCTTCAAAACAAGATCACCATCAAAATCAAGAAAACAGGATTCATAGACCAGTCCGTCATATAGTACTGGTTTGGTTGAATCTTGGAATTGAACAATTTCAATATCCACCCTAGGCTCGATGATTTGTGGTTTTAAATTTTTCTTGAATTTGCTGACTATTTCTTTTAATAAAGCTGACACGACTTTCACGGCGATTTATGTTTCACTTACAAAATTAATTACTTCAGATATATAAGCTTGATAGAGTTCCAGACGAACAATATAAAGATGTTCCATCCTCAATGACTCTTTCAATCTTTTGTATTTTGGAACATTCATACAATCATCACATTCCAACCCATCAGCAACAATTCCAAATTCGCTAGGACGTTTCCCACAAATGAAACATTCACAATTTATTTCCACAGAACGTGAGCATTTAACATTTTCATGACTTCATCATAAGGCATGTTGAGTATGCTGTTAAAGTACGCCTGATCACTCAAATCCACATCCAACTCCAGAAAATTCATCACGTCATTCAAATGTTCATTTCTATCCCACTTCTTAAAATCGATTTTAAGCAATTGAGCCTCGTATGCTGCTCTTTTCGCAATAAACATCTCTTTTATTTCTTCATTCATCTCTACACTTCAAATCCCTTTATGAAAATCACCACTCCCACAAATATAAGTGAAAAATAGAACCTATGCTTGAACATAGGTTTGTTACGGTGAAGATAGATTTTTGGCCTAAATTTGAATTTAGGTGCCAGATAAATTCGAATCGACATCTCTTAGAGTTTACCGATACAGTCCGGGCAATTCAAGTAACCGTCCAGTACATCGACTGGATTCTGGTTGCAACATGCACACATAATCAAGATCGGTTGTTGAACTTTTGCCTTTGGAGAAACCTTGTTATCCTTGGGCTTCATGGTTTGAGTCTTCATTTTAATATTGCTTTAGCACTATCAAGTTTTTCAATGGCTAGTTTTTCGAGTTCTTCCCTTGACATACTCTTAATTTTTTCAAGATTCGGGTCAAGTTCCATATTCAAATCAGCAGTAGCTTTAAGAATTTCAGCACGAAGGAATTTTGTAATGTCAGCAGGGAGTGCCTTTGCATTTGCATCGGTAGTGACAAACTCTCCAACAGCACCGCCTGCGATGATCAAAAGCATATCTTTTTTTGCGGGAGTTGCAATGTAAGCAAGCCAGAAAAATATAAACATAGGAGTGGAGTACCACAGCCATTTACGCATAATTCTGAGATTTTCTTTATCTTCGTCAGTTTCATCTTTAGAAGTAATAGTACCATCGTAGGTCGTTTTCGTGTTTGCAGAAAATTTATAGCAAACAAAAATAAGGAACGATACAGCAAAAATGATAGTTGTAAGAACGCACATCCATCCGAAGAAGGTGCTCAGGTTATCGACAATTGAAAACAAGTAGAAAATTAGATACCAATTCATAATGATTTTTATTTAGATTTTTTTCTTTTTTTAGGTTGATTATAAGGTTGCTTCAAAAACGACACTAATTCGGCATGATTCAGTTTTCCTGAACTGATGTCGAAATAGATTTTTCGCAATGTGTCAACTCTTGGGTTATTGATGTTCACTACATCATCAAGCACTTTATCCAGAACTTTCATCGCATCCACCTTAACGGAGCGAGAAACCTTCCTAGACACAGGTTTTTGTGCGATAATTTCCTCGTGTTTCTGTGGTTTTGCGGGTATGTTGAATAAGTTAAACATATTCAAATATACGCAAACCAGAGGAAAATGTTACAAAAAAGGCTACTTTTTTATCATCCTGAATTAAGGATGGAGGTAGTAAACAAGGGTGTTAAAGACAAGAAATGCAGCACCGAATGCTACTAGTATTGAAACCACTATTGAAATTTTTAACGCCCTTGCCCTTGCTTTATTTTTTGCGATCTCCTTCCTCACGTTTCTTTTCAATAAATTGGTATAATAAGATGAACAGGATAAGAGTGACATAAAAGCTAATGAATAGGTTTATAAACATTCTTATAAATAGTAAAAGTTTTAGGCAAGTGCATCGACCATTTGGGTTCGCAGCAATGGTCTTGCCTAAAACATAACTGAGAGTTTCTCAGTTTTTCTTTAAATAGTAACCCACGCCTTAATAGTATAGGTTCGGTTCTTACTCTGTTCGAGCACTGAGTTTTTCAGAACCTACGACTGTTTGTACATCTGCCAGTACGACCCACAGACAAATTACTGGCATCATGGTATTCCAATGGCTCTCACGTTCGCCAATCCTCTCTTCCCTCTCTTTTGCTTGGCCATCATGACGATGGTTTTCATTCTGACAAGGATCAAGGTCGCTACAATACTTACGGGTTTGTAGGGCATATTGCAAGCCCCTTGCAACACGACCGAGTTTTTTTAGAGATAGATAGAAATGCTTACTTATGTGTTCAAGTTCGGCATCCCCGTGTGGCAGCTTTGCAATCCGTACTTCACGATGAATGAGACCGTGGAGCAAAGTTTTCTCTTTAAGTCGCTAACCATGCGACAGCCAGTCTTATTTTCAATGTCACGATCTAAAGGATGTTTAACAGTCGATCTTAATGGGTATTTCAAGGTTCCTGACTTCATCCACTACTACGAACCCTTTTTCGTAACCATGACATTCAAAAAAACAGCAACTACACAGAAGGTTTTTTAATGTTGTTTCACTCAATCAGCAGCTATACAACTGTGTAGTCCCTTACGTTATCCCCCTTATCATCAGTGTGGCCACACGGATTTACGGTTGGTTCCCATATCAGTTTACCGTTCAAAAATCATTATGTTGTGATCAGCCATCGAGTACTTTTATCCACCAACGCCACTCTATGTATTGGCGCACAACTTTGGCTGGCTATGGTCACCATCTTAAAATCACAACATTAAATAACATGTGGTCAGGGATTATGGCATCTCGCTTGCAGTGCCAAACTTGCGGATAATCCTCCCCTCCACAATGAGATAATAAATTGACGAATGATCGAGATTTATATAGCCGCGAAGTAGAACAACGCTCTCTTTCTGTGCTGCGCATTTATCGCCAATTTAAAATAAAAAATTAAGTCTCATCACTACAGTTGTAATGAGATTGTCGTAACTTCCTCTTACTTTCTTCAGAGCGAGATTTAATATGATCAGAGCGTACTCGCGAAGGAGCGACACATTTAAGCGTTCTAAGACCAGTACCGAAGTACCGACCCAATGAGTAATCACATTACGAAACCAACTTTACCAACTTACTGTACGCATACACAGGTGTCATTACTCTGTTTACCAATGTGTGTCGGTGAGCCTCTGCAGCGAGACCCTTGGCTTAATTTCTATTTTTTCAAAGAACAATGAGGTGCAGGAAGGTCGGTTATGCCTCCTTTTTCCAATACGTACATTTAAACGTTCATCCTGCAAACCTTGCAGTAACCACACCTCCAACCCTATAGGAGTTGTTTGTAGGGGTGAGAGGATTCGAACCTCCACTCTTCGGGGCTTCAGTAATGCAACCACAGCCCCGATGTTTTATCCAGTTAAACTACCTCCCCTGTAATCATATGCAATTATACGGAGAATAATGTGAATTGTTCACACTATTCAATCTTTTTTCGACAAAATTCTTTATTCGCTTTTTTCTTTTTGTCAGGGACAACCATAGGTTTGGGCATGATATTAGTTTCACGACTAATTTTTTTAGCCATCTTAAGTCTGTCCAAATTCGTTATGGTTTTCTTCGTTTTCAAAATCCTATAAATCTATATACTGGAAGTACTGTAAATTGGGAATGTTGCCACCTCTCCGAATTCTCAGCATGAGCCAAAGCCTCTTCCACCGTATCAAACTCCTGTTCTTCACGATAATCAGGGCCGTAATTATTCCCTGAAGGATCGGTTAAAGTTAATGTAAATGAACCATTTATTGAGGTTTCAATCAGAAACACTAAACGATATTTTGTTACTAAACGCTTCATAACTATTAATTAAGTATGACAAAAATCAATGCTTTCGGGTTATATACATTATAACACCAATCAATTACTGGCTGTTTCGTTATCCAGTACATCTGTGTTGTTTTCAGATTCGCTTTGCGAAACTCCATGAGCAATTCAAGATCACCGAAGCCTGATTCAAACAGGACTTCGTGTGATATTAAAGATGACTTCAAATCTTCGATATTAGCTGGTTCAATATGTTCCATAACTTTATTTTATAAATCGTCATCACTATTATTAATAAATGGCTTACACCATTTTGGTCTCACAAGAGGCCAAATGTTTCTGCTAATGTCCTTCCCATCCATAAGACTGAACACCAGCTTGGAGTTAGTGCAATTCTTAAACACATATTCTGCCATTTCCTTTCTTGAAGAAAAGTTTTGTAACATGACTTCACGGTGTTCCAACATAGCACGTTCGTGGACTTCATTGAATCGATCCGTAAGTTCTTGCACAGTCTTTTTGATGAACTGGTCAAATTCATCAGGTGTTCTATCCAATAATTCATCGAATGATTTTCCATCTCTCAAATGCTCCCATACAATCACATTCGAAACGTTAGTTACGATGCTATGCAAACGGCAGTATTCTTCGAACTTCATTTTCACTCTGAATCCGTTGATGAACTTAGCAATATATCCTTCACGGTTGGAGTCCTGCACATCCCTTACTTTTTCAAGGTCAGTAAACCCATCGTATCTTTTAACAACTTCAAAACCGATCTCTTCCAAAGGCAAGTCATTTCCAGTGGTATTGTCAATTACTGCCAACAATACCAGATCATCCTTCCCAAAGTAATCGCAGACAATCCTGTTTTCAGGATAGATGATTTCGAACAGATATGTCGCACCTTTGTTCAACTTCTCAAAAGTGTGCTGGTATCTTTCGTACAGAACCTTGTTTGCGTGTTTAGCCTGATCGCTCTCAAAGCTTCCTCTGGAAGCGATATAAGGCTTGCCATTCAACCAATACAAAATACCCAACGAACCGTCCATCTTTTCGTATAGTTCGAAAGGAAGTGCAGGAATCTGCTCTGGTGTGTGTTCCTCATAATTGAAAAACTTGATGAATGGTCTAGCGACAATATTCATCTCACCATCAAGGATTAGTCCCCGTGTAAGCAAAGTGATCTCGTTCCACAATCTTTCGAATTGGGCCTTACGGGTATAGTTGTAGATGTACAGGTCTGCGTTAGGGTGTTTTTGCACCATGACGTATTCCTGAGCCAACATTTCCTTAAGTAATTCCTTATTCATATTATATACAGCTAGAAACTCACCCGATTTTGCCATCGGGGTCAAAATTTATTTTTTTAGTATTGAAAAGCCCTTTTGCTTCATTTTTGTGGTATATTGCTCAAACGGGACAACCACGATGTCGATATAAGCGTCAATAATTGACACAGGTAAACTTCTCATGGTCGCTGACTTGCCCAACCAGATTTTATTGATCTCGTCCAAGCCGATCAATTCAACATACTGCGCGAAATTCCCATCTTTCTTTTTTCGGTAGAGCACATCTTTTACTTTTAATTCATATCCCATTGATTGGTATTGTGTTACCAGTACTTTCGTTTTGAATGGTGTCATCTTGCACTCCCCGCAGTTTAGAAAATCATGTAATTTATTCGAACATTTTTAATTGTTTTGATTGATCAGTGTAAAGTTTCTCAATGGTGATTATCCTATCCAGCAACTCATTGGCATCCTCATTACCAGTTGTAATGAAATGTCTGTCAGCCTTTAATAGAAGTTCCCGTGGCGTATTCTTAATTAAGAAATCATATCTCCGCTTGATTTTGCTCGACAACGTGGCCTGTAGTTCCAACGTTTTAGTGTATTGTTTCAGCAAATCTACTCCGTACTGTTTCATAATAAATAAATACCCACCATCAAATATACGTGTATTTTGTAAATAAGTTACAAAAAAAGGGTGATATTGCTATCACCCTTTTCACAAACAGTACAGAAACAAACAGTATTTTATTGGTTCAGGATGGTATTCAAATCAACCAATCTGGATTCAAGTATCTTTTTGTAATCAAGCTGATTGGGTGCCGATCTCACTCCATTATTTTCTGCTTGTTGGATAGCATCCAGATCACGCTCAACCTGTTCCTTCTCATATGCTGAGTAGTCGGTTTCGAAGTATGGTTGTTCAAGCACGTCAAAATGAGTACCCTTTTCGTCCTTCGATACATTCAGGACAGCATACGGATAGTATTCAGCAGTCCTCATTTTTGTTGACTCGCTGCTCGGAACGTGAATGACATGTGCTGGATTCACGAGTACCATCAATACGGTCTCACCTTGATTGTAGAACCATTTCACATATGGTGTTGAACCAACGTGTAAACCATTTGAACTACATTCAACCGTATGAGGTTCAAACTGGCGTTCCTTCCTAACTGCTTCTCCCAACATGATTCGGGTTGTGCCGTTATGCTTGTCGGTATAGACAACTTTATCGGTAGCAGCGTCAATTTTATCAAATAGATCAGATAGGTTACCAACAAATTTAACGTTCTCGTTCAGATCAGGGATGACACTATCATCAAGAACGGAATTCATGACGATGTAGGTGTTCTTCGTAGTATCTCTCAATACTGAATAGTTCTTCGGAGATTTTTTGTTCAGCTTAACCCTCTTATACTTTTCCTGAACATATGCGACCAATTCCGCATCCATCGAGTTTTGGAGTGTTTTCACAACTTTGTAAGCAATGAAATATCCATTATCAGTAATGGCGAACTGATATTGCTGCAGAAAATCAAATAACGTTTGGCGAATCTTCACATCTGGATTTAGCATGAGCAACTTCCAAAAATTGACCAGTGCTTCTGTGGGGAAGTTGTTGTCAATGTATTCCAAAAACGTGTTTACAAGTACTTCAGGAATCGGTTCATTGAAACCTTTCAGGAAGTATTGATCGTTTTCAGTTTCCAGAAAACCATGTACGACTGCTCGATACATGCGATTTAGACTAGTCAGAAGCGTATTCAATTCTCTTTCACCACCCCTCTTAGCTTCCAGCGCAAGTTTGAAGAATTCATCGGCCTGAGCCTTCTCTTCAAAGCTTTTTTGGTAAACATTACCATCAATCAAGAGATTGACTACTTTACCAATTTTATTTGCTACGATTGTCGCCATTTTATTATTTTTATAAATTTGTTACAAAGTTACTGCTTTATTTTACGTAAACCAACTTAATAAGTTTCATCAATTCAGGGTTTTTTGTTGCGTCATCCCATTTACTATCAGGAATATTGATGTAGTCCAACATTGTGTTTTTCTCCATCTGCTGTTCCATGTAGGCTAACTCTTTCTCGAAACCTGCAGTCAATTTATTTTCATCGATTTGAAGCAGTGTAAAGTCAATCGGAAGGTGTTTCTGAGATAAGGATTTAACTTTATTATAGTGATTCTCAACACTTTTACTGTACACTTTCAATTTCTTATCAACGGTGGTCAGTGCTTTGTTGAAGAAAAGAGAATTCAAATTCTCATACCTATCAACGAATTTCTTTGCTTGAAGAATGGAGATCACCTTATCACGTTTCTTCATGATGAACTTCTTGATGAAGAGTGAATGATGAATTACGTTTTTGAAGTTCTTCACAAATCCCTCATTACCCTTAGCGATTGCAATGAATTTGATTTTTTTGTTAGAACCTAAAAGATAATCTCTGTAGTTGTTCTTCGTGCTCTTAGCTACGTCCAATTGTTCTGTCAGTTCGTAATAATTGCTAAGAGTGCGTTCATCATCTTTGAAACCATATACAATAGTCCCTTTGAAATCATGAAGCTGGCGCAGGATCACCCTTGTACGGTCATAACCTCCTGCAATCGCATTTACGGGAATTTCGTGATCAAGAAGCACTTCATTCACCACATTCCTCTTCGGGATTTCAAAATATTCAGGTACAACGATGCTATCGTAGTGTTTCGTTTCTGCTTTGATTACGCCCATCACTTCATCCATAAGCATCATTGCTTCCTTTTCAATTTCAGGGCTGGATGGTAGAACCTTTCCATCAGATTTTGTGAGAAATACATCTTTCAAAATTTGATCGAACTTCTCATCGTAAGCATCTTTCACAGGTGAGATTGATACGTATACTCCTAACTCTGCTTTTAAATAAGCTTGTACACGTCTCTTTCTTTTAGTTCCAACAGGAGTGAAGATCAAATTATGCCATTTATGCATCGTTAGAAGTCCACCATCCCAAGTCTCTTTTCTGTAGCGTTTCTTACCAGTATTACCAATGGTGCGAATGTTAATGAGGGCATCAACAACAGAACTGGCACTCGGAATAAAAGGCAACGCTTTGTATTTCGGATATACCAACTCGCTACTTTTGGCAATAGTACCGATGAAAATAGATACGTCTTTCTTAGCATCGATAACAAGTCTACCGTATGCGTCTTTGCATTGGTAGTAATCTTTGATCGTAGAGATATTTTTATGCTGCGCCAACAGCATGTCCTTCAATTCTTGTTTTGCTGCTTCGATCTTCAGCTTGATCATTTTTTTTGTATGATCATTATATTCAAGACTCTCACGGGAAGCACCAACGTTGAGTTCACCAATATCGAATCTCAAAGCCACAGGTATACTATGTTCCCTTTCATCAATACCAATTGCATTGTAGTCTATAGGGTATGCCACACGTCCCAAACAGATGTGCATTTTGCTGGAATAGTCGTTTCCTCTGTAAAGGAAATTTTGGCCAGTATAGATGACGTATTCGTTGATTACCGAGTTACTAAACCCTTCGAAAATCACATTTTCAAAGTAGTAAAGTTGACGGTTGATTTCTCTTTCAAAGTTGTAGATGTCACTACCTTTGATCGGAACTTTGACAGTCGTTCCATTGCGTTCAATCGTATCCTCGGTCGAAAGAAGGTCAATGACAGGAGATTTTTGACCTTTGTAAATACAGTAATAGTATTTTTTACCGTTGAAGTTGGTAACAATATAGAACGAATCTGTATACGCCAAAGGAGTTTTTCCACCAATACCGAAACCACCGATTTGGTTGTTATCACCTCTCTTTGTGGTTTTGAAATACTTCGCATAGATGGTAGCGATCCGTTCAGGGGACATACCAACTCCAACATCAATAAATTGAATGTAGTGTTGGCCATTTTCTTTTATCAGACGAATAACAACAGGCTCATTGATGTTAGCTTCTTTATGAGAATCGAAGCAATTGGATGTGATTTCACGAACGATTGAGCCGATGGGGTTTGAATAGATGTTTTTCGTAAACATCGCAAAGATCATTTCATCGGAATTTTCGTCAAATCCGAAGGCAATGGATTTTTCAGTGCCTATCGATTCTACTGTTTCTTCTGAGAATGCGGTATTGAGTTTCATTTCTGTTTACTGTTTGTTTGTATGGAGTTATACGTAAACAATGTGAAAAAGTTACAAATTAATGAATAAATCCTCTTCATACATTCTACTGCCCGGAAGCTGCGTATGAGCGATTATTTTGTCCCGATTCCTAATTAAGTGTTGGTGATTTACCTTAATGCAGCTAAACTTAGTTGTCCCCACTGACACATATTGACTATAACCAGACCTCCTAGGCAGGGTAAAAGTCAATTCTCTAAAATCAATAATCTTATGTCTATGACCAGTTCTTAAACAAATAATATAGGTATCTTCATCTTTGACCCAATTGTCATTAAGAATCAGATACCCTTGACCAAGGCTTAGTAATATGTCCGCTTCAAGGTCGATCTTTCTACCTATTTTGACAGACAAATAATCCTCGATTTCATCCAAGTATTTATTATCCTCGTATGGATTTCCACCGCTAATTACAACATTAATTTTATGTTTTTCTAATGCTGTCACAATTTTGCAAGTTCTTCCTTAAGAGACTTCAAATCTTCTTCCAATTTCTTTTTCTTCTCTGTAAGGGCGAGTTTGAGAACCCTTTTAACGTCCGAAGCTGACGCTTGCCTGCGGCCATTAAGTATCTGCCCTTCAACATCATTGAATGCAGACATCTTGATGACTTCTGATTTAATTATTTTAGTACCGTCAGCAGCATAAACTTCCCATTCGAGATCGACATTCACCAACAGTGCTTTGGTACGTGCAGTAACTGCCGGTTTATTTTCTGTAATCTTGAAAGACTGTAATCTCCAATATGAGATGCCTGACTTTTCACCTTCACGAAGAAACCACTTTGTAGAATTCGTATTGATGAAACTTTTTAACATGTCAGAAAGAAACTTAACACCCAATTCAGGAGTCGCTTTAAGTTGTTTCAGTATTTCTCTGCGTTCCTTGTCGATTTCACCAAGTCTCTTTGACAGTCTTTCAAATGAGGAAATTTTTATTGCCATTGTCTGTATTATTTAATTTTTTTTACATTCTAATTGATCTTACGTAGTCAATGTGTTCCTTACTCATTGGCACACCAGTAAAATTGATTGCCAAGAATACCCGCAAAGCATCTTTGTCAGTTGTGTCTTCATCCAGTTCCACATAAAATAACTGTCGATAGGATAAAAATATATGCTGCGCTTCGCTGGACAAATCTGAATAAAGATTACCATGCAAATCCGGGAATTTATCGTTATAGAATTCCCATAACGCATTGAATCTCTGTTTTCCATCAACTAAGTCTGCGAAAGCTGTGTGTTCAAATTTTCCTTCTTTGATACGGCTTTCAACCCAATCCCATGATCGTCTTCTAAACACGAATTTGCCGATTTCAACATGGTTATAAATGGATTCAATCAGCATTTGTTTCTGCTCTAATGTCCATACCAACCCACGCTGGTATTCGACTTCATTCCCCTCACTATCGATGACTGTAGGGTCTTGACAAACCTCAGGGATTGTTTTTCCGTTCACTGACTCAAAACGTTTGCCTCTATCCCTCGCTTCGACACCACCCCGCCAGAATAGCTGCTCAATATCTATTGCATAAGCACTAGCCCTTAATTCAGGTTGAAATGGATTAGCACCAATTTCACGGACGCTTTTTCGTACTTCGGTAAGCTTTCTGGTTTGGAGTTCACGATACCCATGTCTTTCGAAAAAGACTGTATCTCCCTCTACCTTAAGTACTTCAACCAGTTCTTCGCTATCAGGTCGATTAAACGACATACCCTTCACATAGATGCCATCGCCCTTAATTAAGGGTTTTGCAAGGTATTCGGCTATGAGTTCCGCTTTGGTTTTTGCTTTCATATGATATTATACGTAAATTGACGTAAAATGTTTGAGATTAGCAAGTTAATAACTTGTTTGAACGTAACAAATTATTCTCATATACGTATAATACTTTATCATGTTCACAAAACAGCAAAAAGACGAACTGCTCTGTCGCATTGAGATCAGGAAGGATACAATTGAAGAGGATTTGGATAGTGCTGATGCATTTGAGGCTATACCTGATGCACTCGATAAACTCAGAGAAAAGATTCTTTACGATTCTAAAGACTTCAGTGAGGCTGAAAAAAAGTGGATGATTGAGGAATTAGACAATCAATTGGGGGTCTCAGTACGTGATGATCATCAAATCAGGGGAGCAATTACTAAAATTAAGAACTTACCCAACCCTGAACTTAAGGAACGAGAAGCATACCTGAATAACATTAATGAAGTATTGGGTTTGGATGAAAACGTACTTAAAGAAAAGCGTAAAAAAAGATAAAATATGGAAGACAAGAAATCAACTTTAGGCTCATTGTTGCTTGAAGAATTGAAAAAAACTCGTGAGGAATTGGGTAACATTTATTATCACTTATTCGCCATCAAAGGTGAAAAGGATTTGAGTGAAGTACTGGAAGTGTATTACGCTCTATCAAAGGAAAATCCAGAAAATTGGTTCGCCTCATTCCATAAGTCCATGAGACAAACAGATTTCTTTCAAGACTGCACGGTGTCAATATCTAACCCAACGATTACCGATGAAGAGCGGATAGAATTACAGACACTTAGTGCTGATTACCATAAGACTGATAAGCATCTCTCTCAATTTGAAAATGGATTGCTAGAAGCACTCCCTACTCCTGATGACCCAACATACAAGGAGAGGTATAACAGCTATGTCGATACTTATCGACTTAAGTTTCGAGAATTCTTTCCTCAAGAAAAAATAAACAGGAGAAGGGAACTGATAAAAAAACTGCGAAACAAAGAAGAACATTCTATAAGTGGACATTTGGATTCAATTCTTTGGCTGACTATTGCCAATGATCAAAATGGTTTATTATATTTGACCATCGACCATGTTTTCAGCGAGTACGATTACAAGAAAAAACATAAACTAGTATAACAATGGAATTCGTGTATGATGATGGCGGTAGAGAAGCCGCAGGTTACAAAGGTGATGCTGGTGATTGTGTGTGTAGAGCAATCACAATTGTTACAGGACTTCCATATAAGGAAGTTTATGATCGACTTGCAGAGGGGAACGCTACACAACGAAAAGGCAAACGAGCAAAGTCAAAAGATGGTGTTCGCACTGCTGCCAAAGGAATCAATACCAATCGTAAATGGTTTAAAGATTATATGCAGTCATTGGGATTCAAATGGGTTCCCACTATGCTGGTCGGTCAAGGATGTAAGGTGCATTTGTGCAAAGAAGAATTACCAAAGGGTAAGTTAATCGTTGCAGTGAGCAAACATTACACTGTCGTTATCGATGGTGTAATTCATGATACACATAACCCATCTGAACGTGGTGTTACTGTGTATCCTCCAACTTACCCAAAGGATCAATTACCAAAGGGAGCATATTGGATGGAGAATGGAAATGGTTGGGCGTATGCCCCTCAACGTTGTGTGTACGGATATTACTACAGAGATGAAAATAATTAGAAAGCCAAAGAAGGTTGCCGTTAAGAAACCAAAATACCAATCATTGGAGAGGGTATTACGTGATACGTATACCAACTGGACAGCAACACACTCTGTTGAAGCGTATGATATTGACTTCAATAAGGTACAGACTTCTGATTTGATAACGCTATACAGAAATTTGACTCTATTCACTTACTGGATAGGTGATCTTAAAGTTAGTTCACCTGACTTAGAGCGAGAAGCATATTTACACGTTCTTGCTTCAGTTATTGATGTTAAATTTAATGAAATGGATGCTAAGTCAATAAAAAACAAAACTTTTTTAGAGAATAGACCAGTACTTATAAGTAAGCTGAAGGCTATACTTGCAACCAGAGAACACATACCGAACAAAAAACAAGCGAAGGAAATAAGAAGAAAAAAAGCACAAGGAAAATTTATTGTAGACTAAACCAGAGATGCCAGCAATCGTAGAAAGAGCAAAGTGGGACGTGCTCGTTAAAATGTTCCAGTACCTGTATTACGCCAAGCTAAGAAAAGAACAAGTTAAAAAGGTTGATTACCTTTTCAAGTTCGGAAAACATAAAGAAGTTGCAGAAAAAGTGTGGGAGTGCTTTTTCGTTCAAAACCTTGAATGGCCACACGAAATGTATAATGAAGTTTTCAAATAAAAAATCCCTTAGGACTTTTTCGTTATGTATTGAACCATTGCCAGCCAGATCGCTTCCTTCTTTGTATCTGCTGTGACCTCCACAAACATCTCAGTACCTAGAAATTCAACAACAAATACATTTCTACCATCGATGTGGAATGTTACACCATCCTTCGCCTCAAGCATTTCAAGGGCATCCATCAATTCCCTATAATCCTCATGATAGACCAATTTTGCACCATGCTTGTAAACCCTAGATTTTCCTAGCTTGATAAATTCAGCAAAAGTATCCACTGATTTCAATCGCCAGTACCCGTAATTTATTCCATTCGGACGTTCATGTTCTGGATTAACGCTTGAAATGTATTCATAACCAAGATAATTCGCGATCATCTTGTTGCCTTCTGTATGGTTCATTATTTTCTTTTTAAAACGATAATTATTCCGATAGATAATCCGATGAGTGCTCCTATAAACGTCCCTAGAACGCCAAAGAAAGAGCCAAAAACAGCCCCACCAGCACTACATGAGATCGGGGTGCTAAAAATTATATTCATAATCTAAAAAATCTGCGCAATACATTGATATGATGGCGTTATAGTAAACCTGACCTGCTACACTTAACCCACCATTATCGAGCCAATAAGCATCACTATCATACAAAACCTGAACCTCAGACAAAAAGTTTTTCCCAAGTTCATAAATTTCAGATGGAAGGTATGTGGAGATGTCCTCCATTTCTAACTTGTCATTAACTAAACGCCTTAAATTTTTGACACTACCAGTTAATTCTTCAGGTTTGTGTTCATCACTGATATAACGACCAATCGCACATTTAAGTCCGTGTTCGTTTTTATATTTTCTATCAGAATTTCGTCTATGTGGGTGTGTTCCATAAAAATAGACCATATCGTTTAAAAAACGTGTTCTTGCTTCCTGCAATGTTTCCATCATATTTCCTTTGGAGCCACAACTCTGAACCGAGTTAGCAAATTATTGTAGCGATTTTTATAGGTGAGAAACAACTCACTCCAATCATATTTATTCATTATTTCCTCGAACAATAGATTACAACATCCATAGTCGTATATCTTGCCCTTCTCTGCCAATTGAATACCATATTCGATGATCCGCATGGCATGGAATAAACTCTTTCTTCCAAGGCTTAAATCATAGTCCTTTTCGACAGTCAATTTCTTTTTGGCCTTAACCCAACTGTTGGATGATTTTGCTCGAAGGGAATATCTTAATTTAGTATTGTCTATATTAAAAGAGAATTTTCTTTTCTCTAACAAGATGAATTGAGAATCCAGAAACTGACATTCAATAGCAGATATTTCATGCTCATCAAGCCGTTGCTGATGTTCCTCCGGGGTGTAAAAATTGATGTTAATTAGATTGTCGGAAAACTGCTTATTGACCTTATTTGTGGTCACTACAATGAAATCGTAATCCGACTGCTTTGTGATATTCCCATACACCCTTGACCCGTATACGTAGACTGCAACCACCTCTTTTTCAGATAATTTGGCTTTGGTCAGGATGGTGTGTAAATTCATACCCACTTTTACGTAAAACTTGGGAAATTGTTTTATTTTTGAAGGTCTTTCCAGTACTTAAACATTTTCTCGATTTTATTGATAATTGTCTCATCATCGATCCAAAGAGTAAGCATCATAACCACTTTATCAATATCTTCTAAGCTATAAATAAGTTCCTTATCTGGATGACGAAGTGGTTTATTATCATTACCATCTTGAACAAAAATCCCATCATTAAATCTCCAATTAGTGTCACCGACAGTCAATGTTAAACCATTTAATCCATTGATCTCCGTTAATTCACCACCTAGGTTTATAAGGTCTTCATCCTCATCTTCAAAGTATTCGTCTTCAAATTCAAAATCGTCCTCTTCCATTTATCCATACCAAAACAAATAAAAATTATTTAGCAATCTCCCCTTCTCGCCATTTTGAAAATGTTTCATCCATTTCCAATCTGGTTTTTTCATCATCAATTCCTAGCGTAAGAAGTCCAACAAGACTTTGAATGTCTTTTAGTGAGTATCTTGTTTGGTTCATTTTTTCATCGTATGTCGGTTCTTTAATCTTAGGTTTACTGCCTTCCCTAATGAAACGTTCAAACGCTTCAAGCTGAAGTTGATACTCTCTTTCATCTTGCTGTTTTTTCTGTTTTACTTCCTCGTGTCCACTTTTAAGATAATGGGCAGGGATGCCAGCAACTTTGGATATTTGTTCCAGAAAATATGCGGTAATTTTAGTATGTTCATCCATGTATTCGGAAATCTTAAAATCTCCAGTTGCAGGATCAACACCAACAAGATATTGTGGCACCTTTGCCTTCATCCAATGCTTATAATACTCTTCTCCCATTTAATCTGGTTGTGATAATGGTGATGTACCGAAAGTACTGGCTTGGGCTTTTCTTATTTCGTCAAGTTTGTCTGGTGAATACCACTCATTCCCTTTAGGATTTACCTCAGGATTTTTGCTGCATGGTTCACATATTGATCTTATCCAACCATTAGTACGTCCAACATTTTGATTAGTACCGCAGTTTTCGCATATACTATAAGAGAAGTCTTCCACAAACCCAATTATACCACTTATGTATTCGTCACCACCTTCAAAATAAATTCTAAGACCTCCGAATTTTTCTTTGATTGTTGAAATGGTGAATTCTAACGGAGGATTATTGCCGTACCGAGATTTCCATTCCAAGTAGCGTTGAATTTTAAGTAACGCTCTGTCGAGCAATCCAACCCATCCATTACCACAGCTAATACCGTAGTGTAATTGAAGCATGGATTTGTATTTCTCTTGTAGTTCCTCAGTTGTTTTCATTGATGTAAAATTTAATAATCAAATACTTTTACGACATTCCATCCCTTTGGAACATAGACTTTCATTTTACCAACACCGCTCATATCTGGATACCTGTACTTACAACGAACAAGATATTCATAACCTCTATCTTCGATTACCTTACCAAAGAAGCGATAGTTTCCGTATTTCTTCACATCTTCCTCAGATTGAGTACCCATTTTGGAAACTGCCTGTGTCGGATGATAAAACATTATATACATTTTTTATTTTTTCCTCTTTTTACTTGGTTTCGATTTATGTTCTGAAATCATAATTGGTTCTTTAATTATGATTTTCTCACGACCCCTATCAATAAAGGTCTTCACATTTTCGTTGTTGATTTCATGTGCCTTCTCATTCAATGTTTCCAGTACCACATCAAGGGTAAGGTTACAATAATCGTCAATCCAATCTCCAACGTAGTAAAGTCTTCGTGAATTTTCCATCACCCCGAATAAGATAGGGTCTTTGTCCCTTTTCTCTTTTTCCTCTTTAGTGAGGTTGGTTGCATCGTTATTAGGATCGTAATGTAAAATTACGTAGTTGTCGAACACGAACGTTAAATCCAATTTCTCCTTCACATCCAGAATCTTGGTAGGGATAGGCTTGATGAAGTTTTTCATCCAAGTTAGCTTTAATTTATTATCCCTGTCAGTTTTTCTGTAAAAATCAACTACTTGCTGCTCAGTCAAATAAAGATTCAAACCGTATGCCACCAACTGAGCCTCAGACTTAGCAGCAGTAAGTCTACCCTTCAATTGTTCCACCAGAGAAACCTGACCTGCTTTCTGAGCATTGTTGATCGCTGTTTCATAGTGAATTGCAATGTCTGTCAAGGTTTTCAATTCGTTCAAATTAGTAGCTAGGCTCGTAAAGAATTCAATGATTGTCATTGCCTTCTTTCTTTCAAGTTGAACGGCCTCTTTTTGCTTCTGTTTTTCTTCCCTCTTAGTTCGCCACTTTTTAAATAATCTTGAAATCAGGCTCTCTTTCTTCGGGGTAGAATCCGTATTTCCAATAATATAGGTATTCAACCCGGATGTACCAGTAGCTGTGTTCCATGAAATAACATTACCCATCGACCAGTCCTCGCTTGGCACTGCTAGTCCATCGCTAATCGCAATACCACTAACTTGGGAACTTTTAAGTTCCACAGATTCACCAACTTTGTACTTGGGAAGATTCTTGTCAATTTCGAATCTTTCGAAGACTTCTAATTTATCATTATGTGTTACCATGAGTAATATTTTTTATTTTGTTACTGCTTTACTGCCATCGAAATATCCTTCCGTGGTATCGATGAAAATAGGCGTTTTGAACATTTCAATCTTATCTGGATTTTCATCAAAAGCATTATTGCTCTTTACTGGTGAAACTCCTTCCGCAGTTGACAATGTTATGTGTGGGAATTTGTTCTTTGATTTAGGATTTTCCACTAATAAAGCGTCTACCTGATCGGTTGTTATTCTACCAATGATTGGTAAGTTTACCTTGTTACCTAATTCAATATTATCACCATTCTTAGGTCTGAACTCTATCGTTGAGTGGTGATAAAACGTGTTAGGGTGTACGGGAGGAAACATACCCTTTAACTTAGAGACGTTGTCTACAAATAATGCGTGATAATTGATGTTCATATAATTAATCTAACCGTATAATCTTTCTTCCCAAATTACTCTCATATGCTTGCTGAATTCCTCAAAAGTTTCATAGAACGGAACGTTGTAATAATTACAAGTAAATTCAACATTACCTCTCCTATAAAATCCCTCAGGACAGCAAACAAATAATTTATTTTCTTTGGCAGTTAGCCCAAGTTCAGCGAGTGTTATTGGTGATTTTGTATTAGGGTCAAAATACATGACCACATAATCTGCCAATTCAAGACCTGATAATTCCCATCCAACTTGGTAGGCAAACTCAGGATTATTTACTGATTGCTCCCATGACGAGTCCCAATCCAGTCTTCTAGGATTTAGAAAATTTATCTCTAAATCTTCGTACTGAGTGACAAACTTATCTTGCCAATTTTCAGCTTTTCCCATCTCAATAGAACCAGCAAGAAATACGGTTATACCTCCATTTCTATTCATTCTGGAGGTAAAATCGTTCTTATTTGTTGGTCTAATAACTACCATTATTGTTTCTCTACATACTTGTCATGTTCCATATAATCGATTGTCACAGGCATGAAACCTGAGTCCAATGCCATCGCAACTAACCATTTGATGTTTGGCAATACTTCACCTCTATATAAGCTATCAACCCATAAAGTAACAACTTCTTCTTCAGTAGTTGTTTGAAGTGCTTCAAGATCACCAAACGCCACGTAACAGAACACATCAAAATTGCTATTTTTCATTAGCGCAAAATATCGCCATTCATTATGAATATGACCAGTTTCTTCTCTGAATTCCCTGATCATGGCTTCGTGTGGTGCTTCACCTTCTTCAATCTTACCTCCGATACCATTCAATTTACCTGCCTGCCAATCAGGCTTTGTTTTCTTAATTAAGGCTACCCTTTTCTTATCTTCTGAAAAATAGAACCCTAAAACATATTGTTTTGCCATATTAAATATAATCGTTTAAGTCGTCAAACATTGGATTTTCATCTTCCTCCACGGGTGCTTGACAATTGTAACAAATATAAGAATTTTCTTGATTCCCAACATAGATATTGTCGGAAATTTCATAGTTTGTTAACTTTCTCTCACATTCTGAACATTTATGTTCTTTCGTTTCGTCATTCATATCCATGTTCGATCCTCCATTGTTTTATAATCGATAGTATTGTTGATTTTGGAACCAGATCACATTTATTTGTTATTTCCTCAATTCGATTAGCAGGAATGTCGTAATGTGGCCTCGGTTTGCTGTTTTTTATTTTTTTATTTTTGTAATGGAAAAAATGTCTTCCGATACTTAAATCATCAGCCATTTTGTGAAGATTTTGCAAGCTGTATGGTAAACAAATGAGATGTCTACCACCATCACACAAATATTTTAGTCTTTCTTCCAAAGCAGTAATGGTTTCCCTGAATTTATTTTTGTCTTATGTTCCAATACCTTTGGTACTGGCATATCTGAAGGAAATTTATATTGGAATTTATACCCTATGTAGTTGAATAATTCACGTTCATACTCATCCATCTCCAACTCAAATTTGAGATCAGGATATTGTTTGAAAATATCATTCACCTCCTTTTGAATCAATAACATAACCAAGAACACCGAATGATCGAAGGCATGTTCAACCATCATATCATAAGCATTCCATTTAAGAATTAAAGCTTTAAGCTTTTTCTCAGGAGTATTACCTAGTGCTTTGGTTCGGAGGATTGTTGGATATTTTTTCATCTTTTCTAACAGGGATATTTTTCTTAACGATGGCTATCCATTCCGCTTTAATTTCATCTTGGATTTCTTCATCAATATCGTCCCAAGCATTTTGCAGCCCACCTCTATCCGTAAGGTCGTTCAATATCTCAGTGACAATTTTTTTGGAAAGAATATTAATTTGATTTAACGTCATATTTACTTTGTAATTGTAAAAGGTAATTTCCATTTTTCTGACAATCCTTTTAGGTATGCTTCTTGGGTCAATCTTTCCCATTCATGATCGTCACTGAATTTAAAGATTGGAATTTGTAGAGAATCATCAAAACTGAAAGTTGCATATGACCTACCTCTAAGGGTTACATGGTCTTCATGGATGATAATACTCTCAGCATTCTGAAGATTGCTATAAACATAAATCCAGTGCATTATCGATCCTACTGACTTGTATGGACAATCACTCCACCAACCGGAATAATGTTTAATTGCCGTATTTTGAAAGCGTATTTCTTCTTGGCTTAATTCATCATTTTCCTTCATACCAGTACGGTTTACCTTTATGTTTACTATTCAATAGTTTTTTTACTTTCGAATGAAATTTTATGTCTATCCAAATGTCTTTCAAGGTTTCAACGTTAGTAAGCGTCAATTGTGGTTCTATTTCTTGAATAAGCTTCTCAACTTCCGCATTTCCTTCGTCTGTTTTTCTGAAGTCTATGTACTTCCAATAGGAAGCCATGTTAGCATCATAGATTTTATTATTATCCTTAGAATCACGAATCGCCTGATCAATAGGATGTTTTTTACCCCATGCATCTAAGTGTTGGATTCTTGCGATATGCGCAGCCCGTTGTTTCGTTGTTGGGATTAGTTTAAATATTTCTTTTCGCCTTTCATCATCCAACAAGAAGAAACAGATTCTGTCCTCACTGTATGGTGTGTAATTGAAACCATTTTCCAATGGTGTGCCCCATCCATCCCCACCAAGGGCCATATTCCAATCAGTTCTCCTTTTCTCCCATGCTTTTTTACCAATCTTTTTTGGCTTATCACACTGATTTTGATAATGATAATCCTCAATTTCGGGCATTGACTCAAATACTTCTCGCAAGTCCTTCTTTTCAGTATAAAGGAGGATTAAAATTTCTCCTGTTTTAAGAGGTAAAATGTTGATGGAGAAACCAAAATCCACATCCGGGTCTCGCTCATTAGAGATTTTAATGTGTGCCATTCTCTTAGCGATATACCGCTCTATACCAAACTGTAAGTTGCCGCCATCTTTCGAAACGAAGTACATTGCTTCGTCATAGATTCCAAATTGATTCTTATCAAGGACTTCGAAATATGTTTTAAAGAAAGTTTGATAATACAAATTCTCTGCAACAGGCTTTACCTTATCCCTTAAGCGAATACAGAAACTATGTACTTCACTTAATGAAAGAGATTTTTTGAATTTATAACCGTTGTAGATTTTGGTGCTCATGATTATTGCATTGGGATGTTTGGGTATTGTTCTAACATGCTTCTTTTAACTTTCTGAGCAAGTCTGAAATCCTGTTCACTATCAAAAAGAAAGCTGTAATGGTTTTTATCGTTGTATGATGGGATGCCTTTAAAATTGATTCCCTGATTTTTTAGTCTTGTTAAAAATACTCTATGTGAATCTTCGTTTATATTCGCTCTGAATCCTAAAATCATTTTAATTAAACCTGTTATATTTTTAAATTATTACATATTACTATTGGAATATTCAGGGTTGCCAGTAACTTCCTCAATCAACCATTCGGGGATGCTGAATTTATCGTCAATACTTTGCAATTCAATTTCAGCGAGTACTAACCCGCTTTTATGTCCACCAAATACGTCAACCTCCCAACGTGACTTATATACATAAACCACATATCTAACTTTTTCTATTAGCGGAGTTTTACAGTATGATAACAACCTATCGATTTCATGAGTTGATGCGACATCATACTCAAATTCATCGACACCTACACTTCCATCGTTTATTTTGATGGTTAAAACACCTGCAATACCATCTTGGTTTTCGACTTTCCTAATTCTTACTACTTTAATATCATCAGCATGGAGATACCCTTGAGTGATTTTGGAAATCGATATTGGTTTGTTAGTCATTCCAATATAATCATTGAATAGATCAAAATTCACCAAAAACTTTCGCTCAATTTCTCTATTTAGGCTCATACAAGGTGTGGTATAATCATTAGAAGTATTGACACCGTTGTAATAATCCAAAACGGCTTTCTACTTGGATGACAGTGTTTATGGGAGCAGCTAGACTTTTTATGTAGGTAGTACATATAATAACCAACTGCAATAGAGGCTAAGTTAAGGATTATCAACACCCCTTCATACTCGTGCATAAACTCGAAATAATGTCCCATCGATGTAAGACCGATCACAAAACAAACTACTGGCATTACACAGCATAATGAATGTGCAATTAAGGTGACAAACATTAATGACAATACCGACTTATTATTCATTTTTTTAACGACTACCGAACCCTATAGATTTTCCTCCAAACTTCTTTGAATTAGGACGTTCTTCGTTCAATTCTTTCAACGTCTTTATTACTTCCTCGAACGGATTTCCTTGAATAACCGTTGAGACTATTAATTCACGTAAGTGAGCAATAGACATTTTCTCTGTTTGCTTAACCCATTCATCCAAATTTATCGCAGCAATATCGTGAGGCTTCAAAGTCTTCTCGAAATAATATTTCCTCACTTCATCATTAGGAAGTGTAATTTCATATCTTTTATCGAAACGCGATGGTCTATTGATAATACGTTCGCCAAGTTCCTCAGGGAAGTTAGTGGTGGCAAGATAAACGATGTTATCCATCTGATTCATTCCGTCAAGAATGTTTAATAGCAGCGTTTCAGTTGCTTTGCCTGCATTGAACAGTCCATCAATGTCTTCAATGATTGTAACAATTTTACGGTTGCGCTCAACCACTTTGAAAGTCGAATGCATGAAGTTGCTGTAGAACTGTACATCTTCAGGAGTTTCAATTCTAAAAACAACACCAGATTCTTTTTCAATAAGATGTTTTACAATAAGTTGTATGATGTGTGACTTTCCGCAACCGGGGCTACCATACATTAAAACACCTCGTTTATACGTCAAACCGTACTCTGTAAATTTCTCACCATTCTCCCAAAAACTAACAATGTCTTTAAGAATGCTTTTAGTTTCAGGCATAGGAAGTTCCAAAATACTGTCAGTACTGTGACCCATTTTTCTGACAAAGTATTTCTCCTGTCGTTGATCATATCCAATACTATAAAATCCTGTTGGAATTTTATTTGCTAGTTGAACTTGATACTCTGGATAATAAATTCCTCCACCGTGAGTACTCCACTGAATATATTTTGGGGTTTCTAATACTATCTCTTTATCTTCTGGAACGCTTGGTTCACTATTACCGTAATTATAATTATCTGCTTGATCAATCGTCTCTACTCTCATGCTTTACTTAATAAATTTTAAAATTAATTCTTTAACATTTTCTCCGCACAGACCGTCAATGGAATCACAAAGAACAAAGTTTGGTACTTTTTTAGATTTTAAATTTAAGTCATCAAAGGCAACCCATTTTTCAGGTTTATGTTCATTTAAATAAGTGCTAATTTGGTGTATCCTATTTATTTCAAGATCAAACATTTTCACATTTTCATTTGAGATCATACCAACGGGCTTTTTTATTATCCCATTCCATTCGAAAATCTCCCCTATTTGTTCCAATGTCCAATACAATCGCCAATCTGAGGATAGAACCAGATCAGCATCAGTTTCTCGTAAAATTTCGTTAAGAACTTCAACACATTTAGGATTCATGCGGTAGATACTACCCCACTTTGTTTCTTCGCGCTTCCCACACTCATCAGTTGCCAGTGGGCCATCAATATCTACAAAAATTAATTTCATGTTGTGTGTTCGTAAACCTATGAATAAAAGTTAAACATTGCAAACTTTTCTAAAAAATGCAGTATAATATATTTTTTTATCTTTTAGGTAATTGCCCCTTAAATAGACATCAAGATTGATAGCCAATACGGTGAAATATTGATCGTTTGGCCCACATAGAACATGTACGTCCATCTGAAAGAATTCTCGTCTTTTAACTGACAATTCAACTGCTTGCGGTAGTGTCATCTTATGCTGGCAAAGTCAATTGTCTGAACCAATGCCTTTAGTAAAGCCTTATCGAATTCTTTCCTGAATACCACAGGAATTTCATTTTCGTATAAGTTAGGTTGCTCTCCGGGTTTGATGGCACATAAGTGAATAGTAGTACACCATTCTTCATCAAATCGGTAGCCATCCCAACGACCGCTTTCAAATTCAACAATTTCATAGTTCAAAGCTTTCAAAAAAGTGAGTACTGATTCTAGGCTCAGAATATCAAAACGATATGTCTCACGGTTTATGTTTTTTTTGCTGGTTTCTTGGGTTTTCATACTAAGTAGTTTAAGAATTTTTGGGGTAAGAATACATTTTCCAATTGAACGGCATCCTTAAATAAGGGTGCTACATCCTTGTGTTTTAAGCCAGCTAGGCCAGTGCCAATTTCGGTCACGAGAAACTTGTACTTTGGGTTGTTTTTTGCAAATTTTATAAACCTCTCGACATGGGGCTGTATTTGGTCTATACGCAACGTTTGAATGTGGCGATCCTTGGTAGGTATACCGTAAGTACGTCCCATTAAACCTGAAGCCTGACCATATACGGCACCCCATTTTCTTTGAGCAGTCAAAGCAGCACCACGGCTATGTGCGCCACGTAGATTAGAACCGAAAACGAATATTTCATCGTCCTCTAAATTTACTATATGTTCAGGGGTAACTCGATTCATGATTTCCTATGTTTTACGCTTACTGCATCTATATCCCCTGCAACATTGCCACACTTAACCGATGTCGCGTCAATATCGCCACCAACGTCCCCACACACTACCGAAGTAGCATCCACCTTACCATGTACATTACCAACAATTTCACAGCTAGTGCAATCCAATTTAGCCAACTCACCTTCCCATTTAATATGGACTGTATTACTAATTATATTGTCAACGATAACTTTTCCATCAACAATAATTCTTCTGTTTACGACAGAAACGTTTTTTCCCTCAACATCATAGGATACACCATCAATAGTTATTTTATTCATAAAGTTATCGAAATAGTTATTTAATTTTTTGAATTTGCTTTTTACCTTCTTTACAAGAGTGTCGTATGTATCGTTAATATTCATATTTCATTTTATAATAATGTCGAATTCGAATCTGTGATCATAAAAATTATCTCTGACATGCTCAACTTCTAAGTTTCTTACTTCCGATTCAAATGATTCCTTGAAGTACGCCATGTAGTCAATTCCTTTTTTTATGTCCAAATAGTTGTTTGTTTCCTTAAGGTAACTTATCTGGTCATTAATTTTGCGAATAATGTCTCGTATTGTGTTGTAATTCCGTCTTGCTTTAATGATTTCACAAATACCATTATCTTTAAGATAAAGTACATACTCTGAATTAATCAGAACCGAAAACTCTACCTTGCTTCGTATCATAGACGTATTACGAAATGATTTATGAATCTCATTCTCGTGTATATATGAAACTTTAATCTCCTTCACGACTCAATATTTTAAGTGCCTTCAAATATTGTTTTTCACCAAATCCCGTTCTGTTTTTGCAGTGTACAAAATTCTTTCTTTGTTCATAAAGCATGTCCGAATCGTCATCGAGTATGACATAAGTTGAAAGAGTACACTTCGCTTTTTCCTTACGCACATATTCCCCATCCCACTGCCAATGTGCAAAATTATGTTTGATACGATAATACCACTCAATTTCACAACCTCTCGGTATTGTGACACCACGATCTGATTTCAATCTGATCAATTGGTTCATGTTGCTGCCGTACCGACTAGATTCGGCATTAACTCTCAAATCCCCTCTGAAGTCTGGTGTAATTCCAATAACTTCTCCTTCCATTTTTCTCAACTTCCACATCCCTCTCATTGCCTTGAGACCTGCATGTCGCCATGTGGAAGACACCACTATTTTAGCACCTGTTTCCCGTATCAATCGGTTTAACAATTCCTGAGCAATTGGGTCAAATAATTGACCGTATTTGTCACGGGGAACTTGCTTCTTATGTTTTTTAAACCAAGTTTTATAGTAGCGTTGTGAATTCAGAACACCATCAATATCTAAGAAAATTATTTTAATTTTCTCCACAGATCAATGAGTAATAGCTTTTGCAATCGCTTTCTTTTTAACCTTGCTTTTATCTGAAACGTTTAAATCGTTATATTCAGAATCAGTTAATATATCGCCCATACGGTAACTTTTACCATTAGAAGCTTTGAATGATTGTTTTGCTACGTACATTGTTGTTTTTGTTTGCTGCTTTAAATTATTCTTGACCCATCAGCCTTTGCCCCTATGAAAGCATAAGAAGATGTATAACGATCATTGTCATCAGGCTCACTCCCAACCTCAAAACTTATTGTTTTGAGTTCAACTTTATGATGCGTTTTAAAGTGGTCTATTAAAATTTTTTCAACATCAGTTCTAGTCAACTTGATGTGTACCTTATCTACGATTTCCATATTATTCGCGTCCAAATTTTACTTTAAGTCCGTCCTGTGTCGCAATGATACCTAGAATTTTTTCTCCGGGTCGTTTGTTAACTGCATGTGCAATAAAGGGTTTCAACACTTCCCATGAAAACTCACTAATGACACCACCCTCAGCCTCACGCTTAAACTGTTCATCAGAAACACTTGCTTCCAACGATTTGTAAATTTTTTGTACTATTTTATCCATAAAAAGGTATAATATAATGTCATTATATGTATCAACTGATCCAATCCAATTACCGTCCAGAACCAGTACCAATTTTGTTTTTTGTAAAAAAACGATGTTGTTTTACTAGTAACGAAATCAGTGCATAAATGTAAGAAACTATTCAACAATAACCAAAGAGTAAATGTTACAAAGTTCTCGAAAATAAAGAAAGTTGAAAGACCGAGTGCTATCGTATAGGCAACAATATGGACGGAGAGCCAATAAAAGCTTTTACTCTTATTATCACCCATTTGTCTGGTCTGGCAAACGAAGTCAGCAAAGAAGTGGCCTACAAAAATGAATCCTAGCATTATTTTGAAGGTTTATTTTGTTTATAATATTCTTGCATTTCTTCCAAACTATTGATGTGTTTGGGGACGATTTGGTTCAACCCTTTTGCAAATTCAGCCCATTTGTAGTTATCCCCATCCATTACAAAGTGATCAACCGATGAAGAAAACCCTCTACTTATTACGCGAGTAGAAGGATACTCAGCCATCTTTTTTATGGCATTGATAAAATCTACCGCAGGATCGCCAGACTTAAATTTGATGACCTTCTCCTTGCCCTTCTTACTATCTGCTGTCATTGTGCTCACATGCAGTTCTATAGCCTTGTATGACGATTGATCGCCATCATCATAGTCTATATTTAAGAATAGCTGGTAATATTCTTTTGGTTTACTCTTTGCCACGTTTGATAATTGTTAACATTTTTTCCGAATACCCACCATCAATAGACATTTTCCTATGAATTGAAAATGCCCACTTAAGAAGTTCATCACTGGAATTATCAACCCGCTTATACACGGGTTCTTTCCTTAATTTAGGATTGGTAGCCAATCCGTATAGTGGAGTACCGTCACAGTCACGAAGATGGGCCACAACATAAAGTCTTAACCCCGGTTCACCATTCTCATCCGTCACTTCTACCAAAGATTCGAGTGGTATGTTGTGGGAAATGGTTAAGTTGTTCTCTTTTAAGGTTTTACCGTTGTTTTCAACGACATCACCAAGAAATACTATGTTTTTCATATGTCAGAATATACGGATTTTGCGGTTAATTGTTGTAAACATAACAAAATTCTCTATTTATCGTATATAAGGGCATGAAAACAATAGATTTACTCAAAAACTTATATCATAACTACCGCCAGAAACGGTTGTCAAATGTTGACAAACTGCGTTGGCTTGGTGGAATGGAAGCATACCTTATTGAATTAGGATTTCTTCAAGTTGGTGGGTTTCCGTTTGACTTTAAAAGGTCAGTCCTACTGAAGTTTTGGGTGATCAAAATAACTGTAAGAGAGAATTATGAAGAATTCATAATCCGTCATGTGAAGGAGGCTATAAATGGTAAAGCTATTTAGAAAATGGTTTAGCAATTGGAGTGATTGGGAACTTATCGCTGAAAACGTACCATACATTAAAACCGTTATTGAAACTCAGTTCCACGGTGAAATAAGTATCACACCTAAATCGGTAATTGTCGATATTTACCAGAAAAAAAACAAAAAAACTTCCAAAGTCAAACGTAAAATCGTTGAAAAACGAGTTTATCGCAAGTTCTGAAGTTTATTTTATTCAAACTTTGTATATTATTCATGATTTCCATATTATTGCAATAGGTCAGTAGGCCGATTCAATTATAATTTTATCGTACTTAACGATATACATGGAAATTAAGGATGCAATAGCTGAAGCACATAAAACAGCAGTAGAAAAAGGATTCTGGAAAACAGACTGGAACCTTGGAGAGAAATTAATGCTCATCACCTCCGAACTCGGAGAAGCCCTTGAAGCAGTTCGCACAGGAAAAGAAATCAACCGAACACAATTCGATCTTGAAATACAGGAGGCTTGGGAAAATTTCAGTACCAAATCAGCCACCCCTATCACATTTGAAGAATACACAAGCAAATTCGTAAAATCATTCGAAAACAATATCAAAGATTCATTTGAAGATGAAATGGCTGATGCCGCTATTAGACTATTTGATTTGGCAGGTAAGATGAATGTTGATTTGGATTATCACATCCGTAAAAAAATGGATTACAATAAAACCAGAGCAATACTTCACGGGAAGAAATTTTAATATAACACCAAATCAAAGTAGGACAACATAATGGCGATAAAAACAATTGCGCATTTAGCAGATATACATATTCGTAAATCAACAGTCAGACATGATGAATATAGAGAAGTTTTCAACAACTTAGTTCAATCACTAAGAAATGAAAAACCTGATCGTATTGTCATTGTCGGTGACTTATTTCATGACTACAATAAAATTGAAGGCGAGTTATTAATACTCGCTTCCAAATTTGTAAATGCACTTGCTAAAATAGCACCAGTTATTATCACTCGTGGCAACCATGATATTCTACGGTCAGCACTAAATCGAGTTGATTCAATTGAAGCTTTAATTAATGCAATTGACAATCCCAATGTCAAATTCTATAATGAAACAGGGTTCTTTGTAGACGAGAACGTTGTATGGTGCGTATGGAAGCATGGTGAGAAAAAGAATAGTCCTTGGAGTGGAAGCGTTATTAAGGAACCTTCTAAAACATACATCGATCTTTACCACGATCCAGTTAACGGATGTGTGAACGCTGATGGGTTTGAATTCAACAGCAAAACGTACAGATCATTAAGTAGTTTTGAAGGGGATTATTCTTTTTTTGGTGATATACACAAACACCAGTACCTGAACGAAACAAAAACTAAAGCTTACTCAGGCTCACTAATCGCTCAGAATTTTTCTGAAGGTGACGATGAATTTCACGGTTATATATTATGGGATATTGCCAATGGGACAAACAGGGACATTTCTATACAAAATAATTACAAGTTTTCAACAGTAATTGTCAACAGATTCACTGATTTTGATAGTTTAAATGTTTACATTCCAAATCCGGGTATATATAATTTTCTGCGAGTTAAATGGCAGACACTACCAGCAATAAAAAATACTGAGAATGAAGATAAGTTGAATAAACATCTTCAGGAACGCTATTCCCCTGTTTACATTAAACACAAAACAGAATTTGTCGAAGAGGACAAAATTGACATTCAGGAGGCGGGGACTATTGACAATATCACTAAAAGAGAAGTTTTACACCCCATCTTCACAGAGTATCTACAAAAAATAGGTTTAGAGGAAGACGTTATTGCGGACGTTATAAAACTTGATCAAGAAATTGAAAGCAGAATTCAGATTGAGGACTTAACCAACATTCAGTGGTCGATTGTCAAATTTTCTGGCAGACACTTCCGCAATATTAAAGAAATTAATATTGATTGGCGAAATAAAAACGGTATTTACCAAATTACTGGCGAGAATACTGCAGGTAAGTCATCCATCATTCAACTATTGTCTTACATACTTTATGGTAAAACGCTAGAGACTGATAAGTCAAAAAAATTTGGAGATTCGCGATTCGTCAACAATAGAATATCGACAAATTCTTGTGAAGGCTATCTGGTTATTAACTGTAATGGTGAACACTATGGTATCAAAAGAACTACTACCCTTGAATTTAATAAAAAGGGTGAAATGAAGGGTTCGCCAACTGTAGTATCATATTATAAATTAAGTGACCCTGATGAACCTTTATCCAACGATAATGACATCACTTCCTTAAACGAAGAAGAAAGGAAAAGTACGCAGCGCAGAATTGATGAAATCATCGGTACGTATGATAACTTCACACGTATTATTTTAACTACTGCAGATACCCTTAATTCAATATTAGGTACTGAAAGTGCAGACTTCATAGATTCAATACTCAATGACTCTGGCCTAGATATTTTCGATCTTCGTCTAACTGAATTTAAAAAATATCGCAAAGAACTTATAGCTAATGATAGAATTAGCTGCAATCTGGATACTGAAGAAAGTGCCATCACATATCTGCAAAACCAAAGTGCGGAATATGGTAAAAGAATTTCCACCCATATAAATGAGGGTAAAGCGATTCTTGCAAAAATAGAATTAGTGGATAAAGAAAAGGAACGACTTTCTCAAACCATGCATCAAATCGACCCATCAATAGCTTCCTTGAACGTTGCAGCTATAAATGCAGAGATTACACAACATAAGAGAAATATTGCAACATTGGATGATGAGAAAGCAAACATCGAAGCCAGCATTGCTAAATTAAAAGAAACTTATGATGCGGACACATTAACTAAATTAGTTGAGAAACGAGAATCACATCGGAGCGATGAATTTAAATTAAGGACTGAGATTAACAATCTTAAGCTTCAGTCTGAACAAATTTTGTCCAAGCAACATAGGGCAAATGGTGACATTGAATTACTTAAAAGAGAAGGTGCTTCTAAAAAGCAAGAAATCTTAGCATTAAAAGACAGTAAAAATTGTCCAACCTGCGGTCAACTTAAAACTGAGGATTCGCTTAATCACATCCAAGCCAGCATTAAGGAGAAAGAAACCTACATGTTTGGCATCGTTGATAAGATCAAGGCAAAACAAAAGGAAAAAGAATCTTTCTCTGGTGAAATTGATGGGATAAAATATTCCATTGCTGCCATCGAACAGCAAATTGCAGAAAATTCTATTGGGTTTGAATCCATATTGGTTCAGATAGGTAATTTAAATAATGAAAAATTAGAGGTTGAAAGGCGAATAAGACTCGCAGAAGAATTGAAGGGCTTTCCTATTCGGTATGAGAACCTTGATCTCAAAATCAAGTCTCTTGAAGATAAATTAGTTAGATTCAATGAACTTAAAGTAAAAATCGAAGAGAATGATAAAATCAAATTAGAGATCGGAACACTCAATGATAAATTGAATGATTTAAAACGTGACCATCAAGAAGTCAATAATTTGATAGGGAAGTTCAATAATGACATCTTGTTTAATGATCGTCAAATTGCTCAAAAGACTGAGTTGATACGGAAATACAAAGAACAGGTAAAACAGGACACCGTTATGAGCATTTACGAAAAATGTGTTCATAGAGATGGAATTCCAACTCAAATTTTAACCAAAATTCTCCTACCCAAAATAAATGCTTCATTAGCCAATCTATTGAACTCTGTTGACTTCGATGTTTGGTTGGATGAGACTGACCTTAAGCTAAAAATGTCTTATTCTAGGCAACCTAATGCAGTGATAGACTGCATGGGAGGTTCTGGTAAGGAAAGAACATTTTCAAGTATCTCACTGAAGGTAGCATTGAACGAAATTAACACAAAATCCAAACCAACGATATTTATGTTGGATGAGGTAATGGGTAAATTAAAAGGTGAGAGTGTCACCGAATTCCTTGAATTTTTAGGAATTATCAAAACAAGGGTAAATAAGATGATTGTGATTGAACAAAATCATGAGATCAATCCAGATTATGTTATCCACGCAGCCATTGACAATAATGGGGTGTCCACAATAAATTTATTAGATGAAGAATCTTGATTATGAGTAAAACGTATAAAAAAACAACACCAAGACTAGAAGCAAAAATTGTTAAGGTATCAACCAATGAAGTTATTTTCACCTGTCCAACAAATAGTATGGACGTTCACCAGTACTTCAGAAATGATTTTATCGATCAAATAATGAAACAAACCTTTGGAGCACAGACTGAAAAGATCGGTGATGTGCTGGTAGTTATTGATCAATATTACCAGTATAGTTAATCTATGAAGCAACACATTAAGCCAGTACTGTTATTCATCACTAAGTTTTTAGCGTATAGCATATTATCCTTCTTGTTACTTTTCGGATTGTTCTGCTTTAGGGGTAAATCAATTACGTTCACTGAATTTGTTCTGAATATGCTCCCTATATGGGGTTTAAGCATAGTTGCTACTATTTACGCCTTGGCGATTATGTATATTGCCAAAAAATAGTTACAATCTTTCCATGTACAAGGTCATGTCGTGAGGGGCAGGTATGTTACCTCCAAAATAAGGCCATAACAGATATTTGAACAAAACTTTATCTTCCTGCTTTGGCACTCTCACGGTATGTGTATATCCCTTACCATAGAAAACGTAAACATAAGCTGACTCGATGTCTTCAATCGAGCATTCAAACGTTTCTTCAGGCTTTATTGTGGCCAACACACTTGCAGCCATTCTTTCACCGTGGTTATAGGTGTAAGTAACAATCTCAATATTTTGACCGTCAGTACATCTCCATCCAATCCTTGCAGATTGGTTATGATGAAAATACGTGGTTGAGAAACCAAACAATTTATTGATGTCATAATTATCATTGGTCTTAAGATCATAAAGACATGAAACACTGAATTTGGCTCTTACCTTAATTTTCTTCTTGAAAGTAATCCCAAAATGAAGTCCTCTACAATCGTGTTGACCCTTTTTTATAACGTATTTCTTCATTGCTGCGCTTTTTTCTCCTTACGTTTTCTTAACCATCTCTTTAATGGATTACCGAGAGGTGAAAACCAGATTATTGCTGCAAACAATGCTACTGCTACAGTGATGCCTAATATTGTCTGTGCTAATGAGCCATCAGGTATGATATGCACTAAGGCGACCCAAATACCAAAACCTACAACGATTTTAATAACTTCCTTAATGTCGTTTTTTGTTACTTTTTCCATATTCTTTGATTTATATATAAATACAGAAAGAGCATAAAAAAACCTGAACCGCTATGGTTCAGGTTAAAACGAAACAAACCCAATTATAAAATCTTATACTACGACTAACTTCAATACTAAGTCCATGACTACGCTCACATCAGCCCTGCAATAGGTCGCAATATTGTTTAATTTAGTGATCTCATCGTCAGTGTGGTTCCAGAAATAGTCGCCAAGATTACTTCCATTAACAGTCCCTTGCTTAGATGAAGGAATACCTAAAAATTCAGCAATAGTATCTAATGACATGATCTTACTAGTACCCATTTTCCAGTCTTTCATTGTATCAGTCACTTTAGCCTCCCAAGGTTTGGCATCAATAGCATTTTTAAGTACTATAGGTATTTTGATGCCGTATTTGATCATTCTTTTCATCAAGAAAGGAATGTCATATTCGAGAATATTATGACCTACCAAATTGATGTTAGCGTTATTTTGATAAGCCTTATCCAATTGACCTTGAAATTTTTCAAGTATTTCCTTCTCGTTAATTGACTTGATATTATATATCTTTTTTACAGGGGCACCTGTTTGATCAAATTCAATAAACCCAAAAGCAACACAGACTACCCTAGCATATTCCGGGAATAGTGCCGCCTTTGTGAGGTAGATTTCTTCATCTGTTACGGTTTCACCAGCTTTCAATGCATCAGCATAGAATTTTGCGGCTACTCTTTTCCAATTCTCAAGGCTTCTACATGCAGTAAAATCTTGAAAAGTTTTAAACTCTCTTACGGTTTCTATATCGAAAAATAACATGTTGGGGATTTTATTAGAGGTGTAATTTTGCATACTTTATATCTTATATGCAAATATAACATTTTAATTCACTCCTGAAAATAATAATACGTGAGATTTTCCTTTTTTATCCACACAAATAGATAAATATTGACCAAATTCATCCTGAACGGCCATGCTTGTTTGTAGGGATTTTTTTCTCCAATAATAAATAACAGGATTGTCAAGAGTAATTATATGTTGAATAATATTATCAACCACTCTTTTGAGTTGCATTTTATAGAGATAATCGAAATTGATTGTGTATTTCTTTTTTGAATCAATTAATTCGACTTCAGCAACATAAAAAATTTGAGAGTCACTTTGCTGTATGTAAATGTTTTTAACGATGCCGCACTTATTATTGATGAATTTGAATTCTTTGTTGTGTAAGCCAGATATTAGTACTGTATTACCCGTTTCAATTCTATCAATTTCTTCATGTGTGCCAAACGTTAATTTCATTTAAAAATGTAGTCCATCAATTTTGTCCAAAATGATCTCTTTTTAGAGAGTGCTTGTTCTTCCATTTTCAACAATTCATCAAAACTTTTTTGACTAGTTTCAAATGAAACTTCCTTTTTGGTTTCTATTTCTTCAGCCAGCATCTCCCCATTATTGAGTACTTCTTCTATTAAATACTTCTTTTGGTATTCAAAAGCTACCTGATCTGCCAATCTTTCCCGCTCAAACTCTTCTAACTCCTTATCGATCAACTCATCGAATTTCTTACCAATTTCCTGAGGATTAGCGTTAAGTTCGGTAAGTTCCTTGTTTATTTTTTTATCAAATTGATTTTCCATGCAACAACTCTTCTAGTCTTTTCATGTCCCCATCGATAGCTTTACCTTGTTCTTCAACAACTTCAATTGGTTTAGCTGGTGCTTCAGTATTATCTACTGACGCTTCTTCTTCCACTTCACCAACACTTTCCTCCGTAGTTACAGTAACAGCTTCTGTTTTTTCATGCTTGATGGTTTTCAAATTTTCAATCTCTTTGCTTAGAGACATTTGAATTTGCACCATTCTATCACGCATTTCTTGCAGTTCCTTTTCTTTCTCTTTAATCTTGACCTGAATGGCATTGTTCCGTTCTATTATATCAATAGCAAACAATAATAACTCATCAAAATCTGCAGCAAATTCTTCCGAATTATTTACGAGTTTAATTACTTTTCCGTTACCATTCTCACTAACCAACACACATCCATAAGTATTCATAGTCATATCATGTGCCCAATCCTTGGGTACACCTAAGTACAACTCGTAACTTTGTGTTTCAACATTTAAATCCAGCTTCCAGAAATACTGTTCTATTGGGCTTAAAATGTCTTTAAATTTTATAATTCTATTTTCAAGAAAATATTTTGTCAGTTGACCAATATCCTCTTGGGAAAACTTGCTCGTGTCTATCATTTAAATTAAGTAGGCTATAAAAACTCCAACTGATAGCCAAAGTAGAACCCTACCAATATTACCCAATATATATACCGTTTCAATATTGTATCTAATTCTCCTGACTAAACGATAAAAAAACATGAATCCACAATTTAGCAGATACACTGTGCTTAATATGAATAAAAATTGGTAGAGTTCAACAAAGTCCATTATCCAGCTTGGGTTTCAGATGCAGGTGAGTTAGCCTTGTTAGGCTCAGATGCGAGTTCTTGCTTCGGAGCAGCTTCAGGGAAGTAAATATCCATAAGCTTTACCGATTCAATCAACACAACGTTTTTCTTCACTAATTCAGTGAGTTTTTCGATGCGTTCCTTATGTGAATAAATTGTATCATTTTCAACTATTCTCCTTATTTCCGCTTCGTTAAAATAACGTTCATTACGCAGTTCGTTTACTGCGTCTATTTTGATGATTTTTAAGTCCATTTTCTATATTTTCCAGCTAAAATTATTTAAGCTGTAAATTTAGAATAATTTACATTAAATCCAAACCTTTTTTTACTTTTCTAGTAATTTTTTTTTTGATTCCAAACACTGATCGAAAACCTTGTATAAGTCAGCTAATACTTTCATTATACTTTTTTGTTTTTTAGGATATATACTGAAAATATCATCCCAAAATGACATGTATGATTTGATTGTTGGTAATGGGTCTAAGTTATAGAACTGCAGGGTGAAATACTCATAAAAGTATTCTCTTAATTTATCTGTATTCTTGAATATAATTCCTTCAATTTCGAATTCAGCTACAACTTTATTAAAGGCCCAATTGAAATGTCCCTTGATGTCTTCTTCCTTATGTAAATACTCCTTACCGAAGTAAGTGGTGTGTGCATAACAAATTAAGTTAATAACGAAATCTCTGTAAAGTTCAACTCTCTCCTTGACCATGTTGTTCGCCTTTAACTCTTTCATTACCTCGTACTCGTTGTTAAAAATTTCATTATCCTTATAGACCTTCTCTATTCTAACTTTGTTATTATTGTTTTTCATATCCTCCAATATTTACATTGCAGTTATTTACTAATGATAATTCTATACCAAAATCACATTCAAGCAATTTGTGTAATTATAAATTTTTTACGCGAGAAAAGAACGACAATAACATAATTTATTTATACTAAATCTGAACGTTTTCATATAGTATTGTTTAAATATAAATACTTGATTAATGAGTGAAGGGAATAAAAAAAGGTGCCGAAGCACCTTTAAATGTTTTTTATAAAAAAAAATTATTTTAAGATGTTTTTTATTTTTTCATCAAAAAATGATTTTGGTGCTGCACCTGAATGACGCATAACGACTTCGTTGTTTTTCAACACAACAAACGTTGGAATACTACGGACACCGTACTTACTTGCAGATTCTTTATGCAAGTCAACATTTACTTTAACTACTTTCATTTGCTCTTGATATGTATCTGCAAGTTGTTCAATGACAGGCATAACCATTTTACAAGGGCCACACCAATCAGCATAAAAGTCGATAAAGACTGGTTGATTTGATTCACTAACAATCGATATTAATTCTTCCGAACTAACGTTTTGTACTTTACTCATTTAATTAACAAATTTAGAATTTAACTGATTTTTTTGTGTTAACGAAATCTTTTGAATTGTAGCCCATTAAATGCTCCATCTTTTTTAAGTTTTCATTGATCACACCTTTGGCTTCGCCTGTAGACTTTTTAGTTTTAACTACAGTATTCTCAACCAAATAAAAATCAAATTCGTTCACAATATCTGCAAAGTTTTTATTTTCATTAATTTTTTGAGTGTACTTATTTCCTAAACCTTCAAGATTTAGTTTGTAACCTTCGTTAACTGATTCAACTTCAGCTACATCATCTACAACAAATTCAACTAATTTGTTCTTACCGAAATCGTCAGTGTATTTACCAGTAAATGATTCGTTGTTGTAACCTTTTTTGAACTTATTATCTTGTTCAACTGCGTTACCGCTTTCTGTTGGTTGAGTTTCTTTGTTGTACATAGGCATATCTTCTCTGTATTTCATTTTTTCTTGTCTTAATTTATATTGGTCTTCACCCATATCTTGTTTAAGTCTATCTTCAAATCTGTCTGAAGGTTTGTTATCATAAACGATGTTGTGCATACCATCACCTCTATTCATAGCTAATGCTAACATTTCGTCTTTAGTTAAGTTTCTCTTAGGAATTTCATTACCTTGAGCATTGGCTGAGTCACCAACGTTTTTCAAACCAGCATCTTTAGGTTGAATTTTAGCAAGTGCTGCCTTTTCAATTTCTTCAGCAGTCAGAGCATCCTTTTGGACTTTATCCAAATCTTGTTCAATATAAAATTCATCAGGATTAGGATACACTTCAGCTTGCTTAAGTGCATCAGACTGTGCCATGTCTTTCTTAGTTAAAGCAGCAGTTTCTTTATTAATTTTTTCTTTATTCAACATTGACGGTGTTTTTCTTTCTTCGTTCATATTCGTAGATTTTTTTATTGATTCGGTTACTGGTTGTGTCCCATCTGCGGGTACACCACTCACATTTAATTCTTCGCTATCCATTGTTTTTGCCATTGAGGTTTCAGGTGTGTTCACCATCGAATCCGCTCTGTCATCAAGCATACTTGACTCTGCCACATTGTTAGCTGTTGTACTTTTCACTAAATTAAGAATATCTTTTGGATTTCTTCCCTTCAATTGTGGAAAATCATTAACGAAATTCTTAGCTAATGCTTTAATCTCTTCTTCAGCTTTATTTAAATCAGGGAATAAAAGTTTTCCTAATTCAAGGAACACGTTATCATCACCTGACTCTAAAGGAGAATTTTCTGCTACAGGCTGTTGAAACTGTTTTGTATTATCAACGTGTGGTTTGTTATCAGCAAACGTAGGCTGATCTTCAACCTTTCCGGTGGTTGCTCTATCTGTATAGATTTTAACTAACTCCTGATATTCTGGCATTCCATTCAATTCCTGATTTTCACCAGCCATTCTTTGTAACTGTCTTAAGATTTGTTCAGCATGTTGTTTGATGCTGACAGCTTCATTAATAGGTTCATCATTTATCATTTGACCTAACTCATTAAGACCTTCAGCCAGTCTAACATACTTTTTCAAACCTTCAGGATTGGTTAGATAATCTTGATCCAACGCTTCCTTCAATACACTACTCTTAATGATCGAACCGCCATGCCAAAGTGGAGTATCAAGTACTTTCTTTCTCTTTCCGGGGAACGGGCCAACGAATGCACCACTACTAGCAGATGTTGTTGTTTCAGTCAATTCACCTTCACCCAATGCTGGCACACCATCAAATTTCATTTCATCAGATGCAAAGTCAGCCATGCTTCCATCAGTAACTTCAGCAGGAACACCTTTAACACCATTCTTAACTGCCACGTACCAAGGCATTTTTTCATATTTCAAACCGTCAGCAAATTTTGCTGCAGTTTCTTGATTTTTTTCTTGAGGGATATTTGGAGAAATAACACCTACAGCGACTTTCTTAGATTTATCAACAATATATGTGTCATTCTTACTTGCCTTATGGGTGTTCAACGGTGCTGATGGTTGTCCTAAACCAAACAATTCGTTGATTTCCTCATCAGCATCCTCAGATGCTTTTTTCATTTGCGCTGCAATATCGTCATCACCTTCTTCTTCATGGTGATCGCCCAATTCTTTCTTCACCTTATCCAAAGCAGCAGTGTCGCCCTTTATATCTGACATTTTTTTGTCTCTCTGTAAAACTTTAGCATCATCGTCCTTCTTCACATCGTCAACCTTATCTTGAAGTTTTCTTTCAAGTTCTTCTGAACCTTCCTGACCTCTTCTTTTCTTATTAATCGCTTTTGTATTTTTATATTTTTGCAAGTAGCCAGCATCATTCAACACATACTCATTGAAAAGAATATTCATGATTGTTTCATTCCAATGGTATCCATAGGTTTCTTCCGCATCCTGCTTAAGATCGTTATAGATATTTGAAAGATATTCATCAGTGTATACTAATGTTTCCATCTTAGCGAGATTAAAAATCTTCTTTTTTAAAGATTCTTTTTTCTCGTTAACGTTATTATTGTTGTTTTCTGCCATGTTCTTCATATTTAAACCTACTTTACGCATTTCTTTGGAAAAACCACCATCAATTTTCTTCCCCAAAGTAGATGGGGTTTTCATAGTTGGTTTGAAATTCTTAAAATTAAAATCGTCAGCCATTATCTACCTATCTCATTTTGCCAAACACCCTTACGTACCCACATGAATTTATACAAATCCGTAAGTGCATCTTTGACCAGTTTGTTCGTTTCCTTCTTTAAATCACCGTTTTTCATGGATTCTTTAAAGTGCTTTGCAAGTTCATCCTTTAACACAGTTTTGATCTCCTTTCGGATCAAATCTTTTACCTCGGATATACTCAAATTAGCCATACTGATATTACATTTTTTATAAATACTCAAAAAGTATTAAAAAAAGCCCATCTTTTGAATGGACTTCCCTTTAATTTATGGCAAACTAATCTTATTTAAGTATCAAACCACCCACGAGAACTCCAGCCCCAAATATGACAATTTTGCCACCAGTACTTTTACTTAAATTACCTAATTTCATCCAGAATGTCGGTTTAACATTCTCTCTGGTCAATTCTTTGATTGCGTAACTGTTAATATCATAAACCTTATAGTACGGGTTGCTATTGGTCACAGTGAATGCAATGGGATAACCTTCCTTCTTATCATCCTTCCAATGAAACTCGATAAATTGAGTGTTTGGCAATTCAAACTTTCTGAACTCCAATGAAGGCAATTTCACTCCGTAAGGTTGTACGTTATTGACTGCAATCTCATATTTGATAGAATCACTATCAGTCGAAAATTGAATTGTACTGTCATTTTCTACAATTGGCTTATTATTAATCAAGCCATCGAGTTTCAGACCCATTTCAATTAAGGCAGCACTGATCACTGTATTGTCCTTGCTGATTTGTTCAATTCTGCGCACCAATTCTTGCTGGTTTTTAGTCAATACGATTTTATCGTCCTTCAAGTCCTTAATATCCGTTTGAAGAGTAAGCTTTTCGTATACCCATTCCTTTTCCTTATTCTGGTAAGTCTTAAGGGTATCAGTTAAAGCTACTTGTAGATTTTTATTAAGAAGATGTTTGTTGTTGTGTTTTTCGATTTGCCAGAAGTGATATGCACCACCTCCCAAAAGGAGTAGTGTAAGAACAAGTATGATTATTGTCTTACCATCAAGATTTAGTTTCATTGGTTTTATACTTTTTTATAAATACCAACCAACTGAAAATCTGTTAGTTTACAACCAATTCAATTATGAGATTTTGTTTATCAATTTTTAGAATGTTTTGGTCTTTGCAACATTCAACGAACCTAGGATGCTCCATTTTCAGAGCAATTAAAACAGAGTTGAACAATTTTTTATCTGCTTCGTGATTCTTCTTATCTGGATGGCGAACAACAATTTTGCCCTTTGTAAAAAATTTCTCAATGTAGTTTGAAACTAGTGACATCATTAAAATTCGTTTTGGATTTGTAATTCATTATCTCTCCAGTACTTATAGAAATCATTAAAATAAGCCTGAACCTTCTTTATAATTTCATCATTATCAGGATTCGTAGGATCGAAACCTTCAAGATACTTTATATCTACTTTTTTGTCCTTTTCATCAGGAGCAACAATGTAAGAAAATAACAACTGGCCGTTGATTTTACCAGCCCAAAACACTGCATTATCATATACTTCCAAGGGTTGAAATTCGATATTAACGTTATCATCCTGAAAGTAATTCAGCATTTTTTCCTGCTCACGATCAATTTCAGCTTGACTCAAAGTTCTAGCACCGTCAGTAGCCTCGTTCAACTTTCTCATAACACCCATCATGTCCCTCATAGACATTTCCTGTACTGGTTGTTTTTTATATCCCATTACACGACCATATCTATCTGTGGTTTGTGTTATTTTATCCAGAATGTTATTCTTCATGATCATAAATACTTTTCCTTATACAAAAATATTTAACTCCTTTAGGAATCTTTTAAAGTCAAAGGATGGATTTAAATCAGTATAATCCGAATTGTAGTTCGATCTTGTTAGAATACCATTGAAATTAATGGCATTTTCCTGTATTACGTAGCTTCCAAAGCAATCCTGAGTTATACCGTAGTTTCGGCACAAGTAAATGCAAAGATTTACACAAGTCTTAAATTGCTCTTCAGTGTACGTTTCCCAATACCTGTTATTTTTCCACAATTTTTCAGAAACAATGCTTTCGTCACATTCCTCATTTATCCAATTGACATATGTGTTTCTGTCATAGTCGAAGAAGACCATACCCATATTTTCAAGTTGCACAGTAATGGCCTTTTTATCGATCTCCTTAACACCCATAAATTCGCTGTAGTATTGCGGATCGAAGTGCTGAAACACCCTCCCATCCCTACGAATAGTGAACATTGGCCATTTTTTACTTAGTCCGAAATCCTTCTTTCTCAGTCTCAAAATATGATTACTACCAGCCCTCAGGCTACCACCCAATATGATTTGGCTCTTCTTTGTCTTAACCGCATGGAAGTTTTTAGCCTCGATTTTATGTGTTTTTCGGTCAATTTCGAACATTGCGCTCTTTTCCTCAACCCCGAATGGAATATTACTGTTCATAGGAATAAATACCCGTTTATTGTAACTTTTAGTGTGATTTTACGTATAATTCAATAAAAGCAAATTATGAAAATTTTAACCACATTAGCTATTATCTTTACACTTAATTTAGGATTTGCCCAAACACAGCAAGTTATCCTTGATAGGACTGGTGAGGATATGTTTACCAGTATGAAACACTCGGTTCAACATGACCGTCTGTTTGCAGGTGACAAAAAGGGTCAAATTTCCGTAATTGATGCTAAACAAGGTCGGTTGATAAATACCGTAAAAGTCGGTAAATCGCAAGGAACCATCCACCTTGACAATATTGGAGCCTTGGGAGCCTTTTCTGACAATTCTCAGATGATTCGATTTTTCAATCAGAAAACATTGAAAGTAGTGGACAGTGTTCAAATGCCAAAAGTTACTTCATATATAATCTACTCAGTGTGGTTTACTGAGCATAGCGTCCTAGTCGGTAATAACGAAAAGAATTACAGGTACGACCTAGTTACTCGCAAGTTGACACCAGCACCGGAATTAGACAGTTACCGCATACTGGACTACTCACTCACCGAAGATAAATTGCTGCTTGGATTTTGGGATAAATCAATTCCGGGGGATGGAAATAAAATCAACACTCTTTACATTGCCAAAGGAACGAAGCTGTATGATAAACAACTGATGTATTCATCCTCGGAAGTTATTAATGCTCAAACCGGAGCGTACATGATGGAACATGGTACTAAAATTGTTGTTCTCGACAAGTCTGGCATCAACATAGTACATTTCAATAACAAGTCAGGCATTGCCGTTCCGAATGCTCAAATACGTGCCATTGCGAAACTGGATGATATGAACTTGTTCTACTCCGTGCGCACAAAGGATTTAATACATAGTTTGAAATCCTATAATACAAGCTACAAAGAAAATCGTTTAGACCTCGCTTTGAAGTATGCATCATACAATGATAACATCTTCAAGACGAATTCAGATAAAATCTACGTACTGAATTCGTATGACGGTACAAAAACACGTATAATTGTAATTCAATAATTCTTAAAGTTATGGTGGAGATTGAAGCTGCGCCCTACATTTATGTGGATGGTAACGAGCAGGTTAAGAAAGAACTTTACAGCAACTACTTTGACGTTTCACATTTAGGTAACATCAAAGGAGAACGACCGATCATGGGTATTGGATTTTGGGAAACGACCCACGGTTATGCCAGCCGCTTAAAGGAGTGGGAAGAGCACGAGAAGAACGTTTACTTCGAAGGGTGGACTTGCAAAGACATGCGGCTCTGGCAAGTATTTACGAATAAAGATGGGGTTGGAGTAGTATTCGAAATTAACTCTTACTACATCACCATTGGAGATAAAGAATACCATTTTCCAGTACTGCCTGAGACTATCGATGATCTGATCAACGATTTTAAGAGGGTCGGAGTCAAATTGTTCTGGAAAGAATCAATAGTGAATAAGTTCGGTTACGAAAACCTTAATTCCGATAAACGGACGGTGGAATACCATAAAATTATGAATGGCATAAGGAAGGAAAATGAATAATGCAGGTCTTAAAAATAGGTAGTAGAAAATTTGATACGAGCGATAACTGGAAGGTATTTCATCCGAACGGTAAACACATGTTTACCACAAGTAAAAGAAAAGCTGATTGGTACTTGCGCAAGGCAGGGGCAAAGTTGATCGGTGAGAACGAAATTCAATTAACCAAAACTCCAAAAGGCGAGGGTTTTCATGAATCAGAAATATTCGGTTTAACTCCTAGAGTAAATCAATGTGTTGTTTGCGGTGAAGAAGATAACTTGCAAAGGCACCATGTGGTTCCATATCACTATCGAAAGTTCATGCCATTGGATTACAAGTCACGTAATCACCATGACGTAGTGTTGATCTGCAGGAAGCACCATGAGCAATACGAAGAAATCGCTAAGGAGTATAAGGCTCAAATAGCAAAGGTCTATAACGTAAAAACTATAGAACAGCTAAACTATGAGTACATCACAACAGTAATTGACAGGTTGCGATTGAAGTTTAAAATTAGTAAGTTGCTCACAACAATCATCGATGACTACAATCACATCCCTACGAACAAGATTGAGGTGATCGCCAAAGAATTAAGCACCCTGTTAAGATTTGATGTATTGAATTCAACGTTCGATCAACTTGAAAAGATTAACAAGAAGTTGCGTAAGCATATTGAAAAAGAGAAAACTGCTGTGATGCATGTTAACGATTATTATCACGGTAATCTTGTCGTCAAGCAATTCACTAAGCACGAAGACTTCGAAATTTTCGTTAGGGGATGGAGAACACACTTTGTACAAACGATGAATCCTCAATTCTTGCCTTTGGGATGGTCAATAGATTTTAGATGTAAACGATAATGCAGCCAATCTACGTCAATGGTAATGGGAAGCATCAATTCAGACTTAACGTTATGTATGTGACCAACGGTGTAGATTATTTATCTGAATCAAGGAAAAATTATTTAGACAACGTTGGAGCCTTCATCGATGATGACCCCTATCGATATGAATGTGCTATATTTTATTTCGAAATAGGAATAAAAAAATGGTTTTCTAATTTTGAATGGAAGCGCATACGAGAACACTATCCCCTAGGGAAATTAATTAGGGATGATGATGGTGTTGCTACGAGACAGTTATATACTCACCTTATGGAATTTAGGAATCTGGATGGAGCACTAGACTATTGGGAGAAATTCGTTGTACAAGAGAAAAATTACAAATTTTGGTATTGCTGATTGACCAAATCCGGTAAGATTTGGTTATTTTTTTTCATCCCGTTTTGCTCTAAACATTTCCTTCACCTCATCCAAAGTATATGACTTCATATTGTCTTTATTTTCTTCAAAATCATATTGAATGTCTTCCAGCCGCTTGATTGTGCCATCTCGCATATCAGGGCTACCATGCCAGCTAATTTCGTGTAGGATCGCATCGATTAAATCGAATAGTCTGATACCATCTAGCTTTGCAACGTGCGTAGGAACGTATTTATGTGGTGGTTCCACGGTAGTATCATGAAAAAAGAAATCCACCTTAGTGTTTATCCTCAATTTATGATCTTTTAGGGTTGAAAGTGACGTGAATGCGATACCATAAGGTATATTTTCTCCGTCCTCATCCTTTTCCTTAATTAAGTGAAACCCGAAATAGGGGTGGAAATCAAACGGATCATTAATTTCATACTTCCACAAGTCTGGTACATGGTAAACTTCCAAATACTCGCTCTGATGATCATCAGCTTCATCGGGAGAAACTTCTTTCAAAAAATCCTGATAGAAGACTTCGAAATCAAAGAACCCTAATGAATGAGCAAAGATGTGATTAATAATATCTTTTTGTTGATACAACATGTCAATCAAATGGCCAAAGGTGAAATTATCATCCAACTCTACATTCGATGAAAGAAATTTCAATAATTCTGTTGGTGGAAGAGTATCAATCGTATTGTTAGAATTGGTATATTCCAACTTATCATTAAATAATTTTATCATTTGAATGTTCCTTTTAAACCCATTTCTTTTTGCATATACAACATTACTTCCGCATTTCCCATCGCATCATCAACCGGATGATGAGTGTGTTGGGTTTTTCGAAGATGTTTCCACTTCGAATAAAGATCACCAGTTAAACCAGCATACATATCCCCTATTCGTCTACCAGAAAATCCGAAAGGATTTTTATCGATAAAAGTATGAAAATAGTAATTTATCCATTGCCAATCAAAACAGGGGTTGTCTGAAACAAATACTGGATGTCCTTTTGAGTTTTCTTTGATCCATTCAGCGAACTGCGCCATAACATCAACTGGTTCATCAAATGTTTTATGTGTCTCGCGACTAAACCCTGATATTTTCAATGCCTCTGGAATCCAAAATTCAGATATTGGTTTGGTCTGTCCGTAAAATGTCTTACTCAATGTTGGTTCAACTACAACTGCCCCAAAAGAAACCATCGAGTATTTAAAAGGTATTGGCCCATCAGCCTCAACGTCTACAACGATAAAACTCATATATAACCTTTCATTTCTCTAAGTTTATAACATACCATCACCTTGCAAGGGTCAATTGTTGTTATCTGTATGAATTCAACCATAGCTAAACCTCCAAGCCAACCATTTATCTGTTCTTCAATAGATTGTGGTGTTGTCTTTTTTTCAAAAGTAAAAACTTTTACTTTGTACATAATATTTCTTTACACAAGTTTTTTAAATCATTTTCTCGTTGGGTACGATAGAAGTTCCCCGGTATACCCTTAATTACATTAATAGGATCGAACCTTTTACCTATTTCACTTTTAATAAGACTATCGGTTGGATTGCTGATAGTTTTATCAAGTTGCATGGCGACAGCTAAAGGGCAAAATTTATGATTCTTCTCATCATAATTAACCGTATCGAAGATCAGCATGTCAATATTATCGACTATCCTCTGAAGTTCTTCTTTTGATAGTAATGAAAGTCTTTGTTTCATCACTTTATATCTCTCATCAACCATTTGTTAATTATCAGAAGAAGGTAAATAATATCTACCACCTTTAATCCATTCTTGATGCCTTGCAATTACCGTATCAAGATAATTTGGATTATGAATTCTGATGGCATTACCACGTTTCTTTTCAAACGTATAATCATTTGTATCCCATTGGCGCAAATACCACCACTCATCATCGAATTGGTACTGAACAAAGTACCTGTCATAAGTTTCCAAATACTCTAATCTGTATTGTTTACGAAGTTTCTCCCTCTCGATTTCTTCAGGGGATTTAATGAGAATAACCTCCCTCTTTTTAAAGAGAAAGGATAATAATTTTTTAATCTTTAACATATCTTGCCAAGAAAATTTCTATTTGAATGTTAATTTGTTTAACAAGCAAAACAGTTGAAGTTATAAATGCGATTGCAGTGTAGATCATTAAGAATATCATCACTATGGCAATAAGCCAAGTAATGAAAACACTTTTAAAAATGACTGCAAGAATCGATAAGAAACAAAGGGCACCGAAGTGCCCAAGCATTAAAATATTACTATATTTTTCAACTTTATTGATTTTACTACCCATTAACTACGAGTTCGTCTTGAACTATTGGAATAATTTGATGTCCTACGACAATTTTCTTCGTAATGATAATGTTTTTATTCCAATAATGCAACATTCCAGTCTTAGGATGTTGTAAAAAATCTATCCAATTGCGCTGATAATGTTTTTTATACACTATACCGTTTTGTATTTTGTACTCTTTACTAGCCATCATATCCTCATTTACTGCCTCTGGAGAGGTTTTTTGAGGTTTCCAGTAATAATCACCCATTGTATCCTTAACTATCCAGTACCCCTTTATTTTTTCGTATTTGGCGATCATTTCTCCTGTCTTTTTCTCTGAAAGCTTATGTTTTTTAGCAAATTCAAGAACGGCTTTCTTATCATAATCAATCCATACGGTATCTTTAAAATTCAGCTTGCCCGTAAAATTGTATCGCTTAGTTTTCAGATTAATCAAATCTCGGCTTACTGCTATCCATCTTAATTCATTGACTCTGGTGGTGTCGATTCTTGAGCCATCAGCAGTGATGAGTGGTGTGCTATCGGTTTGCTCAGGCACTGCATGATACACAGTACCAACTACATTCTTGTATATAATTTGATATTCGTATATCGGTACTTTTTTTGTAATTGTTACTTTAGTTTCAAATTTAACATCATTCATTTCATGTGCATCAGATGGCATGTAACCTGTCGTGACACCAGTAAGAAAGAATAATATTATTGTTAAAATTAAATTTTTTTTCATAAACTTTTCGGTTTTTATAAATTTATTTTCGCAAAGGTAAAGTATAAATATGAAAAAAGGGTAGGAAATTCCCCACCCTCATCTATTATCGCTTTTTCCGCGCTAAAAACAAAGAAAAAAACCTTACGTAAGTTTATTTTTTACCCAAATATTCTATTCTATTTACATTCTTCGCAGTTTGAAATCCTTCTCTATACCATTCAAGCATCTGTCTTTTATCAAACATTAAACTATTATTTGTTATTTTTCTTGGTAACCAAAATACTCTGACTTTGATTCCTTTTTCTTCCGCATACTCATCAATTTTTTTAATCAAATCTCCGTCTTTAAACTCAATATCATAACGCATAGCATCGACAGTTCTTTCAACGTTGTGTATAAAATCTTTTACGAATGGTCTTTGTTTAAATGTTTTTGGTCTCTCTCTATGCATAATAATATCAACTTCATCGCAACCAGAATCCAACACTTTATAGAATGGTGCTAATTCCGTTAAACCACCATCTGTCCACTCACCAATATACCATCTTTGATCTTCAACATCGTACCAAGGCTTTCTATGTAATGACATAACAAAAGGAGCATTAGCTGAACACCAAACCCAATCTTTAAAATCTTCAAAACTTTGAGTGAGCGAAGAAAAGAATTCAATCTTTGATGGATAGGCATTTATATTTACAGTCCCAACAATCACTTCCTTTTGTAATTTTTTCAACAAATTGAAATGCTCTTCAGTGAAAAATTTATCTATGGTCTTTCGCAACTGATTTGTCGTTGCCAATGTGTTCAACGTTTCCTTTCTACCGAAAAATCTCATCATCAAAACATAAAGAATTGCCATCTCATTCAATTCACCATTTTTTTTAAATGTTTTTGGTCTAAGAAATTTTCTATCGAAGATGTCATCTTGAACCACTGATGTATATGCTTGTCTTAATACTTTAAACTCTTTAAGAGCAACCAGTGAACTCATCAATGCACCAGTTGAGATACCAGCAACAATGTCATAATCGTTATTAAGTGCCGCTAAAGTCCCTGCACCATATGCGCCCATTGCGCCACCTCCAGAAATGATTAAACCTTTTTTCATAAAAAAACTTAAACTATATATGTCGAATTATCTACAAAAGTGCCCACCTGTAATGTAACACTTGCCGTAGGATTTTTACCATATACTGTACCAACCAATACTATATTACCACTACCATATATTGATTCTTCAATCCCTGATGGTATGATTCGTGTACCACCTTGAATACTTATTAATCCTGCATTACAATGTAGACGTAGACCACCATGATCACCTGCGTTTATGTTCTCGATTCTATCACAGTTAATATGCACCTTGCTACCTGCCCAACGAGTAATGATATACATTGATGGTGATTGACCCATTGTTGTTACTTCTTGTGCCTGAATAGTTAATTTACCTTGATAGTTATCAAACCAAACGGCAGGTGCAACGTTAGGGGTTGAAGTGGTACTAGTATTTATAATACGGTTAGCTTTTATTTGCATGTTATCATCTGTCGATCCAATTGTATTAATGGAAATTGGTGTTGAAGAACCACTAATAATATTCGCGTTGACAGTTAATTTTAAAGCCCCATCCGAAGCAACACCTGACTGTCCTATATGTCTAATTGTATTCGTAGTGATATTAACAGTACCAGAAGAATTTGATGTGGTGCTAATCTCATTAGCCACGATGTTTACTACTGCTCCAGCGTTAGTTATCGCAATTGAGCCATTGATTTTTCTAACTTTAATATTGATGAATGCTGCCGCACTAACACTAAGATTTCTAAATTCACCATCACCAAGTATTGAAAAATCAACTGCAGAAGAAACATTAAAATCAGTCAATTTTGCACCAATTAAATTAAAATCAATATAATTATAGAAGGTTGAAAGAGTTTCACTGTAACTTCCCGGTAAAACATAAATAACACATCTGTTAGTTGAAGTTGCAACTCCTGCAGTATTCATTGCACTCAAAGCCGCAGCAACAGTTAAATATGGTTTACTTGATTTTCCAACCTCACCAGTACTATCGTTACCGTTCTTAGCAACATATACAATATTACTGTATGTAGCCACAAGTGATGATTGTGCTACCTTACGAACTATTTTATTTGCGGAATTCCAACTAAGCAAATCATCATTACCACCACTACTTGGTGTTGTGAAGACTGCTAATGATGGAACTGCAACAGTGTCCACATATGTTGTGCCTGTTAACTTAATTAACTGTCCACCAATGATTGCTGATCTAACGTTGCCTGAAGCAATATTATGATTTTGTCCACCAAGGATTGCTGAATTATTAGCTAATGCTCCGTGACCTATAGTTTGGGCTGCTGTATTCTGTGAAAAGTTGAATGCGGTATTACCCAATGCGTAAACAGAACGTAATCCTGATGTTATTGGATTGATACCTAATCCGGTATTCATTCCTAAACCTTGTCCTCCAGCGAATGCGCTAGTACCGTGAGCAAAAGTTGAAAACCCAATTGCAAATCCGTTAGTACTATATGCTCTAGCACCAGTACCAAATCCAAAAGAAGTACTACCAGTTGCACTAGTGCCACCATTACCACCTGCAATTGAAAAATTGTCCGCTAATACAGCATTCATTGCAAATGAATTCGTTTTAGCGTAACCAGTTCCTTGGCCAAAGCCAAAAGAATAATTTCCAACCCTGATATTATTACCAAAAGAAACAGATGAAGTTCCAGAAGCAACACCACCAGAATTACCAACTACAAGTGACGATGTGCCCGCAGTACCAGTTCTACTTCCAATTGTTACCGAAACTGTTGACGGATCAAATACAAGATTGCTACTACCACCGAAACCAGTATTTGTTCTATATTGTATTGCGTTCAATGGTAATGCTGCCAATGCTCTCAGGCCAATTCTTTCAACAGCACCTGTTGATGTATTTCTTACTAGAATTTGATCAGTACTACCTGAGGCGGGTACAGCAGAAAGATTTAATGTTGGTGTGGTAAGTACGTTTGAAACATAGGTTAATCCAGCACCACCGCCTAAAGCACCTGCATTATTTATTTGCACTTGACCATTTGAACCTGCAGGACTGAAATTTAATTTAATAACACGATTCAATCCCACAGATGATGTGATTGTTTGAATATTACTTCCACCACTAACCATCAACACACCACTATCAGGCATCGATAAAACGCCACCACTATTTCCGTTAATGCTGAAAGAAATACCTCCACCACCTGTTGAAGATATTGTTTTACTATCAATTCCAATGACGTGACCAGCACCATCCAATTGGATACTTTGTATTACTGTTTGTCCCGTATTATTAACATCACCCTGAGTTGAAGTGTCTGGGTGTGTCCATGCAGCACTTGAAAGAGATGATACGTGTCCAGCATCGTCTAGTTGTACGTTTTGAATAAACGTGAAGCCTGTATTGTTAACGCTTGCTTGTGAAGACGTATCAGGGTGTGTCCATGCCGATGTTGTAGCACCAGTTACGTGGCCAAAACCGTCAAACTTCAATTGTTGAACATAAGTTCTTCCTGTACCATTTACATTGGCTTGTGAAGATGTGTCTGCGTGAGAAAATGTGAAAGAGACTCTATTAGGAGGGATATTACCTGAAAAGACACCACCACCAGTCAAACCAACCCCGGCTGTCGCGGTAATACCACTAATAATCTGTGGCTTATTCGTTAATTCAGTATAATCACTAACATTACTTGCGGTACTACCAGTACTTATCTGAAGTAATAAAAACTCACCAGTTGATTTATTGTAATTGTAACGGGCAAATACGTTCGTTCCAACGTTAGGATCACCAGATGCATCTAAAACAAGTACATTCGTATTGTCGAGAATCGGTATGGTAATACCGGATGTTCCTGATGTTGGGGTTGAGCCAGTTAATGCATTACGTGAAGCTATGTTTGGCACCCTAACATCGCGTAGATCACCGATTAATGACCATTCTGAGGGTACAAAAGTATCTGATGTCTCTGATTTGGCTTTATATACAAAGCCGTTATATTCGACATATTCCTTTGCCTCATATACTCTATTTTCGTGTTCCAGTAAAGCATCTCTACCCGGAATCAACCTTAATGCACTTTTTTCTGCCATAAAAATCTCGTTTCTTTCACTATAAATACCGTGAAAGACTTCATTTTTTTAGACAAAAAGAAATTAATTACCCTTGCAGACTTTCAATTATGTTTTTTGCTTCATTATAAGTAACCATTGCGTATCTTTTGTTGCCAGATACCTTGAATGCACCCAAATGGCCTAGTTCGTTATAAAAATCTTGAATGATTCTGGATGAGTATTGAGCACCTTTGCTTTTAGTAATTAAAATTAATTTGGTCACACTAATAACGACATCATCTGGCTGTATCTCACCATTTTTGTAGACAAGCTTCAGAAGGTATTCATATTTCTCTCTTTTCTTCAAGATGGGATCAAGTTTCGATTCAACTTCATAAAAAGACTTATGCTCATATAATTCTCTGAAAAAGATACCTGCAATAATCAACAACTCCGATCCTATTGAAATAATTAAAAATAATAGTATCGATTCAAAATCAGCCTCTTTATTTGATTCTATTTCCTCTTTCTCGCTATTCTTCAAACCATCCAGCCTAGTAGCTAAATTTTTTTCTATCAAAGTTAGGTTATTTTGTTTTTCTTGGATGGACTTTTCATTAGCGTCAATAAGGGCATTATAATCGTTTCTAACGCTACGGTAATTGAGAGGTGTATTATCACGTTTCTCTCTTAAAACTTTGTTAGAGGCTCTCAAATCCTCAATTTCAAGCTGAATAGGCTCCTTAGACTTGATAGCTATCATAGTGAGGCTATCAGCTACTGATTTTGTGCTTTGTATGACGATTTCATTTTTCGAACCACTAACCTTGGAGAAATTTATTCCACCATTGACAGAAAAATAAAAACTTGCACCGAAAATTAGAACACTGAACGTAAATAAACTGATTACCGAAGTTGTAAAGAGATTGAAGGAACTCTGTATGAACTCTGCAGAGAATATTTTAAATACATTTCGTTTAACATATTCAACACCAACTAGAATGGCGATAGTTAGAAATATACCTAACAATTGAAATATGAATGAATCCGCTAAATGTTGTGAAATTGTTTCCTGTAATGCTGGATTCAATAAAAAAAATGCAAAAAATATCGCACCTGCGTTTCCTAAAAAAGATAGCGTAAATAAACCCTTATCTAAACCTTTAAAATTGATTTCAAAACTTTTATCCCTGATTTTCGTTTTGAGTTGCTTATATTTTTGTATGTCCATATATTAATCTCCGGGTTCTAAGGTATCATTCGAAATTCTTTTAAGATTTTGATCCCTTTCTTTCAGTTTTTCCATAACCAACTTATTATTGTCACGAAGCTTTTCCAAATACGGGATCAATCGATCAGCGTCTTCCGGGTTCATCAAAAAAGTATCCCAATCACCGTATCTTGACCTATAACCAAAAATGTACTTAATGGCCACCCAAATTCTTTTAAAGAATCCATTATACTCCGTCAAATGGATCGATACATCCATACAGTCTTCATAAATCGCACCCTCAATACCAGTAATATCCTCGCGCTCTTCTGAGCAATAAGTAAATACAATTTGATGTTCAACTGACGAACATTCACATATTAAAACTTCGGTTTTATTCATTTCGGTCATTTTTTCAGATAGAGTACATTAAACAATGCAAATTTGTCACAAATTACAACAAATATATGCTAAAATTCGAATTGGTACAACATTTATAGATATTTCTTCAGAAATAACATTTATAATAAATACATAAAAATTATGAACTTAATTAAACACAAAACACCCCTATTTGACCTGCTTTTGAGCGATATTTTTAATGAAAATGAAACTGTCGCCAAATCATTTGAAACAGTTTATACGCCACTCGGTGACGTACTGGAAACTGACGAGCAATATCTCATAGAATTGATGCTTCCGGGCTTTACTAAAAGCGATGTGAAAATCGACCTTCAAGATAATGTGCTTACAGTAAGTGGTGAGAGAAAAAAAGGTGAAGTGAAATATAATAGACAGGAAAGCTATTATGGTAAAATCAAAAAACTATACACCTTACCAAATCATATTAGTGTTGACGACATTAAAGCTAAATTCGAGAACGGTGTTTTAAAACTCACTATTCCGAAAGACGTTAAAAAGCTGCAAGCAAATTCAATTGAGATCGAATAAAGTAGGAGGGGGAACACCCCTCTTTACTGTTTTTTAAGTTTCTTATGAAGCTTGCTTTTGGTGTAGTTGATTTTATTTGAGACCGTAGAACTGGTCAAAGAGTATACTTGTCCAATTTCATTATGTGAGTAACCCTCAACATACTTCATCTTAATCATACGTTCAGATTCATGGTCAAGATCGGAGGTTATATAATTAAGTGTGTTATCTGTTGCAAATTTCTCTTCAAAATTATCCTGACAGGGTATTTCAATGAAATGATTTTTATCAATATCCTCAATCTGATTGTAAACGAAATGTTCTGTTCTATTAGAGAGTTTATTTTTAAAATTTATTGTAGTATTCTCAGCAATAGTTAAAACCCATGTTTTGAAATTTGACTTATCGGAATCGTATTCTTTCAAATTAGATAGCATCTTCACCACAGTATCCGATGTCAAATCTTCTGAATCTTCGTTTGTTAATTTGAATTTTTTCTTGATATGTTTTTTTATTTCCTCCGTATAGTAGGAATACAACTCATTATTCGCTTTGGAATTATTATCGTTTAGTATAGAATTTAAAAGTTCTACATCTCTATCTTGTCTTGAAATCATTAATCATAAACACTAACTTAAAATTATCTGACGCATAAAAAATCATCGTCCACCAAATGTCTCGCTTTTTTAATTTCTGCGATGACAGCACTCACTCCATTGTTTCTTTTTAATTCGTCTAAATCATACATAACTGGTTTACCCTTTTTATCAAGTATTACTTTACCAGTTTTGTCAACCGCTTTCACATCTAGTTTAACTATCTTAACTTTATGCTCACAATCATAATAAATTGCTTGCAGTTGGGTATATAGTTTCATTGCGTTCTTCCACGCATCGGGGTCTAAGATAACAATAATATCTGGCTTTTTCTCTTTTATCTTGAAAAAAAGTTTCTCACCCAAAACCTTACCAAGCATCGTTATTGTATTAACTGGGAAACTCAAATAATCAAATGGCCCTTCGACCAAATATACGGTTGAGTCCCAATCAATATAACCTTCATTAAAGATGATTGAGTCCTTGCTAGACTTTAAATTATCATAGGGAGGCTTCATCCATTTAAGATATGCTCTCCCCACGAAATAATTTATCCTTCCATTCGCATCAAATGAAGGTATTATAATTCTCTTTTTATACCTGCCCTCAACACAAAACCCAATCCTGTATTTAAGTATTGTGTCATACGTCATCTGTCTATCGTAAATAAGGTAGTTATACGCCTCGACATGATCAGGATTGGATGGATTCATATCTGCAAATGATATGAACTCAGTAGGCAATTCGACGTTTTGTATGACAATTTTTTCCTCTACATCGATCAGGGAATCGAAATTATTCTCAACGTATTCTTTATAATCTCTTTCATCCTCGAAATTTCCTTTTTCAGAGATCAAATAAGATAGGTCGCCAGAAAAATATGGATTATCACACTTCCAACATCTAAACTTCTTTTTACGAAGATTTATTTCAAGATTAAATTTTCCATCGGGTTCAGATAAGCTTTCACTCTCCTGACACCTATGGCAATTTACTTGAATTTGTTCGTTACCTTCATTCCGAACATCATCGTAAATTCGTTTGATTATTGTGGTTAATTCATCCCACTCGTGTTTCATATATTTTAAAAAGCAAATGCTTTGACGTTAATCAAAGCATTAAAAGTACGTAAAATTCAAACAATAAACAAACTAAAATTTAGCCCCAATGTTTGTACTGTACATAATCATGTAGATACGGAAATGTTTGTAAAAACATATCCAAAACTCCATTACGGAATTGCGGATTTGAGAAGGCTACCTGTTTAAAAGGTGTATTATACTTATTTCTACCAGTATAAACGTTCTCAAAGTGCTTGTACAATTCGATAACCTTTTCCTTTTCTGATTCACCAGAATCGAACCTAGGCATATTCACCCCTCCATTGCTTCTAAGTGCGTTATTTTCTTGGGTCAAAAGAAGAATTTTATTCTCCATTTCTTCAACCTGCTGATTCAATGCATTTAGTTGTTGTTCTAACCATCTCGAAGCCTTGTCTTCATCTGCAACAGGAGAAATCATCTCTTCAGTTGCCACTTCTTGTTGATTTTCATCCGGTTCTTCCAAACCAGTACCTTTAAGAAGGTCATTAACCTTCTTTTTCGCTTCCTTTATTTTTTCTTCGTCAACGGTGCTCACCGCAGATTTTTTTTTAGCCATTGTAATTATAATTTAAATAATATTATGTGAGAACTCAGCAACCAATCCGTTATCTTTCGCATATAGGAATGCTATTGCTGATTTCATACTCATATATCCTTTTCTGTTATGCCAATCATCAGTTCCACTCAGCGATGGCAATATTCTTACCGTAAAACCTTGAAATTCTTGTACATCCAAATATTTGGTTGTTTTTCGAGAGTGGAAGTGACCCAAATGCATTTGTCTACATTTTGTTTTAGCCCACAGATCAGGTTTTTCAGTTGCCATGATCAATCCCAATTCTTGATGCTTCTCTTCATTACCGTGAGTAAATCCGATCAGGTTAATACCGTAAACATGGTACTTTCTTTGTGTTGCATCATTATTGATTGTGACATTCGTAGACTTATGATAATAAGCTTGCAATACACATCCCAAATAGTACACTGTTTGATAATCATGGTTACCACTAACCATCATTACTTTTACAGGCGCAATTGCAGATAATTTATTGATGTTTTCAATCAACAAATCCTTTGCTTTCTGAAACATTTGTTGCCATCTTGAGTCAACTCTTTGATCAGTACCTGCAGTAGTCTTATTCAACATGTTATCGATGTTGAATAAATCATTACCTACTGGAAGTAGTATTTCTTCGATTTCATCTTTATAATGTGCAACGTGTGAAAGGAGTTTTTCAACAGATTCGTTGTATCGCTGAATAGCAATTTTTGTGTCGTAGTTTTCACCGCTTTCATCTTCCCAAGCCAATTTACCAATATGAAGATCAGGGAGTGAAAGTTCCAACATATACTTCTTTCCTTGTGCAGAATGAGGTTTAGTCAGATATGAAAGGTCGGGAGCATTATCACGAATGTTAACCAAGAAATTTTCCCACACTCGTTGTTCTTCTTGGGTGCGAATTCTTGATAAGAATAATTTAACTTGGAAGTTCTGGAAAGTTGCGGGGTCAGTAGTTGTTTGAACTGGTTTACCGTTTTCATCGTACTCAGTCTTTTTCAACTTCATGGTAACATCCCATTTGTTGGCAATTTCTTTGTCGATTTTCCAAACATTAAGATCAATATCTGCTGCCTTAACTAATTGTTCAGCAGTCTTGATAATCTCATTACCTCTATAATCAACTTCTATCGTATTATCGGTTTTTGTTTGATGTGTTTGTTCTTTTTCGATGATTGTTTCGCCACCAAGTAAACCGTCATCACCACTCTCTTCAAGAATCTCTTTCTTGAGATCATCAAATTGATTTGATATAAATGAGTTGTATTTTTTTATGAATTTGTCGTATATTTCTTTTTCTTCAGGAGTTGTTGGAGTTGATCCTCTTAAAGTTCTAAGAAATCTTTCTGGTCTTTTATAGAATATACAAGCTTGGGTTAGTGTGGTGTCATTTAATGCTGCGTGATCTATGATTTTGATGCCTGCAAGTAATCTAATTATAAGCGTTTCTAACATTCGTTTCTTTGTTGAATAAGATAATTTTCTCTCGTTCGTAAATAAAAATAGTATTTTATTACCAAACAAGCATTATTTGAAATATGTATTATTTTCTTTTAAAAACTTAAATGTTTCCTCATACTTTTTACAAAGTTCAAGAAATCCAATTTCCTCTTCCAATGAAAAAGAAAACCATTCGCCAGTTTTTTTGAACGGGCTATAATAATTCTTTAAAGTTGTTTCGAGAAGATGTGGGTTTTCGCTTTCAAAGACATGTATGATACTAATGTTCTCTGCATTGCCAGTCTGATGCTGCTTACGCCTCTTGTGAGGATTTTTGCTCACTCCTATCTTATAGCATCCACTTTCATCGGATTGCATTAAATACACATATTTCAAATTTTAGGTATGTTACAAAAGCAATAATAGTTAAACTATTTAACAATTCCAAGCACCTTTAATCCTGAAAATCCTACCACATACGCATCAGACATATCATAGCTGGTCTCTTTCACCGCGCCACTCTTCTTATACATCCACTTAATTTGAGGCTCCATTTTCGAGACTTTATGCCATAGGTAAACCTTCTTATCCACGTCCTTCGGGAAGCTTAACGTTTCCTTAACTTTGCCCTTAACTTTCTTAACTTTAACTAATTCAGGACAGAATAACTTTCTTGAATTATACACAGAAATCAGGTAAGGTGGTACTCCAAAAATTTCTTTAAGAATATAACAAGCAATCCCATTGAAAGCCAGTAATTTAGCTGTAGTTTCAATATTAACGGGAGTGTTCATCAAAGGTGCCTCCACAAAAATATTCTTTATGGTGCAGTTATATTCCTTTTCTACTCGCTCTCTAAATAAGTGTACATATTGTTTAAATATGTCAGCCTTATCCAAATACCTAACTTCTTCAGGTACATTTTTATTCGTTTCCAACTTTAAATGCCTCAATTCCACGAGTTTACCCCGCTCATCCCATAATGCCATACCGACATTAGTTGTTGAGATGTCCAACGACCATGAATATTCTAACTCAGTACCCATCCTTAATTAATTACCGTTTAGCTTATCAATTTGCTTCTGCAACTCTTTAGGGTCGCTTAGGTAAAGCTTAATTAAGTCTTCGATCACGCCACCAATTTTTCTTTTGCTGCCCATACAATACTTTTTCATTCTCGCATGGAGTGCGCCATCAATAATTACTGACTTAGATTTTTGATCGTCTTTCAGTGTGTTTTTTACTAATTCTTCCATTTTTCATATTTATTACAATCAGATGATTTTATAATAAATACTAAAAATTTAGAAAAAAGAATAAAAATTTATAAGATTTTCTCTTAAAAATCCAAACTAAATTGGACTGTTCTAAATATTGTTGAATCCTTCGCAATAGGGTTGTTTAACTTACCCACAGCAACAAGATTATTATTATCGTCAAACACACCCACTTCACTGATTTGTACGGGGCTTGTGCTATCCCAAGTTGGGTTTGTTGTTGAATTATATTGATTCAAAGGCAATACAATTGAAATATCTGTTGTGTAAGCAATCGCTTGAATTTCACTCCTAACATTACCAAAGAAGAAAGCTTCTTCTCCAAATGCTAATTTATTTGTATCGCCACTCAGGGCACTTGGATAATTTAAATAATCTAACGTATAGGTCTCAGCATCATTGATCTCTTGAACGCCAATAGTTACTATGGTAGCAGAATTAAATGCAGCCTTAGGTATAGTTGTGCCTGAAAAAGATTCATAACCATCTAATTGATTGGTCAAATCAAGAATTTTCCATCCATCCACATCAGGAGTGACCGTTGATCCAGTACCATCTACAATTTGAGCAACGCCAAAGAATTTAGTAGCTGACCAACCTTCACCCGTTTGTCCTGAAGCAATGTCTAAGGTATTTTTCATAAATGGGAAGAGAGACCCATCAGGAACAATAATGCTCAACGTCTTATTCACCAAAGAATTCGTTTCCAATTTCTCAATGTAATTACAATGAATACTAGGCGAATAACCATAAGATTTTCCTAATTCATATGCATTGGCAGTACCGCCAGTAACTGAGTTATCTCCTAGTAAGTATGTAAAAAATATTGTTTTACCTAAACTCATAATTATGAATTATTTACAAATGTAACTGAACCATCAGTCAAGGTTATTTCTACCGTATCAGTTAACGTATTGTTAGGTGCTGGTACAAAATTATCAGTAACAACAATTGTGTATGTTCCAGTACCCAAATTACTGAAGACATTTGATGCTTGACTAACGCCACCATTAATCGAATAAACTGGTTCAACAGCATTGCTAACGAATACAGTGATTTTACCATCGCTGACGCTAGATGATGTTGGATTGTTAATAACAAATGACATGTTAAACATATTGTTAACTGGCTCACAAGCAGATAAGTTGAAGCCAATCGTGGCTCTAGGTAGTGTCCAGTTTCTATTCGATTTATATGTCATGGCGAATAACAATTCCTGATCTTCGATAACAAAAATCTTAAGATCATTGAAAACTTTCCCAACTACGTTTCCAAATCTGTCAACCAGATCATGATACGTTGCAGTCAATCCGCTCAACACTTTTGGTGTGCTGTCACAACTCAACTTCAAACCAATAGTCCCACCAGTTTCATAATGCCACATGATTGTTGGTAGTTCCAGCACCGGAGTATCTTCAAAAAGTCCTTCACCATAATGATTTGATGGAGATGCATTGGTGAAATGGATAATACCAATTTTTTTTATCTCCGGGGTTAAACGTTCTATGTAACGAACAAACCCACCAAAGCTTTTAGTATAATATTGTGAATAATTTCTATCTGTCGATGCAACACCTGCAACTTCCTCAGTAAAAACAATCGCCATATTCCAAACTGGAACATCTCTAACTGGACATATACAGTTCTCCAAAAATGCAATCACACTTTCTTCAATGAAATCAGTTACATATGGTGCGCTATAATATGTTTGAATTGAATCACCGCTAATTTCTCTATTGTTATTGTTTGGATACAAAAATGCTCCTGCAGCTATCGATCCTCCTTCACCATTGAAGTTAGGAAGTGGTTTATCAACAGTCACAACTAAATTATCTGTGCTCAAAGCACCTGAAATCTTGTTTTCTATTTTATACCAAATATAAGGTACAGCCTCACTCACTGTCGGACTGACAGTTCCACCGCTTATCAATGGATTTGACCATTTTACAAGTAAATAATCACCAATTACAGGTTCTGTAATATTTGCCAAATAAGTTGGTGATTTTCTGATGGTTAACGTGGTTCCACCTGCTACTGTTGCAATGTTTATCTGCATGTCAGCCTGTTTCATTGTGAATGAATCGGTCAACAGCGTTGCGGATGTGCCAGTTATTGAGAAGAATCCACGTTCAGTAGCACTATTTGTTAAAATATTAGTGTTCGAAACAACGGTAGGTAGTGCAGTATATATTGTTTCCTCATCATCGCTATTCTGTAGAATATGCGAAATAAAAGTCGGATTATTGTCCTTTGGCCTGAGAATATTGGCCATAAACGCATCAAAACTGATGTCATTATTAAACCCATAGTCAATCTCACTATCACCAACAGCCCACTTAGTCATGGTCAATTTACCTTGTGAAAGTAATTGTCTACCAACATTCGTTAATTTAATGTTAATTACCGTAGGGTTATTTTTTAGTATGAAAGACATATATTTTTTAAATAAATACTTACTCCTTTAATTTTAACGCTGCGGCTGTTTCACATATTTCATTGACATAGAAGCTTGAGCAGTACATGTTACTTACATACGACAAATCTTCATCGAATGGCGATTTTGCAATGAAATCACCTTTATAAAACATATGTGATCTATCATTTTCGGTAACACCTGCATTATGATAGATATTATTACTTTCTAGTTCAGATACTGGCGAAGTTGCCCAACAAAACGACAATTCATCAATTATTTCCGTATCCAGACCCATCAACCAAATATTCCACAACAATGCCCACATATCAGCAGTCCACGATTGTATTGGTGATTGAACTGCGTTCTTCTCAGAGGTTACCAACATTGTTTTATATAAAATGTTACAATCTCGTTCCACTTTATTCCAGAAATCGTATGATAAATTAAAATTTGAAGTAAATAAGTACTGAGCACCACCGGACATTTCTTGGTTGTTGATTACATGTGTTGGATTGATTCCCACTACTCGACACATTTTTTCTAATAACCCTAAACCCTTTTCTCTAATATATGCTGCACCGATATACGACCTAGTATCGGACACGTATATTTTTCTTTTGTCAATATAATCTTTCAAGTTTGGTATTTTTGTAAATATTACATCGCAGTCCATATATAAAACTGCTTTATTTTGTAATATGTCTGCGTATTCTCCAGTATATAATTGTTTAATTATATGAGGTCTAAGACTAGGTAAATATAATCTTTGAGACAAGTCCCTCGTATCTGGGAGAAAAATTACTCTAGCATCAGTAGTTTCTTTAAACTCAATTGCTTTTTCATTTATCCCAATTTTAGGATTATAACCAAATAGTATAATAGTTTTATCTTCAATTCCAAATTTTTTGAAATTGTGCATTTGAACTTGTAGTTGCCAAACGTAGTAATCTGTATCTGGTTGAGCAGTTAAAAACTTCATATTCTATTGATTAATTATACTGTAAGAGGCAGCTTAGAAGAAGACACACCAATACTTCCAGATAAAGTATCAAGTGATGCGTGATCCGAAATATTCCATGTAATTCCTCCATTATTAGAGTATAAATACGATTTATTTAGAACTGTAGCACCAACAAATATTAACATACCTATGTGAGAGTCATCAGGGCTTTCAATTTGTGAGAATGAACTTCCAGCGGTGCCTGCTCCCAATATATCTTCAATAGGTTGTGTTATTGTCCAAGTTGCCCCATTATCAGTAGACCTACAAATATTTAATTTTGATGAACTTCCAATAGGTTTAGCTTGCAATACTAAAGTACCATCAGAAAGTACTACCAATCCAGTATAGTTCATACCTGCTGGCGATGTAGCTAACGTAGTCCATGTCAATCCACCATCGGTAGTATTAATTAAAACATCTGAAGTAGAACTACCGCCATTTGTTCTAATCATCCAACCAAATCCACTAGTATTTATTGAAAGTGAAGAGAAAGTCGATGATGGACTACCTAGACCAGTTGTCAAACTACCAGTAATATTTGTCCAAGTTACACCACCATTAACAGTTTTAATTAAACAAGACGTGAAAGGGCCGGGGTAATGATACAAACCATATCCTATAGAAGCATTTGCGAAATGCCATTCTTGAACAGCCATAAGAAGACCCGGAAAAGTTACTACACTCCAACTATCCCCACCATTAGTTGATCGGTAGATATTATTACTCACCGTAGGGCCAGCCATCAATAAATTTTCTGTTACTGCGTATACGCTAATAATATTACTAACACCTGCAGGTTTATTAGTCCAAGTAGTACCACCATCAGTAGTTTTCATAAACCCATCATACGTACTATTAATAACGTAACCAGTTAAATTACGGAATGATCCCCGATATGCTGATGTAGTCATACCCGGAATTGTAATTTCGCTCCAATTAGCACCTCCATCAGCAGTTTTTAACATTTTTCCTCCAATTGTAGGCGAACCAAATCCTAACCAGTAATAAACTGGTGGTGGTAAGGTTGTTGTGGTCGTAGTGGTTGTCGTTGTTGTGGTCGTAGTTGTAGTTGTGGTGGTTGTTGGTGGTAAAATAATTGGACATGCAGTATAATCAATACCAACCGATTGAGTTTTTAATGTAGCTATTTGACCACTAGTGATGTCTGTAACCAATTCTAAAAATTCATCTCTTCTTGCATAGTATTCAGCATCAGTCATTAAACTAACATCACTTTCATTTATTGCTGGATATATATTAGTACTACCAGTAAACGCATTTTTCATATCAAATGAAAAATATGTTGCGCCAGTAGTCGTTACTCCATACCAATCAGTGACACCAGTGATAACACTTTTTATCAGTACCGACCTTCTATATTCACCGTTTTGTATTATACTCATATTATGATGTTATTGGGGTTCTCTCCCCTGAAAAGTTAATAAATAATTGTCCTGTTGGTTGATCGATAAATGTCCATGTCGTACCACCATCAGTAGTTCTAAAATATCCGTTATTGGACGTGCTCGGATCAATAATTAAATGACCAGATGCAACACCAATATTTTCATCAATGAAATAAAGTGCTGAATATGCACGACCAAGAGTATTAACTGCAGTCCACGTAGTACCACCATCTGTTGATCTAAGTATTTTTGCATCGTTTCCAGTATAACTCATTATCACGAAAACAATATTATCATCAATAGCCCATACTTGATTAACACCAAATCCATCAGCAGGTAGATTAGCACTAATATCAGTCCACGTATCGCCACCATCAATTGATTTGTATAATACGTTATCTGTACTCGTGCTATGTGTAAAGTATGCAACATTATTAGATGGTGCGAACGAAAGAGCCTTAGGTTGGCCAACAGGAGTCGCCAATATTTTAGTCCATGTTGTACCACCATTTGTGGTTTTATAAACGCCTTGATAACCACTATTAAACCCGTGATACCCTATTGCGTAACCAATATTTAAATCTTTAAAGTGTATACCATTTACAGCCTGACTAACTGCCCCAATAACTAACTCAGATCGAGACCAAGTTACACCGCCATCTGTTGATTTTAAAAATCCGTTAGCCCCAACAGCACATAACACATTACTATTTAATGCTAACACAGCCTTAATACCACCACCATTATATCCTGCAGAATTTAATGCAGGTCTTCTACTAGTCCATGTAGCACCTCCATCATTTGTTGTAATTATGTGAGGGAATGTTGCGTTTGAAGTAGATATGGTTGCACCCATAATACCAACTTGCCCAACAAAACTAACATGACTATATCCAACACTATCAATTGTGGTTTGTGTGTTGACTGAAGTGAAGTTAAGTCCACTATCAATTGATCTATATGCTGATTCGTTAGTTGTGTACCCAAAATAATCTGCTGCCCAAAATGATGGTATAGAACCAGCAGGTATTGTTATGGCTTCATTAACTGAGAACGGTAAAGGAGCGTCAATTATAGCACCGCTATCTGATGCTGTTATGGTGTTAATGTTAAGTGTTAGTGAAGTAGATGCGTCATCACTACTATTAGGACTGTGTGCGCTCATAGTTATCTGAATTGTCAGAGAATCGCTGCTTAACATAGTGAAGGATGATGAATTGTTTTCAGTACCATCAGTCACTTCGTTCGAATATATCACACTGCCATTCTTTATAATTTCCACTAAATTGCTTGCATCACTATCACCTTCTACCGTTGCAATTTGCCCCAAATCAAACCCTAACGTAAATATTGTTCCGTTAGATAAACTTGGGGTTATAGCAATTTCATATTCTAAGAATATGTCTGCATTACGATTTCCAGTAGTTGCACCGGAAGAGTATACTCTTTCAATTTCAGTCATAAAGAATTCATATTCATTAATAACATATTCTTGTTGAACACAAATAATATCATCCCACGCAAATGAAAATGTAGTATCCTGTACTCTTCTAACAAATTCACTACCGTCATTACCTAAATGGTTTAATGACTGGTCAAAACTAACTCCCCTTCTATATGGAAATTTTTGCTTAGTAAATGCTGTGTTTCTAACCAGTACACCACCTTTCTTTAGAATTATTGTGGCACTTAATAATTGATCTATGAATCTATGGAAAAAGCTATTGAACTTATTGATAAATGGATAAACGTTAGTAAACGTATATCCATTACTACGTACTGTTGGATGATTGCTTCGCTTTAAATATTCTTCATACAACTTCTGAACTGTTGGATATAACCCACCTTCATGATCTGTCAGAGTTTTTCTATTTTTAACGTTAATTAATCGTCTATTAATAAGTTCAAGGTATTCCAAGAAACTAATCTCGGACAAGTTAGGAAACTCAAAGTCGCCAAAATTAATACCAGTATCAGTACTACCATCAGCAGTAATGTAGAAGACATTTATTAAATATCCTATGTTCAAAGCACTAGTATTGAATAAAATTTGTTTCCTATTGGATGAATTCAAAGTAAAATCTTTACCATTTTGAAGGGTAAGACCATTAATCACAACTTTAATAGCATCCACGTTAGGTGGCTCATAGTCCATAACATAGATGTATTTGTTGATACCACTATTGTAGAAAAATTTAGAGGTTGAAAAACTATCAATTCTATGACTTTCAGATTTTTTAAGTATCGGATCATTACCAGACGATTTGATGTAACTGATAACCACAACAGGATTTGCAATCAGGTAATTTTTCAAATCATTATTAACCACAATAATTTCACCAGAATTGATCACATAATCACCAGTATATAGCGAGTTACCTTTGGTTAATGTCATTCCATTTACCACTAATTGTACCTCACCCAATGGGTCTTCCAATAATGGGATAGACAATCCATCAGGATTGGCAGTAATTTTTGTAACCACGTAATCTACTTGATTATAAGTACCACCAGTAGATTTGTCGTTGAGATATGTTAATGTAATAACGTCTTTATGTCCATTCGTATAACTTTGTGCAGTCCCTCCTATCAAGATAGCCTCTTTACTATCTAAAGGATTTATGTAATAATCAGCACTAGGATCAGTTGATCCTGAACCCTTGGTTAAAGTAAGACCATTAAAACTAACCTGTATATCACCTTGAGGAACTTCTGGAATAGTAAATGAAGATGCAGAGGCACCATAAGTGAATGGTATATTAATGTAAAGATAAGGTTTAGTTACACCGCTAGTTGTAATTGGAAAATTGTGTTCAAGGTTGTAATTCCAAACATCAAATTCAATACCTCTTGAAATATCAAGAGTTATGTCAACTTCTTTAGTATTCAACACTAAATTACTATCATTTTGATAATAGTTTGGTGTCGTGTAATGTCTTCTTTCAGTAGTACCTGATTGTACCCACGACTTTTTGTTGTCAACTTTTCTATTCAATCTAAAACCAACATCTCTGAATACATCCATGTATTGTTGTCCAGAATCGGTACTACCGCTTACTTGGAAATAAAATGTTTTCGTTTCCTTAGGTGCTATTGGGTAACCTTCAGAATTGTATGGTAATGAAGCTGAAGGTAAATCAGCAAGACTAACAGTTACTGTGTTAGGATTAATTTTCTCATCTACAGTATAGATGTATTCAGTTATATTAATAAATGGCTCAGGTATACCGACCATTAATAACATTGTTTTTATTGCATCCCTAGTACCTTTGGCTTTGAAAAGATAGTTGGTATTTAACAAAATTCTTCTCCACAACTCAACGTCTACCTCAGGCGGTAACAAATCATTTACACTTCTTTGCTCAGTTGAAAAGAAGCTATTCAATAAATCATCATCATTCACCAAAGTGACTGCATCCCAACCCATCGTTTTAGCTAAGTTCTTAACCAATAGATCAGGAATGTTCTTTTTCTTATTATAGGATAATTTATTGATTGTAACTAAAGCATCAATGAATAATTTCACATTGTCGAAACTACGACCATAAATTCTCAATAATTTAGACATTTTTTGAGATTCAGTATTGTCGCCTTCGATCAATGACTCTGGAACCAACATTCTAATCAATAGATCAGACTTAAATTGATCATACAGAGTTCCAATTGCACCTAATTCACTCAAGAACACATCGTAGTTATAACCATCGATGTCTACGTTATATCCATCTGATGCGCTCCATATTATTTCTTGATCGCTATATGTAACGCCACCGTCTTCAAGTTGAATTGGTGATTGAAATTCGGTACGGTATCCTTTTGCAATTTTTTCATTCAATAAATATGATTCTAATCTTGAAAGATTCGATTTAAATTTATTGAAGTGAAGTGGTTTGGGTTTCAAATGATATTTGAATTTTCCTGCAGTAGTTCCACCAGAGGATAACTCAGGGAAAGGATCGCCTTTAACGACCACACTTATATACTGCTTACTCGTAGAAAAGCCAGTAAAACCTAAAATTTCTAAAGTATTTTCATCAGGTGTATCTTCCCTCCAAATTAAATATTCGTTATATGAAATATTTAAATTACGTAACGCTTGATCTTGGGGTAATTGATTATTTGTACTGTTAATTACTAATCCAAACTTATTGACTAACGTATTGAATGGAATGATAAATGACGAAACATCTAATGAAGGATCATACACATAATCAACCACACTATTAGAATTTGTGAATGTTGAAATTTGTGAAGTAACACGAATACTGGCAGGAAATTCAAGAATGATATTTTCAACTGAAACTCTTAATATTTCTCTAAGTGAGCCAAATCTAGCATACGAAGTTAAGTCAGTTTTGTCAAAATTTAGGGCAACTTCTTGGGTACTATTATATATTACTTCTGATTCATCGTCAGTAATATTTAATGACTCTAACGTGATGGGCTTAACGAAGGAACTTAAGGTGTTCGAGTAATTTCTTACATTTCTTACACCAAAATTCGTATCTACTGTGAATCTTCCGAAAGTGAATACTGTTTCAGATGTTATATTTCTGAAACTTGCACCAACCAAATCAGAACCAAGACGCTTATTTCTAACTTTTACCTTTGCCAATGTTTTAAGATTTAATTATAAATACCCGCTAATTTAAAACAATTAGCTGCCACTTAAATCTTCTAGTACATTATCAAAAGTTTGTGAATTGTCAATATTGGTTCGTTTTTGCTTCACTTCAAACAGTGAATCGTTGGTCACATCGTCCTTAATTTCAAATAGATCAAATTGCTTAACGATTTCTCTATCCTTATTAAATTGAGTTAGTATACCATTATCCACGTCCATTATCTGCTCACCAGCGACCACATCCATGATTGAATCGATAGTATTTTCAACTAATTCAACCTCAATTACTTCAGGCTTAAAGTTGGTGTTTGAGATCAATATGGTCTGATTGGGCTTTCCAATGAATGGATTCACGTTAGGTTTAACATTTGAGGCACTACTTGGTGTAACCTGTAAAAACAAGAGATTACCAGCGTCATCGAATCTGTATCTTACTGCCGTTTGACTAGTATTGCCAATATTTTCTGTAACAGGGATGGCCTTATTTGACGTTGTGACGTATCTTACTGTATTTCTTATCTTAGTGCCATCGCTTTCGATATATTCAATTTTATAGCCCTGTAATGCGTTATTTGAAACTAGATTTGACGGTAGATCACTAGAATTCAATACAATGCCTTTTATCGCTGGTAATGATGAAAGTACACCACAATCCTGAATATCAATGCGTATTACTTTGGGTCTAATATATACCGTGTATATCCCAACCTGATTAAAAATGGTTGATGGCAATTTCAAATTGTAAAGCCCTTCCAAAAGATTTTCCTCACCACTTTCCTGCTCATCTGTCGGAATTTTAACTTCTGAAATAACGTCAGACGCATTCAACCTTAAAAACGTAGTTGCTGCAGTGTCCCTATTAGGGGCAAATGAGTAGTATACATCTAAATCATCAATATCTACATCAGCAGGTCTAACCGTACCATAAATTCCCGTTGCCATTTTTACGTATTTTCATATATTGTAAAATAATTACCACCCGCATATAAACTTACTTGATTAAGGTTGCCTATAGCCCTCAACCTTACTGAATTTTCAAATACAGGTAATTCTTGTCTAATAATAAATACGTCACTATCAATAAGTGGATTCTCAGCCATGTTCTGTTTGGCTTCAATCTTTAATATCGGTCTATTCTCAAAATTTACTGTAGACAATCCAGTACTTGTGAAGGTAAAGGTGGTCGCAGTCGTACTAGTCGTTTCAATATTGGTGTATGTTATGCCTCCGATGTAATAAATCAACGTTTTAGTTGAACCAGTAGTCGTTGAAGCACCTACATTCAATCCGTCCGTTGATGGGCTGGTTGAAGTTCTGTATCGAATCGAGTAGTCTGGATTGGAATTGTATTTTCTTAACTCAGGCAACCTATTTGAGGAAGTTCCTGTGACTGTATATGAGCCGCTATAACCCGACAGGGAAGTAGAACCGCTATAGTATTCGCCTTCATAGGTGTCAAAAAAACCGTAGTCCAGACTATTGGATGTCAGGAGAACGTTCATATGGTATGAACTTCCAGAAACAAAGGGGAACGACTTTTTTATCATGGATTATACGAATAAATCAGTTTTTTTACGCAAAGTCAACTTAATATCCCTCTCAGGAAATTTGATTTCAAACATAGAATCTTCTACCGAATAAACTGTGTTATTAACCAACCTAATCTCTCTTGTAGTTGAATCAGCATACTCTTGTTCTATTTGATTTAGCGAATAACCATTTCCGACCTTATTATAGGCTGTTACACTTATGATGTTCAATACACCGTTAATGTCATTAATTTGGTTTTGAAGATCACCTAAGAAAATATCCTCATTCATTTTCTTATCACTAACCGAGAAGTATGAGGCAACCGTTCTAATCACATTATTCGCTAACTCAGACTGATTAATAGAATCTGATATGTAAAGTTCTAAATCAAAAGCAAGGTTAAATATTTTTCCATCTCTAATTTCAACATAGTCATTGACCATTCTATAACCACTCAAATATTCAGCAATATTTTCCTTCAATAGACTATTACTAGTATTATTCAATTTTCCATCACTACCTAATCCAAGAATCGATATTACTACCTTATTATTTTCCTTGAATGCATTTGCTCTGAATGGTGAACCATAACGTCCGGGCATTTTAAACACCTGTAAAAGGTAATCATTAATGGTTACGTCTCTGTTCTGAGCACTGAAATTGTATCTTATAAGATTTCTGATCTGATTGATCGATAATCCATCGTTACCACCAATGGCAGGTATAGGGTTGGTTACACTTAAACTTCTTCTAACTTGGATATTAAAGTCTTGTCTAGGGCCATTTACTACTAAATTAACATTACCCAATGCATTTAACACACTAGCACCAACATTAGAATTAGCACCACCACCAGTACGATATTTTACAAATAGTGTGTAGTCTTTTTTTAGTTTTTCACCCAAAGATGTGTTCGATAAATAATTATCTAAAAACATCTGATTGGTTATTCCAGCCTTCGCAAATCCATCTAAAAACAAATCACGTTCTCCGTTTCCACCACCAAAAATCAATTTACAAAATCCATTAGAAGTAAATTCTTTAATGAATTTGCGTTTAACATCAATCCACTTTGCAGCTTTCATGTAACTATTACCACTCGTAGCTGAATTTGACCCACTATTAGGATCATCAACAAAGACACGCTGTTGCGCCAAGTAATCAACTTCAAAATATCTATTATCAACATCAAGGAATTCTTCATCAGGAGGATTGCCAGAATAATTAGTACCAGCCAAAGCAATCACACTAACAATTTCTATTACATCACTATCAGGCAAAAACAACTCATAAAACGGAACTGTTTCAGCATCTCGAATAACCTTCTTATAAATGTTTGTCGCACCATTAACAACAACCTCACGCTTTGTGATTGAATACCCTTGAATGATACCATTTCCATCAAATAGTGGTAATTCAGTCTTATTAGGATCACCTAAGTTACTGTAGGGAGAAGCCCAATCAATATTGTCAGATGTTTCGAAAATCTTACCACCGCCCACTACTTGAGCACCTGCAGCCAGTACTGGCAAGTATGCTTCATTAGGTCTATCACCTTTCGCAGGTACTTGGACTGTGAAGTCAACAACAGTAACTGACGATCTTTTACCCGGAATGTTAAAACCTAAGTTTTTTGCAATATTTAGTATGGATTCGCTCTGTTGAGCATTATCCAATTGAGTTTCTTGAAACGCTCTGTCAGTGTTGACAGACAAATTATTGGCAACACCAGCATTGAGATCGATTAATAATGAACCAACGTTAGAGTCTGTGAAATCCTGAAACGTATCTGGATACATTTCCCTGATCATGCCAATCAACTCATCATGAATCTCACTAAATGTTCTCTTATTATATGATACTTTATTATCTGCCATGTTTAATGTGTTTAAAATGTTAAGTCAATACTGCCTGAGGATGAAAATGCATCATCGGTATATGTAAAAAATATTCTTACGCTAATTTCAGTTTCATTCAAATCCTCATATCCAGAATCAGTATTTGTGAAGAAAGAAACACCATTTATAGTAATGGATGGCATATATCGTCTAACGGCCTCCTTTAAATCTTGAACTATTTCATCTTCCGTAATGTCATCCTTTGGTTGGAAAAGGTGTTTTTCAAGGTTGGTGCCATAATCAGGCATGTAATACCTCTGTCTTCGCTTAGTTTTGAATAAAAGTGTCAAATCAGATACTAAAGCATCCTTAGTCACCGAATTCATCTTGAAAAGATTGTTTTTCTCAGTATCGTCTTCTAAAGGGAATTTAATATTGATTGATTTCATGTATTTACTTTTCAATAAATACATTTGAAATAAAAAAATCCGTCATTTCTAACGGATTTTCAAACTAAACAAAAAAACGAGAAACTATAATTATTCTTCAAATTCAAAGCTTTCTTCCACATGGTGTGCTGGTGTGTATTTTCCTTCGATCACATCAAGCAAGGCCAATTTACCGTCTCTTACTCCATATATTTCCTTGATTGCCTTTCCAAATGGCGACTCTGGCAAGATACCATTGGTTGTTGTGTATTGGACAGTAGCCTCACGCAAATAAATGACCTCAATAACTTCATCCTTAACTACAACGTTCTTCAATATTTTTTCGCCATACCCATCCCATACAAAGGTTGAAGTGGTGACAAAATTCACCCCGTTTGTATGATCACTCGAATTGGTTAGGATGTGATCTGTTTTATTATCTGCTGTTTCCATTATTTTAATTCCTCAATTATTTCTCCTTTAAATTTTATTACATCATAGCGATACTTGTTTTCACCATCTTCTACATAATCCATGTAGGTTCCTCTTTTATAAAATTCAGTTATACGATAGGCGTGTTTATCACCATAATCGTCTTGAAACCAAATTTGTTCTATGTCGATCAATTCCTTGAATACTGCGCTTTCATTATCGAAATTCTTTAATTTGTACTTGGCGGGTATGAATAGTTCAATAATGAAATGTTTGGATGTTACTGACTTAACATGAACAAACTCAGATAATTGCTCTACTTTATTTTTAACCTCCCTCGATCTTACTACCATTAAAGGGAATTTCTGTTTTTGAGCCATTTCAGACAACTCAGGAACTTGAAACGACTCTTCCTTTTCTTTAAGTATGTTTAATGCATCAACAAAAGATAATTCGGCCTTGTTAGTGAACATGATAAGGATAGGATAATCATCATCCTTCAACTTCCTTTCCTGAATTTCAAGATCACGTATCTCTTTTAATGTTTTACCGTAATACTTATGTTTTGGATCAAGAAACCCGTGATGATCCCATCGCATACCCCACTTATCTTTCGCTCCAATGTTCACACCATGTCTATCCGCTACTTTAGCAGCCTTATCAGGATTTGTAGATCGAACAAACTCATCAGCCTTTTTTAATATCTCGTAAAACTGTTGAGTATATCTTTCGTCCTGTTGACCCTGATCCATTTTATTAAGGACAGGGTTTCTATGACGCTTTTTATGCTCAATAACATTACCTCTAAATAAATCTGCAGCATTAGCCCTTAGATCATCGTCAATGTTCTTTAGTGCTAAGGAAATTCTTATTAGTATTGTTAATAAAAACGTTTTTAACCACTTAATCATAATTTAGAATTCTCCAACTTCAAAAAAGCAATCAAATCTTTATTCTTTAAAATTTTTAATTCAAACACCTTAATCTCGTCTTCAAGAAGTTTAATGTTTGCATTATTCATTTCAATTTTCTCATCCTTTTCTCTTGAAGCTTTATACGTTTCTAAAGTTTTTTCATTATGGCGTTTCACTTCATCACTTGTTAAGGGAACGGTAGTATCTTCAAGAAATTCTTTAACTTCGCCTAAATGAGTTATCCTATCTTGCATTGGATTAGAGATACCCTCAACATCTCCCATCCCTTTCAGAAATTCACTAACTTCGTTGATGTAGTTCATCTCTTCACCCTGTTCATATTTTCTTACCCTCACTTCATCTATCCTTTTAGTTTCTCTTTCTATGGTTTTCTCTGTCGCCTTCTCAAGAATTTCATAATGAATTTTCTTAACAGCATCGTCAGCTTTACCAGTCTCAAGAGATTCTTTTAATTTTTTTAAGAAATCACCTTCCATCGATTCTAAATTTATGATGGTACTGTAACGTTTACAATTGACTTATAAAATTGCGCACGAGTTTCAGTAACATTTTTAAGGTTATATTTAACTTTAAAATCTTCATATAATTGATTCCCCAAGTCTTCTCTCAAATTAGGTTCAGTTGCTAGAAGCTTGATAGCTTTAGCCCAATCTCTATCGATTTTTCTATTGTATAAACTATTTTTAGTATATGGAATCAATATACAGTTCTTCATATGTACACCATCCACGTTATATGGGGGTATATCACTACAAATAATTGGAATTTTGCGTGTCCAGACTTCAACCTGCTTCAAATTTGATTTCATTCTGTTAAACATATTGTCAGCCAAAGGAGCGAGAGCAACATCCGTTTCATTCAATACTTGAGCGTAAGTATTTGCTTTCTGTGTCCATCTTCGAACATAATTTACATTAGACTCATCATAATAATTATCTCTTTCAAATTTTTCCAACCATTTTATATAGTCTTCATTTCTAATCAACTTATGTTCGTCAGTAAAAATTTTTTCATAGTCCAAATAAACAGATTCTACTGAATGGATAGCCCTACGACTAACATCAAATACTTTTCCTCTGAAACGATCTTTAATGTCTGAGGGAAGTCCTTTAATCAAATCAACGTTACCATCGCATTTTTTTATTGACTTATACATTTCTTTGGTTAGAAGTCTTCTTTTTTGAAGTACATCAGCAAACTCAGGGTTAAACTTAATGTCTGTAGTTACACCTTCGGTGTCCCATCCAGCGACAATGTATTTAACCTTATTCTTTAGTTTAACATCATTGTCAACAAGCTTAGTAACCCCAATCAATTGTTGAACGTCATTCTTGTGAGAAGAACCAGCCATGTATGTGTATCTAACATACTTTTCATCAGTGATTCTATTATCTTGAAATTGCTTCATCCATTCAGGATTAACTGAGTTAGGTAGAACAATCACATTATCCTTACGAGTAATTTTTCTAATTTCAGTGGCAAACAATTCAGTCGTAGTGGTAACATAATCTGCCAACTTAAGATTGTCAATTATGTCGAGATGCATCTTATTTTTAAATGCAGTAGGATACATTGGGTGAGTCTTGTCGAGCAACCAATAGTCATCAATATCCATGATGAGAATTGTACCGTTCGCTCTAAGTTCCTGAACAAGCTTAATCATACCATTGACTGAAGGTACAATCGTTCTGTGGAAGTGAATTATTTGAAATGTCTTAAGGTAAGCTAATGCACCTTCAAAATCATTCAAATTAATGTCAGAGTTTATTTCAATTTGAAAGTCAGATGAGTGATCTCTTTCAAGCTGCATCGCAGGGGTCAATGTTCTGTAATAATTTACACCCGCAACATCTTTGTTATAGAATAGAATTTTAATTTTCTCGCTCTCCATATTTATAATAATTTATAGTTTATTATAAATACTGGAGTTTTTCGGAAAATTTATTGTTTTTTAGTAAAAACTGTAAAAAACTGTAATTTTTTTTATTTTTCTTTTCTGTACTTATTTTTCTTATCTGAATAAGACTGATAAGACGATTCTTCGACCTTTTTTGTTTCTTTTTTAGGAGTTGCTGGCTTTACTAATGCAGATTTAGCCTTATCATGCGCAGCACAGATTTTGATAAAGGTATTTTTGTCGATTTCAATAACACTCACAGTACCTTCGGCTCTAAGTTTATGAAGACTGATAGGTAAAAAATTGCATTCTAATGCACATTCGCCATTAGGTTCAAGAGTTACTTTTGAAGTTTTAATCTCAAATGATTGAGCGGTATTAAGTTTAGCGTGTCTTTTAGGTAAAAGATTAGTTATGTTCTTTATTTTGTAGTATCCCATAGTATTTATTTGTCATCAATTGATTGAAGTAATTTTTCTCCGTAAAGTATTCCATCAATACCTTTTGTTCTTGCTTTCTCAGCCACCAAGGTGTTAATTAAGTCAGTTTCACTCATTCCAAAATCTTTAGTTTTGGCTTTAAAATCTAAAGTAGGAAACCAAAGTTCAGCCAAAGCCTTCATCGGATTTTCGTTATTGCCAATGCTCTTATCAATGGTATCAGTTTTCAATACTGACTTAAATTCAATTTCGTATGGTTTGTATCCGGGTAACGGCTTTATCACAAAGAAATTACCTGATATATTCTTTTTCAAAGGAGCCTTACGGTATGCTTTAAGAACTTCTTTCTTAGTTTTTACTGGCTTATCGGGTATATACATTGATTCATCTTCTTCAGATAAAACTCTCAACATATCACTCTGATCGTGCTTTAATTTAAATTCCTTAAAAGCATTTTGGATGGTATTCAATATTTCCATTGCTGTTTTCTTATCACACTTCAATCTAATTGAAGGGACTGCAGCATCAGGTCTTACCAATAGATATGCTGCCAATCTGGAATGACCATCCAGTACATCATTATCTTTAGCCACCCATATAGGTGATAACTCTTCGCCCTTATTCAGTTTATCAACAAAGTAACTTACTGAATCATTATCAATAAAAGGTTGGGTTGGATTTAAGTCATTGACATTAATTCCAGCCACTTCATACGGGTGCTGAGTGTTATTCAACTCGCTAGTAACAAATTTAAAGGGAGCACTTACTTGAGGACTATCCTTAGGTTTGTATATATTGGTTTGAATTTCCATCGTACCAATAAATACTGGATATTTTATAAATTTAGTTATTGAGGCTCCTGAGGAACTATTTGTCTCAATAAAATTTCCTTATTGTTTCTTTGCTTACCAGAATAAATATCGAAAAGAAGTTTCTTCAGAATTTCACCGATCTGCTGACCACTATAACCCAAGGCCAATAAATCATTTCCATTAACTTGCAGTTCTCGCAACGAGAACGGCATACCCATAGACCTCATCTCCTTGATACTGTCTTTTATCTTATCAGGAATTATTTGGGAGTTGATCGCATCGGGATAAATCTTATACATGTTGAAGACGGTGATTTTGTTTTTAACTGCACTATCCGAATCGTCTTTAAATGCAAGTTCCAATGCTCTCATCTCATTGTATGTTGTAAGGTCACCTTTCAAGCTGTTCTTATAAAACTCAGCAGGGTTAGGTATGCCGTACTTTGTCAATTGGTAAATAAATTCACCCATAGTTTTAACGTTGTTGAATTCAGCAACGTTGATCTCAGTGTCAACACTAAATATCTGTTCATACAAACCAGTTTCTTTCAATAATTGAGCACCAACTGTTGGCTTACCTTTCTTCACAATCTTATCGAATTCAATCAATATTCTCTCAGGAGAAATTTCTCTTATTTTAAAGGCATTTTGTTGGATTGCCTTTAATGTTTGAGGTTCTATTTTGAAATCAAATCTGGATGCAAATTGAACAGCACGTAGCATTCTCAAAGGGTCTTCCGAAAAGGCTTTCGGATTAACCATTCTGATGAGTTTATCTTTTATGTCCTGACTTCCACCGTATGGGTCAATCATTTGTCCATGAGAATCCTTAGCGATTGCATTTATGGTGAAATCCCTTCGTTCTAAGTCTTTTTCAATGGGTAACGTGTGATCTGACGTAACTTCAAATCCCTGATACCCACCCTGACCCGTGGCCCTTTCGGTTCTTGGTACTGCAATATCCAACTCCCCTGTTTGAGGGGTCGTAAATTTGATGATTCCAAACGATTTACCGACATTATCCACGCGACCGTACTTGGCTAAGATTTTCTCAATATCTTCCAATGGAACGCCTGTAATGAGCAAATCCAAGTCTTTAGATGGTTTGTTCAACATCCCATCACGAACAGCACCACCCACGGAGTAGATTTTACCGCCTGCGAGTTCAATATCGTTTTTGAAGGGTAGCATGTCTAAATTTGCAATATTTTCGTTGATTTTGCCCTTTTTTGGCTTTAAAACGGTTTTTTTCTTGTCTTTCGTTGAAAAAACTAGCTTTTCAGACTGCAATTTAATGTTTTTCTTGAACTTCTTACCATATTTCTTACCAGTACCCTTTTTAACATAAGAAATAGTCATGTGAGGATGATAATCCTTAAATCTATTGGTGTAAGGGAGTTCTTTTAACGCCTTATTTAAGTTTTTCAAGGTTTGAGTAGGGACAACATCAAATTTAACTACGTCAAAGTCAGGAGTTTCGAAGTGAGACACCTCTTTTAACTCTATTTCGATGGGTTTTGAGATGTCGATGATGCTTTCCACAATAGCCCTTACCTGATTCGCGTCAACTCCATCATGGAAGCCATAAAGAATGGTTATATGCGGGTCTTTTTCAATACCAAAGGTTGGTTTGTCATAAATATCGTCTTTTTCGATCATGGACGTAATTTCATCCCAATTCGAAACCTTTATTTCTAACATCAACACACCGAATTCTACCTTCTCCTTTCTTTCGGCTTCGGCAAGCATTTCCTTAATTAAGGGTTCTGCCATGTCCTGTACCTCACCGTCTTGATCCATAAACTCGTCCCAATATCCGCTCATGTCTTGTATTTCAACCATCTCAGGCTGAAATTTAACATCAGGTATTTTCTTCCACGTATATCCACCACCAGTTTCATAGTTATATGGCGAAATATCAACATGCATCAATATTCTGTTAGCTGTATCATAAACATATATCGAAGTGTGACATTCGTATTCACTGTATCTTGTAAAACACCCATAATCACTATTACTAGTGACTACATCACACATTTTATCTGCAATATCATCGCATATACCACCAGAACCATACATTTCATCATATCCTTCATGATCTTGTTCCCATTCATTATATACTTCCTGAGCAACTGTAGCAAATTGTGTCTTCAAGGATTCCAATTTAGACTTCAATGCTAAAACAGGAGAATTTTCATTCAGAGATTCATACATCTCATCTGTATCGTCAACTATTTTAATTGATGATGGTTCGAATACAATATAGTTGGTTGCATCAGGATTGGTTTTATCACTCATCATATTCCCCACGTATCCAGCTTTACTTAGAAACATTGATGCTGCTTTATTACTACCTAGCACGGCAGCTAACCATTCATATACTTGTTTATTTGTGATGTCATAACGATATGATTCATCGTAAAAGTCACTTTGAAACTGTTCAATATCAATATCACTCAAACCTAAATTTCTGCCGCGACCAAGTATGTATGAAGCTAAATGATCATCGATGGTTTCATCAAAATTCAAATACCTTCCGTCTCTCAATTGAACGTTCAATATCTTATCACCATAGATGGATGCCACTTGAGGGTCATTAGTGAAGTAAAAACCCCATCCTCCCAATTCTCTACCGTCTGATGAACCTATTTTTTTTAATGAGAAAGCATTAAATTTACTTTTACTGGAAGTACCGTGGTAAGCATCGATTTCACTTACTCTACTTAATTCTTCCTTAATTGTTTGTGTTACTATCGCATTGATGTCGCCTTGGTTGCAGGGAGTACTGGTGCCATCACCATTACCGTTTATTTGACACTTCTTCTTGATACCAACAGCTTTCGCATCAGGCATGTACGTCATTACTCTTTCAAGAATAGCATTTTCAAGCTTGAGCAATTCAACCTGATCCATCTCTTTATGTGCTGAATATCCAAGATCATAATATGCAAGTACACCCTTTCTAAAACCAAAATTCTCTTCAGTAAAATCCGCGCTTCTCACACCATGATCCATGAGTTCTTTAATAACCGCAAGCATTAGTCCAACATTGCGTTTCAATTGAGGATTTTGAATCGTTGCCGATTTCTTAACTATTTCATTAAATGCAGGTCTGTCAGATTTTTTTATCATATCTGCAATTTGACTCCATCCAGCAGGTGATAAATCCATAAAACCCATGAAGTCAGCGATTATGTCAATTACTCTTTCAGGATCAACGTCAAGTTTTTCACGAAGAATTATATAAATTTTGTCGTTCGGTTCGTTTAATCTATATGACCCATAAAAACGTCCAATATGTTTTGTGTTCTTACCAACCAATCTTGATGCTTCAATTGCTTCACCTCTATCTGAGGTAATCTTCAAGATTTTATTACCTCCAATATCAAACGCATAACCTTGAGTTCCCTTACCTAAATTAGCAACAATGCTATGACCTAATTTATTTGCTACTTTAGTGGCGAAATCATTGATATTAGAATTCTGCCTCATGAGATGTCTTTCTATATCTTCTACCGCCTCATCAACAACTACATTCTCCAATGCCAGTACATCCGCATTAGGTTTGTCCTTATCACCAGTCATCCCATAATCAAAAAATCCTATCTGACCATTCTTCTTATATCCTAAATTATTGGCACTCAAATCCAAACTTTTCATGTTATTGGATTTAAGTTCTTTCACAATATTTAAAAGTGAATTGTAGAAATGTTTTTCATTGGGATAATCATTAAGTAAATGCTCAATGTCTGCAGCAAAATGTTCATACATTTGAGGTTTACTGGTAGCCATGTCGATAAAGGCTACAGCAAAAAATTTATGGCCAAATCTACTTTGCAATAAATCATCTAAATTTTCAAAAAGTGTATCAAATTTGGTGGGATCAACCGTTAGTTTTTCACAGATAATGAGGAATACTTTTTTGTTAACACCCCTTTTGTCGATTTCGTAAACTTGATATACATCTGCTAGAAGTTTGTTCCGTTTGCCTTTGATTTTTAAAGCTTCAATAGCTTCAGAGGGATCAATAGTCAATTTATAAACCTTGTCACCAGAAATGTATGCGATACCATTGTATCCTTCGCCAGCATAAGTTGGGAGTTTTAAGATTCCTAATTTACCTACCACATCCTTTAATATTTCATCAGCTACTTTTCTATCCAAAATAGTTTCATTGATAATATTGGAAGCAATGAAGTCTTCAGCAATTACTCGTATAAATTCTCTTCTAATAATTTCTGGCTGTTTACTCATAAATGTAGAAAACCCACGATTTTGTGGGCTTTCATATAATAAATACTTTAAAAAGTCGATTATTTCAGGTTTTGTTTCCTCTTTTGAATGTCAAGAATCGTTTCAACCACAACTTTCTTAAATTTACCTGAGTCGATAAATTCGTTAATAACATTTTCGATTTTCTCTCTAGTATACATCTCAGTGATAACGTTTCTGAAGGTTTCTTCAACCAATTTATCAAAGGTGTTACCACCCAAAACATCAATCATAGTCTTACGAATCTGCTCATTCAATAAAGCGGGGTTAACTGCACCATAATGCTGCACTTCATTCAAAGGCTGTTGTGGAGCACCAGCACCAACATACTGGCTTGTAGAATACTCGGCTAATTGTTGTGACAATCCAGCATTCGGATTGCTTGTAGGCTTTTTAGTGATTAATTCCTTGGCTCTAGCCATTTGTTCCTCAAAAAAAGTATCTCTCTTATCAACCATTTGACTTTGTTGTACTGGTTGAGTATACTCATTTACTGCTTGTCTACTTGCAGACTGTGTTGGAGGATTATAGTGTGATTTAGCAACAGCTACTGGCACTCCGTGATTGGCTTCAGTACTTTCTGATACTGCTCTGATTGCCTGAACCGCAGGAGTAGGAACACCACTGTTTACTGAATTAAGTAATTCAACTATGAATCTCTTGCTATCACTTTTACGAATCCCACTACCAGTACCAAGAGTTTCTTCCTTGATTATTGATTGATTTCTTCTTTCTTCAATCTCTTTCTTAATATTATCTAAATTAAAATTCATTTTGATTATCTTGTTTTTTTATGGTATTATCAAACTCACGTTTCTTTTGATCAAACCAGCTTTTTGAAGCATTATCATTGTCCACACCCTTGTTTCTATTGAAGAATGAAGATTTTTTAAATCTATCCAACTGTGTCTGAAACCAATTTTTATCGTTAGTCATCCCTTGATAAGTGTCAGGCTGGTTTATTGATTTATCACCTGAAACTTGCTGTGGTTCTTCACTGCTTGGCTCTGCAGCCAATATTATTTGGGTCATTTGACTATCCTTCGGATTATAATTTGGCCTGTTTGTGCGCATATAATTCGCATCAGTCTCAAATTTTTTCAATGTTTTAGCCATTGAAGTAATCCCATCCAATCTGAATAATCTCCAGCCCGGAATCTCATCATTTGGCCTCTTTGGTGCGTTCCCTGTATCGGTAGCACCTGCTTGCTGCCATGCTCTTAAAACTAAATTCCCTGCTTTAGATACACCTAAAACATACGGTTCAATTGTACGATAACCTCTATTCACGGTTTCATCGCCTGCATAGTAAATAAAGACAACATCTTTATTGTTGATTGCATTGGCGACAGTATTCCTATCGACCCATTCATTCAAACTTCTAAGTTTGTCGATTTGGGCCTTAAGATCGTCCTTTCCGAGAATAGGTTTATCCATTATACTTTCGATCCGTCATAAGGATTATTCGAAGAATAAATGTTCTTTGCTTGTTGAGCATTTCTAGTAACGATGTCTGTACGACTACCAATACTACCATTTTTTTCTCCTTTACCTAACTCATCACCATCCGACAATGAATCAGGGTGTGTTCCTTCATAGGCATTATTTCTACCGTACTTGTTTTTAGCAAGTTCCTTTTGTCTAAATTGAACGCTGTACTCATCAAGAGGTACGTTCTTTCCATCGATAATTGGCATTTTGTTTCTGTTAACTAAATTATTAAGTTATTTATCAATAAATACTCTTATTGATTTAATGTATCATCATTATCTACTGACCATACAATTAATTTTTGCTTTGCAAGAGCGATAAAATCATCCAAATGAGGTGTTTTATCTAAATCTCTTATCTGATCGGTTGAAAACCATGCGTATTCAGTATGCTCTTCGTTAATAACTACGGCAGGTTGACCCTCAACGGAGGTAACAAACACATATTCTACGCTATCTTCAGAAGTTCTAATCACAAAATCACCAATGAAATCAGTTATTTGAAGACCAGCTTCTTCCCAAATTTCTCTTTTAGTCCCTTCCTCAGGAGTTTCGCCTGCTTCAATTTTACCACCAACTAACGCCCATTTATTAGGTTCCCAATGATCGTCTGGATTACGCTTTACAAGCAATACCTTTTCATCACCATCTCCACGACTAAAAATCACTGCCAAACCATTCTTTTGCAATCCTTCAAACTCTTCAGTAATCCCCAAGTTAACAGCACCGCCTTGTGCATGTAGTGTTCTATTATCTAATTGAGGCATGAACATAACGTTAGTATTTTTTTTACTTGCCACAAGGTTCCTTTCTGCACCTAATGTTCTTTCCACAAAATCCTTCATGTCCTTTCCACCTGCCAACTCATACTCATCTTTCTGAACGGCAGGATTAGCATAATCGAAAAAGTTTTTCAATCTTTTAAGCATGGCATAAGTACAAATACCATTATTTACAATCCATTTTCCTCTTTTCGTACCGTTTGTAACTCCATTAACAGTTGCAAGCTTTGCACGAATCTTTTCAACGATATGTTGTGGTATTCTATATGGTCTTTCTTTGCTCTTATTATAGAGTTCTCTATTCATTACTTCAACTGTTTTATTAAATCACCTTTATCTCTGTCGGATAAATCCGCGAACAGTGATTTGATTTTCACCACTTTATCGCTCATTAAATCATTATCGTTTTTCTTATTTTTCAATGAAGAATCTTTTCTTTTAGTAATCACATCTTCAATGATGCTTGCCATTTCAGATTCTGTTAATGTTTGATCTTCCTTACTTTTAGGTTTAAAGAGATCAGTAATTTTACTTGAAAAGAGCAAATACTTATCCTTAACTTCCTCGCTCAAACCATCCCATCCTTTATCTCCAAGTCCATCGTCACCGTCAAAATAATTGTAGGCTACCCTAGCTATTCGTAAATTGATAGGCTCATTACCTTCAGATTCGTTATAGTACCCGAAAATTCCCAAAAAATCGTTGGCATAATGCTGAGAATGTATCCTCGCATTATGATCCGTGGTTCCGTCTGCCGTTACCTGATTAGGTTGATTCTGTGGTTTATCGTCATTTCCAATCAAATTGCCATCAGAGTCCAAAATTTCTGAGATTTCACGCTTTTTCATAGTTTTTTACTTATAAATACTAGATTAATCATCATCTTCTTCACTATCCTCATCATTATCATCCTCTTCGTCATAAGCTTCTGCAGCTAACAAGTCATAATATTCATCATCGCTGGTCATTTTCTTCTTTTTGTTCAGTTTTTTCAGCGCAGCAAGTTCGATTGCATAATATTCCTCAAAAATCTCAACACCTCTAGGGATGGTTGATAATTTTACCTCATCAGGGATGTTGAATTGGTTTTTGAATTTTTTCACGAATTGGGTTTTCAATCCAAAGGTAGCCTTAGACATACCTGCATTTAAAAAGTCGTATTCTTTCATATCCTTATCAGCGAATAAATCTTTACGGGCACAGCTTAAATAAAGCCCATTAAAATGATAGAGATCATAAACTCTAAAGTTCTTTATCAGTACGAAATCACCCTTTTCAAGAGTATCATTAACTGATTTAACTACTTTATTCTGATTGCTTTCCTTCAGCTTATCATTTAAAGTTTTGATCTTTTCTTGGTATTCATCCAACTCTTCCAAAGCATTCTCTGCAGGTAGTTTAAACCCTTTCCAAATCAATTCTGGATTATAACCAGTACGGTTCCAGAACTCTAATTCCTTTTCTTCGAGAACTAACGATTCTTCATAGTCATCAGCATCAAAATTTTTCAATTTCAATTCATCGCCTCCAAAATATTCTCTTTTCGCAGGGTCTTTAATAAGTATCTGCTTTCTTATTTCAGGGGCGAATCCTTCAAGCAACGCACTAACCCTTTTATTGAATGATGCAACATATTTTCCAACGTTATAATCGCCAGTCATCTCAGGGTTTTCTTCCAAATCCTTCGGAGATATTAATTGAGATGCAATTATGTCCTCTCCCTTTTCATTCTTAATCATGGCACTATCACCATGTCCGGGTTTCGTACCGATATTTACATAATATACATAACTATCTTGTTCAGGTTCTGGTGGCAACATATGTGCAGCCTTTTGATATTTTTCTTCTAACGTAGAATCATCCTGACCATAAATTTTTTCATACTCTGCAATGACTTGTTGGTTTCGTTGCTGAATAAGTAACTCCATGTGCGCCTGCTTGGCCTTCTTTTTACCTGTCTTATCATTCCCTCTATTTACATAGGTGGAGATACTATTTTTCAATTTCTTCTTAGTAGCAATTTTCTTTAAAGGAATTTGTTTGTAATAAATTTTCTTCAAATACTCATTGTAGTATTCCACAAATTCATCACCCTTACCCATCAAGATCAACTTCAAACCTTTGTCAATGAAATCTTCAATATATTCAGACATAGTTTTGGATTTGATTGTATTACCAGTCAACTTGATTTTTGGTGGGACAACCTTTCCAGTTTTTTCATCAATGCTTTCTTCAGTTAAGTTGGCATAATTGATACGAGACAAGTTTAGTGAACTCTGCCACATACCATCCAAGTCAACTCCGATATAAGGTGAATCCATTAGATCGTTGAATTTCTCAACAACCGCTTCAACACCCGTATATTTTTTACCACCACTTTCATATACCCATGCATCTTCAATGGATATTGGCTCTTCTCTACATACATTTCCCTCAATATCCAATAGAGTAAATTTAGGGTACGAAAAGTTAATACCGTCAGTTACCGCCAGCAACGGTACGAAAGTGTACTTCTTAAAATAAGTTATCGCTTGACGTAATTGAATACGTCCAGTACATGTAATCCTAGCTGCACAAATGTTATCAGACCAGTTAAAAGCAACACCTGAACCCAAAGCACCAAACAATGAGTTGTTCAAGATTTTAATAGGTAGCTGCTTAACCTTAAACTTATTTCTCTGATCTTTCGGTAGCGGAGATTTATCACCAGCTAAAAACTTAAACTCATTACGAGTCGTAGTCAGGTATAAAAGAATTTTCTTAATAACGCCAGTGATGTCGAAAGTAGGGAAGATACCATAATGCAACTGATTTGAAGGGTACATACCCTTGAAGTCAATTTTCGTAATATTCTCACTAAACCCTTTTTTAAAACACCTTGCAAGGCCACCAGAGAACTTTTCTTGCTTATCGGGGCAAGGTATCGCCAATCCATTTTCATAACTCCATGTGGTCATAATCAAGTTCCACACAGCAGCATTACCCATTGTACAAACCCTTTGATATGAGGTTGGTACAATTTTAGCCAACAAGAATGAACTTTGATTGTACAGAGAATCTACCTTATCGGTTTCCCACAAGTCATCCAACAAATAACGTCTTACAATGTCAGCACCCTTAATGAATTTATATTTACCGTACTGTACAGTTTTAGACTTGAGCCACGTAATTGCCTCAGGACTCATTTGAGACAAAATTGAATTTCTTAAATTCTTGCGAGTCTCTTCATCGGCTTGAGATAACTGTAAATCGTATAAGTGAACAGCTTGATCCTGATATTGTAATGGTACACGTTCATACTCATTATTTTCAGGATTAATAATATAGACCTTATTCTCACGCCATGTTTCATGAATGAATTCACCATCCACGTACATACGATTAGGTTTTGCAATTTTCTCGAATTTGCAAATATATTTTAACTTATTACTTTTTATCTCGCTATTTACTGCTGCAGTCTTTTTAACTGCATGAAGAATATCGAGAATTGAGTAGCCCCACATTTTTGTGGCTTTGTATCGCTCAGTAGTGCCTCCGAATTTCACACTACTCTTTTTAGTTTCGTCCTTCTTAATTCTACGACTAAACCTTCTCACTCCATCTTTGTCAACATATTCAGTGTTGTCTAATGTTGTGCGAATCAACGACAAATTAATACCTAATATCCCTGCTCTCCCAAGAATAAAATCAAAGTCAAAGTCTTCCGAGTTAAATCCTGCAATTACTGCTGGTTTGATGTGGTTAACTAAGTTAAAGAACTTGATGATTAGACCCTTCTCTTCTTCATCATCATTTTCTTTTTTTACTTCAAGAATTTCTTCAAATCCTCGATTATCCCTTACACCTATTTGAAATATTCTACCATTTTGCCATTTCAAACTAGTTGTCTCAATATCGAAAACTAATTTATGTAAGTCTTCATAATCTTCAAACCCTTTATACAAACGGCAACCTGTCGATATGAAAAATTGTTCATCTGGCTTAATGGAATAGAAGAGGTGTTTATATTTATATTCATTCTTTATCAATTTCAGTAAGAAATCACAAAGATCATTCGCCCATTTCAGAACGCTTTTCTTAAAAACATTTCCAGCAAACTCGTAATAAGCTTTACTGATAAAGTTCAAAGCTTCTATTTTATTATCGACCTTACTACCACCTTTATCATCGTCTTTTTTCGTGTCTTTGTTATTTTGTTTTAACAACTTAACAACGTCACTATGAAATTCCTCATTATAAAAGGAGGGGAGTGGTAATGGAAATTTAATGTCTTTGAATCTTGTCAATTCGTATTTTTCCCACATATCAATACCGCCTTGCTTCAAAAATTCAAGAATGGCATTGTATGATTTAGTACTTGATACTTTGATAGTAAATCCATCTTCGAGCCTTGGATGCTTACCAGTAGCAAGATTCTCCATTTTGATCTCGAACTTTTGTTCGGCATCTCTGCGTTTATTTATGTCGCCACCAAACAGTTCAATACCGTTTTTTTCAAGGTTCTTAAGATAAACGAATGGAGTATATTGTATTCTTTTAAGTGCAGGTTCCTTTTCAGGATGATGAATTATACAATCTGCATAATTCGTGTGATAGTATGTTTCAACATTAACTAAATACTTTAAATCGTTGTGCCCTTCTAAAAATGAACTAATTTCTTTTATTATCGCTTCTTTCTGCATTTTGTAATCTTAAGCGTCTTCTTTGACGGATTGTAAATATAGTTTTTATCTTGAAAAATACACACATGTTTCTTTAAATATTTTTCAGGATTGGGAGGGAATACGTTGATTATCCACAGTGCTGACATCAAATTACCACCAAATATTTCAACCAGAGAATAATCTGAAGAAATTAAGAATTCCATCGATAATTTTTCAACTATTTCTGGCCTTATTTCCTTTTGTGTGATTAAAAATCGACCACATTCATTAACTATTTCTCGTAAACGTTCTTCGGTAAAATCTTGTATGAGAAAACTTTCTAGTATTTCTTGTATAGAACTGTAAGGATATTCACTCATTTTTTATATTTCTTCCTTAAGAAAGCAAGGACTTCTGACAAGACAGTTTCATCTACATTGGATTTGTAATCCTCATTGTCCATTACTTTAGTTATTTCCTTTCTCTTCTTTTCAATCATATTGAATACATGCTCATCAATACTATCCTTTATAATTATTGGATAAATGAATACCGTGTCTTTTTGCCCGATCCTATGTAAACGATCAGATACTTGATCATATTCACCCACACTAAATGGTAACGAGGTCATAAATAACTTGCTTGCTGCTGTTAGAGTAAGTCCATACTTTGTTGTAGCCACACTAGCAATAAAAACTTTGGCTTTTCCGTTAGGGTCTTGGAAATCGTTCTTTACCCTATTTCTTTCAATTTCATCTTGATCGCCAGTATGAAGTACCGCAACGTCCTTCCCTATTTTTTCATAAAGTTTAAGAAGGGGAGGTTTGAACATATCAACGATTACTGCTTTCTCACCCTCATCCAATAATCTATGTGTTAAATCGGTAACTGCATCAATCTTCAATAAAGAAGTGTATTGTCTTAGTCTCAGCATGATTGTGAGTACGTTAACTGCACTCATCTCATCGGACGAGAAGATTTCATTAGCAACTCCTTCTTCAATCTTATTGTATGTTTCGAGTTGGTCGGGGTTCATCTCAATGACAATTCTATTATAGATTTTGTCAGGTAAGTTTTTAAGAACATCAACCTTTCTCTTGCGATATGTATATGGTGTAATTTTGTGGAATAACTCTTCCAATTTGGCCATCCCTTCTTCGAACCTCCAACCACCGCGAACATTTTTGTCCTGAACCATTCCGCAATAGCTTTCATAAAAGACTTTCTTGGTAGGAAAATCGAGAGGTGCAATCTGATTCAAGATTGTGTAAAGTTCTATCGCTTTATTTGGTGCAGGAGTACCTGAAAGAAATACTTTACATGGAATTTCTTTAAAAATTCGTTTAAAATTCTTGTAAGTGTTCGAATCAGTATTCTTCAAAAGATGTGACTCATCACAAATGATACATTCAACAAATCCTAAGTCAAGATCAAGAAATTTTTTCATTGTCTTTTTCTTATCACCACCATTAAAGTAGTCATAATTAACAATGACATATTTAGCTTCCTTGATTGAATATTTATTGTGTTTAAAATTTATAATGTGCGCCTTGGAGCCTCGACTAAACTTATCAACCTCATCGTAATAATTGAATTTTAAACTGTTAGGAGTAATTACAAATACCTTTTTAAAGCCCATCATCTCAGCGAAGGCAATGGAGCACAAGGTCTTCCCTAATCCCATTTCTAATGAAAGAAGACCAGATTTGACCTTTTTAAGAAACATTGCAGCAACAACCTGATGCGGATATAATTTAGTACCTTCCTTTAAGTACCTTAATACTTCAGGTTCATACTGCTGGTAGTTTTTTTCGAGTTCATCTTTAAAGGCAATCGCTTCGGTATTTTTTAGCCGCAACGCCTCTAACTTGTTAACCTTTTCAACCTCAATTTCATCAAGTTTTTTTATTTGGGCGAGGAATTCTTGTCTACCTTCTACACCAAATTCGAATTTGATTTTTTCTGATCTCTTGTATGATTTAATAATTTCATACAATCCTTTTGTATGGACATGCCAGCAATGATCTTCTACACTGAAGGTTCTCAATTCTGCTGGCAACGCTTTTATACGGTCGTTGAGTTGGTTATTTGACAAAAACCTAACCAGATACCATGCTTGTTTTTTAATTCTTTCGCAGGTAACAACAAATACAGGTTTGGTTAATATAACACCTCCACGCCCAAAATTACTCATTTCGTAAATATATTTAATTATTTGAATTTGTTACAATATTCTCACAATATTTGTGAAATATGTGACAGAAATGAATTATATCACCGTAGTTTTGGTGATGCTGTCTTGGATGATGATATTTATTTTATGATCTACAGGAAAACTGATTTTTCCGCAATATTTACCTAAAAAATCAACCTTGAATTCGCCTTCAAAGTGCCCTGCTTTCGAAGTTTCACTTAACGAAAATTTGTAAACTAAAGTAAATTTATCCTCATCGGGATAGTTGATCCTATCATCGTTAATTAAGAGTTTGGCCTCTTTGTTCGCTATTTTATACACATCATCAGCGACATTATACATAGAAAATGTAACAGCACAGTCCTCCAACATATCTTCGGTGATGTCGTATTTTTCCATTAACCTTTCAGTTAAGGGAAATTTCAACATTGGTAAAGTGCTATTCTTTTTTATGAAAAAAGTCATCAAATTATAGTTGTTCAGGTTCCTCTTTACCGCCTTTGTCTATTTTTTCTTGGCGAAATTTATCCATTGCTACCCGACCAGTAAGTGCAAAAAGTATGATAGCATCTAAACTCCAAAACACTGCTTCAGTCGCATGTAAGTCCAAAAACACGTCAGCTAAGACGATTACAGGGTATAAAATCATGCAAATAGTTATGATAATTTCAGGCAATTCGAGTACTCCATCCTTACCTTTAATGCCCTCCCATAAATCCTTCTTCTTTTTAATACTTATATACAATAAGTATAATAATACAGAACCCATGATTACAAAACCGATGAGTTTCTCAATTGAGATCGTTGAAAATTGATTGAGGATGTGTTCGAATAAGAGCATTGGGTCGTTGTTTATTAATAAATACGTATATCTTATAGTTTAGCTGCTCTTACTCGCTTAAATTCAATAATTTCAGTGAACCTTTTTTTATCACCACAGTAGCCCATACCTGTAAAAAAGTCTGGATTAGCATCATGTATAACTAAACCGTCCTCTATCAATTGAGTAAATTCTGCTGCTTTTTCGAGTATTAATTCTTTATTTTCAAGAGTTACAGGAGTTACTTGTAGTAATTCAGCAATCTCCCTTGTTTTAGTTCTACGATATTCTAAATCGGCAATCATTTCTTCTTTTGTCATTGTATTATAAAAATTTTACGTTGTGTTATTATTCAATACCCAAGTATGTGTTTATTTTTCCCACAAAATAATCTTGATGCCCTTGCGTCCAAAAAGAACCAAAATCAGTAGTACTGATCAAAAGAATTTGATTTTTAGCTTGGATAACATTACCCATTTGAAGGGCAAATAGTACATATTGAAAAGCATCAATCATTTGTTTATATATTTCAGCAGGAACGCTGGTTTCTTGCTCCTGAGCGTTAAATTCGTCCAGTAATCCTTGGCAGAATGCCTTATCTTTTAACGTTTTTTTCATATCTTCTAGTAATGGAATGTCAATATTATTTTGTTCAATAAAGTCCAATATCGGTTGAGGGGATAGCCCAAATGATAATGCTTGAGGGAGTATAGCTTCTGCTCCACCCTGTAGTATCCCCATAGTTTTTTCATTAAAAGCAGTTAATCCATCTGCAGATAATAAGATGGTTGTCACTTCTTTTGTTTCTATTTCATAAACTATTCGTATCATATCACTTATTTTTTATAAATACTTATTTATCAACTTTTAATTCATCGTGATTATCCATTCATAATTGTTAACTAACACATATACCTCTTCCTTGGCACTTGCAGGAGTTCCGTCATTCGACCCTAAAACAAATCCAGTAGGTGCTTGGAAAGTACCTGAAGGTGCTGAATTAGTACCACCAATATTCAGAGTTTTACTCCCTACAGGCCATTTCGCCCTGTTGGTGTAAATATTATTTAATGTATTATCCACATTAGTTCCTGACATTCCATTGTTCTGTAGAAGGATATTATTCGGAAGAAAATTATTACTACCTATTTGAAAGGTAATATTTAACGAACAATTGTCTCCAAAGAACCCTTTGTTTGTTGCACCGTAATTTATATATTCATGGTTTGTGATTGCTGTTAATGATGGACAACTATCAAACTGAACGTTATTATTGAATTTACACGTAGCTTCGCTTGTAGGGAACGTTATCCTTTCCAAATTAAGTGAAGTATTTATCGCAAATGAAGAAATTCCTGCAGTGGAAGTGATACCCGATAAATTTAAGTGAGTAAGACCACAGTTTGATGCAGTAAAAAAAGCAACATTTTTCATAACAGATAAATCAATATCCAAGGACGAGCAATCATAGATATTTAAGGTGGAAATGTTTGTGGCATGTCCATTAAAATTTTCAATAGTTGTTAAACCTGTATTCCCTCTAACTACTAATTGACGAAGATATAACCAAGGTTGTGCCTCTAAACCAGTTAGGTCTGGTAAATATAATGATCCCGATATTTTACAGTGGTTTAAATACAATTGTTGGAGATTTATTAAATCACTGAAATCAGGATTTGCACCTAAACCATTAGCAGATACTTGTCCAGACGTGCCTGCGTCACCTAAGTGTAAATATAATAGGTTAGTATACCCATTTATTTTACTTATTAAATCAGAATTCGTTACAATATCCAGTTTGTTATCATACGCAAATAGAGTTGTCAAAGATGATAAACCAGAAGGAAGAGTTAAATCTTCACATTCCACTCCCTGAAGATGAAGTGTCGTTAATGCACCACCATTTAACCCACTTAAGTCAATATTAGCAAATCTATTAAGTTCACTTGCTGAAATACCTAATCGCAAATCCTTAAGTAGCGTTTGGGAATTGGTAAGAGTAAAATCACCAGTTATTCGATTACCATAGAGATATAATCCAATTAAAGAGGGTGATATATCACCATTAGTAAAACTTTTTGTCCAAAGTCTATTGGATTGGTGTATTCCAAAAAATTCTAAATTACTTGAAGCCAACGCATCATTAAAAATACTATCTGGTGTTGATGCTACTGCAGCGTTGCATAACCACATGAAGAAAATGCGCCAATTATTGGCGGGCACTGTAGGGTAAGTTACACCAGTAAGATTAACCAATCCTAATGCTAACTCTTTTAGATTTGTCATATGAGCAATATCCAAATTACCACTCAAGGCATCATAAGTATTTAGGAAATTGGGACTTGGTGACCAATGACCAAATTGAATGACTTCACAATTAACTGCATCTGAAAGGAAATTATTAATATTGTTTAATGGCGTAACACTCCCTATTTTAAATTTCTTAGTAGATGCGGGGGCTTTACCATTCAATGTACTTAAATTTAATAATTCAGTTAGTTCAATAGTTTCTATCTTACTTAAAGAATCAGCATTGAAATTTAGAGTATCAATCCACATCTCATTTAATGTTACATTCTTTAAATTTTCAAATCCCTTTAAATTTAATGTCAATGTGCCAGTGCCATTATTGTTAGTTGATGTTCTCCCTTGATTATTAGTTCTAGGTACAATTGATATTACTTCCACAATTCTAGGATCAGTAATAACAAATTTATATTTACGAGTTGCAGGTGTTAACACACTTGAACTAGTATATCGCCATCCTCGAAGTGTTGCATTTTTAGGTAGATATGTTTCATCAAATAATCTGTTTCCTATCTGATTTGCTTCGTTCCAACCACCAACCAATAATGGAACTGATTCGACCCCATATGTATCTAAAGTATTTGTCTGCGTATTGTCAGGTTTAGTACCACTAACATTTTCAATATCAAATAACATGAAACCACCACGAGATTGACTAGGCACAGGTACTATTTCACTACCTAAATAAAAATCAAAAAAACGATTAGTACTTGGTAGACCGTTACTTTCAACCTCAATTTGACCCTGATGTTTACCTATAAATCCGAACATATTAATTCATCGTTATTGTCCACGCATAATTATTTACTAATACGTAAACTTGTTCTTTAGCACTCGCAGGAGTACCATCATTTGATCCCAATATAAATCCGGTAGGGGCTTGGTAAATTCCGGTTGGAGTGGCATTTGTTCCTCCAATATTCATACTTCTAGCTACACTCACATTAAAAAAACTCCATTTAGACCTATTTGTGTATAAATTATTTATTGTAGCATCAACATTAGTAAGATTTATTCCATTATCTTGGATAAGAATATTTGTTGGTATAAAATTATTTGTTCCAAACGGGAATGTCATATCTAAATTACAACCATTGAAATGGAATAAGGCTGGTACGGCTGGACTGTTGTAATTAACGTTTTCTAAATTTATTATTGTTGTTAATCCAGTACAACCAATACCACTAAACGCATGACTATTAGTGAATCTACTACGTGCTTCAGTTGTCGGCATAACCAATTCAGTTATTGGAGTATTATCAATAATAATAGCAGTAAATTGTGAAGTACTTGTTTTACCACTTAAATTCAACGAGGATAATTGAGTATCAATTGCACGTATATCTGTCAATGAGGTAAAAGTACTTGGTATTGATGCATCCAATTGAATACATCCATTACATCTGAACGATAATAACCCTGTGTGGGCTGTAAAATTGACTAAATTAGTTAAGCCAGTATTAAATCCAACGCCAATATGTTGTAATTTGTTTACGTTAGGCAGTATCCAATTACCACCTATCTTACAACTACCTATCATCAGAGTAGTCATATTTATCAATCCACTCAAATCGCCATCATCACCTAATCCATCAGAAGTTTGAGAAAAATATGAATTACTTGCAGTATTTACATTATTTGAAAATGATAATTCGGTTAAAGATGAGTAACCGTTAATTTTAGTTAATAAATCAGGAGTTGTGGTTATAGATAATTCATTATCATATAAAACCAAGTCTTGAATAAATGGTAGTGTATTGGGTAATGTTATGTTACTACATAACACACCCGGAATATGTAATGATCTTAATTCTCCACCATCCAGACCACTTATGTCAATATTGTCAAATCTATTAGTTTCACTTTGATTTAAACCAACTCTAAAATCACGTAAGGTAGAACGTGATTCAGTAATACTTATATCACCAGTCCAATTATTACCATAACAATAAAATGCTAATAAATTTGATGAAATTTCATTATGTGTTATATTTTTACTATACGTTTTATTATTACTAATAAAAACCATACACCTCAAATTCGGGCTATTAGTAATAATTTCTTCAAAAACATTCATATTGAATGAAGATGAAGCACTAGCAGAGAGATTTTGAATATGTACCCAACTCCAATCTGTTTTACCACTCGGCAAGACCAAAGAAGTCATATTAGTATTCGTTGATATAAGGAACTCTTTCAAATTAGTCATATGACTAACATCTAAAACACCCCTCAATGTAGTTGTACCTACTGCAGGACTAGATATTAAGCCAGAATACAATCCAAACACTAATGCACGAGCATTTGTGGCTTCTGACAAGAGAGTAGTTACCCCTGTTAAATTACATTGTGCTAGAACAATACTTTCAACAGTTGAAGGGATTTGTCCAGTTACACCAGTCAGACCTAACGTCTCTCTAAGTTGAAAATGTATTAATTTTGGATTATTAAACTTAAAATTTACTCTTGTGATAAATGATTCGTGTATATCAACAGCCTCTAAATTGGGAAATTGCCTCATATCCAAATCAATTTCACCAACCAAATTGTTTATTGTAGCTTGAGGTGTTGAATTTAGTAAGTGAGCAAATTGTACCAAAACAGTTTCATGATATGGAAGTATTGTTTTAATTTTTCTGGTTGGTGGAGAAAATGCCGCACTTGAACTATGACGGAAATATCGAATCTCAGTATTTGTGTAAACAAATGTGTATTCCATTGAATAGTTTATACCCCCTATTTGAGCACCGCCAGCAAAAATTTGAACCCTAGCTGGTAATAGTGTTTTTGGATTGCCATCATAAGCGGTTAATACAGTAGATAATAATGCTTGTAAATTCGGATTCGTTCCACTAACATCATCAAAATCAAATATATAACGAGCATTAATTCCCCCGTATTTACTTCCATGTCGAGATGCAATATCTCGATTAGAACCATTGACAATGCCGTTGGCTTCCTGTATAATAAAACATGTTGGTGTTCCTTTAAATCCAAACATTTCATAAATTAATTAGACTGCATATCAGGAGTGGTCACAACATCTAACCTACCACCATTCATGCATATTGCAGTTATTATATCTTCTGAATGCGCTGGAGAACTACCATTTGTTGTTGGATTAGTAAGTACAGGAGTAGTTCCGAATGGGAATCTATAACGACCACTAGCCCAAGTAAATGATTTGTTTGATGTATCCATTATAATCTTAAACATATACTGTTTACCAATTGTTTCACCAGTATAATTGAACGATGTTACGTTACCAGTAACATTAAGTAAGAATATATCGGCAGTTGTAAGGTCTACTACAACATTTCCAGCAACACTACCGCTAAATACAACTAGAGTTGGTGTTATTTGACTGGTTATACCTGTCACATAATTCACATCAACCAACGAATGTTTGGTGAAACCAGTTGCATAATTACCTTTATATTCAATACCTGCTTTTATCGCTCTACCATCAGTAAATGTAGTACCTGTTTTAGTGATAATGAATCTAGCAAGTTCATCATCATCATTGTTTCTAAAAGTAACATCAAATCCGTATGGTGAGAACAACACATCATTAGCAGTGCCATCATCTTCAATGATTTGTTGAAGTACTTGAGGTTGCTCATCTGGTTTATCGTATTGATTTGCATTACTTACGTCTAAATGTGCATACCTACCGAAGTTATTCCCGTTGGCAGTCGCTTCAATACCTGAACTACGAACTTTAAATTCATTATATTTATCTGTCAAATCATCAAAGCTGATGGTCGTTCCATTAAAGTGTTTTACTTCAAAAGAAGTTGAACCCATCGTAAAACCATCATCATATTCAGTTGTTACCGAAAGAGCAGCATTAAAAGCACTGTTACCGAACGTAACTGTACTGCTATGACTCAAACTAGTTGAGTCTAACGAAGTATCACCACTCAATGAACCACCCAATATTATCACACCATTATTGTCTGTCAAACCATTACCAACAAGAATGCTAGTACTACCACCAGTTAACGTGGAAGTTATGCCAGTTACATAAGCAACATCAGGTATTGATCTGGCAGTATATAATTCATGTAGATTTTCATTATACTCAATGACAGCATTTCGCATCACTAATTTACCAGCATCAAGTAATCCATTTTCGTCTAATCGGTAAAGTCCTGTATTTAATGTTTTGGGATCGTGGTATGTATATCCGTTTAATAATATCTTATTTTCAGGCAGTAATGAGACAAACCCACCAGTTAGACTTATACTACCACCACCGTATCCTAATTTGAAATCATGGTTAATAGTACCATCGATATTCAAGTTTATTAAATTACCTCCTTGTCCATTTTCATCTGATAGATTATTACCATTATATCTATTAAATGCTCCCGATGCTAAAATAGTACCGTTTGGCAACCAACATACTTTACTTACCTCAGTAGATGGTATATGAAATGTATATGTAAAACCAGTACCCGGATCAAAACTACCCACATTAGTTCCACCACTAGTTATAAGCTTTAATCTAGGATTATTGAATCTGGCAATAATAACTTCACCAGTCTCTTGATTAACATCAAACCACATACCTCTTTCACCGTCAGAAAGAACATTAAAACCAGCAACTCTCGAACCGTCTGAATTTAATTTTGTAAAACCCGGAGAAAACACACCATCATAATAATTATACGCACCGCAGGCATATATTGATCCACCAGACAATTGAAATACTCTCTCAACCCAACTATTGGCTGTTCCACCTGCGCCACCCCATCTAAATCCACTACCATAAGTAAATCCTGTATCAACACCCCCATTCTCATTTAGACGAACAATACTCCATGCACTAGTCCCATCAAATTCTGTGAAAGTACCACCTACAAGAATCTTATCATCATCCTGTACGAAGATTGAATAAACAGAACCGTTAAAACCAGTACCGCCTGAGAAAGTAGCGTCATAACTACCATCTGAATTCAATCTAGCTATTCTATTTACCGTATTTCCATCAATTTGAGTAAAATCTCCACCAATAATTATCTTACCATCTTGTTGCACATCGACAGCCCTTATTGTGTTATTAATGGAGGCAGGGTTAAAATCACCACTATTAGTACCATTTTCAATTAAGACTGTTATATATTTTTTAGTTAAATCGGTATTCCATGATGTGAAATTACCTACAACAATCACTTTATATGCTCCATCACTCGGAAATTGTGGATCAATAACTTTAGTTTGAGAAACATAGCCAGAATTTCCACCTAGACCAATATTAAATCCACTTTCAACATCGAAAAATAACCCCATTCCGTAATTTTGTAGCTGAAGTCTACTACTAGCGATATTAATTTCAGTATGTCCTTCAAGGGTTCCTCCGAGTCCAAAGTTTCCTGTACCACCTGTGTTCACTGTTCTAACCAATCCATTACTAGCGGTTTCACCTTGAGATATTACCCAAGCCTTATCAACTAATGATCTATCAACATAATTTTCTGAATAATCAGCATCATAGATTGCAGCACTTCCACCGATAATGATTTGATCAATCACTGGAATAGTCCCAATATTTACTTCTCCATTACTTTTGAATCTAAAAACACCGGGATTGTTTAAATTAACATCTGTTGCGTATGTACCAGCATAAATAAAACCATCTGAATTTTCTATAATAGTATACGAGTAAATCTGTGAATCCAGAGAGTCTCCAAAATTTAACTCATGTATACCATCAGCAGATAATTTACACAAATACTTAGTAGCCGTACCGTTATAATTTTGAAAACTACCTGCAACAAGTATTTTATCACCTTCGGTGAGTTTCATTGCATTTATATCATTATCAAAACCAGTACCACTAGAGAAAGTAGTGTCATATGTGCCATCCTCATTAAGTCTATGAATACGACCTGTATGTCCTTCAAAAGTTGAGAACTCACCTCCTATGATCAATTTTCCTGATGACTGTTGTAAAATACCTCTAAAATAGCCTCCAGATGATCCTGTAACTATGTTTGCACTAAAAGTTGTATCTACGCTACCATCACTATTCAATCTAGCGATACCTAATGCAGGTGTCGAATTAACTGCTTCAAAATAACCTCCAACAACAATTTTACCATCTTCTTGTATGCAAATAGCCGACACTTCACTATCAAAACCACTTCCAAGGTTGGTCATAAATGAGGTATCTTGAGTACCATCTGAATTCAGCTTAACAAAATGGCTACTAGAATTACCGTTAAAATCATCAAACCATCCACCAACAAATATTTCTCCGCTTTCAGACTTAGCTATACAGTTAGCATAATTACCCACACCACATGCAGTGCCAATAGCAGTGTTAAAATCAGTATCTAAAGTACCATCAGCATTTAATCTAGTGAACCCATTTGTTGTTGTTCCATTAAATTCACTAAAGTAACCACCTATTAGTATTTTATCATCGTTTTGCATTGCAACACACAAACCGTCACTGTCAAATCCAGTTCCCGTATTTGTTGTAAATGTGGCATCAAGTTCACCAGTCGCACTTACTTTTTGTATTCCGTAACCAGTCTCAACGCCATTCCATGATGAATCTTCACTAGCCATTATTACACTACCATCCGCTTGAAGACCAAAACCATACGCAGTACTAAAATTAAGACCAGTACCGGGGACAAAGAATGTCTCGCCTCTAAATGTAATTGTTGATGCTGATTTACCTATTGTTAGGTCATTTTCATGACCGTGATAAAATTTACTGTTATCTAGTAATTGTTTTGTTATTAACATTTTTTTATTTTATATAAATACTTAAATTATTATCCTAATATGGTGCCGCCCATCCAATTTATACCGTTATACACTAACATAATTGACGTATAATTTGCGTTAATTATCGCTGTTGAACTTCCATTAATTAAATACCCATTACCATCAACAGTTATATTATTATCTAACGCACCACCTATTGCATCGCAAATATAAATCTGCTGTTTAAAAGTAGGCGATGGCGGTAAGTAAATAACTCCTGCGGTATCCCCAAAATAGTGAATGAAATGAGATGACGTTGACGCTGTAAAGGATGAGCCAGTTACAATCTCCAAACCAACTACATTTACTGCAATCCCTGATGTTATGCCAGTTACGTAGTTAACATCCACCAATGAATGTTTCGTAAAACCTGACGATAGATCAGTAACATAACGGAACTTCTGTGTCGATAATAATTCAGGATGTACAACAAAATATTCTTCAAAATCAGAATAATTGCGCTTAAATATTGGATTTTCCTGTACTCCACTATTGATATACATTAGAGTATCAAATACAAAAACCATATTATTAGGGTTGTTATCTGAACCTGTATGTTGATCAATATAATTACCATTCAAATCTACCCTAACCATTTGAGATTTAGATGACATGAATATATGATAGTCTTCATTTACGAATACATTACTATATGTACCAATACTTGGTACTTGAGCAACGTTCGTATTGAATTCTTCATCGAATACTCCTGTCGCATCAACAACCATAAGGCCAGTATTCACCGATGAACTTCCATATGTTGAAAATGAACCTGATAGTAAAAATCTATCAGTACTATCCAATTTTATAATTGAAGAAACTTGTCCATCAAATATTTCAGGAATAAATGTTTCACTTATTGTCCCATCTGTATTTAAAGCAACTATATAAGGAGTGCTTAACGTATTTCCACTATACTCAGTAAAAGCCCCAACAACTATAAGAGTATCATCATTTAATACCGCAAAATCATATGGAGTGTCATTAAATCCAGCACCAGTATCAAAAGTATTATCTAAAGTACCATCTGTGTTTACTCTTCTTATATAAGTCACACCACTTACGGATTCAGTTATTCTTATGTAAAGTTTACCATCACTCAAACCTAACACTTTACCCACATTATGGATAGATTCACCACTTAAATAAAACGTAAAACCAGTATCAACAGTACCATCATGTAATAATTTAACAAGACAAGTACATTGGAAGCTATTAAAACTGTTAAATACACCATACACATAAATGTTTTCATCGTCATCAACAAAAATACCTGAAATATTATTCGATGGGCCTGAACCAATATTGCTTGAGAAATTTTCATTTATAACTCCATCACCACTTAATAATGCTATACCACTTGAATTAATATCGTTAACGTCAGTAAATGCACCTGAGATCAAAAGATCACCTGTTGAGGGTATTCTTGCCATCCTATTGATACTTGCATTGACAGAAATATAATTGAACTGGTTTAGTTTTTCATATGATGTTGAAATAGTCTTTGACGTTTCAGAATAATCACGGAAATTTAAATGGAAACCATCATTAACTTTATCTAAAGTTAACGTAACTACATCACCAGAAATGGCTGTTTGACCTGTCAATTCACCACCCAAAACCACCGTGTCAAGAGCACGTTTAACGCCATTATCTGCCAGATTAAGTAAGTTGCTCGTTAAACCAGTTACATAGTTAACATCGGCAATACTATGTTTTGTAAATCCTGACGAATAATCAGAATTATAGTTCATTTTATCATTTAGAGTAATATTTTCTAAAGGAAAATCTGCTTCAAGACCAGTATCTGAAAGTAATGCCAAGTTAATACACGAATTTCCTTGATATGTCGTAAATGCCCCTCCAACTAGATATTGAACTGGTGAAGAATCCACTTTTTCAATTACTTTTGGCCCTCCACTAAAACCAAACGCAGCATTGAAGCCAGTACCAATATTAAATGTATTATCACGAGTACCATTACTATTCAAACGAACAATTCTATTTGTTGTTGTTCCTGATAAAATAGTAAATCTACCAACTGCAATAATTTTAGTACTATCTACTAACACATCATGTACTGTATGAATAACACTGCTACTAAAACCAGCATCCATATCAAAGGTATTGTCAACACTACCATCAGTATTTAAGCGAATTAATTTATTATAACCAGTAACCCCGCTATATGAAGAAAAACTACCACCCACCAAAATTTTATCATCTGGTTGAATTTCAATCACAAATACTGTGCTATTAAAACCAGCACCAGCATCAAATGTATTATCAACACTACCATCAGTATTTAAGCGAATTATTCTATTGAATCCAGTAACACCACTGTATGAAGTAAAATTACCACCAACCAAAATTTTATCATCAGATTGAATCTTAATTGTATTCACTGTACCATTAAAACCAACACCGACATCAAATGTGTCATCAATACTCCCATCATTATTTAATCTAACAATACGATTAGATGTGACTCCATCATAACTAGTAAAATCACCACCAACCAGAACTTTACTGCCGACAACTAATTCATCTACTTCAATAATATTCACATCACCATTAAAACCATCACCAACAATGAAGGTATTATCGAATGCAAGACTAGAATCGTTTAATCTTAGTATTCTATTTTGCGTTGAGGCATTAAATGTTGTTGAGAATCCACCACCAACATAAAGACCATCAGTAGTCCTCGCCAATGTTTTTATATTTGATATATTTACCGATCTTTCAAGATTATATTGTGTATCATACTTTAAAAGTGTTATGTCGTTTCCAACATAGATGGCCGCACCGTATGATAATATTGCTAATACTTCACCGCTACTATAAAATTTACTATTTAATTGAATTCCCTTACTATATGAGTTCCAAAGATTGAATTGGGATGACTTCTGTGTAAAAATACCATCACTAGCTATAGTTGTCGATTCGGTTAACTCCCCACCAATTTTAATAACTCCATCACTGCTTTTTGTAATACCATTCTCACCTTGAATATAATTATCTACATACGATTTTGGTGTTAAATAAGAATCTCGTAATCTAGTTGCATCATAAGTTCCATCATATGCTATAAAACTATTTTTAGCAATAATATTTGCCTCACCAGTTAGCAATTCACCTTCGGTGGAAATTTTAATAAATCTATTTATATCATTTCCGTTATAGCTAGTGAAATCTCCACCAGCATAAACACTACTTCCACTACTTTGGACGACCCACACATAACTATTAATTCCACCTTTAATGTTGAATAACTCATCAATAGTACCATCAGAATTTAATAAAACAATATCACTAAATGGAATTGAGTTATACGTATCAAAATCACCACCAAGCAGAATTTTACCGTCATCCCTAATCTTTACTGAGTTAACTGTTGATGTTCCCCCTTCTATTCCACTACCAATTTCAAAAGTATTGTCAACACTACCATCACTATTTAATCGAATTACACTATTTGCAGAAACACCATTAAATCCAGTAAAAAGACCTGCTAACACTATTTTACCATCACTCTGTAGTCCCATTTTGAGAGCATATTCACTACCAACAGCGAAGCCAGTTCCTACGTTGAATGTTTCATCAATGCCACCGTTAGAATTTAATCTTATTAACGAATTAGCGGTGACACCACTATATGTTGAATATAAACCAGCCACAACTATTTTACCGTCATCTTGTATCAAGATGTCAGAAACAAACGCATCAAACCCTGATCCAGTAACAAAGCTATCATCTAAACCACCATTACTATTTAATCGAACAATCCTACCCACAGTAATTCCACTATAAGCAGTGAAATCACCACTCACAACTATTTTACCGTCATCTTGAATGGCCAAACCATTATATATCGCCCCATCGAAACCACTACCCACTTCGAACGAATCATCAATAGTACCATTTGAATTTAATCTCACTATTCTATTAACTGATTGAGAATTGAAAGTAGTAAACTCCCCAACCAGCACTATTTTATTATCTGATTGTATCGCTATTCGTTGAACATATCCACTAGCACCAGCACCAATATTATTGTTAAAATCTTCATCCAAAGAACCATCACTATTTAATTTAGCTAACCCACCAACAACAACTCCATCATATGCTTCGAAATCACCCCCAATTAATAATGATCCATCAACAAAATATTGTATGTCCCATACAGTTCCAGTAAATCCGCTTCCAATCCTAAAATCATAATTAGTAATATCAATACCAACATTTTTAAATGTAGTTGTATCACCACTAAGTTTAGAAATATATGTTTGACCAGTTAAAATTAACTGATCGTTTGAACCTTGATAAAACTTATCTTTACTTAATTTTTGTTTTGTAGTAAACATTTTTTATAATATTTTTATATTTTAATTTTATGCGAACGATACAACTGTCCAATTCACTGTGTTATAAATTAAAGTTACTGCGCCGTAATTTGTGTTAATTAATGCAGTGATCGATCCATTTATTGTTTTTCCATTACCATTTATTGTGATGTTTGCCGTTAACGCATTGCCTTTTATGTCCGCAATAATTATTTTTTGATATGGTGTTGGCGCTAAAGGTAAATACAGAGTAACTGCACTTTCTCCTGAGATTCCAATGAAATCTGTAGTGGTCGTTGCAGTGTATGAACCACCAGTTATATTAATACCATTAATTGTGGTTGACCCACCAGTAATTCCACTTACTGCAGATGAAATAGCACTATCAACATATTTTTTATTAGGTATCCATAAATCACCATGTCTTGAAACACCTGATACTGTGTAATCTGCGTAATAACGCATACCTGATTCGTGGGCATCCTTAATAACAGTTAAAGTATCTGTCATTTCTATACTGCTAACGAATTTACTCTCACTATTTATGTATCTTAGAGATGCAAGTGCGTTATTTGCTTGTAAACCATTTACTATATCAGTACCATTAGTTGACCCAACAATAACTTGATGTTGATTAAATTGTGCAATTGAATAATTAGGACTAGATGCTGTTTTTAATACTAATGCATTTGCTCCTGAATCTATTGTTGTAAGACCACTTAATGTTGTTGTTCCACTAGTTTTCCAAAAACTACCACCAACTAATGTTGATGTAATGCCAGTTACATAATTAACGTCAACTATAGAATGTTTACTGAAATTTGATGAATAATCACCTCCATAAGTTAAACCTGATGAATTAAAGGTTACTGTTTTTGGTGACCCATCATAATCTTGGGTAAATACGATATTTCCTACCGAACCCATATATATTGTGTTGCTAGAAGCAATTGGTCTATAACCAGTTGTCGTACCTACGCCACTAGGGTTACCAATAACCATAACGTTATCGACCAGTAATGTCGATAAATGAAGACCAGTACTTGGGCCAATAAAAGTATTACCATTACCTGTAATCGTTGCTGTCATGAAACCACCATAAGGGCCAATACCCATGTTGTGATGTCCACGAATTCTTGGAAGAGACCAAGAGCCGTATCCCGTATTCTTTTGACCTATTACAACCCCTTGTCCAGCCTCACAACCAACATAAGTGCCCTTTTCTGATGGCCCACTACCTTCCATTGCGTGAACACCAACAGCTACGTTGAATTGGTTGCTTCCTGTTCCGATAGCACCCGGAGAACCACCTTGTGAACCCCACAATGCTCTTTCTCCAATACCAATATTTCCACGTCCAAGAGATGCTTCCTGACCAGCACCACCAATCAAGACTTCGTAATCTTCAAGCATGGTTGCATTCATACCTGCACCATAACCAAGTAAAACAGTTCCATATCCATCTCTAAAAACAGCGTCTTTACCTGTATAACCACCTACTGCGGTTATATATCCATATGAGCCAGTGGCACCTGAAAGAAAATCTGCACCACTTAATGCATATGTACCTATTGCAACAGTGCTTTCCCATGTTGTTGCATCACCAGTAATTCCTGCAGAAGCTTCAAAACCCATTACAACACTATAACTGAACGGTTGAGAGGTTTTACCTGCTCGAACACCCATCATAATGTTTGATGTACCTTGATTCGACCCCATACTTGTCCATCCAGTTGCAATATCAAATCCGATACCTATATTTCTATCACCTCTAAATGTTGAGAACCACGGAGAAGTACTAAATGAACCAGATGTTACTAACGATGTTAAAATATTTTGACCAATCGTAATATTACCTCCTGCAGGTGAATTCGGATTTCCTGCATTTGTTCCAAGTTTAATATCGGTAAATCCATGTGTTAACGATCTTGCAGAATTATGTCTGAATGCTAAGTGTGCTACATCTTGAATACCCCCAACAGTTGCTCGTAATACAGGAGTGTTTCCAGTTTCAAAAGTAGTTCCGTAATCAAATATTAGTGAATGATTGTTTGAATCAATTATTGTAGCACCAGTTAATGTGCCTCCTAAAACGATGTTCTTACCAACGGTTGTCAATCCGTTAGATGAACCTGTGATTGATCCACCCCCTAAGTTTGATGTGAGACCAGTAACATAGTTTACATCAACTAATGAATATTTTGTAAAACCAGATGAAAAATCAGAGGGATATTTGATACTAGCCTTATCGATTTCAATGACTTTCTTTTCTAAGCCATTAGCATGTACAGTAACATCGTATCTACCATCTTCAGAAGATTCAGTTGCGTCATTCCAAATATATGCGATACCAGCCTCTGCATTAGGTACGTTTAATAATGAGTTGGTTAAATCAAAATTTAATTTAACACCAAAGCCTGTTTGAGGCCCACCAGAACCTGCAAATAATTCACGACTAACATATAATGAGGTCGTAACACCGCTTCTTACATTACTGGTATTACGTGCATATAATCCATTATAATGGACATTTAATTCAGCTTTATTGCTCGTATTATCACCATTGAGTTTACTTTCTAATAAAACGCCTGAACCACCAAACGCTTTGAATTCTATGTCACCATTTTCATAAGTGTCAACATGGAAACCACCGCCCAATAAATCATTGATGTAAATACCATAATCGGTATTCATTTCAAGATAACCTATCGGGCCACTACTACTACCTAAATATAATTCTCTATAGTCAGTATCGTTGTCGCCAGTACCTTCAATTACGGTTGATTCAATATCCAATACACCACCTAATCTTACATTTATTCCGTTTTTCGTTAAACCATTATCTGCAGTGAATCCACCAGTTATACCAGTCACAAAATTCACATCAACCAAACTATGTTTTGTAAAACCTGACGAATAATCAGCAGCATATTTGATACCTGTTTCTCCAGTTCTAGTATCTGTTATAGTAAAACCGCTTAAAGAGAGATTTATCCCTATTGTTTCGCTTGTTGATAAATTTTTAGCACTTAAACTTATTTTGCGAGTATCTGTTATTGCAAAAGATTGATCATTACCTTCAATAAGTGTTTCTTGTGTTAATGGATTTCCTCCAAGAACTATTGTGTTATCAATTTTTAACAATCCACTACCCGCAAACGTCACACCAGATGCAGCAGCTATTTGGGAAGTTATACCAGTAACGAAATTAACGTCAACCAAAGAGTGTTGTGTAAATCCAGTTGAATAATCACCACCATACTCAAGACCTTTCTTAATTGCTCTGGTATCAACAAATATAGTATCACCAGTCAAAGTCCCACCAAGACCGATTACGTTATCTATCTTAGTTAATCCACCACCGGCCTGTGTGAAACCAGAACCAGCAGTCAAACCAGTTACGTAATTAACATCCACTAACGAATGTTTTGTAAATCCGCTTGAAATGTTTGTAACGTATTCAATAGCATGACTAAACTTAACTGTAGCACCTGAAATAGTAGTTCCTGATTCAACATTAGTTACACCACTACTTTTCCAGTAGTTGTTACTTCCTCCCAATGCATCATTTACAAATTGGCCAACATACAAAAACGCTTCAACAAACCCCGGTCTTGCAGCACTTACATTATATCCTGCTGGAGGGTCTTGCACAAATAAAATACCATTGTAGGTATCTAAATACCAATTTATAGAGTCAAATTTTGTTATTTGAGTACTACCATTTGTTTGATATACTTTGGGATCATATTCGGTACTACCATCTGACTTCAACGTACCGTACAATGAAGGTACAACCTGCAGTTTACCTAACGTTTGATGTAAATATGTCCCTGCGCTAAAGCTAGGGAAAAGGTAACCGTTGGCATTGTAGTCTGCAGGAAGCTTTAATCTATAACCTTGTGAACGACCTACTAATATCTCAGTGTCGGGTATAATGTCAACTTCAAATTTTATGCGTTCAACAACACCATCATTTTGATATTCTGATACCAAGCCATTAGTTTCTGGTAAGCCATCTATTTCATTACCAAAAACTGTCGTATATGAGATTTGAATATTTGAAGAAATACCTTCCTCTGACACAGCAAAATTTTGTTGTGTATGAGCCTTACCACTTAACTTTTTAAATGAAATCGCGTCAGTATTTTGTGTATTTAATGCCATTTATTTTTTTGTATATCTATCTTAATATTATATGTTACTTACTGTTACAGTTTGTATTCTGTTTGTCCAACCACTAGAAGCAATTATTCTCACAATTACAATATCACCCAACGCAACTCTAGGTACGGTCGATAAAGTACAACTTACTGTGGTCGTTGAACCAACATGAGATATTGATGTGTTTGCAATACCTTCAGTATTTCCTACTGATGCAAATGGGTTCGCCCAACCATGTTTTGCACCTCCCGATCTCATAATTAAGAATTCAAATTTTATATTATTACCACTCACCGTACCGCCAGTACCGCCATTGGTTAAGAAATTCGATGAGGTTCCATTATGTACTATAGCGAATGTCAACGTTGACTGTGTTGCACCTGCTGTAGATTTAAATAGTCTATAATGACTTCTATTACCTGACGCAGATGTGTAATTATCATTTCCTACTGGAGCATTTGTAACTGCAGCAAAATTACCTGTTGTTATACCGTATTGTGTTGTTAAATATGCTGCATTTGGATACATCAATTCGTCATTGAACACTAACAAACCTGTATTATGGAATGCACTAGCACCAACTAAACTTGATGTTGAATCCCAATTATAAGTACCACCATCCACATTCGCATAAGTCAACGAAGTATAATCTCTAGTCTGTAATCTATAAGTTTCACCAATAAAAGGTTCACTTTTTTCTGTTGCACTATCGCTTACATTATAGAATAAGAAACCAGTTAATGTTGAAAGACCACCACTAACTTGTTTTGACGTGAATGGATGTGCAACTGATATTGCTGATGCTATTCTACCTGTAGAGCCTACGTTACCCAAAAGTTTGGTTGTTGAGATAGGTAAAGTTGCAAGTACACTCAAACTTGTCAAATGAGAATTAGTACTTGTAAGTAACGGAGGTAAGGTTTTAAGAGTTGAAGATGTTCTTCCTGTCGTACCAGTGCCTATAACGTTCATTGACGTAATATCACCAAGGTTTTCCCTATTAGGGAAATCAATTGCCGATGATGATGTACTATACACATTTCTATAAGCGTTTGAAATTGTACCTTGGTACTGTACAGTACCTGACGTATGGAATTTAACACCAGAAACCCATTTAGTACCACTCAACGTTAAATTGGTCAAACCAGTTGAACTTAATGCGATGTTATTTGCATTATTATCGTAAACAAATTCCAAATAATTAGTCAAAGTACTGAAAGTTGCACCAGTATGCATAATGCGAATGTAATTGAAACCACCAGTCATTCCTGAAACAGGAATTGTGTATGTACCTGTTCTATATTTGAATGTCGTTACAGGACTTCCATTATCTGACTTAACATTTTTAACAGAAGTTACTGAGAAATAAGAATTACTTGTTGCTGCAGTTGTTCCTGATAAAGTTAATTGAGCAATTATACTTCCGTTGCGATACATGACCAACTTACCTTGATCACCATTACTAAATGCATTATCTAAATATGGAATACCAGATGAATCGCCAGTAACTGCGCTATTTAATGTACCTGAAACAGGGCCATTTATAATACCAAGTCTGGTTCCTGATGCACTGTATGTTCCGTTCAAATCCACTGCAGCATTACCTGCATTTGTTCCAACGTTTACATAACCACTCATCGTTTTACTTACACCCCAAGTCAATTTTCCACTAACAAAAGAATTAATTGTGTTGATACTTGTTAATGAAGATGGTTGTGCAGGCAACAAAAGCAAGAATAACTCATTAAATCTATCAATTGCAGTACCAGTAGGAGTTGTTGGAGTAAAATCAGTAAATACACCGTCAGTATAATCACCATCTTCGGCAGGGCCGATAACGCTTGCAGGAAGATCGATGACATTGAATGTATCACCAGTGCCTCTAACAACAAACTGACCAGTTGTCCCCCCCGTTGTTTGGAATTTAACTCTTGTTGCATCAATTGATGACTCCTTAACTTGTAATGAATTTCCATTCACATCGATGTAAACATCATCATAATCAACACTAACTGTCGTATTTCCAGTACCACTATTTGTTACATCAATTCCATCTCCAGCCGTTATTTGATTAACAAGTGCTGGTATATCCGTTATATCATTATAGGAAATGTGGACTGTACTTGTAGTAGCAGACCATTCCAAGAAACCTGTCGTGTCAATAAATTCTACAGACCCTGTAAGACCTGAAGTTGTACCTGTCGATCCTGATGTTTGTATTACAAACACTTTCAAACCTTCAAAAGATTCGATCTGTCCAGCACCCGGAGTGGCACCACTAGCCACAAATCTTGAGTCTCTTTCAGCAATATTTGCTACAACAAAAATTTCTTTAAGGTTTCCGGGGATGTATGAAATATCAATTTTAGAATCAACACCCAATGGGACAATACCACCCGGAGCACCGATTTCAGATGAATCTATTTTACTGTCTAACTCTGTTTGTAGGTTTGTAATACCTGAGATTGGTAAAAATGTTGGAGTACCTTTCTGATTAACTACAATACCATCAAATGCATTGATAGATTGGTATATCGGTTTTACTAACTGCCCTGCTGCTGTAGGTTTTGTTTTTGTTAATTTACCGGGAGATGTTGGTGAAAGATAATATGTTGTGCTGGCTGTGATAGGACTTCCTAAATCATCAGTTGCGGTATTCATCCCTTCAATATAACCAGCGAAGGTCAACATAAAGGTGTTCGCATCAAATATTTCACGTACCAAACCTACTGGAAAACCGTGTATAGATTCAAGTGCGACTGCTTTGTGATAGCTACCACCACTATACATAACAACATCACCCAACGAAAAGCCATGACCAGTTTGTTCGGTCTGTCTTTCAATTCTTAAACCACTTGCAGTACCACCAGTAATAGATTCACTAGAAACTGTAAAACTTCTCATCATCAAAACAAGACCCTTTGTTGACTCTTGTGTCATTAATATTGGTCTTGAAGATTGACCCGGAGAAAACGGTTCTACTGGTGTAATTGCTCCCGGAATGGTTGGGGATACAAAGTATGTTGTGTTCGCACTCATACCAGTAAGGGATGTTAAATCCATGAAACCAGCATAGGTCAATGTAAAAGTATCTGCATCGATGACGCTACTTACAAGACCAAGGAACTCATATGTATTTGCTTCATCAGCAATACCTTTTACGTAACTCGTACCGTTAAATGACACAACATTACCAACTGAGAAACCGTGACTAGGTTGTGAGTATTTTTTCTTGATCGCATCACCACCACCTGAAGAAAATTCAATCCAATTGGAGTTGTTCGCAAGTGCTGATACTTTTTGTGAACTGGTTAATCCAGTCCATGAAGGATACGGTAAAAATAATTGATATATAGTATCTGTTTCTGCAACATATACCAACATACCTAAACGTCTTCTACCTGATCCTAAACCAGATGCATCAAGATTACCTAATGTATCAGTTGGGATGTTATTTCTCTCATTTAGAGAGGCAAATTCTTGCCAACCTCCAACTCCAAGATATGAATAATGTGTTCCGTATGTGTCACCCGATGAACCGCCTACTACTGGCGAAGCTACTACTGTACCTAAAGGATATGCCATTTTATTATGCTACGCTAAAATTAAAGTTACCTGTCAATAAATTGTTTGTTCTCCAAACGACAAACGACTCAGAATATCCATTAGGATTTGTGAACGTAAATGTTTGAGATGAAAAGTCTGTGTTTGATAAACCATTAATTACAAATGATGGTGTACCGAAAGATGCTGGTATTACGTAATAGAAGAATTGACTTGCAAGGGATACCGAGAATGTGCTTTTTACTCTTGAAGTTGCAAATTCGGCCTGACCTGACGTTTCATTTAAATTTACATTGTTACTAATGTCAGTATCAGATTGTCCTATTAAATTCTGGTTATCACCATAATAATATCGCTTATGTCTGAATGTGATGGTCGTTGAAGCACTATCAGAAGCACCGTTAGTATCAGTTACCAATAAAGTGAATGTTTGATTGGTGTTCGGAGTGGTTAACGTTTTACCGCTAGTTCCTGATTGTGTGTTCCCATCAACAACGGGAACACTAACACCATCTAAGGTTATTGTTTGTATAGGAAGGGTATTTCTTGTGGCTGTGAACGATAAATTAACTATCGCGTTATTACCGAACATTCTAGTACCACCACCAGAGATAGAAGCCGCAGGGGCCACTGAAGGAAAGAAATATCCTTCAAGAAATTCTGTCACCGTTGCACCACCCACATTTACGGCAGGAATGCCTGATCTTGTCGTGGCTCTAGCACTATCAAAGTCAGTCTCACCACCTCCTGTAGGGGGCTGTAATTGAATTTTACCACCAATATATGTAAGCACATGACCTGAAGCAGATGCACCAGATACTGTCGCATCAATTTCAATGTTTTTGGATTTTAATATCCCTAGAATATTGGTTGTTCCAGACAACGTGAGCGTGTCGCCTGAAAGCTGTTTAACCTGAATATCGTTTAACGGTAATTTTGTAAAAAAGCCCATTTATATAGTATTTATTTTTGTAACTTACCGACCGTTCAATGAGTTACAAGAATTCATTGATTTCGCTCGTCTTTCGTTACAGATAAATACTATCTAAACCGATAGAAAATAAAAAAACCTTATCAATTTCTCGATAAGGTTTCATTGGGATTTACCCCTAAGTTGTTTCGCGTTCTTTACATCAACTGTGCAGCTTTGTCGTAGCTGGTTATAAAGTCTTCATACTTGAATTGAGTAGTGCTACCATCAGGTGAAGATACCGCCACGCCTCTACTTCTAGCATGTAAACATGCAAGATCGTACACGGATAATTTGTCTTTGGTGATCAACGATCTCAGAATTTGTGAAGTCTGACCTCTACTGTTCTCCAGAGTAGCAAGACTTCCTGATTCCAGTTCCAAATCAGCCCAAATGTATTCTTTCATCAACAAATCGATGATACAGATAACCACTGTCGAACTCTCATTAGCCAATGTCATGGCATTACTGATCGTTTTAGGAACGAAAAGAGGGTTCGATTCAGGATATTCTCTTTCCATCAGACCAAACACGCAATCCTTCATGGTATGCATAGGTCTGCTTTGGAAATTATGTACTTGAACCACAGCATATCTCGCACCAGCATCATTACATGCGTTCACGTCAATATCAACGTATTCAGCACAAGCACCTTGTCTATGTCTTACGTCACCTGAGTGGCAAGAATTCAACGCAGCACTTTGCAAACGAGTAAATGATATATGATCAACATTTTTCAAATCATTTGCATGAAATGAAACACTCAAATCCAAATCTTCGTAACCCTGTTCATCAAACCAATGGATGTAAGGTCTGATAACTTTTGCAGACTCAGCAAAAGGAATTCTTGTTCCTCTCACGTAAGTTTTAACAGAAGTATTGATACTTCTCATTGCCGATGGCAATGGAATGTTTTTCAACCTTTCATCAATCCAGACACTACCCAACGGTTCAAGGTTACCAAACTGATCGGAGATACAGTTCAAAATAACTCTCTGAATTAAGGAAATTAACTCAGCATTTATCGGAGGTAGTGGCTCCAACTGCTTTTTGATTGATCTCTTACCTTTGATCATCACGCTTCTCGGAACATTTACTGTTGCTCTGTTTAAGAAATGGTTATATAGTTCCCACAAAACCTTTCTACTCACTTTAGGAGCGATTTTTTGAAATGTTTCCAGTACTGGAACAGCATCAAAGTTTCTCAACATCCAGTCAAGCCTTCTAGCATATTCTCCGGGTCTTTGGGATAGAACAGCCATACCTTTCAATTGACTTTCCTTAAAAGCAGCCTCAACTAAACCATTGAAGGTCTTAATTTCCTTTGCAGCGTTTCTCAACACATCGAAGGCAGATGCAGTTCTAGGAAACTGTTTTGCATATTCGGATGGGTGAAGAATTTCACCGAGTCTCAACCATCTTCCGATTTTGAGTTTCATTTCACCCAAGTCGAGATTGGTTTTTTCAAGTAACCCAAGAAGATACTTTCTTTCACTTCTTGAAAATTTCTTGAACTTAAAACGTTCTCTTGCAGCTTCTTGAAACGCTTTGATATTGTTAAAAAACCATTTTTTTCTACCGTCTTTAACCTCACCGATAGTGACTTTTGGAACAGCAGGCAATGAAATATCACCACCTGAAAGGTGTGTAGCGATTCTCAACACATCGGTTGCTGTTTTAACAGGTACGTTTAAACCATGACCAGCAAGCAAGCACAATGTTTCCTTGAAAGGAACCGTTGATGGCATAACCAAAGAATCACGCTGATTCAATATAAACCATTCAACTACAGCTTTATCGTTTTCAGTGATTGACTGATTGATAGATACAAGTCTTGTGAAGATATTCGCAAACCCTTCTTCAGTACCAAGCTGGATAAGTGAAAACTCAGTGTTTTCAAACTTAATACCTCTGTCAAGTAATTCTTGATCAGGTTCCCATTTACCTTCAGACCAGTAATGTTTAACAGCCATTCTGAACAAGCCTATAAGACTTGTTTCCATGACTTGCTTAGGAAAATTCTTAAAAAGAGGGGAATAGTTGCCAACACCTAATTTCTTTTGAAGATGGGCAACAGCTTCGATATACCAATCGATGGAAACTACTTCCAAAGCTTCGGGGGATAGGATGTACCCCAATTGCATTAACTCAGCTTGGATTGTGTCAGCCACCGCAGACGAAACTGAACCGTCAGAAGTCGGAATCATCATCCCTCTTTGGAGGGCAATGATATTTTTGGTTAAAGAACTTTCATTAGTTCTAACTTTAACGGCAGCGTTCGCAGTAGATGTACTCATAACAGGTATAAGGTTAAAATAAAAAAACTCTGGTAATTAATTACAGTAATTGGTCAAACATGAATTGATTTTTAGAAGTAACCATATTTGTAGCCAGAGTAAATTGTAAATATAAGGAAATTTGAATCAGTAGTTGTTTATCCATTTGTAGTTTAGAAGTAACCAACCCGATAGCCTTATATTGTACCTTTGAAAAGTAGGGATTAAGGGATTTGCACCCATATCTGTGTTCGCAATGAACACCGTTCTAAAAGTTAAACTAAGCCCCTATTTTTCTTATGAGGTTGCAAATATAGTTAAAAGTAACTTATTGTCAACCTCTTTTTGATATTTTTTTGTGGTTTTACCCTTATTTTTCGAAGGGTAAAGATAAATACGAATTTTAATGGAAAAAGTTATAGAATTTTATAACTTTTTCCTATTTTTTTAGAATTTGAACTCGCTAAAATCGTCATTGGACGAATCTTTATTGAGAGAACCCACAATATAACTTGAAATTTGCGTTTCTTGGGGTGCCACTTGCACATTCTTGTTCTCAATCCAGTCGTTAATCCACGTTATCGGATTGCTGGTTTTTTCGAAGATCGGATTCAGGCCGATGGTCTTCATTCTCTGATTAGTAAGAAACATCATGTATTTCTTAAGAATTTCAGAGTTTAAACCCAACATACTTCCGTTGCTGAACAGGTAATCAGCCCATTGCATCTCTTCTTTTGCCGCATCTTCAAACATTTTAACCACCAACGGCTCACATTCTTTCACAACTTCCGTAAATCCTTCAGTCGGCTCTTCTTTCAGTTTTTTCAACAAGAATTGTGTAAAGCCAAGGTGAAGATTTTCGTCACGACAGATCAACTTAATGATTTTCGCGTTACCTTCCATTTTCTTGTTTTCAGCAAAGCAGAAAGAACAGGCAAAACTTACGTAAAATCTTATGCCTTCAAGAATGTTGATTGAATTCAACGTCAGGTACAATTTCTTTTTCTTCTCATGATCGTCTTCGTCCGAAAGGGCATTGATCATGTTGTCATAATATTCAGTAACTGATGAGGTTCTTTTCAGTACTTCGTTATCGTTCAACACGTTATCAAATATTTCAGAAGGACTAGGATAGACATTCTTAATAATATAAGTGTACGAGTACGAATGTAATTGTTCAAAGAACTCCCATGCTTTGGCAAACGCCTCTACTTCCGGGGACGAACAATTTTCAAGCAAGTTAGAGATACCTCTGGACTGCACTGAGTCCAGAAGTATTTGGTAACTTAAGTTTTTCGTGAAAATGAACTTCTCGTTCTTTGATAATGTCTCAAAATCCGCTCTGTCCTTACCAGCAATATCCACTTCCTCAGGTCGCCAGAAGAATCCTAGCTGCTTTTTGTAAAGTTCGAACAAATTCGAGTATCTGAATCTGTCATACCGTTGGATATTCAAACCTTCGCCAAAAAACATTGGCTCTTTCGTAAAATCTACAGAGTTGTTGAGATTTATTATTTTTTTCATTTTATAAACTGTTTTTAAATTGAACAAGCACCACTTTCACATGAAGCGTCAGCAAAATTGGATGAGAAATCATCGGTAGACGCATCGTTAATGTTCGCATAATATAGAGTTTTAAGTCCCATTTTATATGAATACATTATATCTTTTATAACCACGGACAAAGGTAATTCATTATTTGGATAATTACTATAGTCGTAGTAATGATTTGCACTAATTGATTGATCCATCCACTTCTGCATTACAGCACAGATGTTAGTAATTCCACGGTTATCCCCCATTCCGAAAGCAAATTGGTATTTATTCTTCAATTTGCTAATGTCAGGCACAACCTGTCTCAAAACCCCCTGTTTTGACACTTTAGCGACAATAAGTGAACGTACTGGCTCGATACCGTTCGTTGAATTGGTGGTTAAAGAACTGCTTTCACAAGGCATTTGAGCACTTAGGGTTGAATTTCTCAATCCGTGCTGAAGAATGCTTGCTCTAAGCCCTTCCCAATCCAAAGAATACGATCTTTTCACTAAATTATCGACTTCTCTATTATAAGTATCAATCGGAAGTATGCCTTTTGAGTATTTTGTTCTATCAAACCACTCACAAGCACCCTTTTCTTTCGCAAGTTCGTTGCTGGCCTTCAAAAGATAGTACTGGAAGTGCTCCATAAGTTCATCAATCAATGGCAATGCTGCCTTATCGGTATAAGATACGTCATTTTTCGCTAGGAAATAGGCCAAATTTGTCAAACCAACGCCAATTGATCTTCTTTTCAACATTTTTGTTGCTGCCTTCACCGGATAATCTTGATTATCGATTACAAAATCCAGACTTCTCACAATATTATCACAGATACCTTCCAATTCACTTAAATTTTTAAGTTCACCAACATTAATTGCAGACAATACACACAATGCTATCTCACCAGCATCATCAATTGAGTTTTCAATGTGAGTAATCGGTGTTGTTGGTAAGGTAATTTCAACACAGAGATTTGACATCTTTATAGAATCTAAGAAAGAACTATGAATATTTGCATGATCCATGTTCATAACATACATTCTACCAGTTTCAATTCTTTCCTGAGCGAAATTATTCATCACATCTTTTGCGGGAATTTTTTTCACAGATATTTTTTTCTTCCCTTCATATTCTTCGTACAACTTTTCGAAGGCATCATTATCGCCTGATACGAATGCTTCATACAGATCAGGTACTTCACCCGGAGAAAAGAGTGTAATATCTTTTCCTTCAACGAATCTCTTATAGAATAAACGGTTGAATTGAATTCCATAATCCATTTTACGCACTCTGTTGTCATCAGTACCTTTGTTATTCTTCAATACTAGAATATCCAATATTTCCTTATGCCAGAACGGAAAAAATGTTGTTGATGCTCCACCTCTAATACCATTCTGAGTACATGATTTTGTGGTGGATTCAAATTTCTTTAAGAAAGGAATTACACCAGTATGAATTACTTCACCATTTCTAATCTTATCTCCAATCGCACGAATACGTCCGAAGTTCAAACCAATACCAGCACGTTTCGATGTGTAATACATCACTGCTAAATCGCTGTGGCCAATACTATCCAACGAATCTCCAACATCAACTAGCGTACAGCTTGAATACTGTCTGTTAGGGGTTCTAACTCCTGACATGATAGGTGTGGGCAACGAAATTTTAAAGTTGCTTATATCGTTGTAGAATGATCTAATTTTTTGAAGTCTACTCTCAGTCTCTTCAGCATACAAGGTCATCGCGATCAACATAAACATGAACTGTGGAGTCTCATACACTTTACCAGTCTTTCTATCTTTCAATAGATACTTATCAATCAACTGTTGCAGACCAGCGTAAACGAATGTGAAATCTCTTTGATGTCTTAGATAAGAATTTAATTTTTCAAATTCTTCTTCAGTGTATTTTTCTAAAACTATTTTATCATATACTCCCACCTTCACATTTTTTTTCACAACCTCATAAAGAGATGGTAAGTTATCGCCAGCAGAATTAAAAACTTGTTTTCTCAATAAATAATTTTGAAGGTTCGCTGCAACGAATTGATAGTTGGGGGTTTCTTCCTTAATCAATGATGCTGCTGACTGAATCAATATTTTATGTATTTCCTCAGTTTTAATCCCGTTGAACAACTGCAGATTAGCATTCATCGCAATATCTGATGCAGAGACATTATTTATCCCCTCTGTTGCCCATATTAGGACTTTATTAATTTTTTCATAATCAAGCTGAACTTTAGTGCCATCGCGCTTAATAATTTGTATGTTATCTGTTTCTACGTTATTTGAACCCATGTCTATGTTAATATAAAATGATTAAAGTAAAGCATCCCCATCCCTCACCATGAATGAGGGTTTTGAATACATAATAAATTTTGGTTTTACGACTTCCGAAGTGTTTTTATAAATACAACTCAGACTTTTAATTTTCCAGAAGAAAGTGAAATTTTATCTTCCTATATATCAGTCGGTTGTAAATTCACTGTTTGCCCAATTATTGGTTGCTCAACTACTTCGTCTTTCTTTTTGATGGTCTTTTCTCGCTCAATGTAATCGTCCTTGGCTTTATCAAGTGCTTTATTCAAAAATTCACTTTTCATCTGCCTATCCAAATCTGAATCTAAAGAACCAGTAGTATTTTTAGTGATTGTTGCGTTAGGCTTCGAATGTTCGATACACCTAATCTCCAATGTATCATTATTAAGAATA